>Ga0209273_10000309_pt1 | contig 71132 bp, 50 predicted proteins | sample tdAd471_FD_187126 | JGI IMG/M metagenome (GOLD analysis project Ga0209273, IMG submission 187126) | Marine sediment microbial communities from the Atlantic coast under amendment with organic carbon and nitrate - tdAd47.1 (SPAdes)... | ecosystem: Environmental > Aquatic > Marine > Coastal >...
CCGCCATAGCTGCCACAGGAAGAACAGTCCATAAAAAGGCTTCACTAGACAGACAATACCTAACAGGAAACCGGCCAGACATTTTCGACCCCTCTTGGTTGCAATCCATGCCATTGTCATTGCGAGCATCAGTAAGAAGGAAACCTGACCTAATCCAAGCGACAACGCTACCGGAGAAGCTGCGAATAAAATGATAAAAATGTCTCGTCGGTAAAGCCCAATAAATCGACTTGATAGCGTTACTGACAATCCCAAACACGCCAATGAAATAGTTGACCAGACTGCCTTTGCTGCGGGAAGTGAAAGCCATGTGAAAGGTGTGAAAACTATCAACATGACCGGTGGGGTAAGATTGGGCGGATCAATACCTGTGACCGGATACGGCTCACGGCCCTCCCTCCATTCCAGTGCTGATTGATAAAAAGAACCAAAATCAATGCCAGGATCTGGAATCAAAAATAGAACGTCGACAATTTTTAGGGAGGCAAGAACACACAACCCAATGAACAAAGGCTGTCCAAGTGACCTTGATGGAATATGAACCATCAGGCCAATATAACATCTTATTAGCCCCACCGTTAGATGGTGTCCCATTATGTACGGATTTGTGAAGACTGGGGGAGAGGGATTGATTGGTCAGCTGATTATTTTGCGCTCAATACGCGCTCGTACCACGGGCGAATTCTCGATACGGATGGCGCGTCATGCGTAGTTGGTGTTAATTACGTGTTCGACTTAACAGCGGTGGTTTCAGCCACGGTACCGGAACCCACGCCCCCCTCCTAGCGCTGGAATAACTTGTAATTGTAGTTTATCGCCGCGGCGTAAGGACAGGTGCTTAATTCACTATGGTCAGGCCTTGCCCTAAAAGTAGACTAAACAAGAATGGAAACCGGCTTCCTAAATTTGATTGGAACTGGCCAAAGCTGACTTTTCCCACCGCCGGCATTGCATTCTCAACAATCTACTCTACCTTCAATCACTTGCAACCTTCGTAGCTTCTTGTTCTTGGAGCAACCAGAGAACCAGCGGTAAAAATGGACCAAAAAGCCGATACTCATTGGGCCGCCCAATAACAAAAAAAGTAAATACATAACTTTTGATTTGCATGCTAGCTTGACCCGTTTTTGGCAGTTTTTGCATCGAAAAGTTGACCCACGACGAGCCACTGTTTTCGGGTAATAGCGATGCACTTAGCGGGTCAATATTAAATGCGACTACTGGGTCATTTTTCTTTGCAAATCAACAAACAACGCTGACGCTTTATGATCACCAATCAGTTTATTCTTGGTTTTTTCTGGCGTACTAGAATTAAGGCCCGTAAGGAGATCATTAAGTCCGCTCGCGAAAGCCGTCATTGCCTCGGCTTCGTTGAATTACCGCTCCCGGCCAAAAGTTGACTATTACCATCGGCAGTATGACAGCCTTATCAATCTGTTCAATCATCAAACACTTGCAACGCCCGTAGTTTTTTGTTCCTGGAGAAGCCATAGAACTAGCGGTAGGAACGGAAGGAGTAATCTGTATTCATTGGGCCTCGCAATCACCAACAAGACCGCCACATAACCCACCATTGCCGCCAATATAATTCGATTATTTTGTGCTGAGAATTTGAAAAACGCCAATACAGCATCCCAATAAAATAATAGCAAGCCAATGAATAAATAGGTCAGCGGTGAAACAAGAAGAAATATGAGACTGAGATTGTCAGCAATCATAATTAGCTGGCTATAGTATTCAGCTTCAGGAAAAATAACGGTACTGAGCAAAAACTGCGCGACCAAGGGAATGGCTGCGATACATCCTTTTGACCAATAGGATGCGCCTTGAAGCCCAAAAGCTGCAACCGCTATTAGAAACGCCACGTCTGCTCTAGTAAAGCTCATTACAGCTATCAAGATTGCAAAAACCAGCCAAGCATTTCTCTGCCCGCTATCGGCATTACGCATTGAAACAACAAGCTGAATTGACAAGAATAGAATAAATGATGTTATTGGCCGGTAGCCTCCAACCATTAGAAATGGATATATCAACAGCAAGCACCAGAGCATTTTCTGCCCAACATCAAAATGCTTTCTTATGGAGAAAACGGATAAGAATACGAACAACGATTCAAAAATCACGATAGGCACACGCAGTGTAACAAGATTTAGCGCATCCCTGATAGCGTCAATCAGAATATAAGGAGCCACCCTGTATTGGTCTGGAGCTGAGCCAGAAAATACGATTAGCGCCTCAAAGCCTGGCAGCAAGCGGTCTTCAATAGGAATGGCGATAAGTAAGTAAGGCCCCCATGCTGGGAGTGCTGACCCACTGTGGGTAGGATCAATCGGGTCAACATGAATACTCGTCCCCCGTTAATGGGGTAGAGCCGTAGAGCCACTGCTTGATTTAATTGGTGCCGCCACCAAGAGTCGAACTCGGGACCTGCTGATTACAAGTCCGGAGTTTAGCGTTTTCATAGCTAAACATGGCGAATCTAACTCATTGTATTCCAGAGTAATTCCTATACATACCTACCCATGGTGGTGCATGCTAGGCGCGATATTTCTGAGCCTAAGGCGAAACTAATTTCACGAAAATTAGCTCACTAACCCATCCCACTGGAAACGCTTACGCATAGCGAAACAATTCGGCTGCTGTACTAGACTGGTCTTAACACCGCATCGAAAAGGACTTCGATTTGCTGTTGCCAGCACCCTTGTCTGGTGCGCAGCTGGCACCCGAATCACCGCCACGCTACCAGCGCCATCAGCCTGAGACCACCTTACTCTACAAGGTTGTAGAACAGCACTACCCGGCCTTCCTCGCACACCTGGAAGCCGAAGGCCGCAACCTGCCCGACTACGTGCAACAGGAGTTTACCGATTACCTCAGGTGCGGTCGTCTGGAACACGGCTTCCTGCGAGTGCGTTGCGAGAGCTGTCACCATGAGAAACTGGTAGCCTTCTCCTGTAAGCGCAGAGGCTTCTGCCCCAGCTGCGGTGCCCGCCGCATGGTGGAAAGCGCCGCCCTGCTGGTGGACGAGGTACTACCAGCCAGGCCGATCCGCCAGTGGGTGCTGACCGTCCCGTTCCCCTTGCGCTTCCTGTTTGCCGCCCACCCCGAACTCATGAGCCGGGTGCTGGCCATCGTCACCCGGGCGATTTCCACCCACCTGGCCCACCGGGCCGGATTCACCCGGCGCCAGGCCCCCACTGGGGCGGTCACCCTGATTCAGCGCTTCGGTTCAGCCCTGAACCTGAATATTCATTTCCATATGCTGTTTCTCGACGGGGTGTACGTACAGGTTGAGCCAGGCCACTACAGATTCCGCCGCACCCCACCTCCGACTGTCGAACAGCTTCACGACCTGCTGACTCGCATCAGCCAGCGGGTAGCCCGCTTCCTGGAACGGCGGGGGATTCTGGAACGGGACGAGGACAACAGCTACCTGACCCTGGACAGCCTGGAAGAAGACCCCCTTCAGGATATCCACAGTCATTCGGTCACCTACCGGATCGCAGTAGGGCCGCAAAAGGGCCGTAAGGTGTTCTGCCTGCAGACTATCCCGCCACAACCTGAGCTGCCATCGGGCTCTGCACGTGTGGCTAAACTGGCCGGATTCAGTCTACATGCCGGTGTTGCCGCACGGGGCAATCAGAGAGACAAGATCGAACGACTGTGCCGCTACATCGCTCGTCCCGCAGTCGCTGAGCAGCGCCTGTCACTCACCCCGACCGGCAAGCTGCGCTACGAGCTGAAGACACCCTTTCGCAATGGCACCACCCATGTGATCTTCGAGCCGCTTGACTTCATTGCGCGACTGGCTGCGCTGGTACCGAAGCCCAGAGTGAACCTGACAAGGTTTCACGGGGTATTCGCGCCCAACAGCAAGCACCGCGCCATCATTACCCCGTCGGGGCGAGGCCAGGGCAGTAAGAAGAAACAGGCAGCCACCGACCAGGATGAAAGATCCCCAGCCGAACATCATGCCGCCATGACCTGGGCTCAACGGCTGAAGCGAGTCTTCAACATCGACATCGAAATTTGCGAGAAGTGCCAGGGGCCGGTGAGGATAATTGCCTGCGTGGAAGGCCCGGTGGTGATCCGGCAGATTCTGGCACATTTGCGGAAGAAGGAGTCGGAAGATTCCCAGGCACAGCGGCCGCCCGAGCGTGCCCCACCGCAGATCGGGTTGTTTGACGAAGCCCGACCCACTCAATAACAAAGAGAAAAAGGGAATAATTCAGACTGCCAGGGAACGGCGGCCGGGACGCAAGCGCCCTGGTGGTAGCGTTCAAGGAAATCAGCCGCAATAATGGTCCGCACGCGCCGCACTCTTGATAAAGGGCTGTCGATTTTCTGAGATTTTGACGAGTCAAAGAGCACCACAGGGCTTCCCATTCACGAAACTGGACAATCCCCTGGTTCGGATATACCTTTTGTTCTACTTATAAGCCAGAAAATGGTTTGATGGAGTCGGCTATGACCTGGAGATAGGACGAGCCGGTGGTGACATGTCTCACGTTTACTGGCGAATAGAGCCGGTAGACAATGCTAACTGTACGCTGACGATTTCAGTCTGCTCAAGCGTGCTTAAGCGCTATCCCATCTTCACGCGTTGGATTCCCTATCTTGTTCGAGTGCGGCCCATGTTACGAAAGTATTTGCTATCTGTGGTCAAAGGAGTCGAGTGGAAAGCGACCCGGGGTGAATCTGTCACTGAAAATCAGTTTGGCCGACATCCCTGGTTTTCTGCCCCATGAGCCCCTAAGTCAGCTGATCGTAACTGCGCCTTTGATTTTCACCGGTATTCTACATACTGACAGTTACTAATCTGTTAATTTGCAGTGAAAATTGATCCACTTTCGGCTATTTTTGCATTGAATAGTTGACCCACGACCTGCCACTGGTTTAGCGGGATTGCTGCCGATTCTGAGGATTAAAATTAGTTGCAATTGCCGGGTCATTTTTCGCTGCAAATCAACAGCTAGTTTTTTCCTAGGGCGCAAGCACTTCGTAGTACACTACATATTCACCACCATCTCCTTTTAGGGTTTTTGTATGATTGCCCACAGACTTATTGTGAAGGTCAATGGTGAAGGACCCGATCAAGTCATCGGAACTTGTCTCATCTAAATCATACAGTCTTATCTTAATTGTAGTGTCGGATGAAACAATTTTCCCAATCTGCCATATTTCGCCTGCACCGATATCGTACGAGTCATCATATCCTTGGGGTATTCGCACGTCATCTCCTACTCGCAGAAAAATCTCATCTTCTGAGTCTGGCCATCCATCCGAGATATCAATCGCCTCAACCTGATGTATTCTGACCTTGTGAAAACCACCCGTTTGATCCGCACCTAGTCTTTGTGGGTATGGCGAAAACACGTGGATTGAATAATCCGGGTCTGTAGGTGACGCAGCCAATGGCTTCGCCCCCACAACCACATCAAACCCATCTTTATACATCCTAGCGGTGGCTCCAAACCGCAAACTAGGCCCACTGTACCCTGGACCCCAATCTGGGATGCCGGGGTAGACCAATGTCTTCTCGACTATTGAACTCTTCTCGCACCCTACACACCACCATTCACCATCACTTCTCTTCTCAATGTTAAACTTACTGTAGCTTATTAATTCGCTTTCAGCAGGATCATCATCTCTATACCCACCGATCAAAACCAACGCACTATTTTGCCTGTCATAGAACAACTGGCCAAATCCTTCGCCACTCACTCCCGGCTCAAGTTTTTTCTTATCATCAGGTTCACCGGGGTCGGGGTTATATATCCTCGAAAACTTGCAATCACCGCTATCAAGCGGCTTGCCATTACTGACATAAAGTTTGGTGCTGCCCCCAGACCCTGTTACGACAACGTGTACTTCGAGCTGCGCATGCCAGGCCATTGCGCCAGTACCGCCCGCAGCTGTAGGAAATGTGCATGGAAGGTGAACCGGCGCCTTTGTTATATCTCGAATATCGTAGAGAGCAGCCGGGTGATCATTGTCCCCACTATTTGTATCCCCCCCAATGAGTACGCCTCCCATTATTTGCATTCCTCCTCCAGGATGTTCTTCCGTACCTAAAAGATGATTCCAGCAATCAATCTTGCCGCTGTCGTCATAATCGTCATAAACAGATGGATCATTACAAAGTACTAACAAATGCTCGCCAATAGGCCACCTAGTGTCATGTGACAATGCCCACACTTTTGATTTCTGTCGAGTTCCAGCCCAGGCAAGACCTTGAACGTGGTTGATACCTGAATAAGTTATTCCAGTCACATAGGACGAATAAGTATATTCAATCTCTCCATCAGTCGAAGAATGTTGGAGATTGTCGAAATCAGTATAGAAATTTGGACTTAACTCAACGCCTTTTTGCCAGGATGGGACCTTATCCTGGAATCCCAACCATAAATCAGAGATGTCGCGAATATCAGAGGTTTCAGCATCAGGGTATGTGACGCTCACGTATTCGTTGCCCTTAAACAAATAATACTTGTGGTCAATCAAATGAAAGACTGCCGCGCCAACATCTCCACTGCCCCATGCCCCCGGCCAACCAGGCCAGTCAGAGATCTTCCTGGGATCGTGGTCTGCCTTTTTGTTGTGACTATGTGTCACATATTCATCCCCATTGAATAAGGTGTATTTTCGGGTATCGGGGTTATAAACAACGGCATCGACACCCTCGGCACCCCATTCCACTGGGTAACCGGCCCAATTTTCAGAGATTTTGCGGGGATAGCCTTGGTCTGGTAGTTCGCCGTGGTTCTGTCTCAAGTACTGATCACCTTTGAACAAATAGTATTTTTCATTGCCCGGGTAGAAAACTGCTGCATCGACACCTTTGGTGCCCCATGCAGCCGGCCAGCCAGGCCATTGGTTTGAGTTAGTACGGGGGTAGCCGTCCTTGACTCTATCGTCATGCCCCTGACGGAAGTATTGATTTCCTTTGAACAAGTAGTAATCGTTGATATTGGGATTCCAAAGCACGGCGCTGATCTGAGGCTCCACCGCTAATACAGTAACCTCAAGGAGTGCAGTTGTTATGTTCCCCCCAAACCGATCGTATACAACAATGCGAGTCTTGCCAGGTGATTTGCCAGTTAACTTCGCGAAAGAGTGAGTACTATCAACACCATCTGGAACCACGGTTGCTACTTCCCTATTGTTGCTGCTCCACGCAAAAGAATTTGGATCCCAACTCCCGTGCGATGCCGCAGCCTCAAGACGGATCTCTTCGCCGACCGATACCGATATATTCGCGGTTCCTGAAATCGAGATTCTGTTTCGCGCGTCGACTGTAATCAAGTACGAATCATACTCACTGTTGTTGTAACTAGATATTGCAGAAATTATGGCCGTGCCGGGAGAAACGCCCTTTATCCGCGCATCGTTGCCAATGCTTGAGTTACTGAACCAGGGAATAACGGTTGCGACTTCTTCATTGCTAGAGTGCCAAAGAACTAGTTCACCAGGAAAATCAGATTTCTTTACATAATCAGTACCGTTTTTCACGTAAGCGGTAATCCACTCATCTTTGTTTTCCAATATTGATGGGCCCCAAGGTGGCTCAGAAATATGTACAGTGTGGTACGGAATATCACTCGAGTCATCCACCGGGCCAGTGTAAAAATTTTCTGCTATTTTTGTCGCCGAGAGAGCTCCATCGTAGATCCGGAGTTCGTTATACGAAGCATGCGCAGTCTCGTCCGAACTATTATCTGATCGGCCCAGGAACATATTTGGGTGAACAAAATCGGAAAGGCGCGCTGAGGTCTCCGCAGTTCCCTGTAATTGCCCATCCTTATACCAGCTCACCAGAGTTGCCCCACCTGCGCCGCCCCCCTGATCGATTGTCATAACGATGTGGTGTTCTTGATTCAACGTATAGGGAGCCATGGTCCCAATGGCTGCGTCGAAAGACGTATTCCTCCATAAGACCAAATCGCTTGACGGGTCAGCTTGTTCACTCCAACTCATCAACAAGGAATTGGTCAGCTGATCATCACCAAAGTTAAAGATCATCCCACCGTTTTTCACGCTATGCGGGGTTGCCCACAATTCGATCGATGCGTCAGTGAGCCCTGAAAGAAGATTGCCGGGAAGAGCAATATAATCGGATTCAGTACTTGCACCTCCACTTAGGGTAACTTGCCCGGCTCCTACCCAGCCAATATTATCTCCAACTTCAACGAGTTGGCCATTTGCATCTCCCGCCCAATCCCAAAGTGAAGTCCCAGCCGCGCCCGTACCATCGAAGAGCCACTGATGGATGAATTGGGGTGGGGGTGGTTCAGTATTTATCGTGGCCGACAGAGATCCGTCAGTGAGGATTCCAAGGATTTGTTCCTCGTAGACCAATTGGGTGGCTGCCGCATCGCTGAAGATCTGCAGTTGTATATCGGCGGTCCGCTGCTGGTTGCAGCACCCGTCCCGGGCATGGATCTCCACGTCTGCGATTACCGTTGAAGAGAGTAAATCCACTTGCCAGTATTGACCCTGGCCTTCCAGTGTGTGTTGAAAATTTTCTAGGTTGTCATCAATGGCGAGGTTCGGTCCAAAATCTCCTAATTGGGATGATTGAGAAGCAGTCCCGCCCAGGGCAACGTTGGTGCCCGAACCCACCTCGAAAACCCTGACCTCGGCCAACTGCAACGGGTTAGGGGAGGCTGGCTTGTTTTGAGTGATTCGGACTACGCGCCCTTGCAGTGGCGGTGCCTCAGTCACTTCGACCTCGAAATACGCAATCGCCGTCGGGTCCTCAATTGACCTGGCTCCGATCGTGACAGTGCCCGGAGATATGCCCGTGACTTGCCCATAAGACAATGTGTCAACCCCAATAGAGACCACGCTTGCTAACGGCGCGTTACTGGTGCCCCACCGGACATCGGAGGGAACGGTGGTCCCGTTTATGACTTCGGCTTCCAGAACAATCGTAGTACCCACCGGCACCGTCGTGGGCCCTGAAATTTCTACAACGATCGGGGGTACAGGGGCTGGTTGAACAGTCACCTCGAAAGTCCCACTCGATGTCGGGTCCTCAACAGATTTTGCTGTGATTGTGACAGTGCCGGGTGATACACCTGTGACTTCCCCGAAAGAGTGCGTGTCATCACTAATAGAGAGCATTAAAGAGTCCACGCTTGCTACAGCGGAATTGCTGGAGGACCACTGGACATCGGGGGGAACGGTGGTCCCATTCAATACTTCGGCTACCAGAAAGATCGTAGCACCCGTCTGCACTGTCGCAGGCCCTGAAATCTCTACTGCGATCGGGGGTGGCGGATCAGTGGGATTTATCGTTATCCGCCGAGATTCGTTAGTGAGGATTCCAAGGATTTGTTCCTCGTAGACCAACTGGGTGGCTGCCGCATCGCTGAAGATCTGCAGTTGTATATCGGCGGTCCGCTGCTGGTTGCAGCACCCGTCCCGGGCATGGATCTCCACGTCTGCGATTACCGTTGAAGAGAGTAAGTCCACTTGCCAGTATTGACCCTGGCCTTCCAGTGTGTGCTGAAAATTTTCTAGGTTGTCATCAATGGCGAGGTTCGGTCCAAAATCGCCCAATTGGGATGATTGAGAAGCAGTCCCGCCCAGGGCAACATTGGTGCCCGAACCCACCTCGAAAACCCTGACCTCGGCCAACTGCAACGGGTTAGGGGAGGTTGGCTTGTTTTGAGTGATTCTGACAACTCGCCCTTGCAGTGGTTGCCCTTCTACGGCAGTCACTTCGATATCAACAGACGCACTCGCCCTCGGGTCCTGGTCAGAAGTGGCCGTGATAGTGGCAGTGCCTTGCGCGATGCCGGTGACGGAGGCGGTTTCGAGGAATGCGTCCACGCTCACAACTCCGGTATTGCTAGACGTCCAAGTGGACGTAACCAATAATGGATCAGTCGACGTACTGGTCACATTGGCAATCAACTCAATCGAATGCCCCACTTGTACAGTAGTTGGCCCGGAAATCTCTACACTGGTCGTTAGTGGTGGTGGGGGTGGTGTAGTCGTTTGTTTTACCTGAAGCTGAATGGGTTCTGCGGTGTAGGTAAAAGCACCTGGTTCAGTGCTGTATGCAATATATACGCTGTAGTCTCCTATCTCGTCAGTTGTCAGGGTAAAACCACTATCGAAGGATCCCACAATGTCGAGGCGATTTTGTTCTTCGAGCACAATCTGTGTAAGCTCAGCTAACCTTTCTAAATCGCCGTCCCATCCGATTATGCCGCCTGACGTTAGCTGAATAAAACTGTTGCCACCATCCGCGGTTGCCAGCACATAGATCTTTGCACTTATCCCCACCTCTAGCGATTCTGGCTCAATCACTACGGGAATTTGAACAACATCACCGACGTCAAAACTTTCGCCGAATGTGTCGCCATTGTCAGCTGTTACCCCTCCGTAAATCGTGGCTGTGGTGAAGAAATCTACTGTGCTGCTAGTTATTTTCCTTGGGAATGATCCTTCTTCTTGCTGTGCAGACACCGAATGATAAAAGGTTCCAAACAAAAAAATTAAGGCAGCAGTGAAGGCCGCCAGTACAACACTAAACATTCGGGAATTGTTGATTGCCAACTCATTTGAATCGCCTCTGCTCAAGACTAACTCCTATTATTATTAATTATGAGCGTCGTAAAGAAACGATCTTCAGGACGAGAAAAAATGAACCTACGCTAATAATTATTGACTGTCTAGCTAAATATTGAGTGTCAGCCCCGACTTCTCACCCGGAATCACAGCCGAAACGCTGGATCAGGGTGACCGCGCCGGTGGGGGCTTCATTGCTGGACAATCCCACCTGGCCCACCAGGCAGGATTTTCCAAACAGGATGCTCCTACCGGCGCGGTATTCTGGAACGCGATGAAAACAACAGCTACCTCACCCTGGACGGGCCGGAGGAAAATCCGCTGCAGGACATCCACAGCCATTCGGTCACTTACCGGACCTCCATCGGCCCACATGATTCCTATGATCAAAGAAACGATTCGAAATTCCTGGTGCTCTGAACCCTTGAAAGGTAATCCGCAGAGCAAGGACGGAGTCAAAGGCGTTTTCTGATTGAGCATGCCTGTGACTTCATTTTTCTTATTGCAGAAATAACGGTCAGGGAAGATCTTGGTATTACGTGTCTATTCTTGTGCCGCTAGCAACGCTTTAACGCCATGGACCAATCAACGGATTTACCTAATTGACTTGCGTTTCAGTTGGATTAAGAGGAGACTGCTTAACGCACCTCGCCTGTCAGTAGGAAAACCTTTCTGCCAGACAGTGAAGAGCGAACGGTCATCAGCGCTTATCTTATACCTTTCTCGCGAACTCCGATTTGCCAAACGCGGTTGTGCAATAGCTTGCTGTGCTCAACGAATCGGGATAAACCCGCAAACCTGATCCAGAAATCCGATTTCAGCCTGAATGACGAGCACTGGACCGTGATCGACGACCGTCGCATTACCTATTCCGATTGCGGACTACCAACTGCCGAAAAGTGCCAGGACGAAGATCTGGACCTTTAACCGCCGCTAGTCCGAAGGCCCTTTCCGTGGAACAGACGACTTTCTGACTGCAAAGCGAGCCGGAGATTCATCGGTGGTCGTTATCCAGAATGTGTCTTCAGGCGCAAACTCACACTATAGAAGGAACCTCAATGTCAACGCAGAACGGTAATGGTCGCCAGGGCAACCCCTGGGATAACGGGGCGAACTCCAATCCACCCGATCTTGAGAATCGGATCCAGCACGGGCTGGATTACTTAGGGCAGATTCTTCCGGGTGGTGGTCCGCGCAGCGTCATCACTATTGCCGTGCTTTTACTGGTCGGCATAGGCGCATGGTCGGCCTGGTACACGGTGCCGAGTGACTCGGTCGCTCTTGTGCAACGTTTTGGTCAATATATCAAGGAAGTTCCGCCGGGATTGCATTTCAAACTGCCATTGGGGATTGATAAGGCGACCATCGTTCCCGTCAAACGGCAATTAAAACAGGAATTCGGCTTTACCACACCGGGCGCCAGTGATCCTTATCAGAGTCCCCGCGGCGGAGAGCGCGAAACCGCGCGGGAAACGGAAATGGTGACCGGTGATCTGAACGCCGCACTGGTGGAATGGGTGATTCAATATCGAATCTCGGATCCGGCTAAATTCCTATTTGAAGTTCGCGGACCGGGTGAAACGCTTCGTTATGTTTCCGAATCTGTGATGCGTGAAGTGGTCGGCGATCGCACGGTTGACGAGGTGATTACCATCGGTCGCCAGGAAATCGAAACCGAAGCGCTGTCCAAGATGCAGGCACTCTCAACCAAATACACCATGGGGATCAGCATCGACCAGGTGCAATTAAAGAACATCAATCCACCCCAGCCGGTGCAGGACTCTTTCAACGAAGTCAACCAGGCCCAGCAAGAAAAAGAAAAGCTGATCAATGAAGCACGACGTGATTACAACCGAGTCATCCCGTTGGCCGAGGGCGAAAAAGATCAGCGCATACGGGAGGCCGACGGCTACCGACTCAAGAGAATCAACGAGGCGGAAGGCGACGTCGCCCGTTTCAGCGCCCTATTGGCAGAATACAGCAAAGCGCCGGAAGTCACCCGGCGCCGCATATATATCGAGACCTTGCAGGATGTCATGCCGGGCATACGCTCCAAAATTATTGTCGACGAGCAGACGCAAGGTATCCTGCCATTGCTTAATCTCGACACACGGACGGAGGTCCAGCCATGAAAAGACAGCTAATCGGACTGGCGGTGTTGGGCATTGCAACTTTTGTCCTGATGAGTTCGGTCTATACGGTGAGCGAAGTCGAGCAAATGATCATCACCCAGTTCGGCAAGCCGGTCGGTGCGCCAGTGACGACCGCCGGCCTGAAAGTCAAGTTACCCTTCATTCAGGAAGTCAATCCGATCGACAAGCGGGTCCTTGAATGGGACGGCAACCCGTCTGATATGCCGACCAAGGACAAACTCTACATATCGGTCGACCTGTTTGCCCGTTGGCGGATCACCGATCCATTGCAGTACTTTCTGCGACTGCGCGACGAACGCAGTGCCCAATCACGTCTCGACGATATACTGGGCAGCGAGACCCGTAACGCCGTCGCCAAGCACGAGTTGATCGAGATCATCCGTACCACCCGAAACCGTGTACCGCTGCGTGATGCACTGCTGACTGACGCGGAGCGGGATATGGGATCACTGGTGCCGATTCAGAAGGGGCGCAAACTGGTCGAGCAGGAAATATTCGCCGCAGCGGCCGAGAAAGTGCAGGTGTTTGGCATCGAGTTGCTCGACATCCGCTTCAAGCGCATCAATTATAATGAAAGCGTACGCCCTAAGATTTACGACCGCATGATCAGTGAGCGGCGTCAGATCGCGGAACGTTTCCTGTCGGAGGGCAACGGCGAGGCCGCCAGGATCCGTGGCAATCGAGAGCGTGACCTGAACAAGATCCAGTCCGAGGCCTATCGGGAAGTCGAGGAGATCCGTGGGCTGGCTGACGCGAAGGCCACCGAAATCTATTCGAGTGCCTACAACCAGAGCCCCGAGGCGGTCGCATTCTATGAATTCACACGCACCATGCAGTCCTACAAGTTCATCATAGCCGACAATACGACACTGGTCCTTTCCACTAACAGTGAGCTGTTCAAGTTTCTGAAGGAGATGGCACCAGGTAACCCCGTCAATACGCTACAGGTTTCTGGTGTCCCACGATGATGTTGAATTTTCCTAACCCATGCCGAAACTTCGATGCCAGCAAAAACCGCATCCGCTTCTGGGGATATGACAGCGCGATCGAGGTCTCATTTTTCATCGAAACCGACGCTCTCAAACAGCTCTGTCCGGAGATGGATGATGTCGAATCAGGGTTTCTAAAGGCATTCGATGCCGCGCGCGAGCAGATCCATGAGGTTGCAGACAGAGCCTATAGGCGCGACGAAAACAGCCACTACTCATGCATATTGTCGGTAGAAGACTTTTGAGATTGCTTTTGATTGCGCACTTCGAAAGCAAATAGCGGCAACTACAGTGCAAGATACAGCATACTTTAGAAACGAGTAGAACTTAATGAGTAAAATCAAGGTAAATGAGATGGGAACAGCAAGACAGGAATTTCGTCTTTCGAAATTGCAGAAAGTTAATTCACTGTATCAAGCTATGCGCAGCAAACAAATCAAACGAAAAAATATAAAATTCGAAGACTCAGCAGGTTGATTGGCGATATCCGTAGCACTGGCTTTCGCAAGCATGACGATACTGGCAACGGATTTGGACTATTTGATAGAGTCGTCCGCGAAAGCATCACACGTATTCACAATATTTCTCATTGGTGATAAAGCCCTAGTTGAATAAAAAGAGGACATATTCACCCTGACAGAATCTGTCGCGAATGAAGCCCATAAGACGCTAGCAGAATATACAATCATTAACCTGCCCGGCGTGGTCAGTGTCATCTATCGGCTTTCGATTAGCGAAGCAGCCACCAGTACTAATTCGAATGCCTTGCTAGTCACCCGAATCAAGGCTGCATGATAACCAGTTCCAGGTGCGGAAACAGGCTTGCCTGGACAGGCTCTGGCAGCGCGGCAAGCAACAGGTTCTGCATTGGGGTTGCTAGGCTGGTCAAAGTGATATTACATTTTTGCTAATGGGAATAGGTATTCCAACTTACAAATAATAACCAATTATCTCCATGGATTCCTTAACATGCGGTTCGGAATTTCGCATAAGGACCATGGGTTGGAATTTATAGTGCGAGTTCGGCGACCACACTGTTCGATATCGCACATTATAGATAGTACCAAGACACACATTCAATTGAATAGCTTCCTAACCTAGCAGACTCATAGATTTATGTAACGTATTCTAATTCAGTGTGTCTTCTTCCTGGAACCATCTGATTCAGTAACACAATGCTCTGGCCTGTCGTGCGCTACTGGGTCGTTGTCGTGCCTGGCAAGGGAGTGACTCCTCCCCAGCGTACGACGCCTCTTAAAAACGCCCGACTGGTTTGACACTGAATGCAAATTAGATCATCTTCCAAGTGGCTCCCACGCAGATACATTTTAAACAGCCTGTTGGTTTTCCGAGATAACTTTATCAGCAACCACGCTGAGTTAATAGGAAGCAAATGAAATCCCACGATCACCCTAAGCGCGCGCTCCTGAAATTGCAGTCGCCTCTTATAATCCAGGGAAAGTCACTCTCGCCAGGCCTTGCTCAGGGAATGATTCATATTCATCAAAGTATGCTGGGGCCAATAGACGTGCCTCAACACCCTGGTCGAAAAGGTCGGCAACGGCATGACACAGAAGAGGAGTTGTCACATCTTGACCGTGCTACCGCGACCATCTCCGACGATTTAGTTGTACTGGCAGGAAGGGTGGAAAAGGAAATTGATGCCAGGCTGGCAGCAGTGTTTGAAGCACACCAACTGATGGTGAATGATGCCGCGCTGCGCCTGGAACTGCGAAAAGAAATTACCGACAACCTGGTCAGTGCAAGCAGCGCAGTAAAGTCAGTTTTCTTGCGATGGGAAAAGCGGTTTCTACTAATGGAGTCGCAAATAGCCCGGGACAAAGGCGACGACATGCGTGACCTTTCTATTCGCTTGCGTAATGCATTGGTGGGTATCACAGTTCATCCGTTGGAGGGAATTCCGAAAGACTGCGTGCTTGTCACCTCTCGGTTATTGCCCTCTGACACGATTTTTCTTGCCACGCAATCAGTCTCAGCCGCGCTTCTTGAATTTGGCAGCGTAGGTTCCCATGCGGCTTTGTTTAGTCGAGAGATTGGGCTTCCCGCTATTTCGGGCCTCGTCAATTTGTTTGACGTCGTATCCGAGGGTACATTGGCCCTCGTGGATGCAGAAAACGGCTCAGTAACACTTCGACCGTCCTCACACCAAACGCAACTCTTTCAAGAAAAAGCTGACCGCCAAGCAGAAGTATTGCAAGCTGCGCGAAAACACGCTCAGCGACCCGCCGTGACTAAAGACGGCGTGGCTATTTCGGTGCTGGCGAATGTCGGTGGTCACAAGGACACTGAGAATGCGATATCCAACGGCGCGGAGGGTATTGGTCTATACCGTATCGAGCAGATCTATCTGGGGCGCGTGGTTCCTCCGGACAAGGAAGAACTCGTCCATGAGATTCGCGAGACTCTGGCCCCAGCAAAAGGTCACAGAGTTAACATACGGTTGCTGGATATCGGTGCGGACAAACCGCTACCATTTTTGGGTTTTCTGGCAGAATCAAACCCAGCTTTGGGGCGGCGGGGCATTCGCTTACTCAATGAATACCCTGAGCTGCTAAAGACTCAGTTGAAAGCGGTGATCGATCTTTGCAAAGAATTCGATATCCAGGTACTGATCCCCATGGTTACCTTACCTGAAGATGTTCTAGTGGTTAAAAACATGCTTAGACAGCTTGGCGCCAAGCGCCCGGCAACATCGCTTCCCAAACTGGGTGCGATGATAGAAACCCCCGCAGCTGCGCTATCGGCGAGAGAAATTTCCAGGCACGTAGATTTTCTGAGTTTTGGGACCAATGATCTAACGCAATATGCGTTCGCCGCAGACCGCGAGAATGCTGCAGTAGAGAACTACTTTAACGATGCTGCGCAGGTTATTTTCCGGTTAATGAAAATCACCCATGATGACGTGCCGGATGTTCCGCTTTCTCTGTGTGGTGAGCTTGCAGGTCGGCCAGAACACATCCCCCTGATACTGCAGTGCGGTATACGAACCTTGAGCGTCGCAGCTCCGTTAATTCCAAGGATAAAAGAAGCGATCCGAGGAAGCAATTGCGAACCAGAAGTGCAAAGCCTCCCAGAAAATCTCTAGCTGTAGATTTGCAGCGAAAACTGACCTCAGTAACTACAATCAAGATTGATCAACACTTGACGCACTTTGCATCGAATTGTGTCTCCGCTGTCAAGATCTCAACTTATAGAATATACATTCATATTAATTTTAAATTAATTCAAATCCGGCGAGCGAAATTACCTGCCAGGCATTTCTGAATCTCCGGTTCTAGCGGTCTTCTGTACGGACCCATGCCACTACCCTGCAACCACTTCGACATGATGCTCCTGGCGATCATCCACCAGGGTAATCAAGTCAGTGTCATTCAGCACTACACCATCGACCACCACTCGACCGACTCCTTCACCACCACACCGGATGGTGATGTGGTAGACGGTATCGCGATAGCGGTAGTGGATTTTGTATGACTCCCAATGGGCCGGGACACGGGGTGCAATGCGTAGATGGCCCCCTTTCAGTTGCAGACCTAGCAGTGTTTCTACGCTTAGTCGGTACATCCAACCCGCCGCGCCGGTGTACCAGGTCCAACCGCCCCGGCCGGTGTGTGGCGCTGCACCGTAAATATCCGCGCACATGACATAGGGCTCAACCTTGTAGCGGTCGATTTCCTCAGGGGTACTACCGTGATTGATGGGATTGAGCATGGCGAACAATTCCCACGCGCGCTCCTTGTCACCGAGCAGGGCAAATGCCGTAGTGGTCCAAATGGCCGCATGGGTATACTGGCCACCGTTCTCGCGCACACCGGGGATGTAGCCTTTGATGTAACCGGGTTCAAGATCTGATTTGTCGAAGGGCGGGTCGAGCAGCTGGATTAACTGTGCATCGCGTCGCACCAGGTGTTGGTCCACTGCGGCCATTGCCTGACGCGCCCGGGTTGGATCACCGCCACCGGAGATGACCGCCCAACTCTGACTGATGGAATCGATCTGGCATTCATCATTTTCGGACGAACCCAGGGGCGTGCCATCATCAAAATAAGCGCGCCTATACCAGGCGCCATCCCAGGCGTTGGCCTCAATATTCGTCAGCAGTAGCGCGGCCTGTTCGGTACACGTCTGCGCAAAAGAATTGTCGTCGCGCGCCTGTGCCAGGTCAGCAAACTGCTGCAGGTTTTGGTACAGGAACCACGCCAGCCAAACGCTCTCGCCCTTACCGTCACGACCGACCAGGTTCATGCCGTCGTTCCAGTCACCGCAACCCATCAGCGGTAATTGATGATCGCCAAAACGTAATCCATATTGGATGGCACGCACGCAATGGTCATAGAGGCTTGCCGATTGAGTGGATCGTTGCGGCTGGTCGTAGTAAGCCTCCTCTTCCGGATTCAGGTCCCGACCTTCGAGGAAATGCACTTGCTCATCGAGTACGCCGGTATCACCGGTCGCCAACACATACCGACTGGCGGCATAGGGTAACCATAAATAGTCATCAGAGAAATGGGTGCGCACACCTTGTCCGCCGGGGGGATGCCACCAGTGTTGCACGTCGCCCTGCGGGAACTGGTGCTCGGCGCAACGAATCAACTGTTCGCGGGCCAGCCACGGTGTGGCATGGATCAAGGCCATCGTATCTTGCAATTGATCGCGGAAACCGTAGGCACCACCGGACTGATAATAACCACTGCGACCCCAGAGCCTGCAGGAGAGTGTCTGGTAGACCAGCCAGCCGTTGGCCAACACATTCAGCGCGGGGTCCGGTGTCTCCACATTGATCGCGCCCAGGGTATGGTTCCAGTATTCCCACACCGCTTCCAGCGCCTGCCGCGCCCCCGCCGTACCACCGTATTGCTGGATGAGCTGCTGCGCTTCGGTACTATTACTGGCGGCACCGAACATAAACACCACCTCGCGCTCCTGGCCATCGGCCAGTTCGATCTGGGTTTGCAGCGCGGCACAGGGATCAAGACCCGCACCTGTCTTGCCGGACAAGCGCGTGCGGCGCATCGCCGCCGGGCTGGAAAGCGACCCATTGCGGCCAATGAACTCGGTTCGGTTTCCGCTCAAGGTGTGGGCCCGCTCACTGACCTGCGCAAACACCACGCGATTGCCACATTCGCGGCCGTAGGCATTGCGAGCGAACAGCGCCCCGCTGTGCAAATCGGTTTCGGTCACAATGTGCATCAGATTGGCATGCCGCCATTCACCGAGCACCAGCTCCCAGTACCCGGTCAGTGATAATTGACGTGGCCGCCCCGATTGATTGCGCAGCTTGACCACCAAAAACTTCACCGGCGCATCCATCGCGACGTAGGTATACAACTCCGAGGAAATCCCGGCTTCGTAATGCTCGAAGACACTGTAACCAAATCCATGCCGGCACACATAGCCGGACCGCCCGCATGCAGGCAAGGGTGTTGGCGACCAGAAGGCGCCGGTTTCCTCGTCCCGGATATACAGCGCCTCACCGCTGCTGTCGCTGAGTGGATCGTTGTGCCAGGTCGTCAGCCGGAACTCGTGGGCATTCTCCACCCAGGTGTACGCACCGCCGCTCTCGCTCACTACCGTACCGATGTGCGGACTGGCGATGACATTCGCCCACGGAGCGGGCGTGCGCTGACCGGGCTCAAGGGTGATCACGTATTCATGTCCGTCGGGCGTGAAGCCGCCCGGACCATTGCAAAAAATACGTTCGCGCGGTGCCAAGGCCTCGGCCGGTTCAACCATCGGTTGGGCGTCCGCTCGCAGCAATGGGGCCAGACGCTCCGGCAGGCGTTCCACCGGAAGGCGGCGTTCTACCTGTTCAAGCAAGGTCTCGGCACTATCGGTGAGGATGACGCGGGCGACGGTCTGGAACAGCACCCGGTCTTCCTCGGAGAGCTCCTCGGCACGGCGCACGAACACCCCACCCGGCTTGTCGATACTGTGCGCCTCGGGCCCGGCGTTAATCAGCCCCATGATCTGGTCTTGCAGTACTGCGCGGTAGCCGGAGAAATCCTCATTGAGGATTACCAGGTCCGCCCTCAGACCATTCATGCGCCAATAGGCATGGGCCTGTAGTGCCTGCTTCACCAGTTCTATACGGTTCAGGCCACCGATACGGACCAGCACGATAGGCAGATCGCCGGAGACCGCAAAACGCCACAACCCGGACTGACCCAGCTGGTTACGAGCGATGACGCTGGGCGCGGCACGGCGCAAACTCGATCCATAAATGACGGAGCTGGCCAAGCGGCCATAGACCTGGGCATCGGCTTCGGTGGCGTTCAGATGGCGTAGCACCTCCTGGCTCTGGAACCAGGCCATTTCAAAGGCGCGTTCGACGAAGTGCCGGTCACAATATTTCTCCAACAAGGCCAATACGGCCTCGCGCGTATCCGCCACACCGGAGATGATCAACACATTTGCCGACTCGTCCGGGGCCAGGGTGACGGTGCGGCGGATCGCCACAATGGGATCGAGCACCGGACCCTCCGTATTTGATAAGGTGTTCGACAAGCGGGATGCACCGTCCGGATCATCCAGCGCCACCGGGTTGGCGGGCGTGCGACCACGGCCGATGAATTGGGCGCGGTCGGTCTCGTAGGACGGCGCATCGGTCACCGCGCCCGGGGCGGCCAGCAGATGAAACATCCACGGCACCTGCTCCCCCGGTGTGCGCGGACGCCGGGTACAAATAATCGCCTGCAGCCCGGGGAGAATTTCGGTTTGCACGAATAGGTTACTAAAGGCGCGGTGGGCCAGGTCGGCATTCAACGGCGCCAGCACAACTTCGGCGTAACTCGTGACTTCGATATGCCGTTCGCGGGACGACTGGTTGGTGAGCATGACGCGCCGGACCTCGACGTCGTCTTCCGGTGAAACGCTTATTTCGGTGTGCGTCTCGATCGCCTTGTCCCGCCGCCGGTATTCCGCGCGCGCCTGCACGAAAATGGCCTCGTAATGATCGGCCTTGCGCAGCGTCGGTTGATACGTGGTTGACCAATAGTGCCCGCTATCGCAGTCGCGCAGATAAATGAACGTGCCCCAGTTGTCGACCGTGGCATCCTCGCGCCAACGGGTGATGGCCAGGTCGCGCCAGCGGCTGTAACCGCCACCGGCATTGTTCTGCATGACGGCGTACCTGCCATTGGATAACAGATGAACTTCCGGAATCGGCGTGTTCAGGTCGGTAAACACGCGCATGATCGCGCCGGGTTCCGCGGCGGCGGGGCGCGCCGTGGCGGCGACTTCGGCGGCGTGTGGGTGCAGCGTGGCGCCCTTTTTCGGCACCCGCTCCTGCAACAATAACTCGGTCGCCCGCGCCAGCGGGTCAGACATGAAGCGGCGTTGCATGGGTTGGTCAAGCAACACATGAGCAAAGGCCAGCAGACTCATGCCTTGATGATGCGCCATAAAAGCCCGCACGATAGCGTGCTGCTTGCCTCGCGGCACGCGCGCGGGCGTGTAATCAATCGCCTCGTAGAAACCATAATCACCCAGGAAACCCTCAGAAGCCAGGCGCTGCAAGTTACTGCACGCCTCGCGCGGCAGTACGGTCAGCGCCAGCGCAGTGGCATAAGGGGCGATCACTAGGTCGTCGCCCAGGCCGCGTTTGAAACCCAGCCCGGGCACGCCGAAGGCCCGGTATTGATAGACCTGGCTCGCATCGGTGGCGTTATAGCAGGACTCGGAAATACCCCAGGGCACGGCGCGCTGGCGACCGTATTCGATCTGCCGCGACACGGCGGCCTTGCAGGTCTGCTCCAGTAAGGTGTTGGCATAACTGGGCATCATCAATTGCGGCATGAGGTATTCAAACATCGAGCCGCTCCATGAGATCAGGCTCACGTCGCCGCCATGACTGGTGAGCAGACGGCCGAGTGTAAACCAGTGTTTCTGCGGCACCTGGCCCTGGGCAATGAGCAGGAAACTGGCCAGCCGCGCCTCGGAGGCCAGCAGGTCGTAACAAGATGGATCGCGGCGACGCTCACCGACATCGTATCCGATGCTCAAAAGGCCGCGTTCGGTATCGTAGAGAAATTCAAAGTCCATCGCCGCCAGCTCGCCGCAACGCTCCAGCAGATTGTCGATAAGTCTGAGCCGTTGCGCGGCGGTCGGCGACAACGCACCCATGCCTACCTGGCGCATACTGGCCAGTTCTGTCAGTGTCGGGATGGTGCTGAAGCGTTGCGGCTCGGGTACCAGCAATCTCAGTTCATCGCGAAGTGACTGTAATTGCTGATCGAAGGCCTGGGCCCAGTAGTACAGTTCACCGTCGATATCAATATCCGCGGGCAGCCATGACAGTAGTCCTGCACTAATGCGATGTAACTCTTCCAGCAAACGGTCAGCGGCCGACAGTGATTTGAGCGGGCCATCTGGCGTGCGCGGCTGCAGCGCTTCCTGTAATAATTTGACCTTTTTTGCGAGATCCGGGGTGGGCGACGCGGGCACGTGTTCGGCCAGTACCTGCAAGGTATCCTGCAATCCCTGCAAGGCGTTGGTTGAGAGTACCGGCTGATGTTTCAATTCGGCCAGTCCCGCCTGCAAGGTGAGCAGGCTGCCGGCCAGGTTGCCGCTGTCCACCGACGAGACGTATTGCGGGTGTAGCGGTTGTAAGGTGCGCGTGTCGTACCAGTTGTAAAAATGGCCGCGATAGCGCTCCAGCTTTTCCATGGTCGCCAGCGTATTCTCCGTCAGGCGCAGGCAATCTCCCACAACGATGTAGCCGAAATCATAGGCCGACAGATTCGCCAGTAATCCCATGCCGATGTTGGTGGGCGACGTGCGCATGGCGAGGGCAGCTGCCGGATATTCCTGAAAGTTGTCGGGCACCAGCCAGTTGTCTTCTACGTTGACGAAGCGCGCGAAAAAGCGCCAGGTACGCCGGGCCGAGGTGCGCAGGAACGCACGCTGTGCAGCATTCAAGTCCGGCGCCGGCGATACCAGCGGCAGGCTGATCCACCAGCCGACCACAGGCGATACCAACCACAACAACAATACCGGCGCCCACGCGTACCACTCCAGCGCGCGGGTCTGCCAAAGGGCAACGGCCAAGACGATGGCCAGCGTCGGCGCAAACCACATCTCGATAAAAAAATCGGCCAGCGTACGGCGCGCGTTGCGACGTGTGTAGTCGTGCAGATGCCAAAGCAACAAGCCGCGTCGCGTGAACAGCATACGCACCGCCGAACGCGCAATGGCATCCAGGCAAATCAGGGTGTCATACGGCAGCAGCAGCAGATTCAACACCGCGAGCACAATGGGACTGCCGGCGTCTTTGCCGGTCAGGGCCAGGTGCGCCAGCCAGTCACGTTCTGCGGGTTTGCGGATAAGACTGATTACGGTGCCCATCAAGGTGGGTAGCAACATCACCGCCACTACCAGCAAGGTCCAGAATCCCGTTGGCCCCGGCGCCAACAACCAGCCGCCTGCCAACAAAGCGAGCAGTGATGGCGGCACCAGGCTGCGGCGCAGATTGTCGAAGAGTTTCCACAACGACAAGACGCTGAGCGGGTTGGTTTGCCGCTTGGTCTTCGATCCGTTTATGTCTGACGGGCCGGGCACGCGCGGCAGCAACCAACCGGCGAGTTGCCAGTCGCCACGTATCCAGCGATGGCGTCGGCTGGCCTCGATGGCGTAACTGGACGGGTGTTCCTCAATAAGATCGACATCGGTCACCAGTGCCGAACGCGCATAGCCGCTTTCGAGCAAGTCGTGACTGAGAATGAGATTCTCGGGAAAACGCCCATCGACCGCCAGGCGAAACGCATCCACATCATAGATGCCCTTGCCGATGAACGAGCCCTCTCCGAAGACATCCTGATAGACGTCCGAGACTTCACGGGTGTAGGGATCAATGCCCGCCTCACCGGAAAACAGCTTGCTAAAACGTGACTGGCCGGCGCTGGTCAGGCTGATGGAGGCACGCGGTTGCAGGATCGCGTAGCCTTCGACAACACGTTTCCTGTTGGCATCGTAGACCGGCCGGTTAAGCGGATGCGCGATGTTACCGATCAGTGTGCGTGCCGCATCGCGGGGCAATTGCGTGTCGGTGTCCAGCGTGATGACATACTGGATCGAATCGAGGATGGAGACATCGCCGACAATATCCGAAAATGCAGTTTGCGCTCCGCCACGCAGTAGGGCATTGAACTGTTCCAGTTTCCCGCGCTTACGCTCATATCCCATCCACACCTGTTCATAAGCATTCCACTCTCGAGGCCGGTGAAACAAATAGAAGATGCACGGACGGTCTTCACTGTAGGTTTCATTGAGCGTTCGCAGTGCTGCGCGCGCGGTGGCAAGCAAGGCATCGTCACCGGGTTGGGTACACTCAGGCGCGTCACGGAAATCCGTCAGCAAGGCAAAAAACAGATTGGGATCGCGATTACCGAGATAGCGGATCTCCAGGGCTTCGAAAAGATCATCAACCGCTTGCGGGCTATCCAGCAAGGTGGGGACCACAACCATAGTGCGGTGTTGATCCGGAATCCCCTGCGAAAAATCCAGCCGTGGTAGTGCGCTCGGTGGCAAGGCCAACGTGAGCAACAGGTTAACCAGTGGAATAACCAGTGCGGAACTGCCGATGAGTCCGGTGATCGCCAACGTCCAGTAACGCCAGTCATCTAAAGCAACCCCGCTGAAATAGAACAGCATCCCCGCTGTCATCAGCGTGGTGAGTATCAGGATGGGACCCAGGTAGAGCAACAGACCAATACGCTGGCTGGCGCGTGCGATGCGTAATCTCCATGGCAAACGGTAACCGAGTGCACGCTCCAGTGTCTGGCGTCCGCGATCGATTAGGTAGTATCCGACATGTGCGCTGCGGTCGTTGTGACTTAACTGTTCAGCCGCCGTCTGCGCCAGCACAACAGTTTCCTGCGCTACCTCCTGCTCGCTGTGCGCACTGCCCCTCGCCAGGTCTTCGATAACATGCCGGTAACGATCTCGAGTGGCAAAATCCTGGCCGGCGTACATCCCCGTCGCGTCTTCACGCAGTGTCTGTTCGACGACGCTGAGTGACTCGACATAATCGCGCCAATTCATTGCATCGATAAAACGCAGGCTACCAATGCTGTTGGCGATAGATATCTGGTTAGCAGCGGCGATACGACTGGCAGACGCCGATAACTGTGTTGCCGTGACACCTTGTTCCGACAGTCGCTGCTCGACCCAGGTTTGCACAAAGCCCATGGCGGGTCCCTGTGCCTGGAGTCTGGCGTAAAATTCTTCCACAAACGGTGCGTTCAGAGGCACATCGGCATTAGCAAACTCGGCCAGCAACTGGATGAGTTGTTTCGGCTTCTCTTCGACCGTCGCTAGCATACGATCTGCCCAGATGATGGCCGCATCGAGATCTTCGCGGCGGCGGGCAATGCGCAGGCCAACACGGCGCAGATTTTCCAGCAGCGCCAATTGCAGCATGATCGGGAATGCCCAGAGCTCGCCCAGCTTTAAGGGCTCAGCTGACTGATAGGCGGCGACGAACTGGGTGGCGTTGTCGCTGTCGACGCGACCATCCATGTGCGAAATCAATTCCAGCGCCAGGTCATAGATACGCGGGAATCCGGCGGACGGTCCGTCCGCCAATCGCGGCAACTGCCGGCTGTAACCACGCGGTAGATTCCGGCGCGCCATGCCGATCTGTTGCTCAATGAGATAGAAGTTGTCGAGTAGCCAGGACTCTGCCGGCGCGAGTCGCTGTCCCGAGGTGGCTGCGGCGGTGACCACGTCATACGCCGCCAGCAGAACACGCGCATTTTCCGTCAACCGTGGTAGCAATCTGTCCGGGCCCGGATGTGGGTCAATGCGATGCTGGCTTGCCAGCGTTGCCGCGTGAAGTTTCAGTTGCTCGATGCTGAACAACTCAGCGCGCAACAACTTGGTATCCTCATCGTTGCCCAGCTTATTACGAGTGCGCGTACCCGATAAAAATTCTTTGATGATTATTGATTTTTCCTCGATCTGGTTTGAAATGGTTTCAAGGATATTTTTTCAAACCAACCAAACGTAGACTCGCCCTGTAAACGAACCCGTTAGATTGTCGAACATGCTCCTGGACCGAAGGCCTAGAAGATAATGGGACAAAATTTACTCCTCCTGTCCCGATTAGATATCCCTGGTCTCTCCAGCACCACCCGACACGCATCCATGCTGTGACTGAGAAACGCATACGCCGAACCCCAGAGATAGAGACGGAAACGCCGGTAAAGCATATCATCCCAGCGGTTGGAAATTTCATCGCGGGCAGATTTCAGATTCTCCGCCCAGGCCTTGCAGGTAAGATAATAATTGTGGCGGTCATTATACACGGTCAGCAATTCCAGTGGAGTTTTTAGCCACCGCTGTCAGAAATGCATGCAGGCAAAAGTAGGAATGCTCACCGGAAAAATATCGAGCACACGATCACCCGGCTTTATCCTGCAGGCGTCAATCGCGAAATCCAGCTTTCGACGCTGCGCTGATTCAAGAAATTCATCATTACGCTCGAACAGCGGCTTGCATCCATACTTCGCAAATCCCAAGCTCATCGAACTTGCTCAGCGCCTGTAGCCCGTCTTTATCCTTTACCAGAACCTGTACGGCAGGATTACCTTTGCCAATAACATAACTGCGGCCACCCCATAAACGAATCTCGATAGGGATTTTTACTTGATCGGAAAAGCGTTTATGACTTAACTTACAAATTCTGTCATAACGTTATATCAATGCAGATTCAGCAGCCTGATTGATCATTGTTATTCTCCTTAAAACCGAAAGATTGTTTGTTACTTTGTAAAACATACATCGATATAATTGTAGTGATGTATGCTGCGAAAAACCTGCAATCCGACGATTGTTTACTCATTGCAAACACAGCATAGCTTGTCATCGTCAGCGCACATTTCTTACCTCTATCTCAGAGCTTCGAAGCCCGAGATAACATCGAATAATTCTTCGTCAATACCACTTTGCCGCAGGCGATGAAACGTTCGGTTAAGATCTTCCCGCAGTTCATCGATATTCTTTTCAGCGCGTTGCATAGCGGCCAGTCGACTGGCATTTTCACTGGCCAGCGATTCAGCGCATGCCCGAAAAAGCGTAACAAAAAGATATTCACGCACCAGTGCCCGTAAAGTTCGTTCCCTGCTATTTATTACTTCTGGCAGATTTTGCGTCGGCCAGCGAATCTCGGCCAGATGATGTAGCCATGTGTCATCCAGTGGCAGCAATTGCTGACTTGCGGGGGTATAATTCGACCCGGTTCTGGGGCGATTATGAAACAGGTAAACCTGTTCAATTAAACCCTGTTCACGCTGCGCTTCCAATTCAATCAGAATCTGCCCCACCAGTGGTGTAATCGCATTAATCGAGTTCGGCAGGGTAAAACCGGCCATCGGTTGCAGATGGGTTTCCACAAGGCGCGACTGAATACGTACACCAACCGCCCAGACAATTTTTTTACCCGGCAGTTTGCCCAACGTATCAACAGCGTATTCCACCATGACCTCATTAAAGTGACCAACCAGGCCCTGATCGGAACCAAATACGATGGCAGCAATCGCTGTCTGCTGTTGCTGCTTTATTGCAGGCCTGACACCCTGCGATTTATCCTCGCGGAAACAGGCGGCGAGTCCCAGCTGAACCGTTCGAAAATAGTCATCCAGCGAACGCACGGCATTCTCATACTGGCCAATGCTCGATGCCGCCATCGCTTTCATTGTGCGCACGACGGATTCAAGCTCTTCAGCACTACCAATCTTATGACGCAGACTGGCGACGCTGTCACTCATGATGTCTCCCTCAGCAGCGAGTTTGGCTGGAAGCTGGCGAGTGCATTGCTGGCGATCTGGATAATCAAAGCCCGATCTTCTTCACTTAGCTTTTTAGCGCTCTCAAATCGCGCGCGCACCTCGGCCGGGATATCCGCGACGGCCTCACGCACGGCCTGCTCGGCCGCTGTCATTCGCTCAAGCGGTACAGCATCAAACAGTTTTTCCGACAACGCCAGTAACACAGCAATCTGTTCTGTCATCGAAACCGGAGCGAATTCCGGCTGCATGAGACAGGCACGAATGCGCCGTCCGTGTTCGATAATTCTTCGGGTGTTGTCATCCAGCCGGGCACCAAAGCGGGCAAACGTTTCAAGCTCTTCGAACTGTGCATAGGCCAGCTTAAGATCACCTACCACAGAGCGGTAGGCTGCACGCTGTGTCTTACCACCGACACGTGAAACTGATTTACCAACGTCAACTGCGGGTAACACGCCCAGTTCAAACAGCGATGGTGAGAGGTAAATTTGTCCATCGGTAATGGAAATTAAATTCGTCGGGATATAGGCGGAAATATCCTGCGCTTCGGTCTCTACAATCGGCAATGCCGTCATCGATCCGCCACCGAGTTCCGAGCGTAGATGCGTGGCACGTTCCAGCAGCCGCGAATGGATATAAAAAATATCGCCGGGAAATGCCTCTCGACCCGGTGGCCGGCGCAACAATAAAGACAGCTCGCGATAAGCACGTGCATGGTGGGTCAGGTCGTCGTAAACAACTAGCACATCACGACCTTGCTGCATAAAATACTCCGCGATACTGGTCGCTGCATAAGGCGCCACGTAAGCGAGTCCGGGCGGATCATTGCCTTCGGTAACAACAACGACGGTGTAATCCAACGCACCCTGCTCGCGCAATGTGGCGATCACCTTGGCGACACCTGAGGCGCGCTGGCCAATAGCACAATACACACACAGCACATTCTTACCGCACTGGTTGAGTATCGTGTCGAGCGCGATCGCCGTCTTACCGGTCTGTCGATCACCAAGAATTAATTCGCGCTGACCGCGGCCTACTGGAATAAGTGCATCAATCACCTTGATGCCGGTTTGTAGCGGCACAGTGACCGGATCACGTTCCAGTATCGAGGGCGCAGGACGCTCAACGGGCAGGCGTTCACTAGTAACCAGCCTGCCCTTGCCATCCAGAGGCCGACCAATGGGATTAATAATTCGCCCGATCAGTCCATCGCCCACCGGCACATCCACCACGTGCCCGCGGCGTTCGACTTCATCGCCCGCCTGTAAGTGCCAGTAGTCTCCAAGTAGGACGACGCCGACTTCATCTTCATCAACATTAAAGGCAATGCCATAAATATCGCCAGGGAATTTAAGCACTTCTTCAAAACCGACACCGGGTAGACCAGATACTTTGGCGATGCCTGTCGCGACACTGGTAATCGTGCCCATCTCCCGTGGCGTCAGTACCGGCACAAAAGATTCACGCGCCTGGCTTATTCTGGAGAACGCACTATCGAACACATTTTTCAGGTTGTCGCTGGCTATTTTTCTAGTGCTCATTGTTATCGACATCCTGTACCCTAGTCGTTGCCGAATCTGTCGGAGCAGCACCCTCCGTTTCAGATTTGTTTGTCAGCAGGTCATCAACACTCTTTGCCAGTGAACCCAGATAGTCAGCAATACTCCAGGCTATCTTGCGCCCATCAGAGCTGACCTCAATTCCGCTGACCAGATCCGGTACGATGCTGAACTCGAGAGGTTTCTGTTTGCCCAGTATTTCCCCGATGGCCTTTTCAATAGCCGCGCATTGTTGCGCAGGTAGCTCGAAGGCAGTGCGTACCAGCAATGGATGGGACGAAGTTTTAAATGCCGATTTCACCTCAGCCATCTGCGCATCGTTTAGCTCGCGCAAACGCCCAAGGAAGATTTCTGTCATGCATTCTTCCAGGCTCGTTCCGGCAAGATCAGACAATGTCTTGCGTGCAATCGCAAACACTTCTTCACGTGCGCGACGGCTGAGTTCTTCATTCAGGCTGCGCTGTTCGTTTCTTATCGCCTGTTGTAACCTGGCGCGCAAATCGTCGGACTCCTGTCGTGCAGCATCAAGTAACTGTGCACGTTCTGTTTGCGCTGCTTCCAGCACCTCATTCATGCGTGCGTTGCGTTGTTGATCGAACAGCTCGTTCTTCTGTTGATACTCTTCGCGCTGATTCTGCGCTTCGGCTTCTTTTACATCGGCATCAGCAATTTTCGCGGCGATGCGTTTTTCCCGTGCATCTATCGCGTCGAGAATTGGCCGGTACAAAAAACGCTTCAGCAACCACACCAGGGTGAGGAAGTTGATGATCTGCGCGATAACAGTAAACCAGTCAATCGGCATCCGTTATTGTCCTGAGGCCTGGGCGATGGCAGAATTCCAGAACGGATTGGCAAAAATCAGGATCATCGATACCACAAAGCAGTAAATCGCAACGGACTCGATCATGGCGAGACCAACAAACAGTGTACGCGTAATGGTTGCCGATGCGTCGGGTTGCTGCGCCAGCGCAGTCAATGCAGTGGCCACCGCCCTCGCCTCACCAAACGCAGGACCAATACTGCCTATAGAAATCGTCAGCCCGGCGGTAAGAATTGAAATGATGGCAATGAGCGTCATACTATCCATATTTTTCCCCTATGTGATTGGCAATATTTTTCATTAATATTATTTTCTTAGATACTAATTTACGTGATTATTATCTTTTCTGTCTGTGGTATCAGCTTCCGCTGCCGGCTCGCGCGCACGTGTGGCAGCAGCAATATAAACCGTCGCCAGAATACTGAAAATATACGCCTGTACCATCCCGGTCAGTAATCCGAGCGCACTCATAATAATAGGAAAAATGAACGGCGTAATGGTGAGCAAAATAGCAAGAATCAGTGTGCCACTCATCATGTTACCGAACAGACGCACCGCCAGCGCCAGGGTGCGCGAGACCTCGCTGATTATATTGAACGGCAACATAATAATCGTTGGCTGGGTATAGGCTTTAAGATATCGGCCGATGCCTGCCTCTTCGATGCCAAACATCGGTACGGCCACAAACACACACATCGCCAGCGCAGCGGTGGTGGAGAGCGAACCGGTCGGTGGCTCATAGCCGGGAACAATCGTGAACAGGCTAGCCATGGCGACAAACAGGAACAGGCTGCCCAGAAAGCCGAGATATTTTCGCGGGTTTTTCAGCCCCACTTCTTCAATCTGCTGATTAATGCCGGTGACGATAATCTCCAGCAGATTTTGCCAACGCGAACGCTGCAGTTCCGTCGTCAGTTTGCGCGTAATGGTTTTTGAACCGAGTACCAGTACCAGCATCAGTCCCCAGGTGTAAACAATGGTGGCATTGAGTTTGAAAAAACCCAACTGCCAGTAAATGATGTTGTCGGGGCTAAGATTCATGAACTGCCTGCTGTAATACTAATATCAGACTGATTAGCAATGCGCGTTAGCCGGGTGACGATGATGCGTGCGATGATAAAACCCAGCAGGCCCGCGAGTAAGCGCTGCCAGTTATCTCCCAGAATAAAATAGAAACCCAGTACGACAACACTGGTGCGCAGCAACATACTGCCTAAAAACAACAGCGCCACCTGTTTAGTCGATTCAAGTTTACGCACAGTCCACCACAAGCCGGCGAAAAAAAATACACCGAGCAAGGCACCCTCCAGCAGAGCAACCAGTAACGCAAACAGAAGTAACAGAAATTCATTCATGATTATTCTCATCCACTTTATTCTGACCCTCTTTATTCTCGCTCTCGTCCTGATGAATTTCCCTATCTTCCTTAACAATCCAGCGCCAGGCATTAAAACACCCCAGACCAAGACCTATCGTCAGCAGCGCGAGCGTCCATGAATGCTCACCCGGGTAATGTTTATCGAGCCAGAGTCCGAGAACCGCACCCAGCAAGGTTGGCATTGCCACCGACCAGCCAACCAACCCCATCATACCCAGGCCGGACCACACGGTTTTAGTCACATGACGTTGCGCCTTCAGTTTACGTTCTGCCATATCACCGACCTGCTGGCTGAATTCGGTTTGGCCTGGTCGCTGATTCATGTCTGGTTTTTCAGTCATGATGAAATTCCGCCAGACGACGAATAAATCCGCTCTCCATTTTCACCAGCACCGAACGCACCTTCTGTTCCTGCTCGTCGAGATGCGCAAACTCTGCCTCCACTGCCGCGCGCAATTTATCCAGACTCATGCCACCAATAGCATTACGCACAGAGACCCGCACATCGCTACCGGTTTTAACCAGAACACCTTCATCGATGGCGATGTAAACTTCACCTTCTTCTAAAGTTTCATAAACCAGTATTCCCGCCGACAGCGATGCCACGCAGTCAAGCCGGCGTGGCAGGAGTCCAAACGAACCTTTGTCTGTTACCGCAACAATACGCAACACATCGCGCTTGTCGGCGAATACCATAAAGGGCAAAAGAATCTTAAGATTCATCGACGCTACTCGCTGGTTGTACTTCTTCTACTGCCTGTTTGACGTCAGCCTCAACATCCTTGCGGGCCTCATCAATCGCGCCAATCATATAAAGCGCGCTTTCCGGATAGTCTTTAAATTCATCGCGCAGGATACGTTCGCAACCATCTAGCGCATCGCTGAGACTAACCAGCTTACCCTGCAGGCCGGTAAACTGTTCAGTGGTAAAAAACGGCTGGGTCAGAAATCGTTCCAGTCGCCGCGCACGACCCACCACCTTATGATCCTCAGGTGACAACTGCTCCATACCGAGCATGGCGATTATGTCCCTGAGTTCGGCGTATTGTGCGAGGGTGCGACGGACCTCCTGCGCCAAGGCATAATGCCGCTTGCCAATGATGCCGGGCGTAGCCATTTTGGAACTGGATTGCAAGGGATCGATGGCCGGGTAAAGCCCTTCGCTCGCCCGCTTACGCGACAACACGATGGATGCTGAAAGATGAGAAAATGTATGCACTGCAGCAGGGTCAGTGAAATCGTCCGCCGGTACGTAGACTGCCTGGATCGAAGTGATAGCGCCGCTATCCGTATTGGCGATGCGCTCTTCCAGTTGCGACAACTCGGTACCCATGGTCGGTTGATAACCCAGGCGCGCCGGCATCTGTCCCATTAAACCGGACACTTCCATGCCTGCCTGAATAAAACGAAAAATATTATCGATCAGCAGCAGCACATCGCGATTTTCATCATCGCGAAAATATTCGGCCATGGTCAGCGCAGCATGACCCACCCGAAAACGCGCGCCGGGTGGTTCGTTCATCTGACCGAACACCATCACCATATTGTCCAGCACGCCCGCCGCATTCATTTCACGATAGAGTTCTTCGCCTTCGCGACAGCGTTCACCAATACCGCAAAAAATACTCACGCCGGCGTGCTGTCCGACCATGTTGTGAATCATCTCGGTGAGTAATACCGTCTTACCCACGCCCGCGCCACCAAACAGGCCGGCTTTTCCGCCACGTTCCAGTGGCATCAGCACATCAATGAGTTTAATACCGGTTTCAAAGATTTCGGATTTGGTAGATCGCCGCGCTAACGGCGGCGGCGCATTGTGTACGCTACGCCACTGGATATCCGTCGGCGCTGGCTGGCGATCGATAGCATTACCGAAAACATCGAACATGCGTGACAGAATACCCTTGCCCACCGGCGTCTGTAATGGTCCACCGCTGTCTTCCACTAGCATGCCACGAGCAAGACCCTGGGTCGGCGTTAGTGCAATACCGCGCACCCGATGCGCGTCGATTTGTGACAACACCTCAATCGCAATTTTGCCCTCACGCGCATGCAGTGACGAATTGATGGGGGGCAAATGTTCATCAAACACGATATCCACAACACTGCCGCGCACTGAAATCACCACACCGGTATTCATCAAAGATTTGTCGTTAGGCATTGTCAGATTCGTATCCATAACTCTATCCCTTCACTTCTCCTGCGCAAAACCCAGACTGAGTTTCCTGCGGTTCGCGCATTTTCTGCCCCTACCCCATTCAGGCGCGGCCACTGGCTCAGCCATCGGTCGCTAGCGGCAGAGTCGGCTTCGATTACCACCACCGTAAAGGCAATGCTACCCGCGACCATCAACGAAGGCATAAACCAGAAACTCAATCGCAGGGCACCCCAGAGCTGAATTAACTTATTCATCCTGCCATTTCCAGTTAAGAATTTCCGGCATGTCTTCGCCGTGTTTTTCAATGTAGGCTTTATGATCAAGCAGTTTGTCACGCAACATCTGTTTAGCATAAGCGGCTCGTGAACCCAGACTCGGCAGTCTGTCGATCACGTCCCCAGCCAGGTGAAAGCGGTCGAGATCATTCAATACCGCCATATCAAAGGGCGTGGTAGTGGTACCATTTTCTTTGTAACCACGTACATGCAAATTCCTGTGATTGGTGCGGCGATAGGTCAAACGATGGATCAGCCATGGATAACCGTGATAAGCAAAAATGATGGGCTTTTCTTTGGTAAATAACACATCAAAATCTCTGTCAGAAATGCCGTGCGGGTGTTCACCTGGCGGTTGCAATGTCATTAGGTCCACCACGTTGATAACGCGAATTTTTAATTCCGGAAACTGTTCGCGCAAGAGTTTTACAGCCGCCAGTGTTTCCAGCGTTGGCACATCACCGCAACAGGCCATCACCACATCGGGATCACCACCCTCATCGTTACTGGCCCATTTCCAGATTCCGAGACCTGCACTGCAGTGCTTAATCGCCGCGTCCATATCCAGCCATTGCAACTCTGGCTGCTTGCCCGCGACGATCACATTAATATCATTGTGGCTACGTAGGCATTTATCGGTCACTGCTAACAAGCTATTCGCGTCAGGCGGCAGATAGACACGGATGACTTCCGCTTTCTTGTTAACCACAACATCGATAAACCCCGGATCCTGATGACTAAAACCATTGTGATCCTGCCGCCATACATGCGAAGACAACAAATAATTCAACGAGGCAATGGGGCGACGCCACGGAATATCACGCGTCACATCGAGCCACTTGGCATGTTGATTAAACATCGAATCAACAATATGGATAAACGCTTCATAGCAGGAGAAAAAACCATGTCGCCCGGTGAGCAGGTAACCTTCAAGCCAGCCCTGGCACTGGTGCTCACTCAACATTTCCATGACTCGACCATCGGGTGCTATATTTTCATCGCCAGGCAATATGTCCGCTGTCGAACAACGGTTGGTGACTTCGAACAGCGCAGCCCAGCGATTCGATGCGGTTTCGTCCGGACTGAAAATACGAAAGTTACGTGCTTTGGCATTGAGCTTCATCACATCACGAATGAATTTACCCTGAGCACGTGTCGCTTCGGCTTTCACCTCACCCGGGTTTGGCACCTTTACCGCATAATCGCGAAAGTCCGGCATTCGCAAATCACGTAATAATTTGCCACCATTGGTATGTGGGTTGGCACCCATGCGCCGTTCGCCTGATGGTGCCAGTTCGGCCAGTTCTGCGATAAGTCTGCCACTATCATCGAATAATTCTTCGGGTTTATAACTTCTCATCCAGTGTTCAAGAATGCTGACATGCTCTGGCTGCCGGATGAAATTGGTGACCGGAACCTGATGCGCATGAAAGGTGCCTTCGACCTGTTGGCCGTCGACGAATTCGGGGCCAGTCCAGCCTTTGGGAGAACGCAGGATAATCATCGGCCAACACGGGCGTTCAGTAAATCCATTGGTTCGCGCGTCACTCTGAATAAGTTTGATACTTGCAATCACGGTATCCAGTGTCGCCGCCATCAACTGGTGCATCTGTTCCGGGTCATCACCCTCGACGAAATACGGCGTGTAACCGTAGCCGTGAAACAGCGCTTCCAGCTCGTCGTGGGAGATCCGCGCCAGCACGGTCGGGCCGGCAATTTTGTAGCCGTTCAAATGTAGAATCGGCAGCACCGCACCATCATGCACCGGGTTGAGGAATTTGTTGGAGTGCCAGCTGGTTGCCATGGGCCCGGTTTCCGCTTCACCATCACCGACCATGCAAGCCACCAGCAAATCGGGATTATCGAACGCGGCACCATAGGCATGGGACAGCGCATAACCCAGTTCGCCACCTTCATTAATTGAGCCCGGCGTTTCCGGCGCGACGTGACTGGGAATGCCACCGGGAAATGAAAACTGGGTAAACAGCTTTTTCATCCCCGCCTCGTCCTGGGAAATATTGGGGTACACCTCACTGTACGTCCCCTCCAGGTAGGTGTTAGCCACCAGTCCCGGACCCCCATGACCAGGGCCCGTGACATTCACAATACTCAGGCCATATTGCTGGATGATGCGGTTAAGATGGACATAAATAAAATTGAGGCCCGGGGTAGTTCCCCAGTGCCCCAACAGACGTGGCTTGATATGCTGAAGGGTCAGCGGTTTTTTCAGCAGGGGGTTATCATATAAATAGATCTGGCCAACCGACAGATAGTTGGCGGCACGCCAGTAGGCGTCCATCTTGCGCACAACATCAGGCAGCAACGGTTTGTCAGTGCGCTTAGGCGCTTTTGTCTTGCTGACCATATTCGTGTTCCTTTTGATTTGTTAACCCCAGAATCCCGCAAACTGATTTCGCAATCATCAGTTCTTCATCCGTATGCATGATACGAACAGCAACCCGGCCGGTTTCTGTGGAAATCACATCCGCATTTTGCGCATTGGATTTTTCCTCTATCTCGATGCCAAGAAATTCCAGTTCACTACAAATCCGTGCCCGCACCACCGGCGCGTGCTCCCCGATGCCGCCTGCGAACACCAGCGTATCTAGCCCACCAATGGCAGCTGCGAATGCACCAATCCATTTTTTGACCTGATAACAAAATACTTCGACCGCCTCCGCCGGGCGCACGTCGTACGCCTCCTGTACGAGCAAATCGCGCATGTCGGGACTGGTCTCGGACATGCCGAGCAAACCGGATTCATGGTTGATGAGATGGTTAAATTGCTTCGACGTCAGATTCTCTCTCTGCATTATGTACCAGGCCACGCCGGGGTCCAGATCGCCTGACCGAGTGCCCATCGCCAACCCGCCACACGGGGTAAATCCCATACTGGTATCCATGCTCTGCCCAGCGTGAACGGCAGCCAGGCTCGCACCGTTACCGAGGTGCGCAAGAATCACGCGACCCTGAGCCGCTTGCGGACCGGCAACCTGTGCGAGCGCTTGCATAAGATAAGCATAGGACAAACCATGAAATCCGTAGCGTTGAATGCCCATGGTATCGAAGCGACGCGGGATAGGCAGGAGCCGCGCCACGCGCGGCATGTTGCGGTGAAATGCGGTGTCAAAGCAGGCGACCTGTGGCAACTGCGGATAATGCCGACGAAATACCTCGATCAGTTCAATTTCGCCCGGCAGATGCCCCGGGTCGAATGAGATAATGTTGTGCAGCTCATCTAATAACGATCGGGTAACCAATTCGGGTGCAGTGTGTTGCATGCCATGAACTACGCGGTGGCCGACGGCCTTGACCTGCGTAAAATCAACGTGTTGTTCCAGCCAGTCGCGCAAAATATTTGCGGCCGAGCTGAAATCACAAACATCGATGTTCAGACTGCCTTGCTGATCTCGGGTCGTATCGTTGAAAACCAAGGTGGTTCCGGATAAACCGATGCGATCAATTTTTCCTGTCAGTCTTGGTTGCATCGGTGACCCGATTTCATATAACGCAAACTTAATACTGGATGAGCCGCCATTGAACGCTAACACTTTTTGTTTAGTCCGGCTCATATTTTATTCCTTCGGATGGCTGATCCGTGTTTGTTCGCTCATGGTTTCTCCTTCGCAGCGTCTGCACGGGCGCTCCCATCCCTATGACCACTTGATATACAAACCTAGGTCCTGTCTCTCATGTGCTTGTCAAATTGCGCAATCATCTGTCTAAACAGATTGATTCATAGCGACACCTTTTGACGCAATACAGTCCAACAGGTCGCGCCAGGAGTTTGCAAAAGATTGCACACCCTCGCGTTGTAGTTGGGCGGCGAGCACTGCATCGTCCACGCCGGCCAGGGCAAACTCGGTGAGTATCGCTTCAGCATCACCACCATCATGCGGCAAGGCGACATCTGCTTTGCCATGGTCGTCGAAGGCAAGCAGTGTCTTCTCGGGAATCGTATTGATGGTATCGGGTGCGGCGAGTGCACATATATATAGTGTATCAGAGGCCGCCGGGGCCTTTGTCCCGGTGCTGGCCCACAACAGGCGCTGCGGCCTGGCACCGGCCTTGGCAAGTTTTTGCCAACGCGGTGTGGTCAACAGATCTCGATAAGCCTTGTAGGTTCGCATAGCGATGGCAATCCCGAGACGATTACTCAGTGCGTGTGGGACCTTATCCTTGGTCGCCACATCCCAACGACTGACGAAAAGCGATGCGACGCAAGCTACCTTGGCATCGATTCCGGCAGCAATGCGCCGCTCGATGCCACGCATATAGGCCTCGGCGGCGGCGATGTAGTGCTCACGCGAGAACAACAAGGTCACATTCACCGGTACGCCAGCGAAAATCGTCTCCTCGATGGCGGAGATACCTGCGCTGGTTCCGGGTATTTTGATGAAAAGATTCGAACGTTGCGCGCGCGCATGCAGTTGCACGGCCGCTTGTATTGTGCCAGCCGTGTCATCCGCCAGCAAGGGTGACACCTCCAGTGATACCCAGCCATCAACGCCGCCGGTGGCGTCATGCAGCGGACGAAATAGATCCGCGGCCCGGGTCAGGTCCTCCAGCGCCAGTTCGAAAAACAGTGCTTCGCCGGATTTGCCGGTCAGCATTTTCTTATGGATGGCATCGTCATAGACATCAGCATTTCTGAGAGCGTGTTCGAAAATGGTGGGATTGGAAGTCAGCCCCGTTACAGAAAGCTCGTCGATATAATGTTGCAGTGTGCCACTGGTTAACAGCCCGCGTGTAATATTGTCGAGCCAGATGCTTTGACCGAGATCGAGCAGTTGTTGTGTAGCATTCATGTTGGCTCCTTTGTTTACATTCTTCAGGCCAGTGGAAGTTGCAGACGGCGTGACAGGGATGAGTTTCGTCAAGTACGACATACGCGTAAAGTGACATGACTATTTTAGGTACTGACAGATTAATGAGCTTAGTCGAGAAAAGCAGCGGAACTAGCGTTCTATATTGCCACTGCCATTTCCCAAGACGCAAAGGCACGCAGCCGAAATAACTTGTATGTTTTTGCCGATCCCAAATGTCGGCCTAGGTTGAACAAGTTACAAACACTCGCATGCACATCCAGGAATTGCTGCGCCTGTTCCATTGATTTGAACTTGCGCATGCCCCGCTCTCTCACTCGTGTTGGTTGATGAGAAAGCTCGGCACGATTGTTTGCATATTGGCTAGTGTCATGATTCGTGTCCAGAATAAGCTCTCTATGAGCGACTCGATAACTTCCCAACTTGTCGATTACTATTATCCTGGGTTCGTCATGGTACTTCTTCAATAACCGCTTAAAGAAACGCTTTACGGCCTTACCGTCGCGTCGAATCCGCAAGAACACATCGACAACTTCACCATCCTGATCAACGGCTCGTCACAGATAATACTGCTTTCCCTGGATCTTTACGAACACCTCGTCAATAAAGAAAGTATCACCATATACTTGGTGCTTTCGTCTCAGTCTTCGCGCAAACTGGGGGCCAAATTTGTTACACCACAGACGAGTTGCTTCATAGCTCACTGCAATGCCTCATTCAGCAAACAAATCTTCGATATCTCGATGACTGAGGTTTAATCGGTGGTGCTTGTACATATTTACTTCAGTCATGGAGCGAATTGTCGCAGAATGGCTTTTAACTTGTAAGTATCCAAAATTCCAGTATTCGTTGCTGGATGGTTAAAGGCAACGAGGAGCAGGCCTTGCTCTAGTCAATTTTACAGAGCAATCTATTCGATACTCACTTTAGGAATAATAGTTTTTTATCCGATTCATATGCAGAACCAACATCGTGTTCAACAAGGTTTCTCAAATTTGTGAAAACTTAAGACGGTTGTTTTCTCAAAGCATCGTCCCCTACAGTTGCTGCTTTCATCTCTGAGGCACAGATATTTTTAATGCCACTTAGCAAGGCGTCCGGGTTAAAAGAGATGCTGTCAATACCACATTCAACCAGAAAGCGGGAATATTCAGGATAATCACTTGGCGCCTGACCGCATAAGCCAATTTTTATTCCACCGGACTTCGCCTTTTCTATAGACATACGAATAAGCTGCATAACAGCGGGATCGAACGGAGAAAATATTTCACTGAGTAATTCCGAATCCCTGTCGGCACCGAGCGTTAATTGCGTCAGATCATTTGAACCAATTGAAAATCCATCAAAGTGTTTGGCAAATTCTTCAGCCAGCAAAGCATTGCTTGGAATTTCAACCATCATGTATAGCTGCAACCCATTATCGCCTCTCACCAACCCCTGCCCGTTCATTAACTCAATGACACTGGTGGCTTCCTTAACGGTTCGCACAAATGGCAGCATCAGTTTCACGTTAGTAAATCCCATGTCGTCACGCACCATTTTCATAGCCTGACATTCCATCTCAAAAGCATCTTTATATAAGCGATGGTAATAACGTGACGCGCCTCTGAAACCGATCATCGGATTCTGTTCTTCGGGTTCAAAACTTTTCCCACCAAGAAGATTTGCATATTCATTGGATTTGAAATCACTCATTCGTACAATTACATCCTTAGGATAAAAAGCCGCCGCAATGGTTGCAGTGGCCTCAGCCAGTTTGTGAATGAAATAGTCTTTTTTGTCAGGATAGTGTTGGGTGAGTTCCTCAATTTCACTCTTTACTCCGTCATCAGCTAACTTGTCAAAGTGATTCAAGGCCATGGGGTGAATTCGAATGACGTTATTGATGATAAACTCCATACGCATCAGACCAACACCGTTGTTAGGAAACATGGAATACCTGAATGCTTTATCTGGATGAGCGAGAATTAGCATGATCTGGGTTTTGGGCATCTCGATTTTACTGGTGTCAATTTCCTGCTCGTCCCAACTTCCTTTTCCCTCATAAACAAAACCGCTATCACCCTCGGCGGTAGAAACAGTAATCAATTGCCCGTCCTGTATAGCCTTTGTTGCATTACTAGTACCAACAATACCCACAGCACCAACTTCACGCGCTACGATAGCTGCGTGTGATGTTCTGCCCCCCTGGTCGGTGACAATGCCGGCGGCTTTCTTGAGAATCGGATCCCAATCCGGATCGGTTCTTCTTGTTATCAATATCTCACCCGCATTTAATTTATCAATTTCCTTGGGAGAACTAAGCAGTCTGGCAATGCCCGAGGTGATACTATTACCCAACCCAATTCCCGCGCAAAGCGTCTTGCCTTTTTCCTTAATCTGATAATCCTTAAATACGCCTTTACTTTTCCGTTGACTGTGGACGGTTTCCGGACGCGCCTGAACGATGAATAGTTGATTAGTTACGCCATCCTTTGCCCACTCAATATCCATATGTCGTTTGTAATGCTGATGAATGATTATCGCCCACTTCGCCAATTGCACTATCTCCTCATCATCGAGGATAAATTGCCGCTGACGTTCTGCAGGAGTATCCAGGTTAACAATTGCATCCTCCGGTCTTAATATCTCGGAGACTTCTTTAGTGGAATACACCATTGTTTGTTCTTTGCTACCCAGTTTTCTTGAAATGATCGGTTGTTTTACTTTTCCGATGAATGATTTATACACCAAAAACTCGTCAGTATTTACGCTACCCTGCACCACATTTTCACCAAGCCCCCAAGCCCCCGCTATTAGCGCAACTTCTTCAAAACCGGTGTCGGGGTCCAGTGTGAACATTACACCGGCACAGGCCTGGTCGGAGCGAACCATTATTTGCACCCCGATTGATAGAGCAACTTTCATATGATCGAAGCCGTTGTCCGCTCGATATTTTATGGCTCTATCAGTAAAAAGTGATGCATAGCAGCGATGGCAAGCTGCGACTAAATTTTCCGCTCCTTGTACATTCAGATACGATTCCTGCTGCCCGGCAAAACTGGCAGTTGGCAAATCTTCCGCTGTCGCACTGCTACGTACCGCAAGGGAAAAAGGCTGCCCTGACCGCTCGTCCAATTGCTTGTACGCGGATAAAATTGCATCAGCTAATTCATCTGGAAACGTGGCATCAAGGATGAGTTGACGGGCTTTTGTGCCTATATTGGCAAGGTTGCTAAATGATTTGGGGTCAAGTTGCGAAAGCAAACCGGTGAGCTTCGGAACAAGTTCATTATTATTCAGGAAAAACCAATAGCCCTCGCTTGTTACTGCGAAGCCATCAGGAATCCTAGTGCCTTTGGAAGATAGCGCAGAAAACATTTCACCCAGTGAGGCATTTTTGCCACCAACAAGTGAAATATCTTCCAAATGAATTTCGGAAAAGTGTTTTATCAGTTTCATATCACCAATAGCCTTGCGCTGACGCTGTCACCACTGACTTCAAGTAGAATAATCTATTTTGAACCTGCATTCCCCTCAGAAAGGTACTGACAAGTTAACAGCCTACCTCAAGGAAAAATACCACCGAGTAGCATTTATATTGCTGCTGCCCAGGGTCAACCCCACTCGCTTTCATGGAGAATGCGCGCCTAACAGCAAACATCGGGCAGCCATCACTCCATCCGGGCGGGGCAAGGGAAGCAAGCGGGCGAAGCAGACTGACAGCCACGCCGATGACCGAAACACCGCCGAGCGTCATGCCGCTATGTCCTGGGCCCAGCGCCTGAAACTCGTGTTCAGTATCGACATCGAAACCTGTGAGAAGTGCCGGGGGTCGGTAAGGATCATTGCCTGCGTAGAAGACCCGGCGGTGATCCGCCAGATCCTGGAACATTTGAGAAAAAAGGAACCTGTCGACCCCCAGGCACAACTACCGCCCGAACGGGCACCGCCACAGATCGATCTGTTTGACGAAGCCTGACTCAACAACAAAAAGCAAAAAGGAGAATTACAGTCTGTCAGGGACGGTAGTCGGATTGCTCTCGGCCTGGTGACGGCCTTAGCGGAACTCAGCCAGCAATGAAGGGGTGTTGGTGACGAATTGAGGAGCGAAAGCAGTCAGTTTCCTCGGGAATTTGGCCGATGAACCGTCCTCGCCGGGTTCACCGCTCACCAAACCGGACAACATCCCGTTTTGGACATACTTATTGTTTTTCCTATAAGCGATCAGGACGAAAAGCGAGGCGAACGGCTGTTCAGTAACGGTGGACTTTAGGGAACATGACTTTTATTCTTTCTTTTACGCTCATCTTCCTCACAATCTTCTATATTTCATGATGAACTCCGATCCCCTGGTCCATATCGGCGCCCTCCTGCTCTTTGGCTTTGTCGGCGGGCTGATAGCCAACCATTTCAAATTCCCTCGCGTCAGCGGATACATCGTAACAGGGATGCTCCTCAGCCCCTCAGTAACCGGTTTCTTTCAGGAAGAGGTGGTGAGTGAAGAACTTTCGATTGTCACCGATATCGCCCTCAGCATCATCGCCTTCTCGATCGGGGGCTCTCTTGTACTGAAAAGTTTGAAAAAGCTGTATGGTTCCATTCTGTGGATCAACTTTACGGAGACATTTGGGTCTTTTCTTGTAACCACTCTGCTTATCTGTCTGATCTCACCCTTCCTGATTAATGTCGGGATAATCCCGCGTTCCTTCTGGCAGGCATACTTCCCCATCGCCCTCATAATAGGGGCCGTTTCAGCGGCCACGGCACCGGCGGCTGTGATGGCTATAGTCCACGAGTGCAAGGCTGCCGGACCACTTACCACCACACTGCTCGCTATAGTGGCCCTTGACGATGTCGCAGCCATTGTCTTTTATTCGTTCGCCTCCGTATTGGCTAACAGTCTAATTAACGCAGAGGCCCTTTCCTGGCGAATGGCGCTCACCCCGATCCTGTTAATACTAATCTCTCTTGTAATCGGCATCGTGTCTGGACTGATTTTCAGGAAAATGGCCCGTTTTGTCACACGCAGTGATGTCATGCTTGGGGTAGTCAGCGGTCTTGTCCTGCTGATCTACGGAATCGCCGATAGTGCAGGCGTTTCACCTCTCATTGCCTGCATGACCTTTGGCTTTATGGTGGTCAACTTCGTGGCACACGCGCACGATATTTTCAGCGTCGTTGAGGGCATCGAGGAGCTCATATTCAGCATGTTCTTTGTTCTGGCTGGTGCTCATCTGGATATTGCGGTCTTCAGCTCTTCCGGTTTCCTGCTGGCAGGGGTGATTATATTGGGAAGCTTCACTGGTAAGTTCTACGGGACGCGTCTGGGCGCGATAATCTCACATGCACCGAAAACGGTAAGGCAATACCTTGGGTTTGCCCTTCTGCCCAAGGCGGGTGTTACAGTTGGTCTGATACTTTTGGCAAAAGATACATTCGATTCCTCACCTCTTTCAGTCCTCATGGTAAACGCCGTACTCCTCTCTGTTATTGTCAATGAGTTGATTGCCCCTCCTCTTGTCAGGTACGCCCTCATTCGAGCCGGAGAGACTGGCAATGAATAGAGTCGAGAAGCAGGTGGAGACTTAAATGGAGATCAGGGAAATCGTTGAAATTGTAATAGAAAGGGAAGTGCCCTCAGTTTCGGAAGCGTGTACGCTTGAAGAGGTGATGAATACCATGTACAGCTTCCAGCACAGTCGACTCGTCTATGTGGTGAACGAAAAGAAGAAACTTACGGGTACTATCTCGCTCGATATGCTTGTAAAGCACATCCTGCCACACAAGTTTGAACCCGAGATACATCCCCGCAAACTTTTAGGAATGGTTACCTATGAGACTGCAAGAGATATCATGCTAAAGAACCCTGTAACGGCAACGGAGGATGAGGACGTTGAACTGGTGCTCAAAAAGATGATCGATGCCAACGTTAAGGAGATTGCAATTCTGAACTCTGATCGAAACGTAATCACCGATATTACAATGCTGGACCTGTTGAATTATTTGCCTGATTTATTTTAGTCGTCATCGGCATTGATATTGTGTCATATTTAAAATGAGTAAGGTCATTCAATTCAGGTCTTACAGGACCAAGAAAACTGATTAAGGCAGAAAGTCTGCTAAATGACTGAGCAATATAATCCTGCAGCGTACTAAGGAAGTTTTCAGTGACATAAGTTATTGCGGGTCGCGAAATCGGGCACGGTGGCGAAACCAGATATGGCTGCGCTACTTATAGGCCGATTATGTTAAAGTCGTTCAATCTAAGTGGAATATCTTCACGGATTAAACTGAAATAAGGGGGAGGAGGCGTTAGCTGAGCTATCACGCTTGGCAATCTGGTCTTGGGTCCAGCGTTCAACTTCTTCACGAACCCAGAAGGATTTCGAATTCGGTCTACCGTCAGGTTTAATCCGTCGGGGAACCTTGTTTCCGTTTTCCAGTCTCAGGATGTGAGTATTTGAATTCGGTACAAGCTCCAGTAGTTGCTTCTTCGACAATAACTGCGACATAACGTTCTCCAATTGAATGAGGACGACATGTCGCCCTAAGGCCAAATGACACCTATAGGCAATTTCGAGTGTATAGAACAATAGAGAACGTTTCAAAACATAGTGGAGTCAAGAAACGAAGCTGAGACCATGGTATTTGGTTATTTACATAACTTATTGATTTAAATGGTGCCGCCACCAAGAGTCGAACTCGGGACCTGCTGATTACAAGTCAGCTGCTCTACCACGGCTGAGCTATAGCGGCACTGATCCAAACTTAAGTAGCAAGAGCGTTCGGTGACTCTTCGACCGCAGCTGACTGAGGCCAGCTGCTACTCTCAACCCCGACGGCTGAGCTATAGCGGCACTGATCCAAACTTAAGTAGCAAGAGCGTTCGGTGACTCTTCGACCGCAGCTGACTGAGGCCAGCTGCTACTCTCAACTCAAACGGCTGAGCTATAGCGGCACTGATCCAAACTTAAGTAGCAAGAGCGTTCGGTGACTCTTCGACCGCAGCTGACTGAGGCCAGCTGCTACTCTCAACCCCGACGGCTGAGCTATAGCGGCACGGGGATAGATTCTAATCAGGGCGCGCATAGTACACAAGCCCTAAAGAGCAAGTCAATACTGCCTTCCGGGAACGATGGACGGTTCGCGTCGTTGATCAGCCCTGCTGAATAAGATAGCTTACGGCGCTCGTGTACTATCTCTTGCAAAGGCTCCCGCAAGGAGTCAGGGATTTTCTATGACCGCCGCAACCAATACTCCCGCCTGGCAGCAACTTCAGGCTGCCTGCAAATCACTGATTGAGCAGAAAACCACCATTCACCAGCTGTTCGACAAGGATCCGTTACGCTTCGACAGATTTTCTGTCAAGACGCCGGAGTTGATTTTCGACTACTCCAAGAACCTGATCACTGAGGAAATACAGCAATATCTGCTTGACCTGGCGGACCAGTGTGAAATGCCGGCCGCAATCGATAGTATGTTTACCGGTCAGAACATTAATCCTACCGAGAACAGACCTGCCCTGCACATTGCTCTGCGAGGCCATCACGTCAATGGTCTGGAGCACGAAGTTGCCGCCGTTCGGGAAAAAATGTCTGAATTTGTCTGCTCAGTCCATGAAGGAGATTGGGTTGGCTGCACAGGCAAGACAATAACGGATGTTGTCAACATCGGTATTGGCGGCTCGCATCTGGGCCCGGCCATGGTGGTGCGTGCCCTGGAAGGATTCAGCACCGGCAACGTTGTCTGCCATTTCATTTCCAATGTGGATCCGGCAGCGGGCATTCGAGTACTGAACAATCTGGACCCGGAGACTACGCTGTTTATCGTTGCCTCGAAATCATTCACCACCCTGGAAACCCATCAGAATGCGATGCTTGCCAGGCGCTGGTTCCTGGACCAAGGTTTCGGGGAGCGAGATCTCGCCAGACACTTCGTTGCTGTCAGTACCAATATCGAGGCGGCGGAGTCTTTCGGTATTGCAAAAGAAAACATTTTCCCTATGTGGGACTGGGTAGGTGGCCGTTATTCCCTGTGGTCAGGGATCGGCTTGCCCATCGCATTGAGCATCGGCATGGACCACTTCAGGGAATTGCTGGTAGGCGCACATCATGCCGATGAACATTTCCGTACTGAGCCACTATCCGACAACATTCCGGTCACCATGGGGCTGCTGGATATCTGGTACAGCAGTTTCTTCGACACCACCAGCCACGCGGTACTCCCCTATTGCCAGAACCTGGAACTGTTCCCGGCTTTCCTGCAGCAGCTGTCCATGGAGAGCCTGGGCAAGAGTGTACAGCTTGATGGCTGTCCGACCGGCACTGACACTGGGCTGGTAGTCTGGGGAGCGCCGGGCACAGACGGTCAACATTCGTTTCACCAGCTTTTGCACCAGGGTACCCGGATGGTTCCGGCTGATTTTGTCGCGGTTGCCGCCAGTCCTGGCGATGATTACCGGGAACAGCAGGATCACCTGCTGGCTAACTGCTTCAGCCAGAGCCAGGCGCTGATGGATGGTAAAACCCTGGAGCAGGCAATCGCCGAGCTGACAAGTGCCGGCATGGACGAGGAAGCGGCAACTGAATTAGCGCCGCACAAGGTAATCCCGGGAAATCGTCCGAGCAACACGATTTTGCTGCATAAACTGACTCCCCAAACGCTGGGTTACCTTACCGCCTTGTATGAACACTCGGTTTACGTACAAAGCGTGTTGTGGGATATCAATGCATTCGACCAGTGGGGCGTGGAATTGGGTAAAAAACTCAGCACACCGATTTTCAACTCGCTGACCAGCAACGAAGCCACCAACGAATTTGACGCGTCCACCAATAACCTGGTTGCCATCTGCAAGACCTGGCAGAGTGACTGACATTTTCACTGGTGATGGCACCTGTGGCTGGGCTACGGAACCATTATGATGAGCGCCATCAAGAAACTATATAGCTAGTAGATGGTAGAATCAGCCTGAAAATGCATTGGCATGGTTACACGCAAACAACTGCCCCGGCGAATAAAATACTACGGCGCTAGAACGGAGCCAGTTTGCTGATAACACCACCATTGGTCACTACACCAGGAGAGATCACCTTGGCGTTGATGCCCCGCAATTTGAGCAATTTGGTTTCGTTAGAGTTGACGAACATGACCGCGTCTTTGCCAAAGCGTTCCCTGAATTTTTTGCAACCTAAATGAGGCTCTTCCGTCACCTCCAGCACTGCCTCGCCAACCTGTATTTTTGTACCTGCCGGTAAATTATCTGCACAGAGATCGAAGTCCACGAAAAACTGGTCGCCAGCCAGGGGCCAGAGGCTTCGATCTCCGCCAGTAATCACGTCGATAACGCGGGAATTCATCAAATTGATTTGCATATCCAGATGACGCTGGCGATGCTCTTGGCTGCCTGACCAGCGATCTTGCCAGCTATCTCCCAGCAGTCCATTTTCGATGGTCAATTCCGCTTGTTGCAGCACTTCCCGTTCACCAACAGCAGGACGGCTCACAATCATCTCGATCTTGCCTTCGACGGCCGGTGACCGGCGAATCAGATCAACTGCGGCTTCAAGCAGATCACGACTGACATGACTGGCCATAGTCTCACCTATGTCTCGTATTTGTATTTCCGTATTTGTATTTCGGTATTCGTATTGCCGGATTCGAATTACCGTAATCCGGCAGCTGCACCGTTAGCCTGGCCTTTTCCTTACCAGCATCTTCTGTTCACCTTCCAACACCAGCATCCCGTCCTGATTGTGCACCGTTGAACGCAGCACGATGACTCCCGTGGTATTGCCTGGTTTCAGATCGATAATTTCCAGGGCCGGATAAACGGTGTCTCCGCAATAAACCGGCGCCAGGAATTTGGAACTCTGTTCAATCAGGCCAATCAGGCTGTCTTCCAGCACATGAGGCAACATGCCGGCACCCGGCGCCGTCTGTATGACCACCTGGAAGCCATGCGCCAACATATGAGGATGACCTTTACGACGGCAGTACTCCACGTCGTAATGAATAGGATGATTGTCGCCGGAAGCTGATTGGAATGCTGCAAAGTTGGCATCGCCCAAAGTACGCGACGGAATTACAAACCGCTGACCGATTTCCAGGTCCTCAAAATAACTGGAATCGGTCAGCGTGTGAGCCGAGGGATCGAAATCCGGATCCGGTTCCCTCATGAGCCGGGCACTGCTGACTCCGGACCCGGGAATCCCGCACAAGGCAACTGCAAACTAATACTGATCAGCCGCATTTCTGATACGGGCGTAGATTCGCGTGCTGCCGTCCCGATTCAGTTGCACCACGTCATAAGCCTGGAAACTTCCACCCATTTCCATACCCGGGCTTCCCATCGGCATGCCAGGTACAGTCAAACCTTTTGCGTTGGCTGGCGGGTTATCCAGAAACTGCCTTACCAGTTTGGGCGGCACATGACCTTCAAAAGCATAACCTTCTGCCGTAACTGCCGTGTGGCAGGACTGCAATTCGGGAACGAAACCATGCTCCAGCTTGATGGCATTCAGATTCCGGGGATGATGGATGGTGGACTGGAAATTCCGCTCGGTCATCTGCTCGATCCAGTTGGCACAGCAGCCACAGGTCGGATCTTTGTATACATCCATAGGCGTGGTCGCGGAGTCTTGTGCCAATGTGCGCAAGCTGGTGCCTGAAAGGGCCACCACGGTGAAACCGGAAAGACCAGTGGTTAACATCTTCCTGCGGCTGATCGGTTTTTCAAACATGAAGAACTCCTGTTTGTTTACACCCTGACGGATCAGGGATTATTTCAATTACTTGATCCTCGTACTCTGATTCCAAGAATAAAACGTTTTAGCGGTACAAGGAAAGGATATTCTGACGCCGAATCCAGCGCCAGGCCAGGCATTCAGCGGCAGAGAACCTGGCTTCATATCAAAGAATGAAACCGACACTGGGAGCCTTCAGTCGCCAGCCATCATATCCAGGATTTCTCTGGTCTTGGCCTGCATCAGCGCCTGATCCGCCCGTGATTCCACATTCAGGCGTACCACCGGCTCGGTGTTGGACATGCGAATATTGAATCGCCAGTTGCCCAGACTCATGCTGAGCCCATCGGTATGGTCCACAGACTCGGCCTGATCCCGATAGTGGCTTTCGATCTTCTGGAGCAACGCTGGCGGATCGCTGATTTCCGTGTTGATCTCACCACTGGCCGGGAACGCTTCCATCCTTTCATCAACCAGTTCAGATAGCGATTTGCCGGATTTACTCATCAGCTCGATGACCAGCAGCCAGGGAATCATGCCGCTGTCACAGTAGGAAAAGTCCCTGAAATAATGATGAGCACTCATCTCACCACCGTAAATAGCGTCCTCCGCACGCATGCGCTCTTTGATGAACGCATGTCCGGTCTTACTTTGAATTGCCACACCGCCGTGGCTCTCGGCTATTTCAATGGTATTCCAGGTCAGGCGCGGATCATGAATAACCCGGGAGCCAGGCTGATGTTCCAGGAACGCCTGGGCCAGCAGGCCAACAATGTAGTATCCCTCTATAAACCGGCCGTTTTCGTCGAAGAAGAAACAGCGGTCGAAATCTCCATCCCAGGCAATTCCCAGATCGGCGTTGTGCTCAAGGATGGCATCGATAGTCGGCGGTCGGTTTTCTTCCAGCAGCGGATTAGGCACGCCGTTGGGGAAACCACCATCTGCCTCATGGTGAACCTTGATAAATTCCACTGGCAGTTTTGCTTCCAGTGCATCAATGACAATTCCGGCACCACCGTTTCCGGCATTGCAAACAATTTTCAGCGGCTTTATAACCGAAAGGTCAATATACCCTAAAAGATGTTCTATATAGGCAGGGCGCGTGTCCTGGTGAGTGATCTCACCCGACCGGACCGCTTCCATGAAGTCGCCAGACTCGGCAATCGCCTGGATCTCCTTGAGACCGGTATCACCACTGATCGGTTTGGAGTCCTCACGAACCATTTTCATGCCGTTGTAGTCTTTGGGGTTATGACTTGCCGTCACAGCGATGCCACCGTCGGCCTTGAGATGGGACGTGGCGAAGTAAACTTCTTCGGTGCCACCTTTGCCAATGTTGATAACGTCGACACCAGAATCAGTGAGCCCTTTGGTCACTGCATCACACAAGTCCGGGCTGGTCAAACGAATGTCGTAGCCAACTACCACAACCGAAGGTTGCAGAAACGTGGCATAAGCACGGCCGATTCGGTAGGCGATGTCTTCATTCAGCTGGTCGGGAATCCGACCTCGGATGTCATAGGCCTTGAAACAGGTAATCTCCATACTTTTCGTCTCTGGTTAGTCTCTTTTCAGATAGAGGTTTTCGTAGTTGTAATTGGTGGCTTCAATAAAACCCTCGACGCTGCCACAGTCGAAGCGCCGACCCTTGAACTGGTAACCAATGACCTTGCCCTGCTCCGCCTGACGCATAATGGCATCGGTAATCTGCATTTCACCATTCTTCCCTGGAGGAGTGGTGCGAATCAGCTCGAATATGTCCGGCGTCAGAATGTAGCGTCCGATTATCGCCAGGTTGCTTGGCGCATCAGCCGGATCAGGCTTCTCTACCATTGAGTTCACCCGATAAATGCGGTCTTCCTCCATCACGCCATCGATAACCCCGTACTTGTAGGTTTCTTCCTTGGGCACCTCTTCGATAGCAACGATACTGCACTGATAGCGCTCATAGAGCTTAACCATCTGGGTTAATACGCCATCTCCTTCCGCCACACAGTAGTCGTCGGCCAGGATAACAGCGAAAGGCTGGTCACCAATCAGAGTCTCGCCGGTCAAAATGGCATGGCCCAGACCTTTCATCTCGATCTGACGGGTATAAGAGAAAGTACAGGTTTCAATAATCTGTCTGATTTCAGTCAACAGCTCTTCCTTACCTGTCCCTGCGATCTGCTGTTCCAGTTCGAAATTGATATCGAAATGATCTTCCAGTGCCCGCTTCCCGCGGCCGGTCACAATCGCCATTCCATGAATTCCCGCATCCATGGCTTCTTCTACGCCATACTGGATAAGCGGTTTGTCTACCAGCGGCAGCATTTCCTTGGGCATCGACTTGGTAACTGGCAAAAACCTTGTTCCATAGCCAGCTGCCGGGAACAGACATTTTCTGATCTGCGCCATTGTTACTTGCCCTCCTTACGGGAATTCTGAAAATAATGAATTGCCATTTTGTGTTTACCCACCCACTATCAATCTCTACCAATCTTTCTGTCTTTGTTTCTTTCTATGTTTCTTTCTATGTTTCTTTCAATATTTCTTTCTATATTTCTTTCTATGCTTCTTTTCTTACGCAAATAGCTTGCCATAAGTTCCTGACAAGAGTTTGACTGCGCCAGAATGGGCTGCAGGAGCGCCACAATGCAGGTTATTGAACCACTCGAAGCTTACTTCTCGATTCTTCCATAGACGTCTTCAAAGCGCACTATGTCGTCTTCTCCCAGGTAATCACCTACTTGTACCTCTATCAGCTCAACCACTTCCTGTCCCGGATTTTCCAACCGATGCCGACACCCTAGCGGCAGGAAGATCGACTCATTGACCTGCAGCCGGTGCACCTCGTCGTCACGAGTCACCAATGCCTCACCCTGGACTATGGTCCAATGCTCTGACCTGTGATGGTGCATCTGCAAAGAAAGTGACTGACCTGGATTCACGACTATATGCTTGACCTGGTAGCCATCTGTATTCTCCAGCGACCGATAGGATCCCCAGGGGCGATAGACAAGATCGTGGTGCTTGCTTTCGCTGCGATCCGCTGCTTCCAGCAACTCAACAATCTTCTTGATCCCCTGAACCTGGCCTTTGTCGGCCACCAGTACAGCGTCAGAGGTTTCGATAATGACAGTGTCATTGACTCCGACTGCAGCAACTACTCTGGAATTGGCCTGTATATAGCTGTTTTCAACCTGTTCCAGCAGCACATCACCGCTGACCGCATTGCCGCTGGCATCCTTCTCCGCTACTTCCCAAACTGCTGTCCAGGCGCCCAGATCATTCCAGTCGGCGTCCAGTGGGACAACGGCAGCGTCATCCGTTTTTTCCATCACTGCATAATCGATGGAATTCGCAGGGCAGGCAGCAAACAGGTCGTTGGGAATGTTGAGGTAATCCTGTCCGTTATCGAGAGCATCAAATGCCTGTTTACAACAGCCCAGCATTTGCGGCTCGAACTTTTCCAGTTCGCGCAGAAATACTGAAGACCGGAACATGAACATCCCGCTGTTCCACAGATAATCACCACTCTCAAGATAAGATCTGGCAGTATCCAGGTCGGGTTTCTCAACAAAGCATTCCACCACAAAGGCAGTGTTGTTATCCAGCTGCGTACCTTTTCTTATATAACCGTAGCCTGTTTCTGGGGCACCTGGCACTATCCCAAATGTAACCAGGCGGCCTGCTTCAGCCAACTGGCCACCCACACTTATGGCTTGATGCAAAGCCTGGTGATCAAGAACCATATGGTCTGCAGGTAATACCAGCAGCACCGGATCGTTGCCAGTCTGTGACGCCTGCAACGCAGCCATGGCCACCGCAGGCGCCGTGTTGCGACCCACCGGCTCCAGCAGAATGGCACTTTCATGTATGTCCAGCTGTCGTAATTGTTCCGCTACCAGAAATCGGTGATCGTTGTTGCAGATCACCACCGGCGCACCGAGCGCATTCAGCCCGCTAAGGCGGGACAAAGTATTCTGGAACAGTGAACCGTCCTGACCGGGAAATTGAATGAACTGCTTAGGCAGCAGCGCCCTGGACTGTGGCCACAAACGTGACCCTACACCACCAGCAAGAATTACAGGAACTATCATGGCTTCACTTATAAATTACCGAGTTTCGCTAGAAAAATTTGCCTAGCAACCGCTACCTTCTGTAGCGGCGCAAGTGTAGCAAACTTCATGATACATCTGCTGGTCGCAATTCATGCCTCCAATCAATTGTCAGGATCAAGGGATTCTTTGATCACCCGCAAGAATTACGCAAAAAGTCCATTAATGGAATTGCCAATTTGCTTATAATCAGCTCTGAAGCATTACTGCAGTTACGCCGGACTGACACCAGGGCGGGGCAGAAACCGGTCGCCAAATGACGCCTATTCCGCTAATATCGCACACTTTTAAAATTCCAGCGGCCATCGCCGGGGAGTGGGCCAGATAAATGGCTGAGAAAAATCCAGACTTTGTTCCACAAAGCGCCTACGAAAAAGATGAACTGGTTGCATGTGGCTATGGCCATCTGTTCGGACCAGGCAACGCAAAACTCCCTATCGACAATATGTTGATGCTGGACCGCATCGTCGAAATCAATTCAGACGGTGGCGAGTTCGGCAGAGGCAGAATTGTTGCCGAGCTGGATATCAATCCGGATATGTGGTTCTTTAAATGTCACTTCCCGGGCGATCCGGTAATGCCAGGCTGCCTGGGTCTCGATGCCATGTGGCAATTGGTAGGGTTTTACCTGGGCTGGCGCGGCAACCTTGGCAAGGGACGGGCACTGGGCTCGGGAGAGGTCAAGTTTACTGGCGAAATCCTGCCTGACTCGCATAAAGTGGTTTATGATATTTCCATGAGCCGGGTTATAGAACGCAAGTTGGTGATGGGTATAGCAGACGGTACCGTGGCAGTAGACGGAAAAATTATCTACCGGGCCAAAGGTCTTAAAGTTGGCCTGTTTCGCCCAGATCAGAAATTTGAGTGAGACAGTTGTGACACGATTGAGGGAACAGTTATGCGACGCGCAGTAGTCACCGGCCTCGGGATCGTTTCCTGCCTGGGAAACGACAAGGAATCAGTTACCCGTTCCCTCAGAGAAGGAAAGAGCGGCATTCGTTTCAACCAGGAATACCATGACATAGGCATGCGCTCGCAAGTCTCCGGTTCCATCGACCTTGATTTTTCCGAGCTCATCGATCGCAAAGTGCTGCGCTTTATGGGAGATGCTGCGGCCTATGGTTATCTGGCAATGGGCGACGCCATCAAAGATGCAGACCTGTCCGACGAGCAAGTATCTAACGAGCGCACCGGTATCATCATGGGAGCTGGCGGCTCCTCTACCGAAGACCAGGTGGAATCGGCAGATATCATGCGAGAAAAAGGCCTGCGTCGGGTAGGGCCGTATCGGGTTACCCGTGGTATGGGCAGCACCGTTTCCGCCTGCCTCGCCACTTCTTATCGTATCAAGGGCGTGAACTACTCCATCTCGTCCGCCTGTGCTACCAGCGCCCATTGCATCGGTAACGCTGTGGAACTGATCCAACTGGGCAAGCAGGATCTGATCTTCGCCGGTGGTGGTGAGGCAGAACATTGGACTCTGTCCCATATGTTCGACGCCATGGGCGCCATGTCCACCAAGTACAACGATACCCCCGAGAAGGCGTCGCGGGCCTTTGATCGCGACCGGGACGGGTTCGTCATCGCAGGTGGCGGGGCCGTACTCGTAGTGGAAGAACTTGAACACGCCAGAGCCAGAGGTGCGAAAATCTACGCAGAAATCACGGGCTACGGTGCCACTTCGGACGGTTATGACATGGTGGCGCCTTCTGGTGAAGGCGGCAAGAGGGCCATGAAAATGGCGCTTTCTACTGCCAACCGACCGGTCGACTACCTCAACACCCACGGCACCAGCACCCCGGCCGGCGATGTGGCAGAATTAAATGCAATCCGCGAAGTTTTTGGCGACAGCGCCCCCACCATCAATTCTACCAAGTCACTAAGTGGTCACTCACTTGGAGCTGCAGGGGCCCACGAGGCAATCTACAGCCTGTTGATGATGGAGGCCGGTTTTATTGCCGCGTCAGCCAATATCGATAATCTGGATCCAGCGGCAGAGGGGCTGCCCATCGCCCTGACAAGACAGGATGACGTAAAGCTGGATTGCATTATGTCCAATAGCTTCGGGTTTGGCGGAACCAATGCCTGCCTGGTTTTTGAGCGCCTGACCGACTGAGTGTCATAAACCTGCCAGCAGACCGGTCGGAATTGATATGATCGAACAGCTTCGCAACACAACACTGATTTTTGCATTCACCCTGTTACTGGGTTCCCAGGCTAATGGCCAATTGTTTCCAGGTGGGGCAGGAAATTCCCTTGGCGGCAGTGACCGACCCCGTCCACTTCCAATGGATCAGGCCTTTCCCTACTTCGTCAGCATTGTCGATACCGACACACTGACCGTGACCTGGCAAATTGCTCCGGATCATTACCTTTACCGACATCAGTTCGGCTTCGCCCTGCAATCGCCAGACAGCGAAGGAGGCCAATCCCCTGAATTTGTGCTGCCTGACGGCGTCGCCAAGAATGATCAGTTTTTTGGTGACGTGGAGGTTTACTATGACGGTGTGACCGCCACTTTGACTGCATCTGAATCAACTTTGCCGGCCGGAACCAGCCTGATAATCCAGTACCAGGGCTGCGCCGAGTGGGGATTCTGTTACCCGCCACAGTCGTCGGTCTACCCACTGGTGCCATGAAACGTTCTATTTTTGGGAGAAAACCACGGCGAGCCTGCGCATTTGCGGTATAAAACTCAAAACGCCCGAAGAACAAAGAAAAAATAGCAACACTCTCGTCCGCTGGTTGCCTTTCAGGCTCAATTCACAAGTTATTGGAAATTGTGATCAGATCTTTCCTGAAACACGGAAATCAGTCGCTTTTGAAATGATTCCATCACTGTCTGGGATTCCATGTGGCTTACAGTCTCAGGTCCATGGCTTGAAAGCGACTCCCTGTCTGATTGATGCTCCAGCAACGACTGAATCGCGCTTGCCAGCTTATAAGGATCGCCAGGTTCAACGAGAATACCATTGAAATTGTGGTTGATAATTTCACCAGGGCCGCTTGGACAGTCAAATGCAACTACGCATGTCCCAAGGGCCAATGCTTCTACTAATACGCTCGGGAATGCTTCAAAACGTGAAGATAGGACCAGGACATCAGCGCTGGATACATACCCGTAAGGATTCTCAACAAAGCCTTCGAAACTAATACGGTCTTGAAGCCCGAGCATATTACATAGTTCTAATAGATCCGCTTCGAGTGAACCTGTACCCAAAATCTTGAGGTGCCAATCAAGCTCCGATGGCAATTCACTCGCTGCCTCAATCAACAGATCGAAGCCCTTAATGTACTCGAGTCGGCCCACCGAAATCAGACGACAGCCTGGAACAACTGGCCACTTTACGTCAATTTCATTCGCTTTCTTACGTATCTCTTCCAGCGGAAAGGGGTTGTACTGAACCGATATGTTTCCGTCATTGCCACCCCGCATATAGGTAGAAATTCTATCAGCGACAGCTTGTGAAACCGTGAAAATGTAATCTGAGCGCGCGTAAATACGTTTCGTCATCCATGTCTTTAGATACCCATAACGCTCAAGCTGTATTGCATCGGGGACTGTATGAATACTGGCTATTGTAATTGGACCTCCGTGCTTTCTGGCAAGTAGCTGAATAACATCTGCATACCAGAGAAAGCTGACGATGAAATGGGGGCGTAGTTTCGTGACTAGTTTGCTGAATCTAAAAATCAAAAGAGGAAAACTGAACCGGGAGCGTCGCTCCAAAGAGTAGACTTCTACATCAGGGGGAATTGAATCAAGATACACTCCTTTCTTTTCGCAGAGCACAAGTACCGGTTTGAATAGCTTCCTGTCGAGATTGCATAAGTAAGTCAAAACAATTCGTTCAGCCCCACCTCCATTGAGATTTGGAATAAAAAACAACACCTTCAGAGGATTGGGTAAGGTCATGCGATACTAGTTCCGTAGATTAAATGCAACAAAAACCTGCAACCCTATTTGAATCTGAGCCAATAAAGGTTGTTGGCCTGTGAGTTCATACTGTGAGTTCATACTGTGAGTTCATAATAGAGGCACCAATGATTAGAGGAAAGGGTCAAAGAACACAATTGGGATCGTCAACTATCATGTAATCTCAACGTGGTTCTTTGGCTTGCCAATCGCATCGAGAAATGGCTATGATTGCCAACATCCAGTTGGCTACTGAGCGTATGAGCCTGTAAGCCCTGTATGCATAGTTACCAGCAACAGTCCGGGAAGGTCCGGGCTGCAAATTCGAATTCTTAGCAGGAGGCACGTTGAAATCCTTAATGAAACGAAGCCTAATATTGCGGGTCTTTTTGATTACAACCGTGCTTCTGACGGGATGCAGTAACGGTGGCAACTCGGATGGTCCTGCTCAATCCGGTGATGCAACTATTATAGCCGATGTACTCAACGCTCCCCAGAATCAAGGAACCATCAGGACAATAGGAAACGCCACTCGAGTCGAATTTCAAGGTCAGGTACGAGAGCTAGTAGATGGGACTGTTTATGATGTAGTCGGCACGCAGCGCACACCGGTTGACGAATTCTACGATGCTAATTTTGTGCGTGAGAATTATCGACAAAGTGGCGGTGTCGTTTATAGAATAGTTCCCGGCTACGGAGAAGCCGTCGTGCATCGTAGTCTGGCCGACTCATTTGAGGACGCTGAAGATATTCATGATCTGATCAAGCCCCCCCCCACCAGTTGGACTTCAATGACCATTCAAAGTCCTGCATCCCCGACGGTGGCTGATTATGTGCGCCTGAGAAGCCGCATATTGAATCGGCAAGTCGATTTTGCTGATAATCGAATCGATGTTGTTACCAATCGGCAGGTGGACGGTTCGAAGTCTTTAAGGTTCTATGCGACAGAACCTTCCCGTCGAATGTCCATTACCAAAACCAGTATCGACAACGAACTTTTTTATCTTAAGAACGGTGACCAGGTTGAGTTCAGTGGCTGGTTTTTCCTCGAATCGGGTCGTTTAATCAGCCTGGTAGACTTTGAGAGCGACTACATGGTGGAAGCACCCGGTATTCGGCTGATGTTCGATGGAGGTATGCGGCCTTTCGTAGAACTAAAGTTCGCTATGAAACCTGTTTTTACAATGAATCTGGGAAGGGACTTCGTCTTCCCAACAGGTGAATGGGTTAAAGTCGATCTCCACCTGCTGCTTGCAGATTCCGAAAACGGTCGAGTGGAATTATGGATGAATGACGAGAAACTGATCGATCAGACCGGCCGCACGATGATATTGCATGATGCCATTTACAACAGCTTACAAGTCGGTATAACTGCGAGTCCCAGGAACACGGAAACAGTTCTGTACGCTGATAGTATTTCAGTAAAAACCACACCCTAGCTTCCTTATCGAACTAAATGGGTTAACGGCTTTTGTTAACTCGTTCTCACTATTCGTATTCCAGCCTGGAAAAGCGCACTTCCCCCCCTGAAAGTGTGAACCAGTCCGTAAGGAATACCGCTATCTGTCCGTAAACTGAGTTAACTCACTCACATTTCGCGAACAGGTATCTTGCGCATGGTCTTTTTGGCTTCAGAAATACGAAATTTGTTGCGGGCGCATGCTGTTTGGATAGCTTTGCTCTTTTCGATTCCGATCGCCACTGCTCACGCTGACGGCATCTACACTGACAGCACAGTGACCCGGGTGGAGTACCAGGGGTTGGTTTATGAAGTCGAAGAAGGATGGGTCTACCAAGTCATTGATCAGTCAAGGGAACCGCTATTTTCCTACTACGATCCTTACTTTGTTACCAATAACTATTCCACAAATTCCGGCAACCACTTTCGGCTGGTCAATGGCTATGGCTATGTGCCATCACGCAACGGCTATGTTGAGGATTTCGAGAACATTAATACTATTACTGACCTAATAGGACCCGCTCCGGCAAACTGGACCTCCATGACACTACAAAGCCCGGCAGCACCCACAGTTGATGAATATGTTGCATTGAGAAGGCAAATTCTAAATCTTCAAAGCGATTTCATTGATAATCGTATAGATATGACATCCTCGAGAGTACACAACGGAGATAGCGCTGTTCGATTCTATGCCGTAGCACCTTCCGGGGGACTGGACCACACGAAGACGAGCCTGGACAATGACCTGGTTTACTTCGAAAAAGGTGATACTTTCAGATTTTCGTCATGGTTCTACCTTGAGCAGGGACGCCCTGACAGCATCATGGACCTTGAAAGTTCCTATATCGATGAAGCACCTGGGGTACGCATAGTGCTGGACGATGAGCGGCGCCCGTCCGTAGAACTTAAATTTGCCACCAAACCTTTGTATAAAATGAATCCCCCAGCAACCGCCAAATTTCCAATCAACGAGTGGGTAAAAATCGAACTAAAACTTTACTTGTCAGACGAAGACAATGAAGGTCGGGTTGAATTGTGGATGAATGGTAGCAAAATTATTGACCGATTTGGACGTACCATGACCCTGTTCGATGCAGTCTACGACAGCCTGCAAGTTGGTGTCACTGCTAATTCTTCTAGCTCGGCAACAATCCTTTATGCTGATGAAATAAGCGTTAGTGAGTCGCCGTAAGAACCCATCCGACGACCTGCCAAGTATTCTACTCTACGCACCCATCGCATCCATCGCATCCTTCTCTTTTTAAACGGTCGGCATCAATACCGATTACAAGCATGATGCGCTGTAGCGATCGAAAATTTAGTGCAGATCGCCAGATATCTACTTATTATGACTGCCGCAAAGTTTGGCAGACCGGTCTGTGGTGACCTTCGATGTTTTTCTGAATGGCGAAAATGGGGCTCTGATAGTCTTCCAGCAACAAGAGACAAATTCTTTCTATTGGGCTTCAATCAAATTCTGAACTTCGATCAGCTGGTCAGCTTTTCTTGCTTCAATCATTCTATTTACCGGCATATTGTATTCGGTCGTTCCTATCCCCCGACAGTATCCGCACACTCTGGGCTGTTTACCTTCTTTGAAACTTCTGCGTAGCACATTCATTTCCTCACCGTGCCAGATATCTGCGAAGCTTGACTGATATAGGTTGCCAACAATATGTTTAACTGTACAGCAAAGCCCTATGTCTCCATTCTGCTCTACCTGGACCTGCCCGGTCCAGGGCACCAGGCATTCCCCACGCATTGGCATGAGCGGAAACATATTGTTACCGGTAAGCTTGTAACTGATCTTGTTCGTAACGTCTCTTAATCCTGCATTTAAGTCAGCTGTGTAATTCATACTTCCAGATCCAATATTGATTCCAAGTTGCTCAGCTTTTTCTCGCAATTCGGGTAGCAATTGATTAAACCTGACTGAGACACGACTATTGGCCTGTTCAAGATGTATGAATTTTTTTTCGTCTTTACTTCGTCGAGTACCCAAAAGCGTGCGGTGATTAGGGTGCAAATTCATGAACCGGACTTCTGTGATTCCAACGCTGTGTGCCAGATCCAAGAACTTATCCAACTCCTCAACATTATCTTTCATAACTATGCAGCTAAACCAGAATGAATTCTCTGGTCGGCCTTTCTGTCGCGAAGCATCGAGTAGATAACCAATCTTCTGCATTACCTTGTCCAAATCATCATTCATGATTCGACGATATGTTTTGCTACTGCCAGCATGAATTGAGAATCTAATATCCAGTTTCGCCTCTACCAGTTTGTCACTGAGTTTTTTTGTGAGCGGGAAACCGGTCGAGTTGCAATGAAGGTAACAGTCATTTGTATTGGCGATGTCGATGTAGGTATCCATTTTTTTACTCAACAGTGCCTCACCATTGCCATGGATAGCCATCACCTCCAGGTATTTAAAATAGGGTGACAATTTGTCCAGCAGCTCTTGAGGCATTTCTGTCGGTTTTCGCCCATAACTTTTTGGCACCGTGCACATAATGCAATCATAGGGGCACCCTCGCTGGCTTTCCAAATACATTACAGCCGGAAAGCTTTCAACGTTGTCTGCGAGACTGGTTACTTCCTGGCAGAGAGTTTCTCTGTTTTCTATCTGGCTTCGCATAGTGTTATCCCTAAAGTACGAATGACAACAACCGGGTATAGCTTTATGTAACCGTACTGTCTCATTGACTTCAATGTTCAGATTCTGGAGTGGATCGATTTTTTGGAAACAACCTGTTCAGGCAGCTACACCGCATATTGGAGTTTCGCTGATACTTAGCTTGCCAACTCCTTTATATTCTTTACCGTGACGTCGCCATGAACTGTCTTGCAATCATCTATTGAGAAGCTCCTGAGGCCCATTCGATTCGCAAAATTGAGATAAAGATATTGGGGAATAAACTTTACATATCGTGGTCCAAGTCGACGGGGTTCTTTAATAAATCTATAAAGCCATTCTAGCCCGGAATTCTGCATCCAGACCGGCGCACGGTGTATACGTCCGCTGTGAAAATCAAATGCTGCGCCAACGGTTAGTATTACACCAACGTCCAGCCTGTCTATATGCTCCTCCAGCCAGTATTGCTGTTTTGGTGTACTAATTCCAACCCATAGCACATCGGCCTTACATTGATTGATCTCATTCACGATCCTGTCATCTTCCTCAGCCGTCAAAGCCCGGAATGGTGGTGAGTGAGAGCCCACTATATTGATACCAGGATAGGATTCCTGAAGACTATTGGTCAACAATTCGGGCACTTCGCTTGCGCCACCGTAAAGATAGTGCTTTAAATCACTTTCAATACCACGTTCACAAACTCCAAGCATCAAGTCCGGCCCGGTTACCTTGCCGGATTGCTGAAAACCTTGACGTCTCATGCTCCAGTAAACCGGCCAGCCATCTGCTGTAACCAAATCAGCCTGATTCACAATCCGGCGAAAACGCCCATCCTGCTGTGCCAAAACGATATCTTGTACACTGGCTACGCAAACGTAGTGTGTCGGTCTGGACAGGGCAAATTTTATTATCAGGTCAACTGCAACATCGTATTCAATGGCATCGACTGCCAATCCCATGACGTTAGCGCGATCTCTTTGCGGTTTTTCCATTTTCTCGCTCGAACTTCCTTAAAAGTGTAGTTAAGAATGCTGTTGGTTTGTTCTGGTCCCACTTTATCCGTTATGAGCCAAATAAACCGTTAACCCGTGAACAAATCCAAGCTAAGGAACCTCTGATTGGAGTAGCCCTTGAAGTCAATGCATAGGGCTACTCAACTCCATACTGACTAGCGAATTCTAAGCATTGAATTGCGATAAAAGAGACGACAGAAAAAAAGCTTGATTACCGACTGACGCACCGTGTAGTCCTCTTCCCGAATTGTACGAAACAAATATGTCATGCTCTCAATTGCCAGCTTAGGGTGTATCAATAGAAAGAACGCAGTTTTCAATATAATGATACGGATGAACTTGCGATGATACTTTTCGTTAAGTTCTTCCAGTTCGTGTGTCGTAAACTCGGGCGTTTCGATGGTATGTCTCACGAAACGGTCAGCGTGAACTCCTGATGCGTTAGCCATCTCCACATTAGTCCTGAGGAATCCCCCTTCTTTTGCTTCCCGATAAAGTTCTGTGCCAGGATCCGCTCGTGCTATTGCCAGGTGCGGGATCACATCCCACTTTTTCAATGAATCAAGGGCAAAATTCAATGTTGTCATGATATTTTCTTTTGTCTCTCGCGGAAAACCGACTATGTAAAAGGCATGAATATCCAGGCCTACTTTCTTACCTAACTGAAAGACCTCGACGATTTTCTTGATAGTCAGTGGCTTTTTGCGAATCACATTGTCCAGAACATCCTGATCCCCAGATTCCACTCCTATCACCAGATAGACACAGCCAGACTTCTTCATCAGTTCCAGCATTTCTTCGTCGAGAGTATTTGCAAATACTCCATTTGGAGTATCCCAGGTAAACTTCAATCCTCGATCAAGTACCCCTTGCATAATGCGCATGAACCGAGGGCGATCAAGAGTCAAATTGTCGTCTTCGAAGTGGATATGTTTAACCCCGTGGTTTTCAACCAGGTTCTGCAAATGATTGAGGACATGTTCTTCAGAATACGTTCTGAACTTGCGACCCGCATGAATATGGATTGAACAAAACGTGCATTTGTATGGGCAACCTCTTGAATTCACCAGGGAAACGGATTTTTCCCCTCCATCATATTCGTAACGGGCTCTGGACATGATGCCGGCTTTCTCATAAGAGAAATATCGATCGAGATGAATCATTCCGTAATTCAGTTCGCCTAACGAATCCAGATCCTGAAGGAACGCGCGCTTCTCAGTACGGTGAAAAACCCCTTGGGCATCCCTATAAACCAATCCCTCAATCGTGTTGAGTGCACGTTTGCCACGCTTCCATTCAACCAGTTCGAGAAGAATGTGCTCGCCGTCTCCCAAACCTACTAAATCGATCTCAGGTTTTTGAGTCAACATGGATTCAGCATCCGCATTGGCATTTGGGCCACCAATCGCGATAACGGCATCCGGAGCCACCTGACGGGCAATACGAGCACATTCTAGCGTTTCGTTAGTATTCTCCCGGAATAGATTTGTTATCGCTACGATGTCAGGTTGATATCTGGCCATCGCTTCGCGCATCTCTTCAAAGGTTGCACCGAAATGCATCAACTTGTTTGCGCTACTCCCGTCGGACTTGCCATCCACGGCTCGATTCATGGGATAATCTGACAACTCCTTCAACTTAGCATCTTGTTTGTCAAAGCCTGACCCCTCAACAAACGCGTCATAGATTTTAACCTCGATACCGTTGCGCTCGAGAAAACTGCCAAGTGACAGCAAGCCAATTGGAAGGCTTAGACGCGGCCCTCTTGGAAAAGCAGCATGATAAAATTGCTGTGGCGGACGAACCAGCATTACCCGCGGACGGTCCACAACTTTTTTAGGTGCTACATCCGGAGCTTCACTGGATGTCGAAGTTATATTGATAGCTATATTGGACATTGGTACTCCTACAGGTAATTGTCTTTGAAAGTACTAGATCTCAAGAACCTCAGCCTGCAACCAACAAAGGCTTTTAGGAATCTGACAAGTGTTGGTTTACGCCAACAAGTTAAGCTGTCCTGGGGCAAACCACCCACCACTGTCTGATCGAATTCTGATATTAATCCTGGCTTAATCAAGTCATCTACCTGCAAGACTTGAAGCCTAACCAGCTTCTCGCCTTGCAGGGCTAATTATATCGCAAGATACCATGGTAATTCGATAAAAGATGCGTTGATAGCTCCAGTGTATAACCTGCATTCCCCTACGGTTTGTAATGGTATGGGATGGTTGTTACTATCAAATAGTAATCTTATAGTTCATGCTATCTGCAATATTCCTTGACCAAAAGATGGCGAATACCAAATCGTCAGTTAGTGCTGGACTCGCTCGCCGACGGATTAAACGACTTTGCTGATGCTTTTGTGGGCACCTGACTTTTTTGGCAATTTTTCTTTGGCAATTTTTCAGAATTCGAGAGAAGACTGGGGGACTAGGAGACTATAAATGTACCCTGCGGCGCACCGCCTATCTTCCGCCTTGAAAACCTCCCTTCCAGTTATTCTGTCTGGGATTATAAGCATTCTCCTGGTCGAATTAATCCTTCGTCTTGTAGGTATCAGCTACCCGGTTTTCGACATTTATGACCCGCTTCGTGGTCACGCCTTAAAACCCGACAAAACCGGTATCTACGACAAAGAAGGCTTTTCCTTTATGGAAATTAACTCCCTGGGGTATCTGGATGTTGACCACAGCATCAACAAACCCAATGGGGTTTACCGCATAGCCGTGCTCGGTGATTCATTTACAGAGGCTCGTAATGTTGCACTGGAAACCACGTACTGGAAGCAACTGGAAAGCGCGCTTCTTGCACAGGGTAAGCAGGTAGAAGTTTTGAGTTTTGGTATCGGGGGTTACGGAACAGCCCAAGAACTAATAACACTGAAAAAGGACGTACTGCAGTTTTCTCCTGACTTGGTGATTCTTGGCTTTTATCCCGGCAACGACATTTTTGACAATGCCAGATACCTTAGTCGCAATGACGACACATTCCGACCGTTCTATCAAATTATTGATGGCAAATTGGAGAAAGACGAGTCATTTAAAGAGATAAGTCTGTCATACTTAGCGAACCGCTTCCTGTTGTCGGCCGTTCACCACTCCCGCATTATGGAACTAGTCAATCAAGCAAGGCGTAATATTCAGGTCATCGGCATGCAGTCAAGCTCGCAGCAACTACCAGAATTCAGCATCATCGATCCGAACCTGGCTGACGGAATACAGCGAGAGGCGTTAGAGGACGCCTGGCAAGTCACTGAAAGACTACTGCAGGAAATCAAGCAGTTACTTGAACAGCGCAATATAGATTTTGTAGTCCTGGTAATTACAACTCCGGAATCGGTGCATCCGGAATACCTGGCGCAGGAATTTAGCTTGTTCCCCGACGGGATACCTTACTATGCGGAAAACAGACTGAGCGAACTTGGCCAGAGACTGGGATTCAGAGTCGTTACCATGGCGGACTCTGTAAAAGAAAAAATTCGAGAACAAAACTTATTCCTCCACGGATTTGAAGAAACCGGATTGGGAATTGGACACTGGAATGAAGCAGGTCACCGCCATGCCTCACAGCTGTTGCTTGAATCGATTTCGCCTGGACAACAATCTGAGCCAGAGTCTCGTTTAAAAATCCATTCAGGGAATCTCTGAATAACTATGAATTTACTCTGGACTTCAGACGAGTTCACTGACAAGGCGCACTGCTGCCGGCCTGTCAAGGCAAGGCCGTGAGGTCGTCTGGAGGCCCCTTCGGGCGGGGATTGTCAAGCATGAACTCGAGGTCAAACCTTTCCTGATGCAAATTAACAAGCAAACTGGCCCATCAAATCGTTCATTCGGTTTATTTTTCTTCCTGGTTTTTTCCATAATTTCAATCTATGGAAACTATGCCAATTGGTCAGGAATAACCCTGATTGGGCTGGGCTGGGCTGCTGCGATCATACTCTTGCTATCGATCGTTGCTTCACCATTGCTTGGCCCGTTTAATCGCTTGTGGATGGGCCTGGGGTACGTTTTGGGAACTATTGTATCGCCAGTTATTTTGGCAGTCTTATATTTCGGGATAATTACCCCGTTTGCTTTCCTTCTCAGGCTACGGGGCCGGGATGAACTAAAGCTAAAGCTTGAACCCACTTTGCTTAGTTATTGGATTGACAGAGAGTCCGAAGGACCCCTGCCTGACACGTTTAAGAACCAGTTTTGAGGAGCATATCAATGGTGGAATTGTTCAAGGAATTGTGGATATATCTGCGAATTCGCAAGAAGCTGTTTCTTGCACCACTGATAGTCTTATTATTGACAATAGGATTGCTACTGATAGCTGCACAGGGATCAGTAATAGCACCTTTTATCTATACTCTATTCTGAGCTGATGAAAATTCTGGGGATATCTGCTTTCTATCATGATTCAGCTGCTTGTTTGGTGGTCGACGGCGATATAATTGCGGCGGCACAGGAAGAACGATTCACCCGCAACAAACACGATGCTTCGTTCCCCAAAAATGCTATCAATTACTGCGTTCAGGAACAGGGATTAAAATCCTCGGATATCGATATAGTCGTATTTTATGACAAACCAATTCTAAAATTTGAACGCCTACTTGAAACCTATTTGGCTTTTGCTCCAAGGGGCTTTAAAAACTTTTTTACCTCATTGCCAGTTTGGCTCAAGGATAAGTTATTTCAAAAATCACTTATCGTGCGTGAGCTTGAGGCATTGTTGGACGCTAAGATTGATTGGTCAAGCCGGCTGTATTTCTCAGAACATCACTTCAGTCATGCAGCAAGCGCTTTTTATCCCTCGCCTTTTAGTGAAGCCGCAGTATTGACTATGGACGGAGTCGGCGAGTGGGCAACGACCTCACTCGCAATCGGTAAAGGTAGTGAACTAACCGTTCTAAAAGAAATCAGGTTCCCCCATTCTCTTGGGCTCTTGTATTCGGCAATGACTTATTTTACTGGCTTTAAAGTAAATTCAGGAGAATACAAGGTTATGGGGCTTGCACCATACGGAGAGCCCAGGTTTGTTGATTCGATTAAGAAAAATCTTATTGCGATAAAGGAGGATGGTTCGTTTCATCTCAATATGCGCTACTTTGGCTACTGCACAGGGCTGCGCATGACTAACAAACATTTTGACAAGCTGTTCGACGGAGGACCGCGACAACCAGAATCTGAGCTGACACAAAGAGAGATGGACCTGGCAGCCTCGATTCAGGCAGTGACAGAAGAAGTAGTATTAAAACTTACAAGAGGAATAGCAAATACAACCGGATCTCGAAACCTGTGCCTCGCAGGAGGGGTAGCATTGAACTGTGTTGCCAACGGTAAATTAATCCGGGAGAAGATTTTTGATAACGTCTGGGTACAACCTGCGTCTGGTGATGCAGGTGGCGCAATCGGCGCAGCACTTGCAGTCTTCCATGCCATGCATAAGGGAAAAAGAAGAATCAAAGAGTCCGACGCAATGCAAGGCTCTTACCTTGGCCCGGAATTCGCACAAGCCACTATTGAGAATAAAATAACTGAAAAAGGGGGCATTTTCACTACACTAAGTGACCACGAGTTATTTCAGACTGTCGCGAAACTACTGGCAGAAGGCAAATCTGTGGGCTGGCACCAGGGGCGCATGGAATTCGGCCCTCGCGCCCTGGGAAATCGCTCCATCCTGGCTGACCCGAGATCTGTAGAAATGCAGAAAGAGTTGAACCTAAAAATCAAATTCCGCGAGTCCTTTAGACCTTTCGCGCCGGCTGTGCTTCGAGATGAGGTTTCAGACTGGTTTGAGTTCGACAGTGACAGCCCCTACATGGTATTTGTTGCTGAAGTTGCCGAATCCAGAAGGCAGCCGATGTCGGAATCTCAACAGGCTTTGTTCGGCATAGATAAATTAAACGTGAAACGTTCGGAGATTCCTGCAGTAACACACGTTGATTACAGCGCACGCATTCAAACAATTCATCAAGAAACCAATCCCAGGTTTCATGCGTTAGCTCGTAGTTTTTTCGAACTTACCGGGTGTCCCGTATTGGTGAATACTTCGTTCAATATCCGCGGCGAGCCGATTGTCTGCACACCAGATGACGCATTCCGCTGCTTCATGGGAACCGGGCTGGATGTTCTCGTGGTTGGAAATTCGATTCTGTTAAAGTGCAACCAGGATGCTGATCTGGTTAGTAATTATTCAAACGAGTACGAACTGGATTAATCAAAAAACAACCACAGGAACGGCTATGTGTTGACAGTGGTTTAACTTTTTACTGCAGATGCCATCCCGCGGCAATCAGGACTTCCACCACCTGTGACTATCTACCGTGCCTCTATTGATACTGTAGATTTTCCCTCTTCGGTTAGATCTCCAACATCCAAAGCCCAATAAAAGTAGCGAAAATGCTACAACTTGCAGAATAATGCCGATAAAATAGTTCAAACTAGGATCTGAGATTTTTTTGAGAAAACCAACATTCCCACCAGAGAGAATTTAACCTCATGGCACGCATCCTGGTCCTGCATGGACCGAATCTCAATCTCCTTGGTGATCGTGAACCCCATATTTACGGCTATGACACCCTGGATGACATAAACGGGCGGCTGGCGGGAATGTGTGAAAGCAATGGCCACCAACTGGATTCACTGCAATCCAACGCAGAACATGAGCTGATTGATCGTCTTCATGCAGCCCGCAAGGATGGTACTGCATTCATCATTATCAACCCGGGCGCCTTCACTCATACCAGTATTGCCCTGCTTGATGCATTCCTGGCTGCAGATATTCCTTTTATTGAAGTGCATCTATCCAACCTGCACCGCAGAGAGGATTTCCGCCAGAAATCCTATCTGGCCAGCGCCGCGATCGGCACCGTTGTCGGGCTGGGCGCTCACGGTTACGAAATGGCCATGGAAGCCGCTTTCAGAAAACTGGCCGAGGCCAGGTAATTCATCTCCAACATTCCGGTGAGACCTGTCAATGGATATTCGAAAAGTCAAAAAACTCATTGAACTCATAGAGACTTCCGACGTCGCTGAAATCGAAATTAAAGAAGGAGAGGAGTCAGTAAGAATCAGCCGAAATCCATCCGCGGCTCCGGTTCCAGTAACCTACCAGACTGCCCCGGCTCCCGCTCCGCAAGTTGCCAGTGCACAGACTGTGCCTGCCCTGCAACCGGCTTCTACCAGTGGATCTGCCACCTCTGAACCTGCCGCCAGGGGTAAACCGATCCTGTCACCTATGGTAGGCACTTTTTATCGCGCATCCTCGCCTTCATCCCCTCCCTTTATCGAGGTAGGTCAGACGGTAGAAGAAGGCGATGTGGTCTGCATCGTCGAAGCCATGAAGATGATGAATCAGATTGAGGCCGACCACAGCGGCGTTGTCGAAGCCATACTGGTTGAAGACGGCGAGCCCGTCGAATTCGATCAACCACTGATCAGAATCGCCTAAGCAACCCGGCCAGGTAATCACATGCTCGAGAAAGTACTCATTGCCAACCGCGGCGAAATCGCACTACGCGTGCTGCGTGCCTGCAAGGAATTGGGAATCAAAACCGTTGCGGTGCATTCCAGCGCTGATCGCGACCTGATGCATGTCCGCCTGGCAGATGAATCGGTCTGCATAGGACCCGCGTCGGCGACCGATAGTTATCTGAATGTGCCTGCCATTATCGCGGCCATGGAAGTCACCGACGCGGTTGCGGTCCATCCCGGCTATGGCTTCCTATCCGAAAATGCAGATTTCGCCGAGCAAGTTGAAAAAAGCGGCTTCACTTTCATCGGACCCAGCCCGGAAACCATCCGACTGATGGGTGACAAGGTTTCCGCCATCGAAGTCATGCGTAAAGCCGGTGTGCCCACTGTGCCCGGCTCCAATGGACCGCTGGATGACAATACCGACCGCACGCTGGCCCTGGCCAAGGAGATCGGCTACCCCGTGATCATAAAGGCCGCTGCAGGTGGCGGCGGACGCGGGATGCGGGTAGTACACAGCGAAGCCGCCCTGTTGAAGGCCATCTACGTTACCCAGTCAGAAGCAAAGTCGTTCTTCGGCAGTGGCGTGGTCTATCTGGAGAAGTTCCTGGAAAATCCCCGCCATGTGGAAATCCAGGTATTGGGCGATGGGCAAGGCCATGCCATTCATCTGGGCGATCGCGACTGTTCATTGCAGCGGCGTCACCAGAAAGTGATCGAAGAGGCACCGGCTCCGGGCATTCCACAAGAGATCCGGGACGAGGTCGCCAACACCTGCATCCAGGCCTGCAAGAACATGAAATACCGGGGCGCGGGTACGCTGGAATTCCTCTACGAAGGCGAGCGTTTCTATTTCATTGAAATGAATACACGGGTACAGGTTGAACACCCGGTCACCGAGATGGTAACCGGTGTAGACATCGTCAAAGAACAGCTCCGTATAGCGGCTGGCGAACCCATCTCGATGGACCAGCAGGACATCAACATTCAAGGCCACGCCTTCGAATGCCGCATCAATGCAGAAGATCCGGAATCATTTCTGCCCAGCCCAGGCCTGGTAGATCTCTATCACGCACCAGGAGGCTTTGGCGTACGGGTGGATTCACACCTATACAGCGGCTACCGAGTGCCGCCCTATTACGATTCCCTGGTTGCCAAGCTGATAACCTTTGGCGACAATCGCAGCGAAGCGTTAGTCCGTATGGAAAACGCCCTTGACGAGCTGCTGGTAGATGGCATCAAAACCAACATCCCCCTTCATCGCGAGCTTGTCAGAGACAGCGA
>Ga0209273_10000310_pt1 | contig 70944 bp, 63 predicted proteins | sample tdAd471_FD_187126 | JGI IMG/M metagenome (GOLD analysis project Ga0209273, IMG submission 187126) | Marine sediment microbial communities from the Atlantic coast under amendment with organic carbon and nitrate - tdAd47.1 (SPAdes)... | ecosystem: Environmental > Aquatic > Marine > Coastal >...
AATTGCAGACACGCCTGCGCTGCGGTAATCGGCAATCGGGTCCTGGTAAAAGAGGATACCTTCATATGTATCACCATCTGTGGTCGGTGCGGAAAGCGTTGCCGTAGCACTACCGTTCATCGAAATGCTACCCACATCACCGGCGGTATCACCTGTGAAAATAAAGGTCACGCCTTCCCCCGAGAACTCGGAGTTCGCATTAGCGATCAGGTCGCCACCTTCGATCACATATACACCCGGCTCAAAAACAATGTTCTCACCCTGGATGCGCAAATTGCCGCAGTAGCGACCCGGCATCATTACATCATTGTCGCCAACATTTGTGTTGCCAGAAACATCACACCCCATATCGGTTGGGATCGGCAAGCTGGTATAGGGGTCATCAGCGGGAGTGGACAGCGACTGTGGCGGAGAATCGCTTGTTAGAACCCCACCGCCAGAGACTTCAATGTCACCTACAGTTTGCACAGATACTGTATCAAGCTCGGCATTGCCCCCGATATAGATGGCCTGCTCGCTAACGCTATTAGATGCCACACCACAGTCCGTCCCCACAATCGTGCTGCCCGAAAAATTCAATGCCCGATCTTCTGTGTCGTCCAGCGCCACGACGCACTGAGTGCCAATAATGAGTGTACCTGCCACAGCCCGCCCCGAGACATTGACGGTGAGCGAGTTACCCGTAATGGCATAGAAAGCGCTAAGGAACGTCAGCTCTACATTCCGGGAGACAATAATTTCATAAAAGCCGGTCTGCCCTGCATAATCGCCCTGGCTTGGAGGAGTATTCAGCGTAAGAGTGTCCCGGGCGGGGTCGAATCCCCGGTCATTCAGGAAAGTAGAAACCTGCGCTTGTAGATCAGCGTCGGTAAAGTTATTGCCGGAGTGCACGGTGTCGATTGCGGCCATATCTGTCAGGTTCTGGACATCACGCCGCTCCATGTACCAGCCTGATACATCCATGCCCAACCCGGCGAAACCCAATATTGCTGGCAACATGAATGCACTTAAAGTGATCATGCCAGCAGTCTCGTCACGCCAGAAGCGTTTTATTACCGAAAGCTTTATCATCCGAATCGTTTGCCTGTCGTTCCGGTCACATTGCCTAGACCTAAAACGCTACTGCAGATTCGTTTACATTCGGTGCATAAATAACCCGTTTTTTAGCAAAATTGGCGATTAAACCTGCTCAAATACACGCCTTAACCTACTAGAAACATTACATAAAATCATAGATCGCATTCACTCAACCCAACTATTTCATGGGCGCAATTTACCTAAAACTTTCTGCATTTCTTTACATGCCACAACCAGAGGCTCAGCCTTTCAACCAAACAGGTAGTTTCCAAGGTTCAGGCAATGAAACAGTGGATAAAAAAGACAGGTAAGGCACTTGATGCTGCCAACCGCTTATTGGCGCGTCTTGGTCAGGATGAGCGCGGCAGCCTTCTGCCCATGGTGGCTGGCAGCATGTTGACACTGACCGCTGCGGCCGGGCTCACTATCGACGGTGCGCGCGTCTTTTATGTCAAGGATGTGCTGCAAAAGTCACTGGACTCTGCCGGGCTGGCCGCCGGCCATGCAATGGACGTAGACACCATGCAGGCCGACGCGATTGAATTTTTCAATGCGAACATAGCAGCTACGGGCGGCATGGCATCCGCAAGCGACATGAATATTGTCATCAGCGATGACAATGAACTGATAACACTGACCGCGACCGCCACCGTCGAAGCCACCTTTATGACATTGTTTGGTTACGATTCCCTGACCGTAACGGTAGATACCGAAATTACGCGGGAAACCCGCGGCATGGAACTTGTGCTGGTAATGGACAATACCGGCTCCATGCGAAGCGACAACAAGATTACCACTATGAAAACCGCCGCCGCCAATCTGATTGATGTGGTGTATGGCGATGATGAGACCAACACAAATTTATGGGTTGGCGTTGTTCCCTATATTACCCACGTCAATGTCGGAAACGCGCACTATAACTGGCTGTCGGCTGCGGGGAAAACAAAGGTGGATAATGAATATTCACCCACTGAATGGATGGGATGCCTTGAGGCGCGCCCGGGCGGCGAAGACCAAACCGACACGCCCCCCAGCCTCGCTCCATTTGAGCCCTATTTCTGGGAAGACACAGACTATGTGACATGGAAATACAGCTGGCGACGGGGCTGGTATGAGGCAGAGGAAGACAACCCCTGGATCGATGATGATACGGGTGTTCGCACCATTGATGAAGTGAATGATCGCTCGTCAGCACTTGGCCCCAACAAAGGGTGCGGCCCCCAAATCACACCATTGGTAGCTGAGAAAACGAAAATCCTTAATGCCATCGACGCCATGGAACCTTGGAGCTTCGGCGGCACTGCAGCCAATCTTGGACTAACATGGGGTTGGCGCGTCGTAAGCCCCAACTGGCGTGGACAGTGGTCTGGCAGCCCCGCAGAGCTGCCGTTGGATCATGACGAGCCCTTTATGGACAAGGTGATCGTGATGTTGACCGACGGCGTAAACCAGTTCATCAGCGCTGATGATGAACTTGGCGGATCAGACTATACCGCCTACGGCCGCGTCGAGGACTTTGGATTCAACAATATCTATGACGCGCGCAACGAATTGGATGACCGGTTCGACACCACATGCGCAAATATCAAGGCCGATGGCATCATCATCTACACCATCACCTTCGGCGACACGCCGGACAGCAGCACCCAGGCCGCCTACTCTGCCTGCGCCACAAACCCATCCTTCTATTTCCATGCACCCACCGCCTCATCACTTGAAGAGGCTTTCGATTCCATTGGCAGGCAACTGTCAAACCTCAGGCTTTCAAAGTAGGAGGCGGCTATGGCAATTCGGAAATGGCTAAAGAAATTTCGGAAGCAGACAGAAGGCTCAGTTGTAGTCGAAGCTGCAATCGGGCTTCCTATCCTGCTATCTGTCATTGTCGGCGTCCTGGAAGTAGGGAATTATTTTTTCATCAATGCGGCGCTTGAGAATGCCGTACTGCGTGCATCGCGGTTCGGTGTGACAGGAGGTAGCGACCCGACAGCGACACGCGAGGAACAGTTGCTGCAAATTGTCGAAGAGGAAACTTTTGGCTGGATCGACATGAATCAGGTGACAGTAGAGACGCTGGTTTATGAACAGTTCTCCGACATTGGCAACGCCGAGCCATACACCGATGCAAACGACAGTGGCACCTACGACGAAGGCGAAGCCTATTCGGACGTCAATGGCAACGGACAATGGGACTCTGACATGGCTTCTGCCGGCCTTGGAGACGCGGGCGACATAGTACTTTACCGACTTTCTTATCCTGCAAACAGCATCACCGGCTTCGCCGAATGGGCAGAGCGTTCAATCACCATCCAGGCAACAGTAGCAGTCCGCAATGAACCGTTTTAGACGCATCATCAAAAGCATCTGCTCGGATCAGCGCGGGGCAGTTCTGACTGAGCTCGCGCTGTCGATGCCGCTCTATATGGTGCTTCTGATGGGCACCGTAGAGGTGGGGAACTATCTACTGTTGCACTTGAAACTGCAGCATACGGTGGTTGCAGTATCGGATTTGGCCACCCGAGATGAGGAGATAACCGAAGCTGTTGTCGCAGACATTTTCGAGGTTGTGCCCCAGATCATGAGACCGTTTGACACAGAATCCCGGACCATCGCCTATGTATCCGCTATCAGCCAGGAAGAAGACGTGCCCTCGACGATCTATTGGCAGCGGTCTGGTGGTGGCAACCTTGTCCACGGCAGTGACATTGGAGATGAGGGTGATGCAATCGACGTTCCAGCAGGACTAACGCTAAGGGACGATGAAACCATCCTTGCAACTGAAATATTCTACAGCTACGAGCCTCTCATATTTTCATTCCTCGACAGCTACACGATCCGCAAGACATCCTATTTCCGGCCACGCATAGGCGCTCTGCAGGAAATCCAGCCCTAACTGAGCCATCAGTGGCAGCATGGCAACAAACGATGCTCTCGCTCGGGCGCGCGGATATAACTGACTGGGCTCCGAGTCTTTCTCCGTCCCGATTTAACCCTGATTTTCGATTCGTTTTGGGTTCAGGCGCACCCTTTGGATTCTAGAATTCACAGATTTTTTTTAAAGTTTTCACGACGCACCGGCAACCATCTGACCAATTCAGCCCAATGGAGCCCCAAAACCTCCCCAATTTCGCGCTGAAATTCTTGCCGTCCACACCTGGATTCATGAACATAATCAATAGCTTGTTAAGTACGATAAAATTTTAGCTAATTTTACTTCAGTTTTTACAATAAGTCTTTGTAATAAAAAGCATTTTAGACTTGTCGTTAACTTTTTATTTAGTTGTTCGCCGCTATAAAGGTGACATCCAATCTTGGCAGCTGGAGAAAACCAATGATTAAGTTTTTGAACAAACTACGCACTAACGAGGAAGGCGCTACCGCCATTGAGTATGGCCTGATCGCAGCCCTCATCGCTGTTGCTCTAATCACTGCACTGAACACCCTTGGCGGTGACCTCAGCGCAATGTTTGAAGGTGTTGCAACAGAAGTTGAAACTGCTACGCCAGCAGCACCTGCTGCAGGTTAAGCTGGCTACCAACTGACAGTTGGAAAGCAAAGAAACTCAAAAGGCCGCTGGGGGAATAACTTTTGCCGGCGGCTTTTTTAGTGAAATTGGGATCTGAATACAGATTTCGGGAAAGCAGTTCTCAGGCAAGATATGCAAGCAACGACAGCCATATATACAGGCATATTTGTGGCCGTTGCTGTGGTGCTTATCCTTGCTGCAATTGAAGACTTGAAGACCAGGCGCATCGCTAACCGCCTTAGCCTGATCCTTGTCGGACTTTTCGGAGTAACAGTTGCAGCTGACCTTTTATCCGGCACAAATGTCATGGCCGCCCTTGTATGGCCAAGTGTTGTCGGAGGCTCGGTCTTCCTTGTCGGTCTAGCCCTGTTTGCAACAGGCGCGATGGGCGGTGGAGACGTAAAGCTAATGTCCGCAGTGGCCCTTTTCGCCGGCCCGGACCTGGGGCTCTCTTTTGTGCTCTATGTTGCGATCATCGGCGGACTTGTTGCCCTTGCCCTCCTTGCCTGGAGCCGTTGGAGCAAAGACAAATCGGAACATGGCGCCAAAGTACCATATGGCGTTGCGATTTCAGCCGGGGGGCTGTGGGTCTGCTTCCACCAGATATCTGCACTTTGGACCTAATTCGTGAAGAATTATTAACCCTTTGGCCTGACCATGGCCTGGGAAGTGTGTGACAAAAGCCAGGAGGGGACTATGAACCCCAGAAGCCTAATCTTAATTGCCGTCGCAGGCGTCGGCGTGTTGCTGGTGGTCCTGTTGACCCGAAGCTTCCTTAGCGGACTTGAGCGGCAAAGCCAGCAGGTGCAAGCAACAGCTACACAGCTACCTGCAGAGCGCATCCTTGTGGCATCCAAACCACTGTCAGTGGGCACTATCCTGACAAAAGATCATGTTTCCTGGCGGCCATGGCCAGAGGACGGTGTGACGGAAGACTACTTCAGCCAGCCCAAAAGCAAGATCGAAGATCTTGTGGGCAAGGTTGTCCGCACCCCTTTATCGGGCGGAGAGCCTGTCACCAGGACAGCCGTTGTATCCTTGGGCGAAAAAGGTTTCATGGCAGCAGTTCTGTCCCCTGGCATGCGGGCCGTCACTGTTAAACTGTCACCAACATCCAGTGTTGGGGGTTTCGTTTTCCCGGGTGACCGTGTCGACGTGATCCTGACCCAGTCTTTCGATATAAAAGGCACCAGAATTCCCTATATTACCTCCGAAACCGTATTTCAGAATGTCCGGGTCCTTGGCGTTGACCAACGGAGCCCCGCCGACACGGATGAAGTGAAGGTTGCCAAAACGGCGACCCTTGAGGTAACCCCGAAAATGGCCGAAAAAGTCGCCATGCTTGAACGCCTGGGCAACCTATCGCTCAGCCTGCGCAGCCTGGCCGGTGGTAACGATGGCCTTCCCTCTGACCCTGACAGCCCACCAGTGGGTACCACGCTTACCTTCACGGGTAGCCCGGAAGTAAGCCAATTCCGCCCCGACATAACCAAAGACGAAAAACGGGACACCGTGATCGTACGCCGCGGGTCGGAGGCGAAGGAGGTGGATGCGTCTGGAGAAAACAAGGAGCCAGGCAAATGATCAGGCCGATGAATAACATCGTACGGATGGCCGCTATCGGTCTCTCGCTCACTGCTCTGGCAGTGGCAACCCCGGCCCAAGCCGAAAATCTCAAAACCATGTCCGGTGCAAGCATTGTGGATGCAGGCGAAACATCCCTGCCCGTGCAAGTCGGAAAAGGTACGCTCGTGCGACTCGATCGCCCGGCAGCGGAAGTCTTCATCGTGGACCCAAATGTGGCTGACGTACAGGTCAAGTCGCCGCGCGTGATCTATATTTATGGCAAAGCCCAGGGCGAGACCAGCTTCTACGCGCTGGACGACAAGGACCAGACTATCTATGCCGCCAATGTGGCAGTAACCAGAAACCTGGACGCGCTCTTCCGCGCCTATGAAGACATGCTTCCGGGCACTGCCGTTTCGGTCAGCACCTACGGCAACATCATCGTGCTGCACGGTCGCGTCAACAGCCCGGACCAAGCAGCGACAGCTGAATATCTGGCCAAAGACGTTCTGGCGACAGATCGTGTGATTAACGAGCTGGAAATCATGCAGCCGACCCAGGTGAACCTGCGTGTTCGCATCGCCGAGGTTTCCCGCAGCGTGGTCAAGCAACTGGGCTTCAACTGGGAAGGCGGCTATTTCGGCTCCAATTTCGGTATTGGCATGATTACGGGCCGCAATGTGGCCGACATCATAGTCGATCCGATCACCGAAGGCCCGCTGAAGCTGTTCCAGTTCCCTGAGCAGGGAGTGAAATCCATTTATGGCGACTTCGTCAGCAACGCGCTGGACTTGAACTATGCGATCGACGCGCTGGACCAACAGGGGTTCCTGACAGTTCTTGCGGAACCGAACCTAACAGCCCTAACCGGCCAAGCAGCCAATTTCCTTGCAGGCGGCGAATTCCCGATCCCTGTACCAAGCCGTGACGGCATCGCAATTGAGTATCGTGAGTTTGGCGTGAAACTGGATTTCACCCCGACTGTCCTCAACTCTGGCCGCATTTCCATGCGCGTTCGCCCGGAAGTGAGCGACCTTTCAAGTGCCGGCGCGATCCGGGTTGAAGGCATCAGCATCCCGTCTATCAGTACGCGTCGGGCTGAAACGACTGTAGAGCTTGGCAGCGGGCAATCCTTTGCGATTGCAGGTCTGTTGCAAAACGATGTTGTGCAGGACGCGAACAAGATTCCTGGCCTTGGCGATATCCCGATCTTGGGCGCCTTGTTCCGTTCGGAATCATTCCGCCGTGACGAAACAGAGCTTCTGATTGTCGTTACACCTTATGTCGTTCGCCCGGTCTCTGACCGTCAACTGGTGCTGCCGACCGACCGCTTCGTTGCCCCCAATGACATGGATCGCTATCTGAATGGCCGATCCTGGGTGCCGCAACCTGCAAACGACGCAGCAAATAAAGACAAGCAAAGCGGTGCGTCGCTGAAGAAGCGAGCCGGCTTCCAGCTGGACTAGGCAAAGAAGCAGAAAAAGGAACAGGACCATGACCTATCAGGCAAAAATTCTGAAATCGGCATTCCTTGGCCTTGGGCTGCTTGGCCTATCGGCATGCCAACATACGGATGTAGCGACAGCTTCGCCTTACGAGGCAACAATGCGCAATAGCGTACAGATGATCCGACTGCCTTATGAGATCAAGGCGGAAGATGACGGCACAAGCACCCCATCAAGCGCCACTTATGCCGGTATCCAGAGCTTCCTTAAGGCGGCAAACATCACTTATGGCGATGTTTTGATGTTGGATCGCGGCAACGCATCCGACTCCCGCCTGAGCGCCCTTGAAGATTATATCAAGAGCCAGGGCTACAGCTATGGCGGCACAGCCACGCTTGGCGGACTTCCCTCAGATGGAAGCCTTATGCTTTATCTGGAACGCTATGTGGTAACCACGCCCAATTGCGGCGAATGGGCACCGGAAAGTAGCAACGACAGCCGCAACAACCCAAGTAGCTTTTTCGGCTGTTCGAACACCTCCAATCTTGGTCTGATGGTTGCCAATCCGCGCGACCTTGTGGCCGGCCAAGAGGGTCGAGGGTCAACGGCAAGGGCTGTAGCACCGTTGCTTGTGAATACTGATTCAAAAGCAAAATCCGGCACAGGAACCGGCACCGGCTTGCCTGGCGATCAGAAGAAGTAAGAGGGCGAAATGAACATGACGGCAAAAGTTGACACTTCCGCCCGCGAACCCTTCGCTGCATTCATGGTAGATGATGACACGCTTCAGACCCTGTCTGGCGTGGCCGCCAAAATCGGCTGGAACCCGGAAATGGTTTATTCTGGCGGTATCGGCCAGGCGGTGCGGGCACTGGGCGCCATGCCATGCCCTGAATTCCTGGTAGTCGACATCTCCGGCAGCGCCGACCCGCGCGCCGATATGCAGGCGCTCGCTGATGTGGCCGAGGAAGGCACCCTCGTGCTGGCAATCGGTGACATCAATGACGTTACCCTATACCGGGACCTCATCCACGCAGGCGTATTCGATTATCTGGTAAAACCGGTAACGGCTGAGCTTCTGCAGAATGCCCTGCTTGCAGGTCAGGAAGCACTGGTCGCTGTGGAGGAAACACCGGAACAACAAGTGAAGACCGAAAACCGGCAGATCGTATGTGTTGGCGTGCGTGGCGGCTTGGGCACCAGCTCAATCGTGACCAACCTGGCCTGGCTGATGGCAGAAAAGGGCAAGAACACAGCGATCCTTGATCTGGACCTGTATTTCGGCACATCGGCCATGCAGTTTGACCTGGAACCGGGCCGTGGCCTGCCGGACGCGCTTGATAACCCCCATCGGGTTGATGGCCTGTTCCTGGAGCGCGCCGTGGTCAAACCTCACGACAAGCTGGCTATCCTGGCGGCTGAAGCGCCAGTAGGCGCCTTCCGGGAACCCGCTGAAGGCGCACTGGAACAACTGGTAACCGCACTTGGCGAAAATTATTCCGACGTGATCGTTGACATCCCCCGGCAGATGCTGGGCGACCACACCGATATATTGAAGGCAGCAACCGACATCATTCTGGTGACAGATTTCTCCCTTCCTGCGGCCCGCGACTGTATTCGCCTTCTGGCGCACATCAAGCAGGCTGCACCAAGCGCAGACATCCATGTGGTTGCAGACAAGGTCGGCATGGTGCCGAACGAAGTCGAAGAAAAAGACTTCGAAAATTCGATCGAGCGTGCTGTCGAAGTCAAAATCCCGTTCGACCCGAAAACCGCCATGGCCGCTTCACAGCAAGGGAAAGTGGTTGTGGATGCAGTGCCGAACAGCAAGACGGCAGCCGCTTACAAAGAGCTGATGCAACTAATCGACGCGGACGAAGAAGAAAACCAGAAATCTGGGTCGTGGCTAGACAAATTGTTAAAGAAATAGCGCTTTTATAGAGAGTGAATTCAACGGGTACACCTAGGCAAGTCAGGACTGGTTAAGCGGTATGAAGTCGCAGGCATTTGGAAATAAACGGCAAGGACTGAAGCGCGGCAGCGGCTTCGGAAGAAGCAGCACGGCTGCTTCGCCTTCCGTCTCTACGATGCAGGAAATTCAACAGACACCGTCTGCTACCATGGCTCCGCCCATCACAGATGCAGGAACTGTCAGCGCCGTCGAAATGCTTGCCTCCCTCGCGGAATCCCAGCTCAAGGATAATTTCACAGCCGACGAACTTCGGATGTCCCAGAAGGCTGAGGTAACCAAAAAGCTGCATAATCTAGTTGAGCGCATCATGAGAAGCGAAGAGGCCCAGCTTTCCGAGCAGGAACAAAAAGATCTGGTAACCTATCTTCTGAACGAAGCTGAAGCCAACATCGGCCCCATTGGCGATGCCGCACCGGAAACTCCGAAAACAAAAGATGCCAACAAGCAGACACTGTTTGAGGCCAAGACCCGCGTTCAGACACTGCTGATGGAGCATATCGACCCAGCGGCTGCGGCGGAACTGCCGCGTCCTGAGCTTGCCGAACAGGTCGGTGAAGTGGTGGGCGAACTGCTGGTTCAGGAAAAGATCAACCTCAACCTGTCTGAACAACGGGATCTCGTCACCCTGCTGCTCGATGACATGCTGGGCCTTGGCCCGCTTGAGCCACTGTTGGCCGACGACACCATCTCAGACATCATGGTCAACGGCCCTACTCAGGTCTATGTGGAACAAAAAGGTAAGCTGACACTCACGGACGTCCATTTCCGCGACAACCAGCACCTGATGAACATTGCCCAGCGGATCGTGACAGCGGTTGGTCGGCGGGTGGATGAGACATCCCCTATCTGTGACGCGCGCCTGGCTGACGGCAGCCGGGTGAACGTGATTGCCCCTCCCCTTGCCATTGATGGAGCCTCGATTTCGATCCGGAAATTCACCAAGGACAAGATCACACTCGACAAGATGCTGGATTTCGGCTCGATCACAGCCCCCCTTGCCAAGCTCCTCAAAATCGCTGGGGCCTGCCGGTTGAACATCCTCATATCGGGCGGCACGGGCTCGGGTAAAACAACGATGCTGAACGCCCTCAGCCGCATGATTGACAAGGGCGAACGTGTGGTCACCATTGAGGATGCGGCCGAGCTTCAGCTCCAGCAGCCGCACGTGGTGCGCCTGGAGACCCGGCCACCCAACCTGGAAGGCCAAGGCGAAGTCACAATGCGTGACCTGGTAAAAAACGCCCTCCGGATGCGTCCGGACCGTATCATCCTTGGTGAGATCCGGGGCGGCGAGGCCATCGACATGCTGCAGGCCATGAACACCGGCCACGACGGCTCGATGGGCACCATTCACGCCAACCGCCCTAGGGAAGCTCTGACGCGCCTTGAAAACATGGTGAATATGGCTGGCCTACACCTGCCGGCAAAAGCCATCCGTGAACAGATCGCCGGGTCGCTGGACATGATCGTGCAGGTGCAGCGGATGCGCGACGGTGGCCGCCGGACAACCCACGTGACCGAAGTTGTCGGCATGGAAGGCGACGTGATCACCACCCAGGATCTTTTCAAATTCGAGTTCACAGGTGAGGACGAAAGCGGGCGCCTGGTGGGCCATTTCCATTCAACCGGCGTGCGGCCGCATTTCCTGACGAAGGCCGAATATTTCGGCTTGGACCGCGCGTTGATGGAGGCAATGAACGGATAGATCATGCAGGGCGCCAATCTGAATATCATCCTTCTGGCCGGCGGGCTGATCACAATCATCCTGATTGTGCTCGGCGTCTTCATTACCGGCATGCTCAGCCAAGGCCGCAAGGAAACGCGCGCGCGACTTGAACAGTTCAAGGCCCGCTTTGACGCCAAGACCACCCTTAAAGGTGAACAGGCACGGTCTATTAGGCTACACCAGGCAGAAGCAGGCCTCGCCGGCATGATTGCAGAAATGCTGCCCAGGCAGGATCAGATCCAGAAACGCCTGGGCCAGGCGGGGCTTGAAATAGAACTATCGAAATATGCCACCGTTTCTTTCGGCGTTGCTGTTGTTGCTGCCGGTCTCTTTTTCTTTATGGGCTTTGGTGGTGTGCTTGCTGTCGCGCTTGGTGTTATCCTTGGATTTGGCCTGCCTCATATTTGGGTTTCAGGTCGTATCAACAAGCGCAAGGAACGCTTCACCAAACAGTTCCCTGAGGCCATGGACCTTATGGTGCGGGGCCTCAAGTCCGGCCTGCCAGTGAACGAATGTATCTCGAACGTGGCCAAAGAAATGAGCGCACCAACCGGTGTGGAATTCCAGAAAATCACTGACGCCATGCGGCTCGGCAAACAGCTTGAAGAAGCGCTTTGGGAAACGGCTGATCGGCTGGACACACCAGACTTCAAGTTTTTCGTGATCTCACTTGTGGTACAGCGGGAAACAGGTGGCAACTTGGCTGAAACCTTGGGCAACCTGTCAAATATTCTGCGTAGCCGGCAAGCCATGAAGCTCAAGGTAAGGGCCCTGTCGTCAGAGGCCAAGGCCAGCGCCTGGATCGTCGGGTTGCTGCCCTTCATCATGCTAGGTGCGATCCTCGCCATCAATTATGACTATGGCATCATCCTATTTACCCATCCAAAAGCTATCATGGCCGGCATCGGCGGGCTTTTATGGATGAGCTTGGGTATCTTCATCATGTCCAGAATGATCAAGTTCGAGGTCTAGAAGCCGATGCTGGAAATTGAAAACATTCTTGGTATTCAGTTCATTGACATCCTGTCGGTGGTTGCAGGGCTTGTGGCGCTTCTGGTGATGTACACCATCTATCAGACCGCCCTGGTGCGCGACCCCATGAAAGGCCGTATGAAGTCCCTGCAGGGCAGGCGCGATTCCCTCAAGGCTGGTCTGATGACCACATCCAAGCGCCGCTCTCCAGTCAAGAAAGTAGACGGTGTCGGTGCCATGCGGAAGCTTGCCGACAAGCTGCAGCTGTTGCAGAAGGAACAGACGCAGAAAGTCTCAGCCCAACTGACACAGGCTGGCTTCAGATCAAAAGACGCGCTGGTGATTTTTCAGGTAGCCCGCCTGACGATGCCGTTGATTATGGGGCTTTTGGCCGTAACCATGTTTTACGGCATGGGTGTCTGGTCCAGCAAGGCGGGCATGTATCCGGTCTTCTCGATCGCTGCCGTCCTCTTGGGCTTCAAACTGCCCGACATGTACGTCTCGAACATCAAAGCCAAACGTACAGAGGCACTGAGGAAGTCCCTGCCGGATGCCCTTGACCTTCTCGTGGTGTGTGCCGAGGCAGGGCTGACGCTCGACAGCGCCCTCAACAGGGTCGCAAAAGAACTTGGTCGTGCGGCCCCCGAACTGTCGGACGAATTCTCCCTCACAGCCATTGAGCTCGGCTTCCTGCCGGAAAGGCGCCAGGCGCTTCTGAACCTATCCGAACGGGTGGATCTTCCCGCGCTCAGGGGCGTGGTCACGACGCTTGTGCAAAGTGAACGCTACGGCACACCGCTTGCCAGCAGCCTTCGCGTTCTGTCAGCGGAGTTCCGAAACGAACGCCTGATGCTGGCCGAAGAAAAGGCGGCACGCCTGCCTGCGACGCTTACGGTGCCGCTCATTCTCTTCATCCTGCCTACCCTTTTCGTCGTACTCCTAGGCCCTGCGGCATGCAAGGTAACGGACGGTTTCATCAACCGCGGCTAAGGCCTGGGCACGAATCACTTGAGCCTGATCACGCGAAGCATTTTGCGACACTCCACTATGACTGCACCGAGTGCACCAAAGTGTAGAAAATGCTGCGCTGCACCCCGAAAAAATGACCGAAAACCAAGGATTTGAACGATTTGAAGCAGACAGGCATTGACCCGAGGGCCGATATTTGGTTTCTTAGGAGGTGCGAGAGGGCGCGACTCGACTGCGCCCACTCCTATTACGGTTGCGTGACTGCAGCCGTACTATCCTCGCTGTCGTGACTCGGGCCGGGTTTTTACCCGGCCATTTTTTTGGCCAAAGCCAGGCTTCGCCAAACAATCACAGGAAAATAGAACTGGAAACACTGCCCCCAATTAACAGACGCGGGTAGTAAAGCGGCGAATTGTGACCATATTCGGGCACCAAGCCTTCTCAACGATTTCAGCTTGGCGAAAACACAGCGGGCGCCTATAGTGGTTAGATAAATTTATATCAGGTGATTTAATCGGATCAATCGATGAGCTTTCCTCCCACCCTGAAGCAGCTTAGATATCTTGTGGCCCTGCACCGGACCAATCACTTCGGCAAAGCGGCAGATGCCTGCCACGTGACACAGTCGACTTTGTCGGCTGGCTTGCAGGAGCTGGAAAACCTTCTGGGTACGCAGTTGGTAGAACGCACCAAAAGATCCGTGATGTTCACAGCGCTTGGAGAGGAAATCGTCCGCCGGGCACAAAGCATCCTGAATGATGTGGACGACCTCACGGATCTGGCAACTTCGGCCAGAGACCCACTAAAGGGTATCGTTCGCATGGGTGTGATCCCCACAATTGCGCCATTCCTGCTGCCCAAGATCATGCCCGCCATTAGCAAGAAACTGCCAGACCTTGAGCTACACCTGAGAGAAGACAAGTCAGCCGAACTGTGCAATTTGGTACGTACAGGCGAACTGGACCTCGTACTATATGCCCTGCCCTATGCCTGCGGCGATGTGGTGGAGCTGCCGCTGTTTCACGACCCGTTCATGGTTGCCTTTCCCCCAGGCGAAGCGCCGAATGGCGGCATCAAATCAACAGAGCTGGACGAAAAGCGGCTGATGCTTCTTGAGGAAGGCCATTGCTTGCGCGATCATGCCTTGGAGGCCTGCCAGCTTCTTGGCCGGGGGGCCAGACGCGAAATGGCAGGAACCAGCCTGAACACTATCCTCCAGATGGTTGCAGCAGGCCACGGCATTACCCTTTTGCCAGGCATGGCCGTTGAGGCTGGCCTGACTGAAGGCACAGGGGTGGAAGTTCTGCCTTTCGCGGATATCGTTCCCACCCGCACCATTGGCCTGATCTGGCGTAAAACCAATCCGCGCGCCTCCACCTTTGAGGCTTTAGGCAAAGTCATCAAGGAAGTGGGGGCCGATCACCTTTAGCTGACCGATTGTCAGGCCGGATCAGAGCCCGCCAGGGACTCCCAAAAAGTCAGGGCTTCACCGGCTTTGGTTCCGGAAAAATAATTTTCACGAACCACTCTCTCGCCCTGCCAGTAAAGCACATGAACACCATCAACCTTGCCCTGGCCATATTCAGGGTGATCAAATCGAGTCTGGTTGTTCAAAACCGAAATGCCGCGCCCCAAATCCTGATAGACGAGCCTCACATCACCATCGACAGACAGGCAGGGTTCAATGAAAGGACGCTGCCTTGCAAGCGCTTCAAGGCGATCTTCCGCAAACAGATAGTCATTTTCGAAAACCCGGGCCTCCGGGGCATAAAACTGCTCAAGAGCTTCCAGCACCTGGCCACGATTAAGCATCGCAACCAAACCCTCTATCTGTTGGCGCAGCGCCGGTTCAGCCCAGCCATCTGACATGTTTGCTCCCTATAGCAAGCCTTCTTTTGCCTATGGGACAATGCTCAAGGCCCTCGTCCTCCGAAATTATGAATAAAAAAGCCGCTCCTGATACTATCAGGAGCGGCAGGACGACAGCTTCAGTTGATGTATGGGGGCAATCAACCGAAGCATGCGAGGAACTGGGAAGACAGCGTCCCGGCACTGGGGTGAGGAAGGGGTATAGCCGGGCCGCTGCTTCCCCCTAAATATGGTGGAAACTCTTTATCTATTCCAACGAATATTAACGAATATAATAATCGTATTTAGCGATCAATTAGTCGATAGATATATTCCTCGACCTGCTCTCCGCGCATGTCGGAATGATAGCTGTCTTCGCCGATACGCGCGAAGCCGCATTTCTCCAAAACGCGCATCGACGCCGGGTGATCTTTGGCCACACGGGCACACAGGGCACTCTTTAGTGTGCCCATTTGGTCAAGGAATTCCTCCAATGCTTTGGTCGCAATACCCTGCCCCCAGTGTGCCCTTCCGAGCCAATAGCTCACCTCGCGCATACCGTCGCGCTCAAACGTCGCTATATACCCAGCAACATGCCCTTCATGAAGGATCGTACGCCGAACAGCACCGGCCGCCATCGCCGCCTCCATGCGGGCTTGATATTCCTCGGCACTGGTATAAACCCGGCTGGCACCAGCCTGCCACCGTGCACCCTCGTCGAGTTGCTGCTCAAACAGCACTGGATAGTCGCTGTCTACCGGTGCGACCACGCATATGTCGCCCCGCAGCTCCATACGCTGGCTCTCAATCTCACCCTCGCGCGCCATAGATGTGCCAGTGGCAAGTCCGGCTCTCGCAAAGCCAACCTTTTCAAGAACCCGCCCAGAAACTGGGTTGTCAGTAAAATAGTTGGCAATGATCGGCCCCTTGAGCCGATCCTCCCGCGCCATGGCAACCAACACCCGCGCCATCCGTGTCGCCAGACCGCGACCCCGCTCGTTCCTATGCACGGAATAGCCGATCTCCAGCTCGCCATTCCTGAAAAAATAGCCGCCGCTGCCGACAAAGCGACCATCCTCAAAAAAGCCTCGGTCTTTCATTTCGCCATTGGCTTCAGCCTCTCGGCGCGAGATCATGCGTTCACGCGCCCAGTCAAAGTCAACCGGATGCGGCACCGTCCCCGCATTTCGCGCCAGGCCCTGGTCATTGAAAAGGTCGAAATAGGCTTCAAGGTCCGCTTCCGCCAGCGGTTTCATCTCAAGCATGCTGCTACTCGCTAATTGTCGTGTTTGTTTTCTTGGTATCTGGGTCAGACTTTCATTAGGCTGGACGCTCCTGTCAACTCTTTGGACACCGGCTCCGAACAGGCGACAATGAAAGGAAGGGGAATTCAAGAATGTTGGCACTCTTTGAAGGCAAAAGGATATTTGTCCCGGTCATACTTCTTCTGGCGGCGTTTATCACAAGCCAAATTTCTGCGGCTGGCGGCTATGTTGCCGCGCTGCCGGGCCTGATGATCCCAACGGCCCATATGGGCTTCATCTTCTTCTTTTTCGCGTTCACGGCGTCCAGCCTGGCGCGATTAGCACCGGGCACAGGGCCCCGCTTCCTGATGCGGAACCGCCGCTATATCGGTCTGTCATTTGCGCTGATCCATGGTACGCACGGTGTGCTGGTCCTGTCGAACCTGGCGCTGACGGACGCCAGCCGCACGCTTCCCGTGCTGGCTGTGGGAGGAACCTCCTACCTGTTCCTGATTGCGATGACGCTGACGTCATCCGGCGCGGCTGTGCGGCGGCTCGGCGCAAAACGATGGAAGCGGCTGCATAAGGTTGGCAGCTACTATATCTGGGCTATCTTTTTAGTGACGTCGTTTGAGCAATTGCTGGAGCCGGGGCCTCGCAGTTGGCTTCCTATCATGGCGCTTGTGGCACTGGGGCTCAGGATCGCTGCCCACAGGCAGGGCAAAGGCAAACGGGCGGCACAATAATAACGCTGGCTGGCATTCGCCAGCTGTCAGGGAGACACAGACATGTTTAAACCCGCACTCTTCTTAGTGGCAGCATTGACAGCCTTCGGACCTGCATGGGCCGAAGAGGCAGATCCCACGCTGTTCACCGCTGAAGACATCTTCAATCTGGAATATGCCACAGGCCCTGCGGTGTCCCCTGACGGCAACCGCGTTATCTATGAACGCCGCAGCAACGACATCATGACCGACCGCACGCGCACCAACCTGTGGATCGCGAATGCTGACGGCACAAGCCATATGCCGCTGATGTCGGGGCGCAAGAATTTTTCAAACCCTGTGTGGTCGCCAAGCGGTGACCGCATCGCCTATCTCTCGAACGAGGAAGGCAGTACCCAGCTTTATGTGCTGTGGCTCGCTAGCGGCCGCACGGCGCTTCTGTCCAACCTGCAGGAAAGCCCGCGCGACATCAGCTGGTCGCCTGACGGTAAACAGATCGCCTTCACCATGCGGGTTCCCGCTGACCATAAACCGCTTAAGGTCAAAATGCCGAAGAAGCCGGAGGGCGCCACATGGTCTGACCAGGTGAAATATGTCTCCAAAGCACGGTACCAGCGCGACGGCCAGGGCATTCTTGAGCCGGCCTTCCGCCATGTGTTCATCATCCCGGCTGACGGCGGCAGCGCCCGCCAACTGACAAGCGGCGAGTTTAACCACCGCGGCCCGCTTGCTTTCACGCCAGACGGTAGCGAGGTCATCCTGTCTGCCAACAGGAGTGAGGACTGGGAATATCAGCAACGCGACAGCGACCTGTTCGCTGTGAGCATGGACGGCACGATCCGCCAGGTCACGGATACTCCGGGGTCGGAGGAAGCGCCGACGGTATCGCCTGACGGCAAGACCATCGCCTTCCTCGCCCGCGACGGCGAAAAACTCGCATACCGCAACCGCGAACTGAAACTGATGCCACTAAAGGGCGGTGAAACAACAAGCCTGACAGCTGATCTTGACCGGTCAGTTGACAAGGCAATTTGGGACGCGCGCGGACGTGGCCTTTATTTCATGATGGAAAACCGGGGATTGGCGGAAGTCCACTACACGGACACGCACGGCAAACGGCGGATGGTGGCGGACGCGATTGGTGGCACCACGCTTGGTCGCCCCTACACCAGCGGCGACTTTGACATTAAGGCCGGCACCGTGGCCTTCACACGCGGCAGCGGCACGCGGCCTGCAGATATCTTTACCGTGCGTGACGGCAAGACCAGGCAGCTCACAGCCCTGAATGAAGACGCGCTTGATCACAAGACGCTCGGGCAAACACATGAGATTATCTACGAGTCGTCTATCGACGGAGAGGAAATCCATGGCTGGTACATCACGCCGCCGGGCTTTGACCCTACAGCCAAGAAATACCCGCTGATCCTGGAAATCCACGGTGGCCCTCACCTTTCCTACGGCCCGAATTTCTCGGCCGAGATGCAGCGCTTTGCGGCGGAAGGCTATGTGGTTTTCTATGACAACCACCGGGGCAGCACCAGTTACGGCGAGCGCTTTGCGCTTCTTTTGCAGAACAAATACTCAAGCGAGTTCGACTTCGCCGACCATAACTCAGGCGTTGATGCCATGATCGGCCTTGGCTTCATTGACCCGGACCAGCTTTACATCACTGGCGGGTCCGCCGGCGGCATCGCCAGTGCCTACGCCATTGGCCTGACGGACCGGTTCCGGGCGGCTGCGGTGGCCAAGCCTGTGATCAACTGGATATCGAAAGTACTGACGGCAGATAGCTACCTCGGTCAAATCCCCTATCAGTTCCCGGGCATGCCGTGGGAGCATGTGGAGCATTACTGGAAGCGCTCGCCGCTTTCGCTGGTGGGCAATGTAACAACCCCGACGCTTCTGATCACGGGCGAGGCGGACCGCCGCACGCCAATTTCGGAAACCGAGCAGTTCTATCAGGCGCTGAAGCTTCGGCGCGTTGATACGCTGATGGTGCGCGTGCCCGACAGCCCGCACGGCATCGCGGGCCGCCCATCGCGGCTGGTGGCCAAGGTGGAAACCATCCTCGCCTGGTTCGAAAAATATAAGTGACAAAAAAGGCCGGTAAGACCCGGCCTTTCTCTTGTCCTCCAGACTGGCATCACTTGCCTGCAGTAATCACCCCTACCATCGCCTCGCGCATGGCTTTGAAGTGCTTCTGGTGCAGCACCGCGCCCGCGATGGCCCGCTTTTCAGCCGGTACATACATCACAAGCGTGCCCCAGAAGCCGGAATGCTCATAAAAGGTCACACCGTCCACTTCATATTCAAAGATGCCCAGCCTGTAGGGGCTGTCTGTCGGCAGGCCGTCATGTGACAGCATCAGGTCAAGCGTGCCTTTGTTCTTGAACACTTTGCCGCCAAACAGCGCGGAAAAGAAGGTGGCCATATCCTGCGTGGTGGAAACCAAGCCGCCGCCACCATAATGGTCCAGCGTTGCGCTCCAGCCGTGTGTATCCATGCCCTGGAAATACTGGTGCGCGCGGCGTGCTTCGGCGTCCGGGTTATCTTCAACCAGTTCCCAATAGGTGTTCTTGAGGCCAAGGCTGTCGAGCGCCAGATAGCTGCGCACAGCCGCCGCGAGCGTGAGACTTGTTCGCTTTTCAATGATATGCCCCAGCAGCACATAGCCCGTGTCGGAATAACTGAATTTCTCCCCCGGCGCGCCAAGCGGGTCAAGCCAATCGACAGCGCCCTTTATCTGCTCTTCGCGCGTCCAGTGGTGGGTGGGGTCAGAAAGTAGCGTTTCGAAGAAAGGCTTGCCGTGGGTGTGGTCCACCAGGCCGCCCGTGTGGCTCAGGAGATGCTTCACTGTGATCGCCGACGTGTCATAACCATCGGACCTCAACAGGTCGTCAAACCGCTTATCGATATAAGTATTGATCGGCTTGCTGATATCCAGCTTGCCCTCTTCCACCAGCCGAAGTGCCGTCGCCGCCACAAAGGTTTTTGTCACACTTGCGATACGCACAGGCGTGGACTGGTAAAGCTTGTCCCCTGCGTGGTCGGCGGTGCCACCCGCATCATCCAGAATAAAATAGGATACATTCACGCCCTCACCCGCAGCGGCCGAGAAACGCTCCGCCAGCTCTCCTGCGCTGGCAGGGCTGAAGGCAACCAAGCCCAAAAGCATCCCGATGATTATTCCTCGCATCCTCATCTCCTGTTCTTGTTATGAAAAAGCCGGGGCATGACCCCGGCTTTCTGTGTTTCGCAATGTCGGCTTACTTATTGAAAGCCGGAGACCGCGAAAGCTCCTTGTAGCGATCGCGCAGCTTGGTCTGGCGTGACACAAGCGGCACTTCCTCGCCGCGAATGAACACCGCATCCGCGCTGGTCATCACTTCAAGCGGGTCGCCGTCCCATACAACAACATCAGCATCCTTGCCGGCTTCCATGGTCCCGTAGCTATCCGCCACACCGAAGATTTCGGCCGGATTCTTGCTGATGGCGTCAACCGCGGCTTCCCACGGCATGCCCATGGCAACCGCGATGCCTGCGTTCTGGACCACCAGACGGCTATTGTGCGTGTCAGGCGCCATGAAGGCCACCTTTACGCCAGCCGCGTGCAGGCGGCCGGCCGCCGCACTGGTGTTGCCAAGCGTGTCGAAGTCTTCCGGCAGGTTGCGGGATGGGTCCAGCACCACCGGAATACCGGCTGTTGCAAGCTCATCAGCCACCATCCAGGCCTCTGCGCCTGCTGTGATCACCACATTGATGTCGAACCGCTTCTTCAGTTCGATGACATTCAGGATGTCGGCCTTGCGCTCAACTTCCACAAGAAGCGGAACCTCCCCTTTCATGACGCGTTCAAGAGCCATCTTGCCGCTGTCATACTTGGGTTTCTTGTCCTTCTTCTCGTCATCCTTCTTGTCGTCGTCGCTGTTCGGGCGCGCGCCTTCAAGGGTGGTGATGACCGTGTCCCAAAGGGCTGCACGGCTGCCACCGTTCGAGCTGGCCGCGCCTTCGTCCATATCGATGGACAGGGCCACATAGTCGGCAACAATCATGTCATCGCCCGCAAGCGCCACAACAGCACTTTGGCCCCGCCACATGTCTTTTGAGGCAGAGAAGCCAGTGACCGCGCGGGTCACGCCCTCAATGCGGGTGATCGGGATCAGCGTGGAAGCCGGGTTGAAGGCATATTTCACCTGAAGCCCCATGCCGTTCTTGGCGTCCGTCCGGGCGTCGTTGAGGTTGCCCGAAAGCGAAACATCCATCAGCCCAAGAGTGCTGCCGGATACCATGAAGCCCACGGTTACCCACTTGCCTGACGCGTCCACTGTGCGGTAGCCCGCAGGAACGTCACCACCAGCCGTTACAGACTGGATTTTGCCGTCATGGATCAGTACGGTGGCGTTTTCCACCTTGCCGCTGCCGCCATCGGTGAAGGCGGTGCCACCCGTGATGGCGATATCTTCAGCGCTAACGCCTGCGGTCATCAGGGCAACGAGCGACGCGCCCATGAGAGTTTTAAACGTCCTCATTTCACGTCTCCTTCACCTGGTTGGCCAAGCTCGAAATCCATCACCGGTTGGCGGGAAGGATCATGGCGGTCGAACACCACAGCACCGTCGACAAATGTCTTGTCCGCTTTGGTGTAAACGCTGAACGGGTCACCGGACCAAAGAACGATATCGGCATCCTTGCCTACTTCGATCGTGCCGGTCTTGTCAGCGATGCCAAGGGCTTTCGCTGGGTTGAGCGACAGCCACTGCCATGCTTCTTCCTTGGAGATATCAACACCGGCTTTGCGGCCGTCGGCAAGGGCCTTGGCTGCTTCCTGGTTCAGGCGCTGGATACCGCTATCACTATCGGAATGGACAATCGCGCAAGCGCCGGCCTTGTGAACGAACGGGATGTTTTCGCGGATGCCGTCATAAGCTTCCATCTTGAAGCCCCACCAATCTGCCCACATGCTGGAGCAGACACCGTCTTCAGCAAGACGGTCAGCGATCTTGTAGCTTTCCACAGCATGGTGGAAGCTTGAGATCTTATAGTCGAATTCCTTCATCACGTCGAGCATGGTGCCCATGTCATCAGCGCGGTAGCAGTGCATGTGAACAAGAATTTCACCGTTCAGAACGCCCGCGAGTGTCTCAAGGTTCAGGTCGCGCTTCGGCGGCAGAACGTCTTTGCCGGCCTTATAGTCGCGCTCATACTTGTCCCAGGCGCGCTGGTAATCCTGCGCTTCTGCCCAGGCTGCGCGGTAACCCGCCACGTTACCCATACGGGTATGTGGACGGAATTCCGGGCTGTTCTTGCCGCCGCCATAGACGCGTTTCGGGTTTTCACCGCACGCCATCTTCATGCCGTATGGGGCGCCCGGGAACTTCATGTCCTGCGCCACGCGGCCAGGCACGTTCTTCAGCGTCACAGACCGGCCACCAACAAGGTTGGCTGAACCCGGCAGCAACTGCAGCGCCGTGATGCCGCCAGCGGCAGCCCGGATATAACCTGGGTCCTGCGGCCAGTTGGAATGCTCCACCCATGCGTCTGCCGTGACCGGCTCGCCCACTTCGTTGCCGTCTGAATGCGACTGCACGCCCGGGCTTGGATACACACCAAGGTGGCTGTGGGTGTCGATGATGCCGGGCGTCACCCAACGACCAGCGCCATCGATCACCTCAGCACCTGCGGGGGCTTCAATGCTCTGGCCTACGGCCTTGATATCGCCGCCTTCCATCAGGATCGAGCCGCCCTCAATGCGACCGCCCTTGCCATCAAGGATGGTGACATTGGTGATCAGCGTCGGCTTGCTTGGAAGCGGCGTGTAGCTGGATGGATACGGATCCTTGTTGATCTCGACAAACTCGCCCTGCTCCTCGCCTGGCTGGCATGCGGCAAGCGCAAGCCCCATAGCGGTGATGGCGAGCCCTGATCGCAGCCATGCGGGCCGCGTCATTGCTTTTTTCATACTAATCTCTCCATGTTGCTGCCCTGTCCCTTGGCAGCGTGTCGCCGGAGCGTATCAAGCGTGTTAATCCGAGTCATCAAAAAGCATTGCTACTTTCGTTCAGATCGACGAACCGTTCCCTAGGCAGGACGAACCGTTTTGAATTCCCAGCGCTGTTTTAGGCGCTCCGCCTGTGGTAGGTTGCGATTCTTCCGAACTGAGGAATTTTGGCATGCCCGTACGCCTGTATCTGATCTGTTTCTTTCTTGTTCTTTCGCCCACGCGGGCATGGGCACAGCCCGTAGACCTGCCCACGCCCGAGATGCTGTTTGAGCAAGCCGCCAAGGCAATCGGATGGAACAGCGAGGCAAAGGATGTGGGCCGCATTGAAGCCAGCGCCAATGTAACCGTGGAAGGTCGCACCTATGACACAGTGGTCACGAGCGGCATAAGCACACCGGCTGGTGGCGACGCCCGCTTCACCATGATCAGCGAGGACGGCACCGTAACCTACGGCGATACGGACGGCACGATCTGGTTTGAAGGCGAGGACGGCGAGCGCAGGACGCTCACACCCGCCATGGCGGCTTTTGTACACGGGCACCAGTTCCATCGCCGCGCCCTGTTCCCGGCCGCTGAACTTCAGACCATCGATCGCGAAGTGACGATCGAGGAATTCGCCGACGAACTGGCCTTCACCGTCAGCGGCACCACGCCCGCAGGCGCAAGACTGAAATATTTCTTCAGCCAGCGCAGCAAGCGCATGATCGGCTTCCACCTTGTGGTCGAAGAAGAAACCGGCCCGCACCCGATGGATTTTATCCTCAAGGACTGGCGGGCATCCGGCGGAGAGACGCTTTTCTGGCGCATTGATATCAATGACCGTGGCAAGATATACGTCTACCGTTTCAACCGCATCCTGCTGCTGCCCTAAACCATTAAAGTACCCTTCACACTAAATTCTTGCCTCCGCCCCTGACACCCAGTACCTTTCGGGCCTTCTGGGAAGCATGCAGGGGGTTCACGTGCCAATTTTCGTTATGCTAGTGCTACTGCAGCTGGGGTGTGCCTATCATGTGGTGAAAACCGGACGGGACAAATACTGGATCTGGCTGGTCATTATGGCCCCCGGAATTGGCTGTGCTATTTATCTCATTACTCAGGTATTGCCTGATGCTGGCAACACCCGCGCCGCTGGCAACCTGAAAAAAGGGGCCGTCAAAATCCTGGACCCACAACGGGAGCTCAGGGAAGCGCACCGTGCCTTCGATATGGTCGAAAGCACCGAAAACCGGTTGCGCCTTGCCGATGCCCTGATGGCGCTGGAAAAGTGGGATGAAGCGGACCCTCATATCGAGACCTGCCTGCAAGGCGCCCACAAGCATGACCCGCACATTCTGATGAGGCAGGCGCGGCTCAGGCTGGAACAGGGCCGCCCGGACCAGACAGTGGAGATACTGGACCTGCTGCAGGAAAAGAACCCGGGCTTCAATAGCCAGGATGGACATTTGCTATATTCCCGCGGCCTTGCAGAAGCAGGTCAGATTGATGCGGCGCTTGGGTCATATGAAAACCTCATTGGGTATGCAACCGGGGAAGAAGCCCGCGTACGATATGGCCTACTGCTGCAGTCCTCAGGTCAAGCGGATGCAGCCACTCATGTATTTGATGAAGTTGCCGCGCGCCTGCGGCGGGCTACCGGTCATTACCGAAAAACCCAGAAGAATTGGGCCGCCATCGCAGAAAATGCCCGGCGGCAAAATGGGTAGATAGCGCCTTCGACCACAGGCAAATACGACAGATACAATTGCTGGCCAACAGGCAGCCATTCACAAATATTTAATTTCCTCAGGGGCACTATGCGTCACGAAAGGAACCCGCAATTGCTTTTTCGTGCTGTTATCTGTGCCCTGACCCTTTTCTGGCTGGCCGCGCTTGATCGGCCAGCGAGTGCGGAAGGTTGCGACAGAACGATCACGCTGGGGGCGATCGAATGGCCGCCTTATACCATCTGGGAAAGTGACCAATTCGCAGCCGGCCTGGATATTGAGCTGATGGCTGCGATCTTTAGCCGGGCGGGCTGTAGCCTTCATATTATCCGCATCCCCTTCAAGCGGGCGTTGAGGAATATCGAGCTGGGGGAACTGGACGGCATGCCAACCGTTTCCTTCACCGAAGACAGGGCCATATTTGGCCATTATACCGCCCCGGTGCGAGATGAAGTGATCGGCGCATTCGTGCGCGCCGACATGGCAGATGAAACAAGACCGCCATCCTTTGACGCCCTGACAAGCACACCGCTGCGGGTCGGGGTTGTGCTGGGCGGCTGGTACGGCCCGGCTTTCGAGAAGGCCCGCACTGATAATCCGGCATTCCGCTCACGCATCCAGACATTCGAGGATTTCGAAAATCTCTTCCGCGCGCTGGAGGCAGGGCTTGTGGATGTTGCAGTCAATGACGTGGCTGGTGGCAGGTATGTTGCCGAGCGAACGGTCGGCAGCGGCGCCATTCAATTGCTGCCCTTCGCCGTGCATGTAAACAGCGTTCATATCCTTCTCAGCCGCAAGACACAGACCGAAGCAGATGTCGCCGCTATTAACAATGCCATCACCGAGCTAAAAGAGGACGGGACAATAGCCCGGATTACGGAACGCTACCTGCCTGTCGCCTTGCTCGAGAAGTTTGCAGGCCAGCAACCCTAGCGCCCCATCAGGCGCATCTTCTTGGCCCAAACCGCGCAAAATATGCTATAGTTTCCCCTTACTTCGGGGAAAAGCCATGACCAAACATGCTGCACTGTTCCTTGTTGTGAGTATCCTGACCTCTCTCTCCTTGCCAGCGAGCGCGCAAAGCGCGGCCTGCTCCAAGAAGCTGACCATCGCCTTCTTTGACTGGCAGCCCTATCACTACCGCGATGAGAATGGCACCCCCACTGGCCTGGACATAGAGCTCTTGCACGAAACTTTCGGCGCGGCAGGATGCGCGTTCGACCTCAAGGTCATGCCCTGGAAGCGAACCCTTTTGGCCATCAAGTTCGGCACCATAGACGGGTCACTGGGGGCGTCGCGCATGGTAGAACGTGAACAATATGCCTGGTTCTCCCGACCATACCGTCGCGAAACCATGGTAATGTTCATGCGACTGGAAGATCTTGAGAAAAAGAACATCATGTCCTTGGCCGACGTTGTATCGGGCAAGAACCGGATCGGAGTATTGTTGGGCAGCTGGTACGGCGATGAATTCGCAGCGCTCTATAAGACAGACCCGAAACTCAGGAAATACATCCTGCAGACCCCGGAATATGAGGTGCTGTTCCACTGGCTGGTGAAAGACCGGGTGGACGTGGTGTTCAACGATCTGTTCAACGGCATCCACATTCTGAAGAAGATGAACGCCCTTGATCGGGTGGGCGTGCATCCGGCGCCGCTCAATGACGATTATATCCACTTTATCTTGTCGAAACTGACGGTGCCCCGCACAACGGTGGAGGCTATAGACAAGGCGATCGAGGAGTTTCAGGGCACGGAGGCTTATACCGCCATCCTGCACAAATATGTGCCGCCGGAACAGTTGACCTACATGCCGATGCAGTGAAAGCGCTAATAGACCCAAAACCTGCCGAAGCCGTTCCGCAACTCAGTGGGGCCAAGAAATCCACCGCAAGCACCGAAAACGCAAACGGGGCCCGAAGGCCCCGTCCAATATTCATGCCCGCAGCGCTTAATGAACGCCGTGCATCCACTTGCGCATCAGTGGCGTCAGCACAAACAGAACCACACCAATACCGACAGCCAGAAGGCCGATGGAGTGGAAGAGTTCGATTGTCGCATCGACGCTAAGTTCACCGGAGCCAGAGCCATGGCCTTCCGCACCTGTCAGGCTGGAAAGGAAGCCCGCCACGAAGTTTGCAAACGCGGTGAACAGGAACCACATGCCCATCATCATGCCAACGAGGCGTGCCACTGAAAGCTTGGTGATCATCGACAGGCCAACCGGGCTGAGGCAAAGCTCTGCCAAAGTCATGAATAGATAGATGACAAACAGCCAGAAGAAGCTTTTGTTCGGGCCATCTGTGAGGCCGAGACCATAGGAGAACAGCAGGTAGCCGACACCCACAAGAAGCATGGCAATGCCAAATTTAGCCGGGGTGGAAGGCTCAAGTCCACGATTGGACAGCTTCACCCACATCCAGGCGAAGATTGGCGCGAAGATCACAATGAAGAGCGGGTTCATGGTTTGAACCTGCGCTGCCGTCAATGAGAAGAGACCGAGGTCACGGTTGAACTGCTGATCTGCAAGCAGCGTCAGGCTGGAACCCTGCTGTTCAAAGAGCGCCCAGAAAACCACCTGAAACACGATCAGGATTGTAGCAACCCACAGACGCTCGCGCTCTTCTTTCGTACATTTTGTAAAGCCGTAAGCCAGAACGATCGCAACCATAAGCGCACCGGTACCGCCCAGAAGGGAACCCACAAGCGCCTGGTTTTGCACAAGCCACCACATAACACCCACAGCCACAAGACCGCCAATATAGATAAGCCATTCGGTGCTGAGGCCTGCGAAAATCGGCTTTTTCAGCTCTTCCGGATTTGGTGGGTCTGCGCGGCCCTCCAGAAGGTGCTGGCCCTTCCAGAAGACAACAAGGCCCAACAGCATGCCGATGCCGGCAAGGCCAAAGCCGTAACCCCAGCCATATGTCTCACCAATGCCTGCAACAATCATTGTTGCCAGAAGCGACCCCAAATTGATGCCCATGTAGAAGATGGTGAAACCGCCGTCACGGCGAGGATCGTTGGGGCCGTATAGCGCGCCCACGATGGTGGAAATGTTTGCCTTCAGGAAGCCAACACCGGTGATGATCAGCGCCAGCGACAGGAAGAAGATGGAAACATGCACATCAGAGCGCGTAACATCCCCCGCAGCGTCGATCGCAGCCTGCGGCCCTTCAAACGCCAGTGATATATGCCCTGCAACAAGCAAAAAGGCGCCAAAGGTCACCGCTTTTCGGCTCCCCAGGTAACGGTCAGCCAGGTAACCACCGACCACAGGAAGCATGTAAACAAGACCAGTGTATGCGCCGTAGATCAGGCTCGCTTCACCGGCAGAAAACAGAAAATGTTTCGTCAGAAACAGGATCAGAAGCGCCCGCATACCATAGTATGAAAAACGCTCCCACATTTCGGTTAGGAAACAGATAGTTAGGCCAATCGGGTGGCCCAGGAATTCCTTTTCCTGTGACCCTTCGGTCGAGACAACAGTGTCGGACATTTCTACCCCTTTTATATTCTCTTGGACCGCTGCATCATGACGGCGCGGCCGCTCCCCATTTTTAGGTCTTTGGCTTTCTCTTGCTGGAAAGCATCGCCTTTACAAACCACAAATCGGGAAAAGCGGGAAGCAAAATCGGCTCAAATAAGCCAATTTTCTATGGTGATGCATCTGAGAGTGATTGGTTTATCAGCGTGGCAGCTTTGGCAGGAATGCATCCACTGCACTCTCAGGCACGCCATGGTCCACTGCTCGGGCTCGCAAACTACCGTCCTCAACCGTTTCGCGAATTCGCTGATTGAACAGGTCAACGAGCGCACTGGCTTCAGGCGATGAACGGCAGGTCATGGCGTTATTATAATCCAGCACTGTAAAGTCGGGATCATAAGGCGGTATTTCCACCCCGAGTTCAGCAAAGGAAATCAATATTTCCGGCATGCTGCCAAGCATGGCATCGCCCCGACCTTCCAGAAGCACGCGGACCTTTTCGATCTCGGTATCCACGTTCCAGAAGCGGGCCTGGGACATCCTGAAGTTATGGTTATAATTCTCACCCCTGATCTGAATGAGAAGCTTGTCTTTCAACTGGTCCATGCCACTGAAGACCGGCTCGCCGGGGCGTGAGAAAAGATAAGTTTTGGACACAAGCACTGGCAGAGACTGAACCATCTGGTCCGGGTCTGTGTGCTTCATGGAGACCATGATCGTCTTTTTGCTGATCGGATAGGCACAATCTACATCGCTATAGATAAGCAAACGCAACGCCTTGTCATAACTGACAAAATCAATGTCATAGCGGTCTTCATGACCCTTCAGCACAAAGCGGAACATATCAACAAACATGCCTGTGCCATCAGCCTGAATGCTGGGCCCCCAAAGCGGCATGATCACTTTCATTGGCCTCGCGTCTTCGGCTTGGACAGGGGGCCAAAACAGGAAACCAAGCGACAGCAACACTGCCGCCACCCGTATCATTCCATCTGCCCTCTTTTTCAAACTTACCACGTAACCATCAACCACACTTGAAACTCAGCCCCACACCATACAAGACACCTGCCACCATTCTAGCCATCAAGTAGCACAAACGGCAAGCCTCACTATTGATTCCCGTCAGGGCGCCCTTGACCCGATATGAGCATCCAGAAAATTCAAAGTGTTTCTGTAATAGATGCGCTTGTCGGCGGGCCGCTTCAATTGATGCTCTGCCCCTTCCAGAACAATGAAATTATGGTCTTTTTCCAATCGGGTCAGGACAGTATGCATCAACTGGCCATGCTCGAAACGCACATTGGTGTCATGCGTTGCATGCAACAGCAAAACAGGCACTCGCACCAGGTCGGCCCGGTTAAGCGGCGACCGGCGCCGAAGCGCCCATTTCGACAGTCGTCCCTGAATACGCGGGATGGTCAGCATGTGAAAGCGCCCCTCCTTCAGGTGACGGATCAGAAGCTCAATCGATGTCACGCCATTGAGACTGACCGCGCAACCGATCAAATCATCGTCCTTGATCGCCGACATGAGTGCCGCATAACCGCCATAGGAACCGCCAACCACGCAGATGCGGCCTTTCTCGGCAATACCCCGTTCAATCAGCCATTCCGTCGCCGTTCGCACATCGTCCTGCATGTCGTGGCCCCATTCGGCATAGCCTGCCCGACGCCACTTTTCGCCAAACCCGCTGGAGCCGCGGAAATTGGGCTGCAGCACGCTGTATCCATTGGCCGTCATCCAGCTGACAAAAGGGTTGTAGCCTGCCGTCACCCGCTTCACGGGCCCGCCATGCACAAGCACAATTGCGCGGCGGGTGTTCGCGCGGCTAAGAAGAGCATGCATCTGCCCCTTTCCTTTCGGAAGGTCAATCCAAACCCCTTTGGTATCGGGCGAGGGCAGCGTGTCATCTGCCGGGTCATAAGGAAGCGGGCTCAGGAGATCGATCTCAGCATCATAAAGGAAATAGCGCGGCGGCGCATGCTTGAGGCGGCCCCGGTAAAGCTGGCGCCTGCCATCCACGCTTGCCGTAACCAGGGAAAGGTTCGGAACCTTGGCCCGCTTTGCCATTTCCTGCAGCCTGTCGCGGTGCAGGCTGGCCCACACAATGTCTTCAATGCCGTCTTCCTCAAACGTAGCGCCCACGGCCATGTTGGTTTCCGGGTCCAGAATGGCGGCAATAATGTCGAACCGATCATGACCGGCCAGTTTCTTGATAAAATCACCGCTGCGGGCATCCATCCGCCACAGGGCGCGGGTATCACTTTGGTGCGACGACAGCACAAGCGCCGTTGCTCCCCCGGTTTCCACCGCAAGAACCGCAAGCGCATCGTCGTCAAAATAGTCCCGGTCGCGGATCATTTCCCAGCTGCCGTCCGCGCGCGGTGCGAACAAGCGGTGACGACGACTGACAAACCCCTCGCCCAGGATCGCCTCCCCTTGCGGCGAAGCCCACCAGCGGATCACCGGCTTCCATCCGCCGACGATCTTTTCGCTTTCGCCCGACACTGCATCAACCCGGTACACCGCCGGATAGCCAGGCACGCCGGGATCTTCCCACTGCAGCAGAATTCGGCGCGGGTCTTCCGGCAGCGAGCTCAGGAGCACAGGTGGTAAATCGCCCGGGCGGGGGCCCTCGCCGTCGATCAACGGCCTTAGGCGACGAACATGGGCGTCATATAGCACCAGGCCATATTCATTCAGCGACAGCAAAAGCCGCCCGCCGCCAACCCAGGACAACCAGCCGAGGTCCTCGAAGGCATAGGGCAGCACTTCGGCTTCCTCAACTCCCGCGTCCGCATACCAGATCACCAGTTCCGACTGATCTCCATTGCGGCGCAGCGCAGACAGGAAATGTCCGTCCCGCGACATGGATACCGCCGCCAGCATGGGCGGACGTGACAGATGTTCCAAGAGAGCGGCATCCCCCACACCGTGCGCCGCACTTAGGGGCGAGGCCAGAATCAGAACGAGCAATGATATCAAACGACTAACATGGTGGCGCATGGATGTAGGCTAGCATGCAATGGGGCGCTCTCAAATAGGCCATCGGTTCAAACTTCAGGGCTACTGCATAAGCTGTGCCCCATCACCGTCGTTATTGTTTTTTAGACTCGCGAACCCAGCCTTCATCATGCATAATGATTGTCATTAATGAAAGACGACAAGACCGGTCGGGGAACACGCATGTCGACACAGTGGAACAGCATCAAACCGTCGGATATTCTGACGAAAGAGGAATCGCACCGGCTTCGGCAGCGGTCGGACCTTATGGGCTTCTGGCTGCTCTTTCACTGCTGGGGGCTGATTGTCGGCAGCACAGCGCTCTATGCCCTGTATCCGAACCCCGCCACCCTGGTATTGTGCCTGATCATTGTCGGCAGCCGCCAGCTTGGGCTTGCCATCCTGATGCATGAAGGCAGCCACGGCATGCTGTTCAAGACGCGCTGGCTGAATGAACAGCTTTCGCAGGCGCTGGCCGCCTGGCCCATGATCCTGAGCATGAACACTTACCGGAAGCGGCACATGGCGCACCACCGCTTCACCCGCACAGATGCAGACCCGGAAAACTATCTCTATACACCCTTCCCAGTGTCGAAAAGCAGCATGGCGCGCAAGATCTTACGCGACCTTACAGGCATCGTTTTCCTGCGAACACAAGCGGGCATCTTCCGCTATGTATGGGGTGAGAAAAAAGGCCGTTGGGAACGCCTGCGCGCCTTCTATACAGGGCCGATCGCCTTCTATACGGTCACGATCACCGGCTTTGCACTGGCTGGCAGGATGGACCTGTTCCTCCTGTGCTGGCTGTTGCCGCTCATGACCACACAGCAGCTTTTCCTGCGCGTGCGCAATATTGCAGAACACGCCACCATGGAAGACCTTGAAAACCCGTTGAAGAACAGCCGCACCACTCTTGCAAATCCGCTGGAACGCATGACGTTCGCGCCCTATTTCGTCAATTACCATATCGAGCACCACATGCTGCCGTTTGTGCCATGCTGGCGGCTTCGGGAAGTGCATGACTTGATGCTCAAGCGCGGCTTCGGGGATGAGATGGAAATCCGCGCCGGCTACTGGGGCATCATAAAGCTGAACGCCTCGGCCTAAATTTTTTTGAGTGGGGGTTTTCCACCACTTCCTCTATAACTGATAAAAATATCAGTATCATTTTCGGTTGGGTTCCTGGGGAGGGCATATGTCCGTATTCAAAAAGCGCGGTTTCTGGGCCGTGGTTATCATCATTCTTGTGCCGCTTGGCTATTATGCGGTCAACATGGGGCAGGCCTTCTACCGCATGGCCAGTTTCTATGACGTGGAGCACCTGACGGAAAATTACCGTAACACCAAGGAATTTTTCAACACCACCACCGTGCATGCGAGCGGCACGCCTTCAGCCTTTGACTATGACCTGAAGCCTATCACCGACAGCTATGTCTATGACGGCGAAGAACAGTCGATCAAGGACCTGATGGTCGAGACCGGCACCACAGGCCTTCTGGTGGCGAAGGACGGCACGATCCTGTTTGAAGAATATTACCAGGGCGAAAAGGCGGATGACCGACACATTCAGTTTTCCGTGACCAAAAGCTTCATCTCCGCGCTTTTTGGCATTGCGATGCATGACGGCCTGATCGACGACCTGGACGATCCGGTCACCAAGTATCTGCCTGAGTTCAAAGACACTGGTTATGACGGCGTCACACTCAGGCATGTGCTCACCATGTCCACCGGCATTCGCTTCACCGAGGATTACGGCGACCTGACATCAGACGTTAACCGGATGTCCATGACCATCGGCACCGGTGGCAGCCTCGACGAATTCGCAACCAGCTTGCCGCGCGACCGTGAACCCGGCACATATAACGACTATGTCAGCGTCAACACCCACGTGCTTGGCATGATCCTGAAGCGCGTGACGGGGCAAACTATCACCCAGCTTCTTGAGGAGAAAATCTGGCAGCCCCTTGGCATGGAGCAAGACGCCTATTTCCTGATTGACGGGCACGGCATGGAAGTGGCCATGGGCGGCCTGCAGGCATCCTTGCGAGACATGGCGCGGATGGGGCGGCTGTATCTGAACGAAGGCCGCTGGGGTGATGAACAGATCGTACCGGCCGAATGGGTCAAGGCGTCCGTAACACCGGAAGCACCGCACCTTATGCCCGGCGCCGACAACCCGGGCTCAGAAACGCCGTTTGGCTATGGCTACCAGTGGTGGATTCCAACAAACCCGCACGGCGACTTTTTCGCGGCGGGCATCTATCACCAGTTCATCTATGTGGACCCGACAACAGGCATCGTAATCGCGAAAACCAGCGCCAACAAAGGCTTCAATGACCCGGCGAACAAAGCGCAGAAGGACATGATCGTCACTGCGTTCCAGGCCATCTCCGCCGACATCGCAGCGCGGGAAAAACTGGAAAATGCCCCCCATGAAGCCCCTGTTTCGCCAGCTGCCGATTAAGGGCTTGAGCTTGTAGTTGCTTCAACCTTTATGCTTGGCGTGAATAAGGGATTTCCCATAGCGGAGACATATCATGCCAAGCATAACCACCATCAACTTATATGGCCCACCGGTCCTGATCGTACTGGCCCTTTTATGGGGCTTCGCGCGCATCCTGCACCTGCGCCAGCGTGAGGGGGTCAGTGTACTGGCGTTTCTGGGGCGCAAGCGTAACCCGGTTGAGGCCAGTGCCGGCATCATAGGCATTGTGCTGAACCTCTATCTGTTCGCCCGCCCCTTCTGGCCGACACTGGATGACATACTGATGGTGCAGCCGTTCGCCTATGCCCATTGGGGCTTGGCGGTGATGGCCATAGGCATCCTGATCGCCGTGATCAGCCAGATGGACATGGGACGCAGCTGGCGCATCGGCCTGCCGCCAGACGCGGAAGAAGGCATGGACCTTGTCACCGGTGGACTGTACCAGTTTTCCCGCAACCCGATTTATGTTGGTATCATGCTGTTCGTGATCGGCGCTGTTGTTGTCGCGCCAGGGCCGTTTACCATGACCTGCCTTGCGTTGACCTGGGTTTTCGTAAGCCTGATTATCAGGCAGGAAGAAGCATTTCTCTCTGACAAGTTTGGTGACGCCTTTGAAGCCTACATGGCGCGGGTGCGCCGCTGGCTGTAGCCAACAAAAAAGCCGGGCAATGCCCGGCCTTCAAACGCGTCAGTCTTTAGCTGATCATTCTTCAACGGTTGGCATCGGTGCACCGTTTGTACGGCAGCCGTAGACCATGCCTTTGCCTTCGTCCTTCATGTTGATAACAAACGTGCTGGTGCCTTCAGGGCAGGAGAAGCGGTCACGGTCGCCGTTTGGCAGGGTTACTGTCACGCTGTCGTGGCCGCGGTCATAGCTGCGTGGATGGTCATCGCCGTCGATAGTGATGGCACAAGCCCCCAGCGTCAGGCAGGCGGCGGACAGAAAAATAGCGTTGATTGCTTTCATGGTTTTATTCCTCAAGCTGTCGTTGTCGTAAACATGCGGGCTCATTGACCCGCTTTTCTTTATGATTTTTGTAGTAGCAGAAAAACACCGGAAAGCAAGCAATCAGTGCCTATTCGACCTGATCGACTGCCGCCAATTCTGTTCGGGGTGACTTACCGGTGTAGCCATCGATAAAGCCGTCGATAAAGCTTTGAGTATATCCTGAAAAAAAAGAACCAATCACTAGGCCCAAAATCAAAAAACTGCTGGGCTTTTTGAAAAATGTAATCATGCCAGATTGTTGCATTGTCATTCCCCCATAAGCGTCTAAGCTACATCCTAGTCGGCAGGCGACAAAAATGACAACAAATTAATGTCTGGGCAGGTAGGCCGACAGTGTCTTTTCCATAAACTGCGGGAAGGATAGCCCGCTGTCCACATCACCATTGAGGTGGATGGAGAGGTCTGAGCGGATCGAGGCAATGGCCTGCACCATGGCACCGCGCACCTCGGCCGACAGGCCGCTGCCAATCAGCACCATGTCGATGGGATGCTCACGCAGCATCGTGCGCACATGCTTTTCATTGTTGGCGATATAAAGCTGGGCGTTATAGCCTTTCGCCAGCTGGATCACATAGGGCGGCAGCTTGTCGCCTTTGCGGCACAAGAGAAGATGAAAAACCGGTGCTGCCACAATGTCCCCCTAAAAGCTGGCTTCAAGCCCGATACGCCAGAAGCGGCGCTGGGCTAGAGTCTCAAGCCCATCTGCAGTTACCGCCGACACCACCTTGGCGTCAAACAGATTTTCCATCTGGGCCGTCAGGGTGAAACTGCCTGAAATGTCATATCGGGCTCCGGCATTCACGGTGAAGATGGCATCCAGACGGCGGGTGTTGAGGTCATCGTCATACTGCCCACCGGCATAGCGGCCCTCAATATTCATGTCCCAACCATCGCCAGAATATGCCGCCCGCACTGTGGCGCTATGGCGCGGTGTCTGCACAGGGTGCTTACCAATAAGTTCCGGCATGGCGTCAAATTTGGTGATGCGCGCGCGGGCATACAGATAGCTGGCGGAAAGCGTCCAGTGGGTTTCAAGCTCCAACATTGCATCCAGCTCAATGCCGTCGGTGACGCTTTCATCCACGTTTGCCCGCTGCCTCAGGACACCGCCACCCGGCACGAAGCCGCCCAGCGGAAAAAAGCCCGGGCCGAAGCCGATGGTGACATTGCCGACACCGTCCCGAAGCCAGTTGCGGTAATAGGTGGCAGACAGCTTCACGGTATTCAGCGGTTCATAATCAAAGCCGATTTCCGCGCCATAGAGCGTTTCAGGCGTGAGGTTCGGGTTGGCTTCGGTAATGTCATTCACCACCCGGAAGGGGCGGTAATATTCATTCAGCGTCGGAAGCCGCCAGGTCTTGTAGGCCGCCGCGCGCATATCGATCGCACCGGTGAGTGCTCGTTCATAACCCACACGGCCCGTCCATTCGCCGCCCTTGCGGTTGGGCACAATGTCTGACCGGTCTGGCGAGGCGAAACCGGGGAAGCCGTCCTCAATGTTATATTCGTCCCGCACGCCACCGTAGGTCCGCCAACGGTCATACCTGAGCGTCGCGGAGAGAGCCCCCCAATCCGCCTCATGGCTGTATTCACCGTAAAGACCGAGCGTCCATTGGTCACCGCCCGCCCGGCGCTGGCGGGTGAAGCCCGCACCCAGGTTACGGAAGCGTTCGTTGGTTTCCCCGCTCATGCGGCGGCCATCCATGCCCAGCTCAAACTCGTCAAATTGAATGCGCGCCAAAACGCCCGCACCCCACGCAGGCACGTCGAACTGGTCCAGCACCGCGCGTTCGGTCGTCCGGTCATCGCGGGCTGACGCGAAGACATTGGTAAAGTCCCGTTCCCTGTAGTGGGTGATGACTTCCCACAGTGCGGTACGATAATGTCCCCCCTGGAGGGTAACAGAAGCATCCATGCCGCTTGTACCGTTTGTTGCCAGCGACAACCCGTTTAGGCGGTTCTCTTCGAAAAAGCGTAACGATGCGATCAGTTCAACCTCATCAATGCTAAACTGGGATGCAATGGCCAAATACCCGGCGTCATTGGCAGCGCGCCGGTCGATCGCCCCCCGATCTTCTTCGGCCAGCAAATAGTCCCCGCCACCATCAAAGAAACCAGCGGAGACCGCCAATTCCCCGCCACGAAAATTTGTCGCGTAGCGCACTGCTGCACTGATGCTTTCATTGCTGCCAGCCCATGCATGGAACCCATTATGGCTTTTGTGAAAAGCCGTGCTGCGCAAATTCACACGACCGGATAGCGCCTGCGAGCCAAAGGAGCCCGACCGTCCACCGCGCAGTACTTCCATCTCCGCGATATCAAGAGGGCTCAGGACGCTCCAGTTGACCCATCCACCGAACGGATCATTGAGCGGGACCCCATCGAGCGTCACCAGCACCCGGCCTGCCCCATTTGCGCCAATACCGCGCATGGAAAGGCCCTGTGTGGTCGGGTGCGCAGTGCGGCTGTCGGCCCGGCGAAAAAGCCCCACACCTGGAACCATCGCCAGCTGCTGATCCAACCGCACGGGCGCCCCTGCGCCTGTCTGCAACACCTGTTCGGAACCTTGCTGCCCTAACCGCTGCAGTCGTGCCTGCACCACGGGAATCGAGAGCACATAGGTGAAGTTCGTGCAGTCGCAAGGGTCCTTACACTCATCATAGTCTTCGATGGTTTGCGCGTCAGTCTCTTGGGCGGCGGTCGCGGACATCGTCAGAAGTGACGAGGCCGCCAGCATTGTCAAAGTGCGTGCGTACATAAGTGGCAATCAGGGCAATATCTTTGTCTGAAAGATGCGCGAAAGCCGGCATCTCGTTCGAATAATCTTCGTCCGTCGGCTTCATGGCGGCGCTGCCGAACAGGATCATGTCAATCACGCCGCCAACCGGGCCATTGGCGCGCGGCTTGTCGATCAGTTCGGGCTGCAGCATAGGCACGCCGCCACCGTCGAACTGGTGACAGGAAGCACAGTGCTCTTCATAGAGCGCCTTGCCCTTCACTTCGCGCACATCAACCGGCGCGTCTTCCGCCATGGCGGTGCTGGAAACCAGCACTGCCGCGACCATTCCAAGATTAATTGCTTTCATACGTCACCCGATAAATGCGTCCGCCCGACATCAGGCTGGAAATATAAATAGCGCCGTCCGGCCCCTCAGCAAGGCCCGTAGGCCGGTGCTTCGCGTCGCGGGGGCTTTTCACCACTTCCATACCTGGGAAGCCGTCCGCGAAAGTGACCCAGTCACCTGCCACATTGCCGCTCGCGTCCATCGGCACAAATACCACGCGGTAGCCCGCCTGCGGCATGGGCGCGCGGTTCCAGCTGCCGTGGAAGGCAATCAGCGCCCCATTCTTATAGCCCATTGGCAACTTGTCGCCCTTGACAAAAATCATGTCATTCGGCGCCCAGTGGCCCGGGAAGGCGATCATGGGCATTTGCCCGCGGTCAGTCGTCATTTTGCCGTCGCCGCCATATTCCGGCATCAACACCCGGCCATCCACGCGCGGGTCCACATAACCGTATGGCCAGCCCATATCCGCGCCTTCACCCACACGGTGGAACTCCTCCGCTGGCAAATTGGCACTGGCTTCGGCGTCATAAAGATCGGGGAAGAAGCTCTGCAGCTGGTCACGGCCATGCTGCGCCAGATAAAGGCTGTCAGCCGTGCTGTTCCAATCCAGCGCCATGGCGTTCCGGACCCCGGTGGCATAGCGCATACCGCCTGCCTGGCTCTGCCCCGTCTTCGACAGATCAAAACGCCAGATACCGCCAAACTCCTCAAGGATTGGGCATGGGTCCATACCCGGTGACCCCTTGGTGCGCATCTTTTCCATGCAGGCGTTCGATGGCGCACCGATGTTCACATAAATATGGCCCTTGCCATCAAATGCGAAAGGCTTGGCTGCATGCTGGCTGCGGTCTTCCATGCCGCTCACAACCACTTCTGCTTCCCCCAGGGGTGCGCCGTCAGTGGGCACATCCCAGCGCAGGATCGAGGTATTGGTGCCATAGTAAAGCTTGCCGCCCTCAATACCCATGCCGGTGCCTGTTAAAGCCTGTGCAAAATATATGCGCTCGTCCGCCCTGCCGTCACCGTCCGTGTCCTTCAGCGCCACCGCGCCAAACCCGTCCTGGGGGCGCATCAAGGCCACATACAGCCAACCACTTTCCGACATGGCCATATGGCGGGCAAAGCCCACGCCGTCTGCAAATACAGTGCTTTTGAAGCCCGCAGGAACGCGAATGCCTGTCGCCTCATCCACCTTTGCAGACGGGTTCACGCCTACCACCTCGGCTGCGGCGGGCATTGCAAGCGCTGCGGTCATGGCAGCAACAGCGATAATCTTTTTCATATTTTTCCTCCGGGCTTGATTGCCAGTAGCTATAGCGCATGGGTATGATGTTGAAAACAAACAAGAAGGTGATCACGCCTTCTTACGCCTTTTCAGGATGCTCGGATGAAGATCGAACAGATTGCCAACCTGACAGATTACCTGCCCGCCTTTGTCGACATGCTGGTCCGCACTGTGGGCGAAGGGGCCTCCATCGGGTTTCACGCACCGCTTGTGCCGGAAGAAGCTGAAGCCTATTGGCATGATGTCAATGCCGCACTGAAATCCGGCCAGGTCTGGATGCTGATTGCCCATGTGGGTGACAAGGTGATCGGGTCTGTTCAGCTGGCGCCCTGCATGAAAGCCAACGGCCGCCACAGGGCGGAAGTTCAGAAGCTGATGGTCCACCCGGATGCCCGCGGCATCGGCGTGGGGCGCAACCTTATGATCGCGCTGGAGCGGCTCGCCCTGGAGAAAGGCCGCACCCTTTTGATGCTGGATACAGCCACCGGCGACATTGCAGAAGGCCTCTATTCCCGCATGGGTTATACGTGCGTTGGTACAGTGCCCCATTACACCATTGAAGCCGATGACAGTTTCGGCGACACGACCATATTCTACAAGCATCTGGACCCTACCGGCAGCTAACCCCCATTGACAGGCGCAGGGCAAACCCCAATATCCCTGCCAGCAACCGACCAAAAACTGAAAGTCAATCAATGCCCTTCAACACGCCCAACGAAGCCACCTATGATCTTCTGATGAACCGCCGCAGCATCAAGGCGAAGGACATGGTTGGACCGGGCCCTGACCGGGCCGAGATGGAGAAGATTCTAGCCGCCGGTATGCGCGTGCCAGACCACGGCAAACTGGCGCCCTGGCGGTTCCTGGTACTCACGGGCGCTGAGCGTGAGAAGCTGGGTGACCTGATTGCCGAAGGCCTGGTGGTTGAAGATGAGCGCGACCCGAGGGTCGCCGAAAAAATGAAGGGCTACGCTAGTCAGGGGCCTGTACTTGTGGTGGCCATCATGTGCCTCAACCCTGATCACAAAATCCCGGTGCTTGAGCAGGAACTATCCATCGGCGCGGCGTGTCAGAATATGCTGGTGGCCGCAACAGCGCTTGGCTTTGCCAGCCAGTGGCTGACCGGCTGGGCGGCCTATAGCAAAACGGTCGCGAACGGTTTGGGCCTTTCGGCAAACGAGCAGATCGCAGGCTTCCTGTTCTTTGGCAACCAGGCAGACGAGCCAACCGAACGCCCCCGCCCCAATATAAGCGATCATATCACTTGGGGCTTCCCGGAAAGCAATGAGGGCCGATGACTTATCGCCCCGAAACCGCCTTCTTGAACCTCGGTGAAGGTTTCGCCGATCCGGTTCAGGCGGCTGATTTTCCGCAGGCGATCCTGCGCTACAGGAATGACCGGGCTGCGAGGTCGGTCGGGCTTGATCACATGTCGGATGACGACTGGGTCAAACATTTCGCCCGCTTCGAACCACTGGATGACAATCTGCCCTCGCCCCTGGCTCAGCGCTATCACGGTCACCAGTTCCAGGTTTATAACCCGGATATCGGCGACGGCCGCGGCTTCCTGTTTGCCCAGATGCGGGACAGTGATGGCCGATTGATGGACCTTGGCACCAAAGGCAGCGGCACCACGCCCTTTAGCCGGTCCGGTGACGGGCGGCTGACGCTGAAGGGCGGCGTGCGTGAGATTATGGCGACCGAGATGCTGGAAGCGCTTGGGGTGAACACTTCAAAAACCTTCTCCATTATCGAGACGGGCGAAAGCCTGATGCGCGGGGATGAACCCTCACCCACCCGCTCCGCCGTGATGGTGCGCTTGACCCACGGCAACATCCGCATCGGCACCTTCCAGCGCCACGCCTATTTCACCGATACGGAAAAGCTGACGAAGCTCGTGGACTACTGCCTGAAATATTATTTCGACACCGAAATGAAAGGCAGCGCGGCTGACAAGGCTCTTCATTTCCTTGGCCTTGTGATGGAACGAGTGGCTATACAGGCCGCCGAGCTGATGGCCGCTGGGTTCGTGCACGGGGTCTTGAACACAGACAATATCAATATTTCGGGCGAGGTGTTCGATTTCGGCCCCTGGCGTTTCCTGCCGAAAATGGACCTGCAGTTCACCGCTGCTTATTTTGACGAAACAGGACTGTATGCCTTCGGCCGCCAGCCCGATGCGCTGCACTGGAACATCTATCAACTTGGCGGCGCGCTGGCGGATATCTGCGAGGAACAGGCACTGAAGGAGGTGCTGGCGCCCTTCCCCAGCATCTATCTTGCCGCGCTACGTGAAAAGCTGCTGGCGCGGCTAGGCATCAAGCCGAAGGGCGACAAGGTTGATGACGCGCTCCTCACACTCATCAACAATTTCATGCTGAGGGAACAGTTCCCTTATGAGCGCTTCTTCTTCGACTGGTTCGGCGGCGGCATCAGCGAAAACCGCGCCATGGCCAGCCCCAAGGCAGAGCGTTACAAAGAATTTGGCGAGCTCTGCGACGCGCTCAAGGGCTATGATCCTGCAAAACCCGGCGCGCTTAAGCACCCCTATTTCCAGGGTGACAACCCCTGCACCATGCTGATTGATGAAGTGGAAGATATCTGGTCCCACATCGCCGAGCGCGACGACTGGGCGCCGCTAAACCAGAAAATCGACACTATCCGCGAGATGGGCAAGGCGCTCAGCCTCTGAAAAGCAGCTTGCCCTCCCTCAACCCAGGGATTAGCATAAACTACCCTTTAGAAGCACCACGCAGACGTTTTGAGTGATAATTCTTTCCAGCATTGGGAGAACTTATGGCTGAAGACACAAAAGCTGGACGCTGGGCGTTGGCCCCAATCGTGATTTCCATTGTCGCGGTCGTTCTGTCGCAGATGAAGCCGCTTTATACCTATTTCGAAAAGCCCAATCTTGACCTTGTTGTTGGGCGCAACATGACCCTGTTTGAAACTTGGGGAAACCTGACTGCAAACTTGTTTGTTCAGCTTGTCAACAAAGGGGGCGCGGGCGGAGTGGTCGAGCGAATGGACATATTCATCAAATCCAAAGACACGGGTTATGCCCATGTGATGCCTGCTCAAACTTACTATCTGCAACCCGAAGCCATCAGCCGAAACGAAATCGTCGCTCAAATCCCGTTCAGCAATATCACGGTGCCAAGCGATACGATCTGGTCAGGTTTCATTGCATCTTTCAGCAGCTGGAGCAGGACGCAATCAGCAACGATCAGTGAGATCACCAAGAAAACCCAGATAGAAATAAATTCCAAGTATGTTCCCAACGGCCCGGCTGTCACCATTGGGACAGACCTGATGTCGCGCATTCGAGACTTCACGCGAGGAAATCTGGGCAAGTTTGATATCGGCGAGTATCAATTACTTGTGCTTGCCTGGTCACAAGGCAGCAACACGCCTACCCTTCGAAAGGCCTTCAATTTTTCGGTCTTCGAATCTGACATGGCACGGCTCTTTGTGAAGGAAGAAGGCTATCCATATGGGTCTGGCATTCTGTTCCCTATTGACCCAACTACCAACCAGCAAGCGGTTTTTAACGTGACATTGGACGAAATTGAAGACCAAGAGATGATCAGCCGACTATACATGGCATACGAACAGGCGCAGCTGTAAGGATACGGGCGTCAGCTGCCACTGGACGCTGGATCAAAAAGGGTCCGATTAACCCGGATATCCAAGTGCTAGGCACCTCACTGGTTGGCCACACTGATTGACAGCGCAGCTGTCATTCATTGGTTCGGTTCCGCCTTTCTTTACCAACTGCCAGCTTTTGATCGGGATCTTGGCGACCATTACGCTGTCCTGCCCAAAGCGCTCCACGTAGATGCGGACGATGGCTTTGAGCGCATCGCTCCGCCCTCCACACCCTCTGGCACAATACCCGCCAGTGGTTGCAAAAAACACACTCTATAGTATAAACTAACCACTCGATGCATCACCAACCACTTACGATAGGGGGGAATAGATGCCGCGACTATGGATTTTGATATTTGCCGTTTTTATTGCCCTGCCTTCAGGCAGCCTGGCCGATGATCCAACCCCGGAATACCAGAAGGCCCTGCAGGACCTGCTTGAGAAAGCACGGCTGGGGGATCCGAAAGCTGCAGAATTTTTGAAAAAATTTCGCGACCAAAGTGGCGAGAAGAATAAGTCGCTTTCATCCATGCCATTTGAATTAACGTTGCAAAATCTGCAGAAGGATACCTATTCGAAAAGCCCCCAAACAGGGGCCCCTGTTACGCTTCCCAGCAATCCCCCGCTAATATTGCCAGACGGCAAAATTCCGATCGTTGAAGACCCCATATATATCTGCAAAGGGCCACCTTCATGGTGCGAGCTTGTGAGCAAGCCAAATCCCTTATGCAACTGCACAAAAAAACCACCTTCCGATGTCTCTCCCGATGCGCCGGAATGAGATTGGATTTTCCCATGAAAAAATTCTCAATCAATCCATTGGCGCTACTCGCCTTCATGTTCCTGGTTAATGCATCTCCCGCTGCTTTTGCGCAGCAGGAACTCGAGCAGAAATCGCAACAGGAATTGATAGGTATCATCCAGGCGCAACAGGAAGCATTGGATGATTTGGCCGCGCAGCTACGACAAGCTGACACCCCATTGCTGACTGCCAGGCAAGAAGTTTTGACATCCTATTATGCTGCGCTAACCCAACAAAACCAGACGATAGTGGCTCTTCTTCAAAAACAAGAATCAGTCTTCAATTTTCAGGACCATGCCTCGTATGCAATTTTGATAATTGTCATACTGATTTGCACGGCAGGTGTCGTTTTCTCCTACCTTGAGCTAGAGAACGCTCGCAGTGCAGGAAAATCCAATATCACCGTCGGGGTATCTGGTATTCAGATTACATCTGCCCTGTCCGGGATTCTTGTACTCACCCTCTCTCTCGGGTTTCTGTACCTATTTCTCGACAGAGTTTATGAGATTGACGAAGTCAGGGTTCCAACAATCAACCAACCCCAAGGGGGATAAAATCAGAGCCTGCACTGGCCCGATATATCAGGCCACAGCTCTGCCATCGACTTGCTCAGGCCCGGTCGCATGACAATGCGGGCATGCTTGCGTCTGAGCGCCCGGGGTTCTGCCACACCGCAGCTGTGGGCAATGATGCAGATTTCCTTCTTCATGTTTTCAGCATAGTGCGCCACACGGTCGGCCTTTGTCTCTGGCACCAGACCGCGCTGAAGGCGCTTGTCATGGGTGGTGATGCCCGTTGGGCAGGTATTCTTGTTGCACTGAAGCGCCTGAATACAGCCGAGCGAGAACATGAAGCCCCGCGCGCTATTGACGAAATCCGCCCCCGCGCAGAAGGCCCACGCTACCTCGGACGGGTTTATCAGCTTGCCTGATGCAATCACTTTGACACGCTCCCTCAGGGCGTTTTTCTTCAGGCTGTCCACCAGAAGCGGCAAGCTTTCGCGCAGAGGCATACCCATATTGTCAATCAGGCTCATGGGCGCGGCACCCGTGCCGCCATCCCCGCCATCAAGGGTGATAAAGTCGGGCGCACTTTCCGCACCGCGCTTGGCAACTTCCGCGAATAGTTCACCGAAAAATTCTTCGTCACCCACCACCATCTTGAGGCCCGTGGGCTTGCCGGTGGTCTCACGCACGTAAGTGACCATATCGAGGATATCGCCCACACCCTTCATTTCGGGGTGACGGTTTGGGCTGATGGCGCTTTCGCCAACAGGAATGCCACGGATTTCGGCGATCTCTTCTGTCACTTTGATGCCCGGCAGGATGCCGCCCTTGCCGGGTTTGGCTCCCTGGCTCATCTTGATTTCGAACATCTTAACCTGTTCGCGCGCGGCAACCGCTTTCAGCTTTTCTTCGTCAAAACCGCCTTCCGGTTTCCGCACCCCAAACTTGGCTGTGCCGATCTGGAAGACGATATCACAGCCGCCTTCAAGGTGATAAGGGGACAGGCCGCCTTCGCCGGTATTCATCCAGATACCCGCCTTCTTTGCACCCATCGACAGCGCCCGCACAGCCGGCACTGACAGGGCCCCAAAGCTCATGGCCGAGATATTGAAAATGCTGCTGGTAGTATAGGGGTGCCTTGCACCGGGGCCGATAGTGACAGGCGTGGGCTCGGCTTCCTCCTCGTCCATCGCGGGGAAGGCGCAGTTGGCGAAAAACACGGTCCCAGCTGGGCGAAGGTCCCGCGTACTGCCGAAGGCCACTGTCGAATCCACATCTTTCGCGGCACGGTAAACCCATGACCGCTCAGCCCTATTGAAGGGCATTTCCTCGCGGTCCAGCGCGAAGAAATACTGGCGGAAAAACTCGCCCAGATGTTCAAACAGATATCGGAAACGGGCAATCACCGGGTAGTTGCGCCTGAGCGCACTTTCATGTTGGGTCTTGTCACGCCAGTAGGCGCCAATAACCCACAGCACGCCCAGCCCAACAGCGAGCACGAAAACAAGCGCCATATATTTCAAGATGATGGGAAGATTCGCCAGAAGCGCGTCCATCCGATGCCCCTTTCCTTGCCAGACCGTTCTTGCCAGCAGGCTCGCACAGGCGGGCAGATCAGTAAAGCAACAACAGACCTCTAGTGAACGGCGCCAACCTCATAGGCTGGCAGGATATAGCGTTGCAGCAGGTCGTTCGATTGCTGGTGCATGCCGGGCGTATTGTAGTGCTCGGCCGTTATCACCACCACAAGGCCCATGTCCTCAAAGACAGCAACTTTGCTGCCGCCGTTACCGGCCATATAATAGGATTTGTGAACCAGCCCCGTGGTGGCTGAGAAGAACTCCCCGATCCACCATTGGTAGCCGTAACTTTGCGTTTCACTGACCTTGCGGTGCGGCTTGGTGCTCTCAGCGATCCAGCCTTCGGGCAGCAACCTGCGGCCATGCCAGACACCGTCCTCTAGCGCCAGTTGGCCGAATTTCATCAGGTCGCGGCTCGTCAGCTCGAGGCCGCCACCAGCCTGCTCTTCGCCTATGGGAGAGCGGTACCATTCGTATTTCTTCACCCCTAACGGCGTGAAAAGGGCGGCATCGACGAAATCGTCCAGGCTCTGGCCTAGCGCCATCTCAATCGCCTGACCGGTAAGGAATGTCCCCACTGTGCAGTAGCGGAAAGGCCCAAGGCCCTTACCGTCGCGCGACCAGCCTGGCATGGTTGGCAAGTCGAGGGCGAAGCGCGTCCAGTCCTGTTGTTCATGCATCTTGTCTTCATAGCCCGGCGTCGTCTGGTCATTGTCATTACAATCAAACGCAGACGACATGGTCAGAAGGTCCTTAAGACGGATATCCTTCTTGTCATCGTTCAGGTTCTTGATCGGGTCATAGACATGAAACAGCGGCATGACCGGGTCATCAACACCGGAGAAGGCGCCTTGCTCGATCGCCGCGCCCACCGCCATGCTGGTGATGCTTTTGGTCGCTGAGCGCGTGTTGTTGAGATAGTCGGGCTTGCCGTTGCCGAAATAGCGCTCGTAGACGATGTCACCGTTTTTCCTGACAAGAACACTGGTGATGTCCTTGAAATCCCCGCGGCTGATGGCGGCTGTCATCTCATCCATCGTGCCGTTGGCAAGCGCCGGGGTGGCAGCACCCACTAACATCAACATCAGGCCTGACATGAACTGTCGCAGCATCACTCGCTCTCCCATGATTTGAGCCAACCATAGTAGACGGCATGAATTTGTCGATAGTTAGATCGAATTGAAATCAGTTGCCTGCATGATCCGCTTCGGCGAACAGGCCTTCAAGCACCTCGAAGGGCAGCATCACGCTGCCGTGGCGGCCTGGATGTTCCCACACGGGCGCGAGCAGCGCGAGGTCTGCCCACTTTTCTGGGAAATCAGCCTCGCCGGTCTTGACCATATGGCGGAAGCGCGCGGCGATGTCAGAAAGCTCGTCTTCGCTCAGCCCAAGCACATGCTGGCCGACAATGGCGGCCGCGGCCTGCCCAAGGGCGCAGGCCTTCACTTCCTGGCCGAATTCGGTGATCACCCCGTTCCGGACACAGGCATCCGCGCTGATCCGGCTGCCGCAGATGCGGCTGGTCTTGGTCACTGTCGCGTCCGCCACCTGAAGCCGGTCGGTGTGCGGAATGCGTGTGGTCCAGCGCAGGATGTCGGTGTTGTATAGTTCGGTCATAAAAGGCCCCAAACCAGTGATCCAGAGGTTCACCCCTTACGTAAGACGACTGTTCGTGAATGCCAAGAAGGATTTGGCCCATGGTGCAGAAATCTTGCGTTTCCCTTGATTTCCAGCTAATCCTGACCATATCTATCGGTGTTTCCGAAGCGCCCCGCGCTGGAAACCGATACCATAGCCGACCCGACAACAAGAGGTTGGCCATCATCCACAGAAAGGAATTTTAGATGGATGCCGTACTTGAAAGGGCCAATGGCTCTGAACTGAAGGTAATCCCTGATGACGCCCGTGGGGACGCAGGCGCAGGAAATACCCCACGTGTGCTCAAGCCAAGCCGTGCTGAGGCTGAAGAAGCCGTGCGCACGCTGATCCGCTGGGCGGGCGACGACCCGACCCGCGAAGGGCTTCTGGACACGCCAAAGCGCGTCACCAAAGCCTACCAGGAATTCTTCAAGGGCTATGGGGACGACCCGGCCGACATTCTGTCGCGCACATTTGAAGAAGTCGCGGGCTATGACGACATGGTGGTGCTGCGCGGTATCAAGGTGGAAAGCCACTGTGAACACCATATGGTGCCGGTTTTGGGCACCGCCCACGTGGCCTATATGCCGAACGGGTCTGTTGTTGGCATTTCCAAGCTCGCGCGCATTGTCGAGGCCTATGCCAAACGCCTGCAGACGCAGGAGACCATGACCGCCCAGATCGCCGACGCGATTGAAAAATATCTGAAGCCCAAAGGCGTGGCCGTGGTGGTGGACGCCACCCACAGCTGCATGTCCTGCCGCGGCGTGAAGCACAGCGATGTCTATACCATCACCCGCCAGTTCCGCGGCGTGTTCCGTGAAGCAGATCAGGAACGCCGCTTCTGGGACCTGGTGCGAGGGTAGCGCAGCGTTAATAGCTATCATTTAAGGCGGCTTTGGCCGCCTTTTGTTTTTGCTACACTGTCAACCGGCACACACTGACATCCCCCCACCCAAAATTTGCGTCTTTTTCACAATTACAGATTGACTCCGAGCGCCAGTTTCCTTAGGCGTGAGCTTGTGAGAGATGATGGGGGAAGGCATGGAACAGGCTGTCAGTGCTCAGCATGTCAATGAAGAAGCCGTACTCAACGGCGAATTAACGGCATACAGTGATGAAATCACTATCAACGTCACAACGGACCGATATCAGAACGATCCGTCAGTCGCCTATATTGGCGATGGTGTTGTCGCCTTCTCGTGGACCAGCACAGAACAAGGCAAGGACTATGTCTATGCCCGTCTGTATGATGAAGCTGGCAACCCACTTAGCGGCGAAATCCTGATAAACACTGACTTTTCTGGAGACTTTTCAGATACGCGTATTACGCAGTATTCGGATGGTGCATTTTATGTCTCCTGGACGGAAACCATTGGCGGCACAATCCCCGAAACCGAGACCCAGTGGGCTGCGATCCTGGATTCCGGTGGAAATATACTTCTGAATCCCACAGAATATGACGAAAATGATGCACCAGACTTGCGACTGGCTCCCCATGTTCACCTCTTCGACAATGACACTAGAGCTGTTGCCACCACGGTACAATATTTCTATGGGTCACAATTTGAATTGACCAATATCGACGTGAAAATCAGCGTCTACACCCTTTCTCCCTTCAGTGAAGTCCTTTCCAGTACGGCCATTAATGGAGATGAAAGCTCGGACAGGGAGAGGTCACCGACCGTGCTTGAAATGGCCGACGGCGGCTTCCTGCTACTCTGGCAAACGAATGGACCTGGAGGCTATCCGAAACTTGAAGCTCAGCGCTACGACAATACTGGCACAAAGCAAGGCAATCCTTTCGTTGTCGCAACCTATCTGCATGAAAGCGATGATGGCCCAGGGACTACCAGTATTGCAGAAAACGTCAGTGCCGCCTTACTCTCTGACGGCAGTTATATCATTGTTTGGGAAGCATCCTCCATTGACGGACATGGCGCTGCTGACGGCGACGGCACAGCCATTATGGGCCGCCGATATGGTGCCGACGACACTCCCCTCACAGACGCTTTTATTGTCAACGATGTAACCGAGGGATATCAGTTCACACCGACTGTCACAGGCCTTGAAAGCGGCGGGTATGTTGTAACTTGGCAAACCCCCGACCCTGAAGGCTTTGGATACGACATTTCTGCCGTCTTCTATGAAATCCCTCTTTATGGTGGCGATGCGATCCTTGGCACTGAGGCGAGCGAAACCCTAACCGGGACAGCAGACGCAGATACATTGGCAGCGCTGAAAGGGAACGACCTACTGGAAGGTCTGAAAGGGACAGATACATTATACGGCGGCGACGGATCTGACACACTGAACGGCGGGGGCGGCAATGACCGGCTTTATGGCGATAATGGACATGACTTGCTCTTTGGCGACGGCGGCAACGACATCCTCTTTGGCGATGTCGGGTTTGACACGCTCACCGGCGGCGCAGGCGATGATGTCCTGTCTGGCGGATTTCATGCGGACAAGTTCGTGTTCGCTTCGGGGTCAGGCCAAGATACCATCACCGACTTCGAAGCCCACAAGGATAGTCTTGACCTCTCGGAGACCACTACCGACTTCACTGATCTTGCCAGCGTTCAGGTGGCGGCCACTGACACCGCAGACGGTGTTCTGATCGACCTTGGCGGCGGCGACAGCGTTCTGATCGCGGGCATGACTGTGAGCGACCTCGCCGATATCTCCATCGAATATTGATGTAAACAAGGACCTAGAAAAATGCCCAGCGTTTTAGGCACAGACAACGAGGACACCCTGTACGGCACCACCTACGACGGTGAAGTTTACGGGTATGCAGGTGACGATATCATTCTCGTCACTGCTGACCAAATTTATGTGGACGCCGGCGTTGGCGACGACAGCGTCGCTTCCTCTGCCAGCGGTGGCGTCATCCTTGGTGGCTCCGGCGATGATCTTCTTTACGATCTGGGCAGCCACAACAACATGCAGGGCGGTTATGGCGATGATATCATCATCAGCAGCGGACGAAACTCCTACCTATATGGTGATGGCGGGGATGACACAATTACGTCTGAAGATATCTGGACTAGAAGCTTTGGCGGCAACGGAAATGACTTGATTCTCTCCTCTGCTGCGGACGTGGAACTTCATGGCGAAAGTGGTGATGACATCCTCATTTCCTCTGGCAACCAAAGTGATCTTTATGGCGGCTATGGCAACGACACGCTTGTCGCAGCTGGCGACGATCTGCTCCTATATGGCGAAGCGGACGACGACCTGATTGGCGCGGCGGGCAACAATGATCGCCTGGACGGCGGGGCGGGCAACGACATCATCTTGTACGAGGGTGATTATGGTCAACTTTATGGCGGTGACGGGGACGACACACTTGTCGGTGATTTTGGCACAAAGACCCAGCTCTACGGCGATGACGGTTTTGACATTGTAGACCTGAGCTATGCTTCCGGAGGTGCCAATTTCAATTTTGCCACCAAGGTATATTCAGCACCGGGCATGGACTTCGACCGCGTCTGGTGGATTGAAGGAGCAAAGGGTTCAGATTTCTCCGACACCCTCACAGGCAATGCCTATGACAACAAACTTATGGGTGAGGACGGCGACGATTTAGTTCGAGGTGCCAACGGTAAGGACACTCTTTTCGGCGGCGCCGGTTCTGATACGCTTATGGGCGGCGGCGGGAACGACCTCCTCCAGGGTGACGTCGGCAACGATATGCTTAAGGGTGATGGCGGCAATGATATCCTCTATGGCGACATCGGCGAAGACACACTCGATGGTGGAGCCGGTGCCGACACAGCCAACTATTTCAGCAGCGCAGCCGCTGTTGTACTGAACCTGGCAACAGTTGGCAGCACAGGCCAGGCCAAAGGCGACGCCTATGTGGATGTTGAGCATGTCACCGGATCCAAAAGATCGGACGACATCAAAGGTGATTCTGCTGACAACCGACTGAAGGGTATGGACGGATGGGATACACTCGCGGGCGGTGAAGGCAACGACACACTTGAAGGCGGGGGCGGCAATGACAAGCTCTATGGCGGTGTTGGCAACGATGTGCTTACAGGCGGAGGCAAGGACGACCTGCTGTATGGAGGAAAGGGCCAGGACGTCATATCTGGCGGGGCCGGATTCGACACAATCGATGGCGGCGTGGGCGACGATATCCTGACAGGCGGTCTCCACCTCGACACGTTCGTGTTTGCTGCCGGTTCAGGCAACGACACCATCACCGACTTCGAAACCCACAAGGATAGTCTTGACCTCTCAGGAACCACAACGGATTTCACAGACCTTGCCAGCGTTCAGGTGGCGGCTAATGACACGGCAGACGGTGTGCTGATCGACCTTGGTGGCGGCGATAGCGTGCTGCTGGCCGGTGTTACGATAAGCGATCTCTCAGCAGATAACTTCATCTTCTGATAAAATCGAAGCAAGACACTTGATGAAGCGGTGTGATCGGGCGATCATGCCGCTTTATTGTTTCAAGAGCGCTTTTATGACCAAAATCCAGTTTGCAAACCGGGCCGACAGGAAGGCTGTGGAAACAGGCGATGTGTTCGCCCCCAAATTTGACGAGCGAGGCCTGATCCCCGTTGTCACCACCTGCGCCACCACGGGAGCTGTGCTGATGCAGGCATGGATGAATGCCGAAGCCATTGAGCGCACTATCGAGACAGGCGAGGCGCATTATTTCAGCCGGTCCCGTCAGGAGCTCTGGCACAAGGGCGCGACCTCTGGCGAATTTCAACTGGTGAAGGACTTCCGCACAGACTGCGACCAGGATGCACTATGGCTCATCGTGGAGCAAAAAGGCGGAAAATGCTGTCACGTGGGGCACCCCAGCTGCTTCTACCGTAGCATCACTGTAAACACAGCCGTAAGTGACATAGAACCGCCCAAGCTGATGACGGATGATTAGGACCTTAGCCATAATTACCTTGGCGCTTTTGGCCTTACCCCTATGGGCACAGGACCAGGACGCAACCATGACACCGCAAGAACGCCTGAAGCGCATGCGGGCAGCTGAGGGCCGTGTGCCTGAAAATGTGGTCACCAGTTTCAAGCGCCGCACGGTGGACAGCAGCGAAGCGCCCTGGCGCGCCATCGGGCGTGTAAACAATAACGGCCTGACCCACTGCAGCGGCACGCTTGTGGGCGAAAAACTGGTGCTGACAGCCGCGCACTGTGTTTATTCGCCGCGCACGAAAAAACGGTCAGCTCCCAACAACCTACATTTTCTGGCTGGCTACGCAAAAGGCGACTATATCGCCCACTCAAGGGTCAAAGACTATATCCTCGGCAAGGACTTCAACCTCGATAATGCGGCGATAAATCCGGCAAACTGGGCCCGAGACTGGGCCTTGCTTATCCTAACTGACCCCATCGGCGCCGACATCGGCTTTCTTGAGCTTCACCCCGACCTTTTGCCTGGGAAACATACGGAACCTGAGCTAGTTTCGATAATGCCCCAGGTGACCACTGCCGGGTATGCCGGCGACCGGGCACACATCCTGTCGCTGGAAGAAAACTGCAAGATCGTCGCCGCCCCGTATAAAGGGCATGTGCTGGTGACCACTTGTCTGTCGCTGAATGGCGATAGCGGTGGCCCGATCCTGCAACAGCTGACGGGAGGGTATCGGGTTATTGGTATCACCACGGTATCGCACCGCAGCGGCACAAAGCATAATAGCATCGGAGTGTCCGCACTGGCGTTCAGTGAAAAGCTCGGGGCCCTGCTGGCCGAAGGGCGTTAAGCCGTACGCCCCGATATTGCCGACTGACCGGCCTCATCCTGTTTTTCAGATGCTTTGGTCAGGCTGGCATAGTCTGAAATTGACTTTGGCTTGCCCGTATAGAAGCCCTGTACCTCGTCGCCATGCTCGAGCCGAAGCATGGCGAGTTGGCTTTCGGTCTCCACACCCTCTGCCAATACAGGAATATCCAGACCATGCGCGAGCCCGATCATGCCCTTGACGATGCCCAGCGCCTGCGGATCACTTTGCAGATTGAGAATGAAACTGCGGTCGATCTTCAGCTTATCAAACGGAAATTGCCTTAGATAACTGAGCGAGCTGTAGCCCGTTCCAAAGTCATCCATCGCCAACAGAACACCTTTCTCCTTAAGTGTTTTGAGCATATCAAGCGCGCGTTCTTCATCTTCGATCAGCACACCTTCCGTGATTTCAAGTTCAAGGCGGCGTGGCGCAAGACCATGTCGTTGAAGCGTATCGGCAACATAACCGGCCAGATGATCTTCGAGGAACTGAACAGGTGACAGATTCACCGCAACCCGTAGCGGGTTTTCCCAACTTGCCGCCTCCTTGCAGGCTTCATCAATGATCCAGTTGCCTATTTCAACGATGGCTCCAGTCTCTTCAGCCAGTGGGATAAACTCAGCGGGTGAGATGATACCGCGTTCCGCGTGTCGCCAACGCACCAGCACCTCAAAGCCGGTAGCAACGCCAGTGGCGCAGTCAAATTGCGGCTGATACAAAAGGAACAGCTCTCCCCGTTCGAGTGCCCCGGTCAAATCCAGCTTAAGCTTGCGGCGATCCTCCTGCGCCTTGTCCACACTTTCTTCATAGAAGCAATAGTTGCCTCGTCCGATGGATTTTGCCTTCTTCATGGCGATTTCAGCCCGCGCCAGCAGTGTGCTCGGGTCATCGGCGTCATCTGGGACGACGGCTGTCCCCACACAGGCTGTAACCTTCACCTCGCGTCCGGCCACAGAAAACGGCTGACTGAGCTTCCGACGCAGGCGCTCAAGCAGAAGTACTGCACTCTCTGTACTGGCGACCCCTTCCTGAACCACACAGAACTGGTCGGCGCCAAGACGCGACACCGTCACCATACCGCGCATCACACTGGAAATACGCCCGGCGATAAACTTCAGAAGCTGATCGGCGTTATGCTGGCCAATGGTGGTGTTCATTTCCTTGAAGGAATCCAGATCAATGAAGTGAAGAATGACCTTTTGATCATGCGCCAACGCCGTCGGAATGCTTTGCCCCAATCGGTCCATCATCAGTTGGCGGTTCGCAAGCCCGGTCAGCATGTCATAGTTGGCCAGATAATTGATCCGCTGTTCAGCCGCGCGGCGTTCACGCAGGTCCCTGACAATCACCACATTGTGGGGTTCGCCGCGAACAATCGCGCATTTGAAAAACAGCTCCGTCGGGATCTCTTCACCAACAGAGCTGACAAGCGTGGTCTCTTCAATATGCTCCGCCCGTTCCGACAGGTTAGTGACTGTTTCCCCTCGCGGGAAATCATGAAAATATCGGGCGAAATCCTGCCCCCTCAACTGACGAGCGCTATGGCAGACAAGCGACAGGAAGCTAGGGTTTGCATCAACGATATGCCCGCCATAATCCACCACCACGATGCCTTCAATGGCAGCGTCCGCAAGCCCCTGCAGGCGCGAAACCTCAACCGACTGATGCTCGGTCAGGTGAATATCCATCATCACCATGGCCAGGCTTATACCCAGAGCCGCAAACGCCCCAAAGGACACGCCAAAGCCCAGTACCATGTCCGTAAATATGCGGTCAGGGACCGGTTGCATAGCGTCAGGCACAATGGTTGTCCCCGCCATGGCAATAATATGAAGAACGAGCGGAGCTCCAGCAAGGAGTGCTGTGGCAAGAAGCAGTCTGACCCGGTCGTAGGTCTTGTTCATGACCACCAGGCCGATACCCGTAAACGGAAGCATGGCCATGACGGCAATGGCATTGAACCAGACATCGGTTAAGATCGCGCCCTGGAGCATCAGGGACTGTTGTTCGATGAAATGCATTAGGGCCATGCCGACGCCTACCATCAGCCCCGCCAGAAGACGCGCGCGCTTGGTGCGGTTATAGGTGGCGATATAAAGGCCAATGCCCACAGATCCGACCATCACTGCGCCAGACATCACATTCAGCCAGAAGCCATGGGCAATGGCCATGCCCTGGTCCCACCCCAACATTGCAATGAAATGGGTTGCCCAGAAACCGCCACCTACCACAACGGCAGATTTCAAAAGCCAGCGCCAGCGGTCCTTTTCAGCGGACTCTCTGGCACGCTGAGCCATCAGAACAGCGGTAAAGGCGCACATCAGCGAAATAAGACCGGCAAGGCCGAGGACGCGAAAATCATGCTCGTTGAGGATATTTGTTATGACTTGCGTCAGCATAGAAAACTGCCCCTGCCCCCACATTTGCACTAACACCCTAAGCCCCAAGGCTTGATGTTCTGTTAACAGACTTGGGCTGGCCTGCATAATTCATTCTACTCTCGCCAAATAATTCAGCTTCTGTAAAATGACCCTATGAACAAAGACTTGGCCATTTCCGACCTGACAGCACGCTTCGGCGCAAAGCTGAGCCTGGCATCCGCTGACCGGGAGCAACATGGCGCGGATGAAAGCTCGCATGCCGTGATGATGCCGGATGCCGTTCTTCATGCAGGCACCACGGAAGAAGTCGCCGACGCTGTGCGCATCTGCGCCCGTCACCGCATGCCCGTGATCCCCTTTGGGGCCGGCACGTCACTCGAAGGACATGTCACCGCGCCGCATGGCGGCCTGACCATAGACCTAAGCCTGATGAACCGTGTCCTTGCGGTGAACGAAGCCGACCTTGATGTGCGCGTCCAGGCGGGCGTAACCAGGCAAGCACTCAATGCACACCTGCGCGACAGGGGTCTTTTCTTCCCGGTGGACCCGGGGGCGGACTGTACGCTTGGCGGCATGGTGGGCACGCGGGCGTCCGGCACCAATGCAGTCCGGTACGGCACCATGCGTGAACAACTTCTTTCCCTGCAGGTCGTCACAGCCACAGGCGAAATCATTGAGACCGGGAACCGCGCACGAAAATCGGCTGCAGGGTATGATCTGACGCACCTTTTTGCTGGGTCTGAGGGCACGCTTGGCATTGTCACGGAAATGAGCATCCGGGTTTATGGCAGGCCCGAAAAGCTGATGGCGGGAGTGTGCCATTTCCCAAACCTTGATGCGGCTACAAGTGCTGTGATTACCACCATTCAGATGGGGCTGCCGGTGGCGCGGATTGAGCTTTTGGACGAATTGTCCATCAAGGCTGTGAATATATATTCGGGCCTGAAGCATCAGGAAACGCCTACTCTGTTCCTGGAATTTCACGGCAGCGCCGCCGCAGTCGATGCAGAGATCAGCACCTTCTCGGAGCTGGCGTCTGAGATGGGCGGATCGGACATTGAATTCGCTGAGAGACAGGAAGACATCAACAAGCTGTGGCACGCCCGCCACCAGCTTTATTATGCCACCCGTGCCATGGCCCCAGGCAAACACATCATGACCACAGACGTGTGTGTACCTATCTCAAGGCTTGGGGACTGTATGCGCGAAACCCGCTTTGACATGGACGAAAGTCCCATCGTTGGCACCATGGTAGGCCATGTGGGCGATGGCAATTTCCACACAATTCTGCTGGCGGACCCGAACAACCTGGGGGAAATGCGCGCGCTCGACAATCTGCACGACCGCATGGTAACTCGCGCGATTGAAATGGGCGGCACCTGCACCGGCGAACACGGCATTGGCCTTGGCAAAATGAAGTATCTGGAGCAGGAAAAAGGCCCGGCACTTCACCTGATGCGCCAGATCAAGGCGGCTCTTGACCCCATAGGTATTATGAACCTAGGTAAGCTCCTGCCTGGGATGGATAGTAAACCATGATTGAAGAATTCCTGACCGTCCTGACCGTTCGCGCGGTGCCTGGTGCCCGTGAAGGCGGACTGGTGCGCGAGATCGCAGGAATTCTCGGGCGCCACCGCAGGCAAAAAGCCTTCTGGGCAGAGCATCTGCAACATACTAAGGAATGCATAACTGCCCACCTGCATCAGGCAGATCCAAATGAACCGATCCTCTTGATGGGCGCTGGGCTATGCCTTGACGTGCCGCTGGCAGCGCTTAATGACCACGCGGCAGGAGCGCTTCTGATGGACGCCGTTGAAACCCGCCGTACCCGCCGAGCCATCCGGCCATTTGGCAACATAGAGTTCGAGCGCGCTGATCTCACCGGCATGCTTCAGGAATTTTGGCTGGGCGACAAGAACACAGCCTTCAGCCCACCGGATATGGCGCCGCTGCCGCTAGTGGGCTTTGGGATGGCCATCAGCTGCAATGTGCTGAGCCAGCTACCCCTTGCCTTTGCGTCCAGCCCGCCCGCAGACGAACAGGAACAAAAAATCACCTCAGCTGTGCAAAAGGCCCATGTGCGGGCCCTTTTGGCTATGGATTGCCCGGTTCTTTTGATCACGGATTATGAACGCTTGGAAGTCACTGGCACTGCACCGCATATTATCCAGACCGTTGATCGTAGCCTGTTACCGGGCGACCCGACTGAAGAATGGGACTGGCCGATTGCCCCACCGGGTGAAGTGGCGCCCGATCTTGATATACGCCTCAAGGTTGGCGCCTGGCTCCTGAACGTCTAACGCCCCGTGCTATTCCCGTTCGGCCCAGCGGGTCCAGCCGGGGCCACGCACCACGCGTCCTGGGGTCGCGCCCGTATGCTCACCATCCTTGATCACTTGTACACCGTTGATGAATACATTACTGACGCCCGTGGAAAGTTGGTGTGGATCGTTGAAGGTTGAATGATCAGCAACCGTCGCCGGGTCGAAAACGACAATGTCGGCGAAAGCCCCTTCAAGAATATGGCCCCGGTCCCGTAGCTTCAGCCGTGCCGCCGGCAGTCCGGTCAACCGGAAAATTGCCTCCTCAAGAGGGATAACCTTTTCGTCCCGAACATAGTGCCCAAGCAACCGCGCGACGTTACCGTAGGTGCGCGGGTGTTTGCCGCCAAATTCTTTCGCGACCATTGGGTCCACCGCTTCGGCGTCAGACCCGAAAGCCACCCAGGGCTGTCGGATTTTCTTTTTCACATTGTCCTCAGACATCAGGAAATAGATGGCGCTTACGCGCGTGCCGTCCGCGATCACCAGATCCATCGCGGCCTCTTCGGGCGTCTTGCCCATGGCCGCTGCCACTTCCGAAAGGCGCATGCCTGTATATTTCTTCAGCTCCGGGTTCTGGAAGTATGGGAGCAACACCCCCTCCGGGCCTGCCGCCAGCATCAGGTTTTCCCATTCGTCAGACGGCGTGGTCATTTCAGCCTGCAGCCGCTTGCGGATTTTCGGGTCCTTCAGGCGGGCCGCCCAATCATCGTGCGTGCCTTCCTGCACCCAGGGCGGCATGGCGGCATCAAGCCCCGTGGCCCCAGCCGTGTAGCTATACATATCCGCGCTGATATCCAAGCCCTCAGCCCGCGCCTTTTCAACCCGGGCAATCACCTCATCCAGCTTGCCCCAGTTTTCCTTGCCCGCTGCCTTCAGGTGATAAATTTCCGCAGGAAGCCCGGCTTCCCGGGCGATGGTGATCAGTTCCTCAAGCGAGGTCATGATCTGGCTGCCTTCATTGCGCATGTGCGAAATATAGCGGCCTCCATACTGGCCCGCGACACTCGCCAGCGCGATCAGTTCATCGGTATCAGCATAGAAGGCCGGCGCATAAATAAGCGACGTGCCAAGACCCATGGCACCCTCCTCCATCGCGGTCGCCACCTCTGCCTTCATAGCTTCAAGCTCATCCGCTGTCGGCGCACGGTTGGCGTATCCGACATGGTTGATGCGCACGGTGGTGGCACCCACATAGGAAGCCACATTCGGCGAAATACCCTTTGCTTCCAGCATCTCGAGATACTCGCCAAAGCCGGTCCAGTTGACGTCATAAGGTTGGGGCGTGGCGCTGATTTTCTTCTGGTAATCTGCTTTCGTATGCTCCGCCAATGGCCCCATGGACCAGCCTTCGCCAAACACTTCAAGCGTTACGCCCTGAACAGTGTCCGACAGGCCGCGGCCATCGATGATCAGGCTGTCTGTTGCCCAGGACAGCATATTGATAAAGCCGGGGGAGACCGCCTTACCCGCAGCATCAATAACCGTGTCGGCTTCCGCCCCCGAAAGGTCCCCGATGGCGACGATTCGGTCATCGCGAACCCCCACATCAGCCGCGCGCCCCGGTGCACCTGTGCCGTCATACACGGTCCCGCCCATAATAAGGACATCATAGCGTTCCGGCGCCTGGCCGCTGTCGCCACACCCGCTGAGCGCCAGGAAGACCACCGCCACCATCAGTTTCAGGAAATTCAGACGCGTGATGCTCATGGCCGTCCCTTTCTTGTGATGCAATCAGCCAACACCGTAAGGGGGCTTGGCACATGGGTGCAAGCACACACTGCCGTTTCTGAGTTGGCCCGACTGTCGAGCGCGGCTATAGTGTCGCCCGGAGTGGGAGTTATCTATGCTTGAGATCGTTCAAATACCGGTCCTGTCGGACAACTATGTTTATCTGATCCATGAGCCCAAGTCGGGCGACACGGCAGTTGTTGACCCTGCCGTTGAAGATGAAGTGGTGGCTGAGCTTGAAAAGCGCGGCTGGACGCTGACCCATATCCTGAACACCCACCACCACTGGGACCATACGGGCGCCAACCTGGCGCTGAAGGAACGCTTTGATGTGACCATTGTCGGGCCCGCAGCGGAACGCGACCGCATCCCGGGCCTTGATATCGCGGTTGGCGACGGGGACCAGGCCTACCTGGGTGATGTGGCGGCAGATGTTTATGATGTGCCGGGCCACACAGCTGGGCATATTGCCTATCATTTTGCTGGCGACGGCGCGCTTTTTTGCGGTGACACGCTGTTCGCCATGGGCTGCGGCCGCCTGTTTGAAGGCACGGCAGACCAGATGTGGCAATCGCTGTCGAAATTCCTGAGGCTACCGGACGAGACGAAGGTCTACTGCGCCCACGAATATACCATGACCAACGGCAAGTTCGCCCTGACGGTGGAGCCCGGCAATGCAGACCTTCAGGCCCGCATGGCGGAAGTGGAAAAACTGCGCGCAGCAGGCACACCCACCATCCCGACCACCATCGGGCTGGAGAAGGCAACCAACCCGTTCCTCAGGCCCATGAGCGACAACATCCAGGAAACGGTTGGCATGATTGGCGCGCCGCTACCCAAAGTGTTCGCCGAAGTGCGGGCGCGGAAAGACAATTTCTAAACGCAACAAAAACAGTCCAAGGGGGAACAAAATGAAATCAGTGACAGTAGGAGTAGTTATGGCAGCAGCCATTACGGTTGCCGTAGGTGCGGATGATGATCCGTTCCTGTGGCTTGAAGAGGTTGAAGGCGAAAAGGCGCTTGAATGGGTACATGAGCGCAACGCCCATTCGCTTGGCATGCTGGAAAAAGACCCGCGCTTCGATGCGCTGAAGGAACGCGCGCTGAAGGACTATAACGCCAAGGACAAGATCGCCTATGGGCGCCTCACCGGTGGTGCCGTGCATAACTTCTGGCAGGATGAAAAGAATGTCCGTGGCCTGTGGCGCCGTACCAGCCTCAAGTCCTACAAATCCGGCGAACCCAAGTGGGTGGACGTGCTGGACTTTGACAAGCTGGCCGAAGAAGAAGGCGAGAACTGGGTCTATAAGGCGCGTAAGTGCCTGGCACCCGATTTTGGCCGCTGCCTGATTGAACTGAGCCGCGGCGGCGGCGACGCCGTTGTGGTGCGCGAATTTGACGCCTTCACCAAACGCTTCGTGGATGGCGGCTTCATCACCGAAGAAGCCAAGCAGGAAGTGGTGTGGGTGGACGCTGACACCGTGCTGATCGGCACAGATTTTGGCGAAGGCACCATGACGGATTCTGGCTATGCCAACCAGATCAAACTGTGGAAACGCAACGAGCCCCTTTCCATGGCCAAGCAGATGCATGAAGGTGACCGCAAGGACGTGGGCAGCTTCCCGTTCGCAAGCCACCGCCCTGACGGCACATATGTGGGCGTTGTGCAGGCGCCTGACTTTTTCACCGAAGTGATCCACATCATGGAAGGCGAAGGCCTTGAGGCGGAAATGCGCACGCTGGACCTGCCGAAGACCATCTCCTTCCAGGGCTTCTTCGCCGACATGATCCTCCTGCAGATGCGCAAGGACTGGACCGTGGGCGCCAAAGAAGTGAAGGCGGGCTCGCTGGTATCCATCAAGGTGGCGGACGCAATCGCTGGCCGCCCCGGCCTGAGCCTCAAGGTGATCTTCGAGCCGGGCGAGCGTAACTCAATCGACGACGTGACCATCGGCAAGGACCGTGTTTTCCTGACCGTGCTTGATGAAGTGACAGGCAACCTGAAGTCCGCGCGGCCTGACGCTGATGGCTGGCAGGTAGCGGACCTGGGCATGCCGGAAAACGGCAGCCTGAATGTTGTCAGCGCCGATGAATGGACAGACGCAGCTTTCGTGAATTTTGAGAGTTTCCTGCAGCCCGACACGCTCTATGTTGTGGAACGCGGCAAGGTGCCAGAAGAGGTGACAAGCCTGCCAACGCGCTTCGATGCCTCGAACCTGGTGACCGAACAGAAGTTCGCCACGTCGGCTGACGGCACCAGCGTGCCTTATTTCCTGATCCGCCACAAAGACACCAAGATGGACGGCAAGACACCGACCGTCCTGTATGGCTACGGCGGGTTCGAGATTTCCTTGTCGCCTGGTTACCTGTCTGGCTTCAGCAAGCTATGGGTTGAAGAAGGCGGCGCATATGCTGTTGCCAACATCCGTGGCGGCGGCGAGTTTGGCCCGAAATGGCACCAGGCGGCCCTGAAGGAAAACCGCCAGCGCGCCTATGATGATTTTATCGCCGTGGGCGAGGACCTGATCAGCAGCGGCCTCACGAGCCCTGAGCACCTGGGTATCCGCGGCGGGTCAAACGGTGGCCTTCTGATGGGTGTGATGACCACCCAGCGCCCTGACCTCTGGAACGCTGTGATCTGTGCCGTGCCGCTTCTGGACATGATGCGGTTCCACACGCTTCTGGCCGGCGCAAGCTGGATGGGCGAATACGGCAACCCGGACATCCCAGAAGAGCGGGACTATATCCTTAAATATTCGCCGTACCAGAACCTGAATGCCGACAAGGACTATCCGGAAGTATTCTTCTACACGTCCACGAAAGACGACCGCGTGCACCCGGGCCACGCCCGCAAGATGGCGGCACGGATGCTCTCCATGGACAAGCCGGTGATCTATTATGAAAATACCGAAGGCGGGCATTCAGCCGCCGCGAACCTGAAACAGAGAGCCTTCACGGATGCCCTGCAGACGGTTTATGTTCTGAAAAAACTGATGGACTAAAAACAACATGTCGGGAGGTGGCACCCGCCGCCTCCCGGTCCCCATATCCACGATGGCAGATAAACCATCAGCATATTGTTATCTGCGAAATCGCCGCCTATCCTCTCGCCCACAGCCCAATCCCTAACATGAAACGGATACATAAAGTCGATGCAGGCCACGCCAAACCTGATGGACGACCCCGCGCTTTATCCATTCCAGGTGAATTGGGAAAGCGATCAGGTCTATCTGATTGAGGCTGACACAGCCTTCTATAGCGATGCAGCCTTCTTGGACCAGCGTGCCATCCGCCCTGGGATGCAGGGAAACTGGGCCAGCCTTGAAGAGGTCCGTGCGCAAACCGGCGCGGCGCTGGCACAGCCAATGGGGCTGATCTTCCATGTCGGTCATTGCGGCTCGACGCTGATTTCACGCGCCCTTGGCCTTCTGGACGGCATGTTCAGCCTGCGCGAACCCCTGCCGCTTCGCGACCTTGCCCATTTCTGGACCGACCGCGATACCGTCTGGAGCCGGAAAAACAGTGCATCGATCATGGAAGACATGGCGCTCATGCGCGCGCTCTGGTCCCGCACGCCAAACAGCGGCGAAAAAAGCATCCTCAAGGCCACCAGCTTCTGCAGCCTGCTGGCCGCGCCGTGGCTGACGCAATTCCCAAAGGACCGAGCCGTGAGCCTTTCCATGGCGCCTGAAATCTATATCAGCACGGTCCTGGGGGCACCGGCCTACATCACCGACCTCGCGGGCGGTGCCAAGCCCCGCATGGCTTCGCTGATGGAAGCGATAGGCACAAGCCTACCGTCCCTGCATTCAATGTCAGCCGGGGAGTTGGCGGCCATGACCTACTTGGCGGAAATGACCAACATGCAGCTTGCATCTGAGGTAGCGGGCGCCCGGGTGCTCCAGTTGGATTTTGACCGTTATCTGAAAGACCCGGCAGCGTCCCTTGCGGCGCTGGCCCGGCATTTTGGCCACCCAGCCGATAAACAAAGCATAGCCACCGCGCTCAGAAACCCGATTCTTGGGCGATATTCGAAAGCCACGGACTATAGCTTTTCCGCGCAGGACCGGCGCGACCGACTGGCTGCATCCCGCGCTGAAAACAGCGGGGAAATAACCAAGGGAATGAATTGGCTGGTTGATTTCGCCCGCACCCACGAATTGACAGCGAGCGCGCTCAGGGCATTCGGATACGCGAACTAGCGCCTAGGTGCCGCTCCACATCCTTGTCAGGTTCTGGCGCACATATTCAAGCCGCATCTGCTCGTCCGCCCCCACCTTGGCAGCGTTGGCGTGCAGGAATTCCGTCAGTTCAACCAGAATCTCGCGCTGCTGAAGGTCACGCACCATGCTTTCGATAAAGGTGATGGAAACGATGCGCTCGCCTTTAGTTACCGGCAGCACCTGATGATAAGTGGTGCTGGGATATACAATCGCCGTCCCGGCCTTGCCCTTGATCGTAAGGTTCTTGTCCCCCATGCGCACATTCAGCTCGCCGCCCTCATAGCTTTCTGGGTCAGACACAAAAATCGTGCAACTGATGTCCGACCGGATGGCCGGGCGGTATGGCAACATGGCATTGTCGATATGTTCGCCATAATTCATGCCCGGTTGGTATTTGGTCAGCATCGGGATGGCCATGGTTTTGGGGATGCAATAGTCGCGGAAATATTCGTTCCGGGAAAGCCCAGCCTGGACAATACTCGCCGCTTCCTTATAGCCCTCATCACCATGGTTAGGCTGCAGATTGTTCTTCTTGGAAAAGCCCGGGTTGCTTTGTCGCCCATCTTCAAAATTGATCGTCTGCGCCAGCTCTCTCAGGCGCGTAACCTCTTCGGGCAGCAGAAGCGGGTCAATAATATGAAACATGAGGCTCTCCGATGTGTGTGATGGGCAAGGCCTAGCATGCGGGAGGAAGAGCTTCAATTAGACGAAAGTCGCACTGGATCACCCACTTGGGGATTTCTTATACTCAGCCGCAGAATTTCTATGGTGTTCCCTTGCCTTTGTTGAGCTACCTTCTTTTCAAACGGGAGGAACAGAGGGAATACCCATGAAAAAGACACTCACCGCATTTGCCCTTGCGGCAACGATTTTGACGCCACAGGCGCACGCCAGCCAGGACAACCCAACAGCGCATGAGCAGAAAGCGCTGGAAATATATCGCACGTCTATTTCCATGCGCACCGCCCAAGGATTCGGCAATGTACCCAAACTGGCCAATTATTTGGCTGATCAATTCCGGGCGGGCGGCTTTGGCGACGCCGATATCCATATCAAGGAAATGGGCGAAACTGCCGCATTGATCGTGCGCTACCGGGGTGATGGGTCATCGGGCAAAAAACCGATCCTTCTGTCCGCCCATATGGATGTGGTAGACGCGCGGCCGGAAGACTGGGAGCGCGACCCCTTCACGCTGATCGAGGAAGATGGCTATTTCTTCGGCCGCGGCACTGTTGATAACAAGATGGGCGTGACATCACTTACCGCTGCTTTCCTGCGCCTCAAGGCTGAAGGTTTCGTGCCCACCCGTGACCTGATCATCGCGTTTTCGGGTGACGAAGAGTCCGGCATGGTGACAACAGAGGCCTTGGCCAATGATTTCCGTGACCTGACAGACGCCGAGTTCGTGCTGATCGCTGACGCAGGTGGCGGGGCCCTGGCAGACGACGGCAGCGTGATCAGCTTCAACATGCAGGCCGCAGAGAAAACCTATGTCACCTTTGAGCTAACAGCCACCAACCCCGGCGGCCACAGCAGCCGTCCACGTGAAGACAATGCTATTTATGATCTGGCTGACGCGCTGAAGAAAATCGAGGCCTACAAATTCCCGGTATCCTATAGCGATCTGACGCGTGCTTTCTTCAAGGCCTCATCAAAGCGCTCGGAAGGTGATCTGGGTAAGGCAATGGCGGCCTTCGCTGAAAACCCGAACGACGAATGGGCGGTCAAGACGCTCCGGTCCTACCCCGAATATGTGGGCACCACAGGCACCACTTGTGTGGCCACCATGCTCCGAGGCGGGCATGCGGAAAACGCCCTGCCACAAAGCGCCACAGCAACTGTGAACTGCCGCGTGTTCCCGGGGGCGGGCGTTGACAAAACGCTGAGCATGCTCAAGCAAGTCGTGGCAAACCCTGCCATCAAGTGGGAGGTCATATATGAGCCAACAGAAAGCCCAGCCTCGCCACTGCGAGAAGATGTGCTTGGCCCACTGACAAAAGCCGTCCACACCCTGCACCCCGGCGTGGAAATTGTCCCTTATATGGAATCAGGCGGCACGGACGGTATGCATTTCCGTGCTGCGGGCATGGATAGCTATGGTGTGTCCGGCATCTATATGAAGGGCAGTGATATGTATGCCCACGGCCTCAATGAACGGGTGCCCGTAAAGGCCTTTTATGAGTCTCTTGAACACTGGCATATCCTGCTGACAGAGATTGCAGGAAAGTAAGCGCAGTCTGGCGCAGCCCCCATTGGCGGCTGCGCCCATACCGTGTATCATGCACCTGTTCGGAGTGATGCTTTCAGCGAAACGGGGAGGTTTCCATGGCAGGCTCCAATGGGCTTATCATTCACTATATGAGCATGCGGCGGGCCATTGGTCGGCTCGGGCTGCTGTTTCCCATTATCCTTGTTGTAGGCAGCATCCTGTTCGGCGATATGGTCACCTTGAATGGCGACCTGATGCGCCTGTCGATCAGCCAATATTACCATTCCCCCATGGGCGATGTTTTCGTGGGCGTGCTGTGTGCAGAAGCCATCTTCCTCTATGCCTATCAGGGATATCAAGACACGCCCGAACAGGCCGCCAGGCGCCCGTGGTATCATATCTCAGACAATGCGGCGGGCAACATCGCAGCTGTGGCCGCCGTGGGCACCGCGCTTTTCCCAACGCTTGAGACCAAAGACGTGCTGGCAGGCGTTCCCTTTGGCGTCTCAAGCTATCTGCACTGGTTTTTCTCGCTCGCCTTCTTCCTGGTCCTGGCCTATTTCTGCCTGTGCCTGTTCACCAAATCCGGAGAGACGGAGCCCACCCTGCAAAAACGCCGCCGCAACAAAATCTACCGGCTTTGCGGTTGGACCATGCTGTCTATGATCGGCCTGGGCGCGGCCTATCTGATTTTGGGGAAATATGTGCTGAGCGCAGACCAGGTCACAGCGATTGAGGCCTGGAGCCCCACCTTCTGGCTGGAGACAATCTCCGTCTGGGCATTTGGCCTGTCGTGGTACGTCAAGGGCGAAGCAATCCTCAAGGACATGCCTTATGAGGAAGATGAGGACGGCGAAACTGAAGCATCCTAGCCTTTGATATCCCGCAGAAGCAGAATGTCCTTGATCTGCTGTTCTTTTGCCTTTTCAAAGCCGCATGGAAAATCTGCACCAGACACGTTTGTGAAAGTGCCAAACAAGAGGTCCCATATCGGCAAGCCATAGTTGTTTGCATGATGCCCCGCCTTATGGTGTATGCGGTGCATTTCTGGCCTCTGGACAATGTATCTCAGCCAATGGGGAGAGCGGGTATCAGAGTGGATATAGATGTTATAGACAGCCGCATAAACAAGCGCGATAGCTGCAACATCCACGCCCACCCCCAATAGCCAGAACGCCACGCCGACATTAAGGATATTCGCGGCCAGGCCGTCGAAGGGATGCACATAAAAAGCTGTCAGCGCTTCAATCCGTGCCGGGCTATGGTGCAATTGATGAAACACCCGCCACAGCAAATCGAACCGGTGGGTCGCCCGGTGCCACCAGTAGGCAATGAAACTGACAACTAGGAACACAAGAAGCGCAGCCGCAAATACCGGGATGCCGGGATTCAACTGGAAAACCGCATGAGCCGCGAACCAATCATTGAACAGATAGCCTGCTGCAAGCGTCACGGCCATCTGCACCGCGCTGATCGCCCCCGCATATATCTGCCAGCGCTTGTCACAGTCATTACCCGACGCGGGCGCAATCACCTCGAAGGTGAAAACCACCACAAAAACAATGAGAATAACAAAATACCCGGCTAGTCCCATCTGGCATCCCCTCTCATGTGCCACGCTCGCAGCCAAACAGCCATCCGGCAAGCCGACACAATGCCGCGGTCCCTCATAGTTCCTTAAAGCAAGCCTAGCTGCTCACCAGGCGTGGTGATCGGGTCAAGCTGCCAGTTGATCGGTGTTTTGCCCTTCGCCTTCAGATAGTCGTTGGCCTTGGAGAAATGCCCGCAGCCGAAGAATCCGCGATAGGCGCTGAGCGGTGACGGGTGCGGGCCCTCAAGCACCATGTGCCGATCCTTGTCGATCCCGCCACCCTTTTTCTGTGCATATCCACCCCACAGGATGAACACGAGTCCGTCGTGATGACTGTTGAGCTCATCAATCACCCGGTCCGTGAACTTTTCCCAGCCCTTGTTTTGATGTGCGCCAGCCTTCGCGGCCTCCACCGTCAGGACGGCATTCAAAAGAAGCACACCCTGTTTGGCCCAACCTTCCAAATAGCCGTGGCCCGGGTGCGTGACACCCAGGTCTTCCTCAAGTTCCTTATACATATTCCTGAGGCTCGGCGGCACATCCACACCAGGCTGGACCGAAAAGGAAAGCCCGTGTGCCTGCCCCGGGCCGTGGTAAGGGTCCTGCCCGATGATCACCACTTTGACATCGTCAAGAGGCGTGACCTCAAGCGCATGAAAGAGGTTTTCTTCCAAAGGATAAATGGTTTTGCCCGCAGCCTTTTCGGACGCGAGGAACGCCTCCAGCGCCTGCATATAGTCTTTGCCGAATTCGTCGCCGAGCGCCTTTTGCCAACCGGCTTCGTTGATCTGCATACAATACTCCCCTGCCTAAAGCCCTTCTTACACGAGAGAGGGCGGCGGAGGAAACAGCTAGATTGCCTAGCCCAGAAGCATTCGAGCAAAGCTGGCCCAGGCCTCGGTCGGACCAATGGCGAAAAAGGTCACATACCGCGCCGCAAGCACAAGTCCAGCGATCAGTGACACCTTATGCATGCGCCCAAGTGTCCTCCGGTCATAAATGCACAAGGCAGCGATCAGCCCGAAGTGGAACAAAAGACCGATTGGCGCAAACCCAAGCGTCAGGCCAAGCCTGCCTGTCGCCGGGTCCATCATCATGATGCCGACAAGCAGCATCAGGCGCTTGTGGGTCTCAGGCACTTTCCGGTTTAAAACAGCCAAGCTGTAATAGACGACAAAGAGCGTAATATCCATCAGCGGCAGCATGACGAACTGCTCGGGCGAAAACGGCGTTGCGCTGCTTTCGCCGCGGGCGAACACCTCCCCCGTCACAACAACCGAAACCACCGCCATAGCAATAGCGAGAGCAATACTGGCCGTGCCAAGCGCCATATGTTTCCTCAGGTTTCGTGCACGGACCAGCGAGGCCTGATAGGTGTATAGAACAAGCCAACCGAAGAACAAGACACCATGCATCGCCAACATCGGGCTCATCTCGCCGCCAGTGGCGAACCGTTCATACATGAAAGGGCCAAAGCCCAGAAAGGACAGCAGGATCAGGGCAACACCCATCCCCACATAGAAACTGCGACCGGTTTGCGTGGCCCCCATAATTATTCTCCCCTTTTCCCCACAGGAAAAGCTGCCAGATTTCAGCTCCCCTGCCAATCAGGAACTTTATTGTTCTGATGTTGCTGACGGCGTGTTTTTTATCTTTCGCAAGAATCGATAGCGAAAATATTTCTATCCATAGGCGCTCACAAGCATGACTTTGGACTATTCATGCTATAATTTTGTTCATACTGGCATTTCATTCCAGCGTCATTCCTTCGTCATCCATTCTAGTGAGCGGCTTTTCTCAAATTCGCCATTTTTAAAAATCATCTATTTTAGAATATTATTTTTATGAATAGGTGATATCACTATTTATTGAGTATAATTTTTCTACTGACCCCCCTAAATTCTTCTCGTTTGTTTCGCTTGGTTGCCAGCCTTATGTATGGAACCACTGAAGAAGCACCCTTCAGCCCTTGGCAGGATTTGAAGCTGAAGAGTGCAAGATTGACGCGAGGAGTATAGGGCTATGTCGAGCATCCCTGTTTTTTTGACCGCTGAAAAGCATCACATTCTGATCGTTGGCGCCACATCGGCGGCGATGGCGAAGGTTGGCCTGTTCACGCCAACACAAGCCCGCATCAGCGTGATTGCTCCAGACGCCACAGACGCGCTTCGGGAAGCCGGGCTGCTGCCCGAGGACACCGGCCGTGAGCTTCTGGTCCACGACCGCCCATTTGCGGAAGATGACCTGAAGGGCAAGACGCTTGTCTATATCGGCGCCGACGACGAGATCACCGAGGAACGCATCCTGAGGCTCGCCAACACCCGCAACCTGCCGGTCAATGTGATCGACAAGCCAGCCAAATCGAATTTCACGACACCTGCTCAATTTGCCCGCGGGCCGCTGCAGGTAGCTTTCTCTTCCGGGGGTGACGCACCAGTGTTTGTGCGCCGCCTTCGTAGCAGCCTTGAGAAACTCCTGCCCCCTTCTCTTGGCGTGCTTGCTGCTGCGGCGGGCGCTGTCCGGGCTCGCGTCAAGACCATCATCCCTGACGGAACCCGCCGCAGACTATTTTATGATCGCCTCTATGACAACGCCGGCACCTATGCCGACCTTGACCAGCATGAGGTGGAGCGCCTGGTTCTAGAGGCCGCTAAAAGCCACCGCGTGGGTGCCACCACCGGCCAGGTACAGCTTGTGGGCGCAGGCCCGGGTGATCCGGACCTTCTGACCATCAAGGCGCACCGTGCGCTCCAACAAGCAGACGTGATTGTCTATGACCGACTGGTGAGTCGCGACGTGCTGGCCCTCGCCCGCCGCGACGCAGACCTGATCTTCGTTGGCAAGCGCGAAGGCGACCATGGCATCGGCCAGGACGGCATCAACCACGTGATTGTTGAGGAAGCCCTCAAGGGCCGTCGTGTTGTACGCCTAAAGGGTGGCGATCCCCTATTGTTCGCACGCGCTGGTGAAGAACTGGACGCTCTCCGTACACACGACATACATGTGGAAGTCGTGCCCGGCATCAGCGCCTTTCAGGGCATTGCCGCCACCACGCAAATCCCGCTGACGGACCGCGCGCACGCGAGCTCCATCACGCTTGTCACAGGCCACCTGAGGGATGGCGCCTACAAGGATTGGGCGCGCCTTGCAGGCGACGGCCAGACGCTTGCGGTATACATGGGCGTCAAGGGTGCTCCAAAGATTTCCGCAGGACTGATCGGTGAAGGCGTGAAGGCGTCAACGCCAGTGGCCGTGGTTGAGAACGGCACCCGGGCCAACGAACGCCGCTTCTACGGCACGCTCGCGACTCTGCCTGAAGTGGTTGCCAAGAACAATGTGAAAAGCCCTGCGCTTCTGTTGATCGGTGATGTGGTCTCGACCGCTTCCGACCTCGCATGGGCCGCAAAAGAAACTGATCGCCTGGTCGCGACAGCTTGAGGATAT
>Ga0209273_10000311_pt1 | contig 70545 bp, 68 predicted proteins | sample tdAd471_FD_187126 | JGI IMG/M metagenome (GOLD analysis project Ga0209273, IMG submission 187126) | Marine sediment microbial communities from the Atlantic coast under amendment with organic carbon and nitrate - tdAd47.1 (SPAdes)... | ecosystem: Environmental > Aquatic > Marine > Coastal >...
GCCGTTCTTGTCTGCAGCCGGGTGCGTCGGATCGAAACGTTTTTTGAAATCGGTTTTTACGGACGTAATCCGGTCGACTTTGACCAGTTCGGCCCCAAGGTTTCGGTCAAGCTCGTTTTTAAACGTCACCACCTTGCGACGGTAAGGTTCTTCGCCTGGCGCCTTCGGCAGCGAATCGGCGTTCGCAAGATTTTCGGCAATGGTCCTAAGTCGCGTGCCTTGGGCTTTCATGCCCGCAGCGGAAATCTTCATCGCTTTAATGATGTCCACTCGAGAACCCCTTTATTCTAATTGCGTCCGATGGCCGTTCGGAACATCGAGAGGTAGCGCCGGTAGAGATTCGTCGCCGTCTGATAATCGCCCGCCGTCTGCGAAACCTTCATCAATTGCTCTTCCACGACGACGCCATTGCCGTCCGGGGTCGTTTCATAGGTTGCCTTCTGCTCTACTCCGGAGAAGCGTTCTTTGCCCTTCGTGCCCTGAAGATGGCCGGCATTCGTCGCCCGCGGTGCAAGCTTTGCGCCTTCGCTCTGGACCAGATCGCGAAACTGCAATGGCTTGAGATCTTTCGGAATATAGCCAGGCGTATCCGCGTTCGCGATGTTCTTGGCCAAGACCTGTTGACGCGTGTTCAGCCAGGCCATTCGGCCGGTGAGCGTCGCCAACAGAGGCAATTTTGTTACATCCATGAAAGGCCGGTCGTTTCAAGCTGGTTTGGGGGAATCGACGGCTAGGATCACGAGTCTTGCACCCCACCGTTAAGAAAGCGTAAAAATGCGTAGACTTGGTCTAAGGAAATCGAAGGTTTCCGCCCCTTTCCGGGCCGGGGCCAACGGGCGGAACGCGACGCATGCTCTATTTGACCAGGAAGGTTGGCGAATCGGTCATCATCAACGATGAGATCGAGGTAACCGTTGTGGAAATCCGCGGCAAATCGATCAAGCTCGGCTTCGAGTTCCCCGGCGATGCAAGCGTGCTTCGCAAGGAAATCCACGAGCGTATCCAGGAGGAAAACCGCGCCGCCGCCGAAGCGGGCGCCGCCCTTCTCGACCCGCCCTCGGCAGAGGACGAATAAGGCCGCACGCTAAAGACCTTCGCCGCAGCCCTCGCCTTTGCCGCTTGCCTTGGGCAAATCGGCCGCAGGCACCCCGGCATCCACCAAGCGCTTTTCAAAAACCATCCGCCAGCCGGGGGAAAGAGCCGGCAGCTGCAGGGCCAGCATGGCGCCTTCCAGATCGGCCTTTTCCTGAAACATCAGCCGCGCGATAGCCCGCACGCTCACACGCGGAAGCCCCGCCTCGATGCAGAGAATGGGGTCTTGCGCCTCCACCTCGCCCGTCTCAAGGACGCGGGCATAAAAGCCCGTGCGCCCAGAGGCAAGAAAGCGTTTTGGGAAGGCCTCAAGCCCCATCTTCATGGCAAGCTTGAAGCAGGGCACACGGGGCTGGGTGACTTCGATGACGGCACTTCCAATCCGAAATTGATCGCCGATATGGATAGCGTCTTCGGGCATGCCCTCAACGGTGAAGTTTTCGCCGAATTGTCCGAACACAAAATCCTCGCGCCCAAGCTCGCGCGCCCAATCGGCGTAATGCTCGAATGGGTAGGCATAAACCGCCTTACACGCGCCGCCGTGATTTTTGCGATCGGCCTGGCCGTCCCCTTCGAGGTTTTGCCCATGCAACGCCACCCGGCCTTCGACGGAACGTTTGAAAATGCCGGTCGTGACGGTTTTTCCAAGATATTCGACCGCCTTCGGCTCCGAAAGATTGACGGAAAGGAGCTTCATGGAATGCCTCATGGTCTGCTGGTTGCCGTTCTCCATTCGGTCCGCCCCTTGCCAAAAAGGCAAGCTTCGCTATGGCCCAAGCGCCGTTTTAAAGATTCTTTAAGCATAATGCCTCCAGGATATGGCCAAGGAAAGCCGCTCGGCCTTCCAGAAAGTCAGGGAAAAGCCAAATTGAGCGATCCGTTCGATCAAAATGCGCCCGACGCCCGCGAGGTTGCCGTCGCGATCCAATACGACAAAGAAAAGGACCGCGCCCCGAAAATTGCCGCAAGCGGCAAAGGGGCCCTCGCCGAGCGCATCCTGGAAATCGCCTTCCTAAGCGGGGTGAAAGTCCGCAAGGACGAGGACCTGGCCGAACTTCTGTCGGCGCTTGAAATCGGCAAGGAAATTCCCATCGAAGCCTTTACCGCCATTGCCGAAATCCTTTCTTATGTCTACCGCACCAATTCGGCCAATCCGACAATGGAGAAACGCCCATGACCGACACGAACAGCGGCGAGCTGCAGGAGGCCATTGGCTATATCCAGGCCGCGCGCCATGCCCTCGAGGAAGGGGGCAGCATCGACCTCAAACCGCTTGAGCAGAAGATCAATCGTTTCTGCGAATCTCTTGGCGAACTTCCGCCGGAACAGCGCGAGACCATGAAGCAAAAGGCCATCGCGCTGATCGACGACCTCGATCATCTGGCGAAAGATCTGCATTCGCAATATTCCGAATTAAGCGAGCGGCTCAACAAGATGAGCACCCATCATCGCGCCCTCAACGCCTACGGAAAACAACCGGCCGACAAGGAATAGGCGAAGCTCGCCCGAAGTCACGATGGATATCTCGCAATATTTTCGTTTTTTTCTTGCCCTCGCCTTTGTGCTGGGGTTGATCGGGCTGGTCGGCTGGGCCGTGCGCCGCTTTGGCCTTGGCAGCCGAACACCCACCACCCGCAACCGCGACCGCCGGCTTGGCGTGGTTGAAATTCTGCCGGTGGATGGGCGCCACCGATTGGTGCTTTTGCGCCGGGACGACCGGGAACACCTTGTTCTGCTGAACACCGGGCAAGGCGCGGATTTGTTGATTGAAGCCGGCAACCCTGTCCGCGAGCGGCCGGACACCGAGACCGGCGCATCCAAGGCATGAGGAACCGTCTGAAAATGGGGCGTGGCCTGGCCGTCGGCCTCCTTGCGCTTGGCCTTGGCGCCTTCGCGGTACCGGCCATGGCCCAGGGCCTGACGATGGATTTCGGCGAGGGCGGGTCCGCCACGGCGCGCCTTCTTCAGCTCATCGCGCTGTTGACCGTCCTCAGCCTGGCGCCGTCTATTCTTGTCATGGTGACATCCTTTACCCGGATCGTCATCGTGCTTTCCTTCGTCCGAAGCGCGATGGGTCTGCAGCAAACGCCTCCGAACGCCGTTTTGATCAGCCTGGCGCTTTTTCTAACCGCCTTCATCATGGCGCCCACACTGGAGGTGGCGTATCGCGATGGCCTTCTGCCGCTGATCGAAGAGCAGGTGACGGAAGAAGAAGCCTTCGAACGTACGACGGCACCGCTTCATGCGTTCATGATGGAACATGTCCGCGAGGAGGACCTGGCCCTTTTCATGGACATCGCAAAACTGGATGCCGTCGAACAGCCTGAGGCGACACCGCTTCGGGTGCTGATCCCCGCCTTTATGATCAGCGAGCTTCGCCGTGCGTTTGAAATCGGCTTTTTGATTTTTATTCCGTTCCTGATCATTGACCTTGTGGTCGCATCCATCTTGATGTCGATGGGTATGATGATGCTGCCGCCGATCATGATCTCGCTTCCCTTCAAGGTAATCTTCTTCGTCCTGGTGGACGGATGGCACCTGGTCGCCGGAAGCCTGATCAAAAGCTTCGGTTAAGTCCGGAAACGGATTGCCGCGGCTAGTTGAGGGCGCTTAGGCCCTTTTCCTTCAGCTGCTGACGATAGCTTGTCATGAAGGCCTGAAAGTTATCGACATCCGCGATCTCGCTTGCAAGCTCTACAAAATCTTCGCTCGCGTGCTCCGCTTCCGGCGAGATCACCCGGAACATGTTCCCATAGGCGCTGGACGCCATGCGCGGGCCGAAGCGTTCATGCAGCGCTTTCAACCCATCCATGTCGCCGCTCAGCGAAAGGGCCACCGCCCAGCTTAGGATGAACTTCAAATCCCGGTCTTCGAGAACCGTCTCCGGCTGAGGATCGCCTATAAGCTGCGCAAAGATTTTCGCGGCGCTCCCCCAGGCCTGCGTCCGTTGATAGATATCGATTCGCAGCAGATTGGCTTCGTAGCTCGTGTCCTTCTTTAGAAGCTCGAGCGCCTGGTCCGTCTTTCCGACCTCGGCCAGGGCACGAATGGTCAAATGAAGGCGCTGGCGGGCCAGCTCTTCCGAAACCGGGTACATGCTGGTTTTCCGCAAAGCCTGCAAGGCGCCTTCCGGATCGTGGTTGAGAAGCTGAACCAGGGCAAGCCGCGTAGCTACGCGTGCCTTTTCTTTTCCGGAAAGGCGATATTCCACCTGATAGTCGAGAAGCTTCACCGCACGCTCGAGAAGATCGGCGCTTACAAGACGGTCCGCCAGAATTTCAATCATGCGATCGCCGTCTTCGCCGACAGGCGTTAGTTCGCGAAAGGCGTTATAAAGTGCAAGCGCCTTCACCAGAGGCATCTGGCTCGCCTCCCCGCCGAGATAGAGCGTCGTAAAGACGTTCGTCATTTCCAGGGCGATTTCCTGCTTTCGTTCCTCGCCATCGAAATAGGTGATCAGCTGCTTCAGCGCGGTCAGGCCGCTTTGGTATTTTTTCTCTTCGAGGTAAAGCTTCCCCAATTTATGGAGAAGGTTGAACTCAAACTCACCCCCCCGCCAGGCAAAGCGCAGCTTTTCAAGCTGATCGATGGCTTCGGCGGGATCGATTTCCCCTTGTTTCAGTTTCAGCAGCGCCCGATCGAAGGCGGCGCGCGCACTGCTTTCCCGGTCTTCTCCTCCGGCAACGCGGTCCCAAAGAAGGATGGCGCCGTCGGCATCCCGCCGGGCCAGGTGGATGCGCCCATCGAGATATTCGACATGGTTGAATTCCATCGCCCGCAGATCCAGCACCCGCAGCCCACGGAGCCTGGCGTCGGCAAGGTCGAGATTGCCGACCCGATAGGCCGCTTCCGCAGCCAAAAGGTTTAGCTGCACGCGCAACGAATGGGGATAGCGCCCGAAGAACGTGTCTGCCCCGTCAAATCCCCTTGCGGCCTGTGTCCAGTTCGCATCCTTTGCGGCAAGAGCCGCTCGCCAAATGGCAATTTCCGCATCGCCATCCAGACTGGGGTGATTGAGGTTCTCTTTCGCTTCCGAATAGTCGCCCTTCTGGAAAAAGGCCGCGCCACGCATGGCACGGAAATTCATGTCCTCTGCCGCCTCGGGGGATTTTTCTTCAATGCGCGCCAGGACGGCAAGCGCCTCCGGCATTCTTTCATTCGCGAAATAGAAGCGGGCGAGGCGCATCCGCACATCGTTAAGCTGCTTCTCACCGGCAACGGCAAGCGCCTGGCGGAGGCGCTGTTCCGTATCGATAAAGGTCTCTTCGGGCACGCCGCGCCACGCATCAAAATCAAAGATACGAACGCTTGTCAGGAGCGCATCCGATACGGATTGCACATCCTTCGGATCGCCCGGACTTGAAATGCGAAGCGTTTTCGGCCCGAAAACCCGCACACCCCGGGTGGTTGATTCGACCTTGAGCAAATCCTTATGAGGCTTGAGAACGATGCCTTGGGCCGACGCAAGCAATGCAAAATCAACATATTCCCGCGCAATTTCGATGCCTTTATTCGCAACGGCAACCGGCGCGACAAGCAATTCGTCGCCAACTTCCGGATCCAGGACACGAATGACTTCTTCCGCGCTATCCGCGCGCAACAGCAGTTCAAGCCCCTCGTCCGCATTCGCAAGCGTTTGCACCGAAATTTCGGCCAAGGGCGGCATGGCTTCCGGACGGATATCCACGGCCCAGGCGTTGCCGCCGCGGCGAAGCGTCGGGTGGAGACCGGGAACCGGTCCAATGCGAATCACCGTGCCCTTCTGGGACGGCACATGCATCGCGTTCTTTAAAAGCCCTTTCTCCTTGGCCAAGACGTCATCCAGAACGAAGTTCCGGAAACGATCGAAGACAATCCAGATATAACCGGCCCGCGCAAATGCGGCGACGCCGGCCGGGCGGTCCCAATCGAAGACCAGACTAACCGCGTTGCCATTGCGCTCCGTGCGCACCGGGATCAGCGCCTCGCCCGCCGGCACTTTCGCCAATTGCACCGGCCGGCTGGGCGTCTGTTTCAAATTCACCGGCTTCGGCGATGCCACCGCTATTTTCTTCGGCTGCGGGCGCAGCGGCTTTTTCGCCTGTTTCGAGGAAGGTTTCAGGAAATCGACGACAATTCTTGGACCATCCCGAAAATGGCGCAATTTCGTCTTTGCCGAATGCACGAGAAAGACTTGCGTCTTTTCTCCGCGGTCTTTTGCATCAATCGTGCGAATATATTTTGGAAGCGCCTTTTTCAGCTCGCCCAGATCCAGCATGGCCCGGCGCTGAAACCGGATCGTTGCCTTCTTCCCTTTTGTATCCACCCGATAGGCAACGCGGCTGGACCAATCGAAAACAAGGCGCGTATAGGCCGCATGCTCTCCCACCCGCACCCGCACTTTCTCGGCCGGGATGGCCTTGGGCGGGGCGGCCGTCTTGGCCGACGGCATCAGCAGATCGAAGACGGGGTTGCCGGCATCGACGAAGCGACGCAAGCTATAATTTCCCTTTAATTTCAGCATGATGTGCTTTCCGCCCGCCTCGCTTTCGACCTTCGCGACATAGGCGCCGAGACGCTTCAACACCGGCGCAAAGGACGTAGCAATCGGTCGCGCAAATTCGATCCTTAATTCCCCGTCGGCAATTTTTGCGGAATGGGCGAGCGGTTGGGAAACGTCGAATACGATTCGCCCGAAGCCATCATGTGCCCAGGCGCGCATCCTGACTTTTTCGCGTATTTCCTTTTCCTGCGCCGAAGCGGCAAAAACCGCATTTGCAAATACAAATACGAAAAGGAGGAGGCCGAGAGATTTTCGCATCTACTCGTCTCCTTGCGAATTTCGAATGACGATATCGACGCGGCGGGCAACTTCAAAGCGCTGGCTCTCCGGGATCGCCATGGAAAGATTTTCAAATCTGGCGTCCCCCTGACCATAGGCAATGATTTTCTTGCGATAACCGAAATGCCGCAGCTCTTCCGCAACGGTGACCGCGCGCGCCAGAGAAAGTTCCCAATTCGATGTAAAACGCCCGCCCTGCGCCGGCAAGGGATCCGTATGGCCAATAACGTCGATCTGATTGCGCAGATTTTGCAGCAATCCCCCCAACGTAAAAAGTGCATGGCGCGCCGATGGGGTTACGCTTGCCGTGCCTCTATCAAACAGGATGTCGCCGGGAAGCGAGATCAGCAGATATTTTTCATATTCCGTAACCTGGCTTCGGGAAAGCGTTGGATCCTTGACCATCTGTTCCCGCAGGACCGCTGCCAAATAAATCAGGTCCGTTGCCTGTTTGTTAAAAACGCTGCGGATGTCATGGGTTGACGTCGGCTCTACATGCAGGGTTTTGCGGCCAGGATTAAGGTTCTGTTCAAGCGCCCGAACGACGTCTTCCCACTTTTCCGATGCAACGGTCGACATCGAAAACAGCATGACAAAGAACGTAAGCAGCAAAGAAATCATGTCTGCAAACGTCACCATCCAGGCCGTGCTTGCCGCTTTGGGTGGCTCGCTGGAAAAGGATGAATCGTCCATCTGCGCCTCCACCCTTAGCCCGATTTCCGAAAAAGGATTGCATCGTCACCCTCGGCGCGAATACGGAAAAGCAGCCGCAGCCGGCCCGGGTGGCCGTGATCGATGCCGGTATAGATGTTGGCAGGCTCCGTGCCCAAGGCAACCATCCGGCGGGCAAAGGTCCCGACGCGCGCCATTTCCAGGCTTTGCCTGGACCCTGGCGCCTGCCGGGTAACGGGCGGGGCATCGATTACGATGCCCATGTCGTAGCGCAAGCCCGAAGGGCCAAATTTCATGATCTCGCCGAGCTTGCCAAAAAGGTCTTCATATTCGGGCCGAACGTCCGCTTTTTCCGGCACGAACATCTCGTCGGCAATGAAAATAATCTCCAGTAAATTCCCGTGAATCAAAATGTCGACTTGGGCGACCGGCATGGCGTTTTCGAACAATTGTTCGATGTCGCTCAAGAACCGGTTTGAAACGAGGGGCGCTTCCGCGTCGGAACTGTATACGGGACGCGAGCTAAGCGGTCCAAAGTCCGAACGGAAGGTCGCCGTCAAACTATCCAGGACACTTTTCGTGCGCTGCTCGTCCAGCGTTGAGATCACGTTTAAAAGCACGAAAAACGCCAGTAGCAGAAGATAAAGGCCAACGAAGAGAACGACACTAGGATCGTTTTGTTCTTTCTTTTCAATTCCCTCAAGGGCATCCATCGCTCGCTGCCTTTGGCTAATCGAGATCGTTCAGCAGCGCATCGATTTCTTCTTGGCTTTTTCCTCCGCCTGGAAGTTGCGGACCGTTCAGCAAGTCCGCATCGCCGGTCGGCTTTTTCACACTGGCAGTCTTTTCTGCGGGGGGCAGCCTGGAACCGAAGGCGGACACCAATTCCTGTATCTTGTCTTCGATCACTTTAAGGGTCCCGACGATTTTACTGATCCGTTGACCGGTAATGTCCTGAAAGCTGCACGCTTGATAAATATTCGTGGTTGCGTCGTTCAGCTTTTCACGGACCTCGTCGCTGACGTCCTCGAATGTCGCTTCGATCTTCTCCGCCGAATCGAGGATTTCTCCTGTCGCCTGCTCGGTCGCCAGGACAATCGCGTCCAGCTCATCCGTTGCCGACGGAATGTGTTTTGCCTGAATTTCATCCGGGCAAAGCGACGCAATATCCGCCTTTGCCTTTTGAATGAAAACGGCAAGCGATTCAAACTCATGATAGAGCTTCACCGCCGCACCAGAGAGGTCGCCCTCCATTGTCTCGACAACGGATTCGACGATACGAATAATTTCGTCCATCCGCTCTGGATTGGCCGATTCGTCCAGTGCCTCTTGCGCACCTTTTGCCATCACGCGCTCCTAGAAGTCGCCAAGCACACTCGCAATTTTTGCCTTCAACGTTTCCGCGTTGAAAGGTTTGACAATGTAATTCGAAACCCCCGCCTCTTTCGCCACGATGACATTTTCCGCTTTGCTTTCTGCGGTAATCATGATGAAGGGAAGGTCCTTCAATTTTTCGTCTGCGCGCACCTCTTTCAAAAGCTCAAGCCCTGTCATCGGCTCCATGTTCCAATCCGAAATGACGAGACCAAATTCTTTTTCCCGCAATTTCTGCAAAGCGCTGCTGCCATCCATTGCATCGTCGATGTTGTTGAAACTAAGCTGCTTTAGAAGATTGCGTATGATGCGCAACATCGTTTTGTAGTCATCCACGACTAGGATTCGCATGTTCTTGTCGATTCCCATTTCTCGACTCCACTCAAGTTTGATCTTTTGGACGTTCCTGAGCAGAAAGCCTAGGTCGAGGCGGTTAAATTATGGTAAAGGAGCCGCCTGACGGCTAGCCTTTTGGAGTTGGGAGTTGACGCCGCTGTGCGAGTTCGGTGGTTACCGCCTCCGCTTTAACCGGATCCATCTGCGCGATAATCGGCGCAACTTTTGCTTCTTTCATGCGCTCGATGACATCCAGGAGAATCGCCATCTCAAGCCGCTCGAAGATTCTTGCGGCACTTTTTGGCTTCATCGTTTCGTAAATCTTAACGAGGCTTTTAAGCTTCGCCTCTTCCTCTTTGTCGTGCTGTTTCAAATAATCTTTGATGGTTTGCTGAATTTCTTTCAGCTCGTTTATTTTGCCATCGATCCGAAGCTCGGCTGCCTGTAGCAGCCCCTCGCGATTGTCTAGCTGTTCGGCGCGAGCATCCAGCGTCTGGCGGCGATCCAGCAATTGCTGCAGAACATCAATTTCGGCCTGGCTGAGTTCGCTTGGATCTTGATCCGGCTCCTTGGAAGCGACCTCAACGGCGCCTTCTTCCGTGGCCTCCGCCGTTTCGGCCGGTTTTACCGCCTTCGGAGCCGTGGCCGCCGGCTCGGCGGCGGAAACGGCGGTTCCTCTCAAGGAAACCCCCTCCCAAACGCCGCCGACCTTGAGCCCCAACATCAGCACCAGGGTAAAAATCACAAATGGAAGAAGCCGGAATCGAACGGACATAAAAACTTTCCTATCTAACAAGCGCGCTTATCGAGCCGCCTGGCGGGCCGATTGAAGGGCTTCGATCAGCTCGCTCTCGGCGATGGATTTTGGCGCCCCCTGCCCTGTTGCGGGACGCCCGGCAGCCGGTGCGGCGGCTTTTGTGGGAATCTTCGCCACTTTGCGCAAATCGCCACCAGCCCGGATCGCATGATCGAGGCGATCGGCTGCGGTCTCGCCCCGATCGGCCAGAAAAGCCAAATCGTCGCACAAGGACCGCGCAAGGCTTGTCTGTTGCTGCAGATCCTTTGACGATATATCCGCAACACTTTTAAGCCGATGGATGCTGTCTTCCGCCCGTCCCATGGCAGCGCCAAAGCCGGCAAGCATTTTTTCAAAACTTTCTCTTTCCTTGCGAAGCCCAGCCAAGCGCCGATTTAAAACGACGGCATAAACGAGGGTCGCCGTTAAAAGACCGATTAGAAGACCGTCCAGCAAAAGGGAAATCGTCAATTTCCTTCTCCATTCGCCTGCGTAAGGATTTCCGGAATTTTTGATTGATCAACCTGCACGGCGATATGCCCGCCCTTGCGGCCGATTTTCCCGTCGAACAACGGCACGTTGCCGCAACGCAGCCGCACGCTGCTTTCCGGCATGGCGTTCAAAAGAACCTGCTTGCCAACTTCCAAATTCAAAACTTCGCTAAGGGGAAGCTCGATCGCATCAAGAACCGCTTCGATTTCCACATCCGTGCACCATAACTCGCCGGCGAGATGCCCTTCCCAGATCGTGTCGCGTCCAAACTTTTCCCCAAGGAACATCTGGAGAAGCAGTTCGCGGATCGGTTCAAGCGTGGCATAGGGCATGATGAGTTCCATCTGCCCGCCCCGGTCCTCCATGTCCACCCGGAGAACCGCGTGGATGGCGGCGTTCGCGTTCCGGCAAATCGTGGCGAAGCGCGGATTCGTCTCCAGCCGTTCGAATTGGAAGGTGACGGGGCTTAGCGGTTCAAAAGCAGCGCTCAGATCCGCCAGCACGATGGACACCATGCGCTGGATCAATTCCCGTTCAATGGTTGTGTAGGGGCGCCCCTCAACCCGCAGGATCGTCGTCCCACGGCGGCCGCCGAGCAGCACGTCCACGATGGAATAAATCAGGGCGCTATCGACCGTCAGCAGGCCATAGCCGTCCCATTCTTCTGCCTTGTATACGCCCATCATCGCCGGAAGCGGAATCGAATTCAGATAATCGCCAAAGCGAACGGAGGTAATGTTTTCGATCGTTACCTCGACATTGTCGGAGGTAAAATTCCGAAGGCTGGTCGAAAGCATCCGCACCAAGCGATCGTAGACGACTTCCAGCATCGGCAAACGCTCATAGGAGACGAGCGAGCTGTTGATGATTGCCTTGAGGCCGGTATCGCTATCGCCACCTTCCCCTTCGTTAAAACCCAGAAGGGAGTCGATCTCTTGCTGGTTTAAAACGCGCGCCTTCGTTCCGGGGCCGCCGCCTTCGCCGTCTTCGTCGGTCTCCTCATTTGCCTCGTCGCCCATCGCCTCCCATTCGGCGGCGAGTTGATCGTCCTCGCTGAGCGGGGCGTCCGCCGCGGCTTCGGGCGACGTTTCTTCGGTTTCCGTCGATTCGGTTTCGGTTGGCTCTTCCATTCGATGTCCCTATTGAATCAACATTTCTTTGAACAGAATGTCCCGCACCTTCGCAGGCTCCGCAGCGGCCGTAACGCGCCGCAGCAATTCCTCGCGCAGCCGGTAAACGCCCGCCGATCCGCTTAAATCCTCGATCCGCAATTCCCGGAGATAGACCTGAAATTTATCGACGATCCGCGGCATCACCGCTTCGATCCGCGGGATATCGTTCGGGTCTTCAAGTTCCAGACTGACGCTGATTTTGAGATAGCTGGCCTTTCTTCCCTTGGCGTTCAGATTCACCAGCATTTCGGGAAGCTCGTAAAAAACGACCTGTTTCGCGACCTCTTCGCCGGTCGCCTCTTCCGCCTCGGCAACGGCTTCCTCGCTTGGGCTGCTGCTTTCAAAAAGCACAACGGCCAGCACCAGACCGATGATGACCGCCAGCGTGCCGGGCAGGACGTAAAAGAGGATGAGCTTCTTCCCGGAAAGTTTCTTTTTTTCCGGTTCGCCCCCTTCTCCCTCTTCGCCTTCTTCTTCCGCCGCGTCCGTAGCCTCTGCCTCGGTCGCCTTGGCTTCCTCGATATCTTTTTCGGCTTTCGCCATTCCCCGTCCTTGGATTTTGGTTCGCAGTGCCCAACGTTGAACGGCTGCGGGCCCCTCGGCTGCTGCAAGGGTAGGAAAGAAGGGTTAACAGGTGGTTGAAATGCGGTGCGTTTTTGATTGGCGCCATATGGCCGCATGCCGCCGATTTCCAAATGACTTGGCGAAAAGCCGTCGGATAACCGGCAACAACTGCCGGGCAAACCCTTCCCAGCCCCCGTTCTGACGTCGCGTCACGCCGCCGCTATTTACATAACCAATTGAAATGCAAGCAAGTCTTCCTTGGCACGCGCCATGCATCCTTACGTGGTGCACCCACATCTTCAGCGAGGGATGAAGAGAATGGAAACTCCAGGTTTAATCGGCCTATCCAGGCAAATGCTTATGAAGCGCCAACTTTCGGTCATCGCCAACAACATCGCGAACGTGTCGACGGTGGGCTTCAAAAGCGAGAATCTTCTATTTTCGGAACATCTGACGAAGGCGGGAAAAGGCGAAAAAGTCTCTTTCGTCCGCAGCGCCGGCAGCGTTCGCGACCGTTCCATGGGCAAACTTTTCGATACGACGAACCCGCTGGACCTGGCGATCCAGGGACGCGGCTATTTCGCCGTTGAAACCCCCTTTGGCACAAGATACACGCGAAACGGCCATTTTCAGCTGAACGAGCTGCGTCAAATCACCACCAGCGACGGCAATGCGATCCTTTCCGACAATGAGCGCCCGATTACGCTTCGCCCTGGCGACAAGGAAATTACCATTTCCCGTTCCGGGGAAATTTCGTCGGAAAGCGGCCGGATTGGGAAAATTCAGCTACACCAATTTGCCAATGAAGAGGCGCTCGTCCGAATGGCAAACGGGCTTTACCTCTCGCCAATACCGCCCGAACCGGCCAAAACCGCGGAAGTGCTGCAGGGCAAGCTCGAACAATCGAATGTCGAGCCAATTTCCGAAGTGACGAAAATGATCAACCTGGCGCGCGCCTATGAATCGGCAAGCCGATTGGTCCAAGGGGAACATGATCGCCAGCGCCGCGCGATTCAGGTGCTGACGAAAACGAATTAGAACACACAACTTAAAGTTGTGATAAAAGAGGATTAAGCAATGAGTGCTTTGGATGTTGCAGCAACTGGGATGTTGGCACAACAACTTAACGTTGAAGTGATCGCCAACAACATCGCCAATCTGAACACGACCGCCTACAAGCGGCAACGCCCTGAATTTCAAGATCTTTTGTACCAAAACCTGGAACTTGTCGGTTCCACCTCCAGCGACAACGGAACCATCGACGCGTCCGGCATTCAATTGGGGACTGGCGTGCAAACGTCGGCCGTTTACCGGATCACCGGTCAGGGCAATCTGGTCAGCACGGAGAACACCTTCGATCTGGCCATCGAGGAAAAGGGCTATTTCCAGGTCGAATTGCCAAGCGGCGATACGGCCTATACGCGGGCAGGCTCGTTTCAGCTTAGTCCGGACCGGGAAATCGTGAACTCGGACGGCTATCGGATCCTTCCTGGCATCACGATCGCCGCGGACGTCACCGAGGTGACGGTCAACTCCACCGGGGAAGTCCTGGTCAAGGTCGCGGGACAGGTTACCCCGCAAAATGTTGGGCAGTTTGAACTGGCCGTTTTCCCGAATGAAGCCGGTCTTCAAGCCGTTGGCAGCAACATGTTCCTGGAAAGCGCCTCCTCCGGCAACCCGACGACCGGAACGCCCGGCTCAACCGGCATCGGCACCGTCATTCAGGGATTTCTGGAATCTTCGAACGTCAACATGGTCACCGAAATTACGACCCTCATCGCCGCCCAGCGCGCCTATGAGATGAACTCGAAGGTTATTCAGACATCCGACGAAATGATGCAAACGGCAAACCAGGTAACCTAGGGGCTTTAGCGATGATTAAGCGAATTGCACAAGCGCTTCTCTTGCTCGGACTTTGTGCGGCGTTGACGCCTGCAGCCTGGGCCCAGCCCGTTTTGCACGATCACGCCCGCATCGAAGGCGACGTCATTCGTTTTGGCGATCTTTTCCAGAACGCCGGGGACAAGGCGGAGGTGGCCATCGCCAAGGCGCCGGCACCGGGGGCACGGATTATCCTGGACGCCGACCGCCTGACCCGTATCGCGAGAGCCCATAAATTTCCCTGGCGGGCACGCTCCAGCTTCGAGCGCGTCGTCGTCGAGCGTGCCGGCACGGCAATTCCAAAGGACGCCATCATGAAGGCCCTTGAAGACGCCCTTCTCGAACAGGGCGCCCCGAAAAACATGCAGATTGCCTTCGCCGACCGGGATTTTCAGATTTACGTGCCGGCAGACCGCCCTGCAACCATCGCCATGAAGCGCCTGGAATATGACAAGCGCACCCAATATTTTTCGGCAACCCTTGTCTCTCCGGCAAGCGGATTGGTCGCGAAGGAATTTCGCGTTAGCGGCCGAACCCATGCAACCGTCGCGATCCCCGTCCTGCACAACCGTGCAGACCATGGCGATATTCTGCGCAAACAGGATATCCAATGGATCCAGATGCGGGCGGACAGGATCGGGGCGAACACCATCACCGCCGCCAGCGATCTTATTGGCAAGACGCCGCACCGGATGATCCTGGCCGGAAAGGCCATCGACAAAAACGGCGTGCGCCGGCCAATCCTTGTGGAAAAGGGCGATATTGTGACGATGACCTACCGCACGTCTTCCATGACGTTGACGATGAAAGGGCGTGCCCTGGACCAGGGCAGCCAAAAGGACATGATTCGCGTGCTGAACGTTCAGAGCAAGGTGGTGATCGATGCGATCGTCACAGGCCAAAACAAAGTCAGCGCTTTTGCACAGGAAAGTCTGGCCATGAAAGGGGATGGAAGCCATGTACGCTAGGACATGCACGCCGTTTTTGCGCTTCGCCGTTCTTGCGCTGTTGGTGACGGCCTTGGCTGGCTGCAACACGCTGAAACGGCTGACGGAGGTTGGCGAAGAGCCCCGGCTCACGGAAATTCAGAACCCGGTCAAACAGCCGAACTACCAGCCGGTCAGCCTGCCCATGCCGGCGGTGGAACCGGTGGCCTATCATGAAAACTCGCTTTGGCGAACCGGCGCACGAGCCTTTTTCAAGGACCAGCGCGCGGCCCGCGTTGGCGACATTATGACCATCACGATCACGATTGCCGACAATGCGAACGTCTCCAACACGACGACCCGCACCCGCACGACCGCGGAAGACGCTTCGCTTTCATCGTTCCTTGGCTATGAGGCACAGCTCGGAAACATTCTTCCGAACGCCGTCGACCCGACAAACCTGGTGGACGCGGACAGCACGACGAATTCCACCGGCACCGGCACCGTCAATCGCAGCGAGACCATCAATCTGAAGGTTGCGGCCGTCGTGACCCAGGTGCTTCCGAACGGAAACCTGGTGGTCAGCGGGCTTCAGGAGATCCGGATAAATTACGAGGTCCGGGAATTGCACATCAACGGCATCGTGCGCCCCGAAGACATCACGGCCGCCAACACGGTGAGCTATGAGAAGGTTGCCGAAGCCCGCATCGCCTATGGCGGGCGGGGGCAACTCACGGACGTTCAGCAGCCGCGTTACGGCATGCAAATCTACGAAACCCTCTTCCCGTTCTGATCCCTCGTTCTCCAGACGGGAAAAGCGAAAGGGCCAATGTTCAACATTGGCCCTTTTTCGTATCCGCGTCGTTTGAAAGGCTTAATCGTCGCGGTGGGTTTTTTCCATGCGCTCGTGACGCTCCTGCGCTTCAAGCCCAAGCGTCGCAATGGGGCGCGCCTCGAGACGGTTTAGGCCGATCGGCTCGCCCGTCTCAACGCAATAGCCATAGGTGCCGTTCTCAAGACGAAGAAGCGCCTCATCAATCTTTGCGATCAGCTTGCGTTCCCGGTCGCGGGTCCGAAGTTCAAGGGAGCGGTCCGTTTCAAGGGAAGCCCGATCCGCAATGTCGGCCTCCTGGCCGCTCTCCTCGCGCAGATGCACGAGCGTTTCCTTTGATTCCATCAAGAGATCTTCCCGCCACCCCAGCAATTTGCGACGGAAATATTCCTGCTGACGCGCATTCATAAACGGCTCGTCGTCGGAGGGACGGTAATCCGCGGGCAGGTCGGCCTTCAGGGGACGATTCATCGTTTCTCACGGAAGCTATGAAATTTGGCTGCGGAGTATAGGTAGCAAGCCCTAGCGCCGCAAGATCATCGGGAAAGGAAAACCGCCATGGGCCTTGCCCCGAAAGGCCGTAAAATATCTTTTCTTTTCAATAGGTTATTCTGATTGGCCTTTGGGAGGCAAAAAATTTGCTGGATTTAGGGCCAAAGAAAAGCCCGCCGGCACGGCATTTAGAAGGATTCTTGATATTTTGCCAGCTCGACGGCGGCCCGCAGCTCGATCTCATCCAGGATGCCGGCAAGTTTGGGATCTGTCACTTTGATGCGTTCCGCGCGCACGCGGTCTTGAAGTTCGCGAAGCTTGGCGGGGTCAATCGTTCCCACCAGGAGGGCGTGGCGAAGCTCGTCAAGCTGATCGAGCAGCCCTTGTGCCGATGCCTTGGCACGGGATGCTTCGCTGGTGGCATCGCCTACTTCCTGAAGGGCCAGCAGCCCGTCTACGGCCGCCGGGGTCACCTTTGCCGTCGCGCCAGCGGACGCCGTTGCCTCTAAATGCGATGCGAACGCGCGGCCGCCTCGCGTTCGCTCCGTCTTTCCGGTGCGGCGAATCTGGGTGCTACGACCTGGGCCGGTAACGGGAATTTTCATTTAAAAATATATAGCTACAACGATCTTTTCCCAAGGATCCGCACTCGTCCTTAAAAACCCGTTAAACCACCGCGCCAACCTTTGGCGAAGGCTTTGCCTTTCCGGCTTATCGGGGCGGCAAATTTTTCCCTTTATCCGGCGCGCAGGCCCCTCTTGCCTGGCCTTTTCTTCCGCCCGCCCTCCGAAGCTGCTTGAGACAATCTTTTTAAATCAAGCAATTAACCGATTTCCAAAGATGGCACGGCTTTCGCAACTTACCTCCCTGCGAAGGACACCATCGATAGGTTGAAAGCTTATGCAGGGGAAAAAACATCACGGCAGCGAATTTGTGAGGCGGCGCCTCCGGCACCGGCTGATTGCGCTCTTCAGCATTGTCTGCCTGTTCGCAAGCAGCTTTCCGGCAGGGCCGGGGAATGCCTCGGTGCGAATCAAGGACATCGCCGATTTTCAGGGCGTTCGTGACAACCTCCTGGTTGGCTACGGCCTTGTCGTCGGTCTGGACGGCACCGGCGATTCCCTGACAAACGCAATTTTCACAAAGCAGAGCCTGATCGGCATGCTGGAGCGCCTTGGCGTCAACGTCCGTGACCAAAGTATCAAAACGGACAACGTGGCCGCCGTGATGGTAACCGGGACACTGCCGCCTTTCGCAAGGCATGGCGGACGCATCGACGTCGCCGTAAGCGCCATGGGCGATGCCGAAAGCCTGCTTGGGGGCACCCTTCTGGTAACGCCTATGATCGGCGCCGACGGGGAAATCTACGCCGTCGCCCAGGGGCAAGTGGCGATTGGCGGATTTTCCGCTTCAGGCGCGGGCGGCACCAGCGTCACGAAAGGTGTGCCGACAAACGGCCGCATTCCGAACGGCGCCATCGTCGAGCGCGCCGTCGATTTCAACATGGCCAGCCTGAAAAGCATCAATCTTTCGCTCCGCAATCCGGATTTCACGACCTCGCGCCGCATAGCCCAGGTCATCAATGGGCATCTGAACGCACCGGCCGCACAAAGCCTAGACCCGTCTACCGTGACGTTGCAGGTGCCGGCCGCCTATGCGGCGGATATCGTCGCTTTGATCACGGACATCGAACAATTATCGGTCCAGCCGGACCAGCGCGCACGCGTCGTCATCGACGAGCAATCCGGCACGATCGTCATGGGCGAGAATGTGAAGATCAGCACCATTGCGATCGCCCAGGGCAATCTGACCATTCGTATCACCGAAACCCCGCAAGTGTCACAGCCGAATGCCTTTTCCGACGCGGGTACGACGACAACCGTGCAGCGCACGGATATCGACGTCGATGAGGAGAGCGGACAGCAATTGGCCGTCTTCACAAGCGGCGTGGATTTGCAGGAACTGGTCAACGGGCTGAACGCCCTTGGCATTGGGCCGAGAGACCTCATCACCATCCTGCAGACCATCAAGGCGGCGGGCGCCCTGCAGGCAGAAATCGAGGTGATGTAATGGACGGCCTGAAAACGCCCATCGATTCATCGCTTCTTACCCTGCAACGGCAGGGAGAGCCGAAAGTCGCCCCCGCGCACAACCCCGAAGAGGCGCGCAAGGCCGCCGAGGATTTCGAGGCCTTCTTCCTTTCCCAGATGGTTGGAACGATGTTCTCCGGCCTCAAGACGGATGGGCCCTTCGGCGGCGGATTCAGCGAAACGATCTACCGGTCCATGATGGCCGAAGAATACGGGAAGGTCATGGCGCGGCGCGGCGGCGTCGGTATCGCCGATTCGGTGCAACGGGAAATCCTAAAACTGCAGGAGGTGGGTGGACATGCACATGGAAGCTCAGATTGAGGACCTAACGATGGTAACGGAGCAGTTGATCGTCCTGATGGATCAGGAGACGTCCCTGCTGCACGAGCGCCGTCATGAGGATATCCGCGGCCTACAGGTAGAGAAGGCTCAACTGGCCCATGCCTATGAAGGACATTTGCGCGGTTTGCGCGAGCGGCCGGAAAACATTCAGAACGTTTCGCCGTCGCTTCTCGACCGATTGAAAACCAGCAACATCGCCTTTCAAAAGGCAACCCAATCGAACGCATTGGCGCTGAAGGCAGCAATGGAGGCCAACAACCATGTGCTCCGCGCCGTCGCCAAGGCCGTTGCCGATTCGAATGCGAACGGCGATGGCTATGAACGCAGCGGCAAGACGTCTGGAAAGTCGGGACCCGGCGTTTCCGTCACGCTTGATCAAGAATTTTAGAAAAGCCCGCATTGGATAGCTGACATGTCGCTTAACATTTCGCTTCTTACAGCAATTTCCGGCCTGAACGTCACGCGGACCGCCATTGACGTGGCAAGCCAGAACGTCGCCAACGCGAACACGGAAGGCTATTCGCGCAAGATCGTCAATCTGGAAGCCCGAAACATTCTTGGGACGGGCGCCGGCGTCCGTGTCTCGAGCATTACGCGCAACGTAGATGAGTTTCTATTGCGGGATTTGCGGGCCCAAACGGGATCCCTTGGCACGTCGGAAATTCAAAAACAATTCTTCGACCGTATGCAGGACCTCTTCGGATCGCTGGGCTCAAACTCGTCGCTGACCAACCAGATCACCGAACTCGACACCGCTTTTCAATCCCTTGCCACTACACCGGAGGGCGTTTCTCAGCGTCTTGACGTCGTCAACGCCGCCGTAACCATGGCGCAGCGGTTCAACGCCATGTCCAGCGACATTCAGAAATTGCGCCTTGAAGCGGAAGTGGGAATTTCCAACGCGGTCCAGGATGTAAATCTCCAGCTTTCAACGATCGCCGATTTGAATTTACGGATATCCAAACTTGTCGGAGCGGGACAGACGGCGACGGAGCTGGAAGATCAGCGGGACATCGCGCTGAACAAACTTTCCGAATACATGGATATTTCCTATTACTATCGCGGCAATAAGGAAGCGGTGGTTTCGATCGGCTCGGGCGATTCCCTTGTCGATCGACTGGCCCTGCCGCTCAGCTTTACGCCCTCTTCGTCCGTAAGTGCGGCGAACAACGGCTTTGGCCCCATCACGCTCAACGGGGTCGACATTACGGATCGTCTTCGTTCCGGGAAAATTCGCGGCCTCATTGACCTTCGCGACACGTCGCTTTCGCAGCTTCAAGCCGAGTTGGATACGCTTGGCGCAAAGCTTCGCTTTGAACTCGACCAGGCGCACAACCGGGGCGTCGGCCTGCCACCGCAAAACACCCTGAGCGGCAGCCGCACCGTAGCCGGAACCGACCCCTTCAGTGGCACCGGCACGGTCCGGATCGCGATCCTGGATGCCAATGGTGATTTCGCCGATGACGGCGTTGGGGGCGCTGCTGTTTTCGATTTCGATCTGACAACGCTTCCCAGCCCTGCCAATGTGACAGATGTCGTTAACGCGATTAACGCCGCCTTTAATCCGGCCGTCGCCACCGCCAGCATTGATACCAATGGCAGGGTTACCATTCAGGCCACCAATCCTGCGAATGGCGTCGCCATCAACGAAAGCACAAGCGCCGTTGCCGTCGGCGATACGACAATGGGATTTTCTCATTTCTTCGGATTGAACGATCTCTTTACGACGGGCGCGAATTACGACAGCTACTCGACCGTTCAGCAAAGCGCCGCCACCACCCCGCTGGGTTTTAGCGGCAATCTGGTCTTTTCCGGGTATGACACGGTCGGCGGCGCGCCTTATACCGGAACCGTCGCCTATGTGGCCGGCGATACCCTGGATAGCCTTGCCGCAAAAATCAACGCGGATGGAACACTTTCCGGCAGCGGCGTCAACGTCACGGCGCAAGTTGTCAAAGAGGGCGGCGCCTTCCGTTTGCAGATCACCGATACGAACGGCGACAATTTCTTCGTGTCGGATGGTGGCGGTGGCAGCCTGGTCTCCTCGATGGGAATTGCGCCAGACCGCACCGGCGAATCCAGCGTTCTTTCCGTCCGCAGCAACGTCTCGAACGACCCGGCCAAGCTTTCGCGCGGAACGTTAAACCTGGCGGTCGGGCCTGTCCTTGGCGACGCCGGCGTCGCCGTCGGCGACAACACCGCCGCGCAAGCCCTGGCAAACCGCTTTTCCCAGAAACTTACCTTCGTTTCGGCGGGAGGCTTGCCGCCGCTTGGCAACACGCTTTCGGAATATGCGACGTCGATTCTTTCGCTAAACGCAACCGAGGCGGACAACGTTTCGGCAAATTTGCAATTCCGCAGCGACCTTGTCGGCGAGCTGTCTTTTCAGGCGATCTCCGTCAGCGGCGTCAATATCGACGAGGAAATGGCCCGCATGGTCCTGATCCAAAATTCTTACAACGCGTCGGCACAGATGATCTCGACGATTTCCGAGATGCTTGACGTCCTGGTCAATCTGGTTCCCTAGGAGAGCGAAATGATCTCGTCAACGATTGCCAATCTCGCTCAGGAAACGAAGCTGCTGAACCGCATCTTCACCACCCAGAAGCAGATATTGGACACCCAAAATCAGATATCGACGCAAAAAGTTGCCGTGCGCTATTCGGAAATTGCGGCCGATTCGGACCGGCTGGTCAATCTGAAGGCATCGCAAGAGCGGATCGATCGCTTCACTCTAAACAACCAGCAGGTTATCCAGCGTTTGCAGACGATGGAACTGCATACCTCGCAGATTTTTGACATCGCGACGGAATTCCGCACCCTTTTGATCAGCGCGCTGAACACGGATGACAATGCCAGCAACATCGCCATCAACGCCGAAGCGACAAACCGCCTGGAGGCGGTATCGGGGCTTTTGAATGTCGATGTCGAAGGCCGTTATCTCTTCTCAGGGATGCGCACGAGCACGCGCCCGGTGGACCTGACCGATCCGACCTTCCTGCCGCCGCCGGCTGGTTATCCATCCGCCGCGGATACGACCTATTACCAGGGAGACGGGGCAACCTTGGTCGCTCACGCCGACGACGATCTGGACGTCTCCTATGGCGTGCGGGCAGACGCACCCGGCTTTGAAAAATTGATCCGCGCACTTCATCTTAGCCAAACCACCGTCACCTCACCGCTGGACCGGGCGAGGCTGGAAGAAGCCCTGCGGCTTGCCGAGGAGGCCGTGAACGAAATTCCGGATATCCGGACGGGCATCGGCGCCTCTCTCAAGACTCTCGAGCTGGCAAACGAAATCCATACCGACGCGATTTTGCAAACCCAGGGAGCTGTTAGCGGCATCGAGAACGTAGATGTCGCCGCGGCAATGACAAAGCTATCGAACGACCAGCTGCATCTCGAGGCATCCTTCATGGTGCTGGCGAGACTGTCATCCCTGTCCCTGATCAATTTCCTTCGCTAACAGGGACAACCGAAACAACCCACGCAAGCATTCAAACAGAGGCACCGCCATGATGTTACAAACCGAACATTCAACCGAAGTACTGCCGCCGGAAATCGGTGGCCTCGAAGAAGACGAGATGGTTGTTCAGGGCCGTTTCGGAGAGCTGCGATTTGGCCCGCAAAATTTGTTGCGGCTTCCCCAGGGGCTTTTTGGCTTCGCCTCCCATCACAATTTCGGCTTAGCGAATTTTCCAAAGCGGGAATTTGCCAGCTTCAAGGTTCTGCAATGTCTGGAGGATGCGAAGCTTTCCTTTCTCATCCTGCCCCTGGAGCCGGGGACAGACCTTATTGCCGCGCGCGATCTGGACCCGGTCTACGCGCAATTGGACATTCCGAAGGAGGACGGCGCGGTCTTTCTGATCCTGACCACCCGGCGCGAAGAAGGGCGAACGGTAATTTCCGCCAATCTTCGAGCGCCCATATTCGTCGATACAAGGCGCCACGTCGGGCGCCAATGCGTGCTTTCCAACCCGGATTACGGGATTCAACACACGCTTTGAGGCTCGCTTTCATGCATGGCACGGAAATTTCTGCTGCCTTTTCAAGGCTCCACCCGGCAAATTTTGCCGGTTTGGGAAAAACTTGCCTGTCGCGCGCAAAGAACGTGCAAAAAATTTCCGCGTATTTTCAACAAATTATTGCCAGATTCGCCGATGGCATTCAAATTGCTTCGATAATTATGGCTTCGTGTCTTTTTGTTCATGGAACCTTAAGGTGTTTTAGGCACCTTGTTGAGCGGTGCAAAGCGCACCATCCGGTTAGCAGGAAGCTAACTTAATAAATCCAAGTAGGAGGCTTAAAATGGCTCTCAATCTTATCTCCAACTTTGCTGCCAACGTTGCGCATCGCAACTTGGCCAAAACCGACGAAATGGCGTCGAATTCGCTTGCGAAACTCTCATCCGGCGTGCGGGTTCTTTCCGCTGCCGACGATGCGGCTTCGCTGGCCATCGGTTCCCGCCTTGCGGCGGAAGTTGGTGCCCAACGGCAGGCGAGCGTCAACGCCGGTCAGGCGGGTTCGCTGTTGCAGATCGCTGACGGCGCCTACACGGTCATCAACGACATCCTCATCCGGATGAAAGCGTTGGCCGTTCAGTCCGCTTCCGGTCAGCTTTCTTCGACCGAGCGCACCATTCTTCAAAACGAGTTCCTGGCGCTTCAAAACGAAGTTTCCCGTGTTGCGAATGACACGGAATTCAACGGCGTGAAGCTCATTGCCGGGTCGGCGACAAATGCCACGGTTTCCACGGCCGCACTTGCCGCGGTTGGGATTCAGTCGGCGGATTTCAGCACGACGACTCACACCCAGGACGACAACCTCTATCGGATCACCTATGACGGTTCCAACCAGCTGACCTTGACCAAGCTGGATGCCGCCGGCTCGGGTCCGAATACGGCGACTGTCAACATTCAGAGTCAGTTGGACGCGCTCATGACCGGCAACACGCTTACCGCCGGCACCACGGGCCAAATCCAGCTGAGCAATCTGGGCGTCACGCTTACGATCGACGATACCTTTGATCGTACAGTGGCGATCTCCGCTACGACCACGAACAACATCGTTGCGGCGAATGCTCAGATCTCTGCTGCGACGGCGGCTGCCGCGTTCACTACCACCGGCGTGACGGTTGCGGGTGCGGTTACCTCACTCGCCTCTTTGACGGCGTTGGATACGAACGGTGCAGGTTACGATGCAACAACTGGTGTGCTTCGTATTGCCGTTGCCAACAACACGACCCTTAACAGCATCGACTTCCTGGCGCTTGCCGGGGTGGACTTCGGTTCGGGTGCTAACACGCTGCATTCGCTCGCAGCGGGCGGTGAAGCCGTTACCGTTTCGGTTGGCGGTGAAGCCGTTGGTACGCTGACCCTTTCCGGCGTGACCTCGACGACGACTGCCGCAACCGGTGGTTTCATCGAGATCAACATCGGCCAGGCGGCTATCTACAATGACTACACCGCGTCTGGCGGATCCACGTCCTTCACCTTTAAGATCGGGACGGGCAACGTCAGCACCGAGGACGACCTGACCTTCAGCATCAACTCTGCGACGGCTACGACGCTTGGCGTTGACAGTGGCGCGATCCAGATCGACGGCACAACCGGCACAAATGCCGAAACTGCCTCGGCCGCGATCACGACCGCGATCGACACCTTGAACACCAGCCGTTCGACGGTTGGTGCGGCTCAGAACCGTCTCTCCTTCGCCTCCGCGAACCTCGCATCGGCGATTGAGAATGCGGAAGCCGCTCGTAGTGAGCTGATGGATCTGGACGTTGCTTCTGAAATGACGAACTTCACCAGCAAGCAAGTCCTGCTTCAGGCTGGCGTCTCGATGTTGGCGCAAGCGAACCAGCTGCCGCAGAATCTGTTGCGGTTGTTCCAGTAAGACCAAGGCTTTGGAGAGGGGGCTCGCCCCCTCTCCTTCGTCTTCTTTTTAAATTTTTTAGACGTGCCTATCCGAATGAAGTGGCCAAGACGCCTTTTTGAGAAACCATCTTTTCGAAGGCTGCAATGGAAGAATTTCTAAATATAAACAACCTTGTCGTCGATAATAACGGCGGCGTAAGTTTTTCCGGCCTCACCTCCGGCATCGACTTTGCCAGCGTTGTCGATCAGATCATTGCTGCAAAGCAGATCCCGGTCGATACCCTTCAGACAAAAATTACCGGCAACGAAGCGCAAATCGCCGCCCTGCAGGAACTGCAAACCCTTCTTGGAAGTTTGCGTACGTCCCTAAGTACGCTTCAAGGTGCGGTAAGCGTTGGCGGCACGAACGATGCCTTCGCGTTAAAACAGGCCTTTGCCTCTACCTCGCGGTTGGATGCTACAACGCCCTCTCTCGCTGCCAATTTAATCGGCGTTAGCGTGACGAGCGCTGCGAACCTGGGCAGCCACACGCTTGAAGTCCAACAGATCGCGACGGCACACAAAGTGAGCAGCGATGCTTTCACCAGTACCTCTACAGCGATTACCGGGCTAACGGCGAATTCCTCGTTCACCATTGGCCTGACCGGCGGCAACACGACGACGGTCAACCTATCGAGCACGGATACGCTTCTGGATATCCGCGACAAAATCAACAACGCGAACACCGGCACGAACGCGACAAAGGTTTCCGCCAGCATCGTGTCCGTGAGCGCGACCGAAAATTACCTGGTGATTACCGCGGACGAAACCGGCAAGGATCTGGTGCTGACGGATGGCACGGATACGCCTCTTGATACGCTTGGAATCTTGAGCGGGGCGAGCATCAAAACGGAGCTGCAAACCGCCCAAAAGGCGCGCTTTACCGCCGACGGCATCCTCGATTCGTCCTTCTATCAATCGGGCCTGGTCGCCGACAACACGGCCGCCTTTAGCGGCTATACGAGTGTGACGGCCGGCGCCCACAGTTTTGAGATCCACGACGCCGCAGGCGCGTTGGTCGGCACCGTTAATTACGCCGATACGGACACCCTCGACAGTTTGGCAACGACGATCGGCCTGATCAGCGGCGTCAGCGCCCAGGTCGTCTCGGATTCAGGCCAGTTCCGCCTTCAGATTACGAAGGATGACGGGGCCGCCATTACCCTTGAAAACGATACGGACAATCTGCTTGCCGATTTAAATTTCACGAAACCGAATCTGAAGGTTATCGAGCGCGACAGCAACACCATCAACGATCTTTTCCCCGGCATGACACTGACCCTTTTTCAGGCCGAGGCCGGCACAACGATCAAAATTGATGTCGAGCAGGATTTGAGTTCGGTGAAGACGGATATTCAGGACTTCGTGACCGCCTATAACACCGTTCGCGAGTTCATCAACAAGCATTCCCAAGTGGATTTGGAGACCGGCACCGCCGATCCGGATGCCGTTCTTTTTGGATCTACGACGCTCTCCCAGGTCTCATCCCAGATTGGCGACATCGTCGGCCGAGGTGTCCTTGGCGTAAACAGCCAGTTCAGCGTTCTTCGCCAGATTGGCATTACGTTCGAAGGCATCAATCCGAACAACCCCTTGGATGCGAACAAACTGGTTTTGAACGATACGGACCTCGACGCGGCCCTTTTGAACAATGCCGACGACGTGCGCAAGCTTTTTGCCTTTAATTTCACTTCTTCCGACCCAAACGTCTCGCTGTTGAACTTTACCGGCGCAACCGCCTATAACGCGTCGGGCTATACGCTGAGCGTCGATTTCGACGATCGCTATAAGGGCGACGAAATTACAACCAACACGGTTTTCACGCCAAGCTTCGCCGTCACCGGTATGCCGGCGAGCGATGGCATCAGCCAGGTTCAGTTTGGCGACGAAGTGTTTTCTGGCGAAACCTTCCGTTACAGCTATGATTCGACGACGGAAAACTTCACGGTCCTCAACCTTGCGACCGGCGTGACCAGCACGGTAAACGCCACCTCCGCCATCGATGCCGTTGCCGGCACGGGCCTCAATCTTGGCGCCGGACAGACGGTGGACATTACCTTTCCGGAGACTTTCGTTACCTTGACCCTCACCGGCGATGGGACGGCTTTTGACCGAGGCGTGGATATTGCTGCAAGCGGGAATGCGGACACGTCCGCCGTCGCATTCGTCACCTTCGGCAATGTGACAAACGCGAACGATACGAATGGCGGCGTCACCGAACCTACCCTGCAGGCGCTTCTTTCCGGCGCCGCAGCCGCCAATTACGATTCGGCCACCGGCCTTCTCAGTCTGAACATGACCTCCGATGGCGCGGGCAGCACCATCTTTGACACGACTGCCGGCGTTACCTTCGTTCTCGATGCCGCGTTCAACGGATCCAACGATACGGCCACCACGCTGGACATCGAGGACGCCGGCGCACACACCGTCGGCATCGTTGTCAATGGCGAGGAAATTGCCGTTGTTTCGCTGGATGCGCTGACTTCAACGGGCGCGGGAACGAACGCAATTACGATCGACGTCGGCGCCGGTATGCTGGCGGAAACCTCTGTCGTTACCAGCAAGGACTCCGCCATCAGCAATTACCTTGTCGGAAACCTCGACAGCTCGTTTCAGATCCTCGACAGTCTTGGCGTACCGGTCCCCGGCGGCACGATCAATTACGCCTCGACGGACAGCCTCCAAAACATTGCGGACGCGATCAATGCCGTTACCGGAATTTCCGCCGCCGTTTTTGAAACCAATGGCAAATTCCAGATCGATATTCTGGCGGACGACAGCACGGAACTTAGCTTCACCGACAGCGGCGATTTGATTAGCCAGCTTGCCGTCACCAAGGATCTGGAAGCGGGGATCAAAAGCGCCACGATCAACGGCTTAGGCGCATCGACCACGATCAGCGGCAATACCATTACCGCCAACAACCTGACCGGCGCCGATGGCCTGCAGCTTCTTTTTGCCGGCACCAAGGATGTCAGCAACGTTGCCTTGAACTTTACGGTGGGCATTGGCGCCCAAATGACGTCAATCCTGGATTCAACGCTGGATCTGACGAACGGCGCCATCAAGACGGAAACGGATGCCTTAACGGATCAAAACACGTTTACGCTGGAACGCATTACCGAACAGCTTGCCCGTCTGGAGCGCGAACGTGAAACGCTGCTTTTAAAATTCATTGCCATGGAGCAAGCCTTGGCAACGATGCAAAACATTCTCGACAGCATCAAACTTTCCACCAACCTTCTTACTTCGCAAGACTAATCGCACAAGGAAGCCCCTTCCCTCGGGGGGAGGGATTCAAAAAATGGAAAGCTAAAATTTGACAAAAAAACGATCGGTTCTTCGCAGATAATTAACCCCGATTTGTAAGGATTGTTGCTTCATAAGGAGCGGAATGTGAAGAACAAGGCTTCGAACACCTACAAGATGCAACGCATCATGACGGCCTCGGGCACGAAGCTGGTGGCGATGCTCTACGACAAGGCAATCGTGAGCCTCAACGAGGCGGCCCAAGCGGCCGAGACCAACAATGTCGAGGCCCGCTGGAACGCCAACCTTCGCGCACAGGAAATTCTGATGCACCTTGCATCCACTCTGAATCATGAGGGGGGTGGCGACATTGCGAAGAATTTGGACCAGCTCTATCGTTTCATGCTGAACCGCCTCCTTTGGGTCGACCTCAACAACGACCCGGCACCCGCCCGTGAAGTGATCGGCCTTCTGGAGCCTCTTCGCCAATCCTGGCACGAGCTGGCTGGCCAGAACGTGGCCGGCCAGGGCGACGTCGGGGAGGCGCAGGCCTCCGATCCCGCCTCTGGAAAAGGCTTCGCCGTTTCCGCTTAAACCCGGGCTTCGCCCTTCCCCATTTTGATCCCGTCCCTTCCTGGCGCCCCCCTCGCCAGGGCTTTTTCCATGGGGCGGCGAACACCTTGCGGGTCGCCCGGCAAAATATGCCGTTGCAGCCAGCAGGTTCTTCCCATTGGGCAAACCCCGCCCCTCACCGTTCCCCGGATTCTACGATTTTCACATATATATCAATTGGTTATTTATATGCCGCGTTTGGCCCGGAGATTGCTTTTCTTTTAAGCGATGAAAAAGCTGCACGACATTGAACCCCAGAGCCATTTGGACGGCCCCTTCGAAGGCAGCATGCATTACGGGTACGACGAGATTATGACCGCATCCCAGCCCCATTTGATCGTGATGCTTTATCGCGAAGCCCTGGCCGCGCTGAAGGCAAGCGCCGTTGCCATCGAGCGCAGCGATATCGAAGCGCGCTGGCGGGCCAGCGCAAAAGCGACGAACATCCTTGCCCATCTCTATCTGACGCTGGACCGCGAACGGGGCGGCGACGTGGCAAACAACCTTGGTCAAATTTACACATATATTTTGCGGCGATTGCCGAACGTCAATTTGAAAAACGACCCAAAGCCCGCACAGGAAGGCGCGCGGCTTCTCGAACCTTTGCTCAATTCCTGGGAGGATCTCGACATTCGAATCTCCCGTTCGGGAGAAGCGAACAGCTAACGCATTAAACAAAGGCCAGGAAGGCTTACACATGGAATTCTCAGCACTTGAATTGCTAAAGGCAAATTCGGCAGACCCCTCGAAGAAAACACGTCTCGAGGAAGAGGCGCCGTTTGTTCCGTTTGTCGATTACCTAAAACCGGCCGCCAGCGATTTGCCGCCACGAGAAGCCCCCGCGCGCGCCGAACGCGAGAGCGATCGCCCGGAACATCCCCGGCGCGCAGACGACACCCCGCGGCGCGACCCCGTGCATCGCCCGGAGGCGGAAGAAACAAAACACGCGTCGAAACCGGCGGATGGGAAGCCTGCGGATACGCCGGCGGCTCCGGACTCCGAAAAAATTTCCGAAACCGATGGCAAACCAACTAGGGAAAATGCCGCCACCGATGCAAAGCCGACAGGCGAAAGCACGGACAATGGCAACGCCAAAGCCAGCTCAGTGAATGGCGAGGGCGTGAAGGCTGCCCTGGCCGGGGTGCCGGTTGAAACCGCAAACGCTGCCTCAGCGACCAACCCCGCCCATCCCTCAACCGACCCCCTATTGGCGGCTTTGGAAAAGATCGAAGGCAAGGTGACGGGAAAGGATGGTGCGCCGCCACCGGCCGCCGAAGTTCTTAGCGGCATCCTGGCAAGAAAAGGCGCAAAAATTGCCACCGGCGAAACGCCGGCCCCGGCCATAAACCCAGGTCTTGCCGCGGCAAAGACCGCCTTGCAGCCGGAAGGCAAAGCCGACGTTGCAACGAAGGGCCAAAGCCCCTTTGCCCTTGCCAATGGTGAGAATGCGAACGGCAAATTTTCACTTTCCTCCGGCCAGCCGCAAGCCATGAACACTACCCAGGCGGGTCAGATGGCCCAGACCGCTCAGCCGAGCCAGGCGGTTCCGGTGGCAGACGTGACCCTGCCGACTGCGGACTTCACGGCGCCCGCCGGCACCGCCCATGGCGCGGCCACGCCGGAAACCCCCCTCGGCGGTCTTTCGCCGTTGAGCGTGGGCGAGGCAGCCGCCACAAAAGCCGCGACGCTCTCCACCATTCAAGGGCGCGCACCGACGCCAGCCAACGCCCCGCCGCTGACGGATCAAATCGCCGTTCATCTGAAACAGGCGGCGAATGACGGCATGGACCGCATTCGCATTCAATTGAAGCCAGCCTCCCTCGGCCATATCGACGTGAAGATGGAAATCGCGAAGGACGGAAAGGTTATGGCGGTGCTTTCCATTGAACGCCCGGAAACGTTCGAATTGCTGCAGCGGGATGCACGCACGTTGGAGCGCGCGCTTCAGGATTCGGGCCTTCGCGCCGATTCGAACAGCCTGAACTTCCAGCTGCGCGGCCAGGGCAATGGCCAGACGTCGGAAGACGGGCAGAACACCCCCGCCTGGGGAGAAGACAACATCGAGGAGGCAGAGATGCCGGCCTCAGAGGATTACGACTATTGGACCGTCGGCGATGGCATCGTCGACATCCGCGTATAGGAGCATTTGACCAATGGAAACCAATGGCATTGGAACAAGCACGGCGGGGCTTCAAACCGCGGGCTCGTCCGCAGCGCTTGCAGAAAATTTTGATGACTTTCTGACTTTGCTGACGACGCAAATGCAGAATCAGGACCCGCTATCGCCCTTGGACGCAAACGAGTTTACCTCGCAGCTCGTCCAATTCAGTGCAGTCGAACAGGCGATCAGTACGAACAGCAACCTTTCCTCTCTCATTGCGCTGGAGCAGGCGAACCAGGTCACGAACGCCGTCGGCTTCCTTGGAACAAAGGTCGAGGCCTTCGGCAACACGAACGCCCTAACCAACGGCCAGGCAGAATTCAGCTATGGCCTTGGGGCAAACGCGACCTCGACGCAGATTACGATTCTGGACGAAGTTGGCCAGACCGTGTTCAGCACCGCCGGCGAAACGGCATCCGGCCATCACACCTTTACCTGGGATGGGCTGGACGAAAATGGAACCGCGCAGCCGGATGGAAAATATTCGATTTTGGTTACCGCCCTCGATGCGAATGGCGACCCCGTTGGCACCGAGACGGGCATCATCGGCACCGTCACCGGTTTTGAAACGACCGCCGATGGATCCGTCCTACTTTCATTAAGCGGCGTCGGCGTACCGATTACCGACATCGTTTCCGTTAGCCCCCAGCCGGCACCAAGCGGCGTTTAAAGATTTTTTGAAGCCCGCTCCCGAACCGGGACCGGCCATAGGAGAAAGAAAATGAGTGTTTTTGGAGCAATGTTTTCGAGCGTTTCGGGTTTGGACGCACAAGGCCAGGCACTTGGAATGATTGCGGACAACATCTCAAACATGAACACGGTGGGCTACAAAGCCGTCGAAGCAAGATTTTCAACGCTGGTCGTTCAGCAGCCCGGCCTGCAAAGCACCTATTCGCCAGGCGGCGTCACGTCCAAGCCCTTTTATGAGGTGGACCGCCAGGGCCTTCTGCAGACGTCCTCTTCGGCGACGGATTTGGCCATTTCCGGAAACGGTCTTTTCATTGTCACCTCGGCTCGCACGCCCGGCGCGAACGATCAGCGCTTCTTTACCCGCGCCGGCCAGTTCGCCGTGGACGAGACCGGTTCTTTGCGGAATGCCGCCGGCTTTTACCTTCAGGGCTGGGTTACGGACGCGCAAGGCACCCCCACTGGGGTCAACAACAACCTGCTCACCGATTTATCGACGGTCAATATTTCAAGCTTGGCTGGTAGCGCCTCGGCAACGACGTCCGTTAGCATTGGGGCGAACGTTCCGGCAGAAGCGGTGACCGGCGCCAGCCACGTTATGAATGTGCTGGTTTTCGACTCGCTTGGCGTCGATCACAACATGCAAATGACCTGGACGAAACAGGCAACACCGAACAATTGGGACATTTCGGCAACGGCTATCCCCAACACTTCGGTCGTAACGCTTTCAAATGCCGCCGGACAGGTCTATGCGTCCAGCGGCCGTTTGGACTTCTCGCGCATTCCCACGGCAAGCACCGGCGGGACCGTGCTTGGCGATACGGTTACCATCGGTGGCACGACCTTTGAATTCACCGATGGCGCAGGCGTCGTCGGTGTCGGGAATACGGAAGTGGACATCAGCGCCGCGGTTACGATTCCCCAGGCGATTGGCGCCTTGAAAACAGCGATCGACGGCTCGGCCGTTCCGGAAACCGGACGCTTCACGGTAGGAACGGGCGCCGACGTCAATTCCCTCTTTATCACCCAATCGACAACCGGCGCGGCCGTTGCGGTTGCGGATGGGCCGGTTGCGGCAGGGTCGCCTTTCGTTTCCCAGGTCGACCCCTTTACCGTCGCTGCGACCACTGCAACGGGTGCAGGTGCCGTCTTTAACGGGGATGGCACGCCGAACAGCTTAAACGTCGCCACCGCCACCATCGACTGGGCAAATGGCGCCACCAACAGCACCATCGCCCTAGATCTTGGTACGGCCGGCCCACTCGGCACCGGCCAGACGGACGGCGTTACGCAGTTCTCGAGCAATTTCTTCGTCTCCTTCGTTAATCAGAACGGCGTAAGTTTCGGTAGCTTTACCGGCGTCAATATCAACGACGAAGGCGTGGTAACGGCCCAGTTTGACAATGGCGATTCACGCGCAATCTATCGGATTCCACTGGCGACCTTTGCCAATCCGAACGGGTTGGAAGCAAAGAACGGCAATGTCTATGGCCAGACCGACAATTCGGGAAGCTTCTTCCTGAATTTTGCGAACTCCGGTACCGCCGGCAAGGTTGCGGCCTCCGCCCTGGAAGCTTCCACCGTGGATTTGGCAGAAGAGTTCACCAACATGATCGTCGCCCAGCGGGCGTATTCGGCAAACGCAAAGATCATTACGACCGCCGATGAAATGCTAGACGAGCTGATCCGCGTTAAGCGTTAGGTAACCACTTCCCCTAGGCGGCCCCGGCTCTAGTCCCTCGCTGTGGCTGGGGCCGCCAATCTCTAAAATTCGATCTATTCCTTAGCGGTTTTTTAAACCCGGATGGCTACAACCATATAACGGGGTTAACAAAATTGAGATGGATAGCGAGCGAATGAAAGACTCGATCCCAAACGCACCAACAGCCCAGCGCATGACGCTGGAAGATTTGCCGCCGCCAAACACCCGGCGGTGGGTTATTCGCCGTAAGGCTCAGGTCGTCGAGGCCGTGCGGACGGGCGTGCTTAGCCTAGACGAAGCCTGCGACCGCTATACGCTTTCGATTGAAGAATTTCTCTCCTGGCAGCGCCTGTTCGACAGCCACGGCGTCCATGGCCTGCGCGTTACGCGCCTCCAGGAATACCGCAACGCCCCGCAAAAGCCGGACGAACCCCACTAAGCACCAGCCGCCTAGCCCGCGCGCGCCCTCTTTTGCACATGCCTTCTCGCCTGGTATCGAACCCGGGTTTTTTGTGATTCCAGTTCCTTAATTTTCGGTAGGCAATTTTTGCCTGCAATTAACTTCCTATTCACCTATCCCAGCTAGTTTTTTTGACAGGAACACATGCTCAGGTAACCCAAATAAATCGTCCTCAATAGATCCCTAGAGACATATCACCGTGAATGGGTTGTTCGTAACGCTTCAAAAAATTGGCGCAGGCCGGCTGATTGCGCTTGCCGGAGTCGGCCTTGGCCTGATCGCCTTCTTTTTCTTTCTCACATCGCGCCTGACTTCTCCGGGCATGGGCCTCCTTTATGGCGACCTCAGCCTTGAGGACAGCAGCCAGATTGTCTCCAAACTGGAAGCCATGAACGTGCCTTACGAGCTTGTCGGAAATGGCTCGCAGGTCATGGTGCCTTCAAGCCAGGTGCTTCGCCTTCGGGTCGGGCTTGCCGAGGAAGGGCTGCCCCGGGGCGGATCCATCGGCTATGAGATTTTCGACCGCTCCGAATCCCTGGGCGTTACGAATTTTGCCCAGAACGTCAACCTGTTGCGGGCTCTTGAGGGAGAACTTTCCCGCACGATCGCCTCGATTTCCCTGATCCGTTCCGCCCGCGTCCACCTCGTCACGCCAAAACGCGAACTCTTCAGCCGTGAAAAGATGGAGCCACGCGCCTCCATCATCCTCAAAATGCAAGGCAGCCACCGCCTTGGCCAGGAGCAGGTTTTTGCGATCCAGCAATTGGTGGCGGCGGCCGTGCCGGGGCTGAAACCTACGAATATTTCGATCGTGGACGACCGGGGCATGCTTCTTGCCCGCGGCGTGGTCGAGGACGATGGCACCGCCGGCTTTACCGCGGCGCGCGCATCGGAAGCAAAACAGGCCTATGAAGACCGCCTCGCCTCCTCGCTTATCGAGCTTCTCGAGCGATCCATCGGCATCGGCAAGGTCCAGGCCGAAGTTTCCGTGGACATGGATTTCGACCGGATCGTCACGAATTCCGAGAATTATGACCCCGACGGCCAGGTCGTGCGCTCCACCCAGACCGTGGAGGAAAGCGCGTCGAATCTGGAAAACAAGGCTGAGACGGCCGTATCCGTTTCCAGCAACCTTCCTGATGCGGAAACGGTCGGCACAGAAAACTCGCCGTCAAACTCCAGCCAATCCTCGCGCATCGAGGAAACGGTGAATTACGAAATTACGAAAACGATCAAAACGCATACGCGGGAAAGCGGGTCCGTACAGCGCCTCACCGTCGCGGTCCTTGTCGACGGGATTTACGAAAAAACCGAGACCGGCGAAAGCACTTATCAGCCACGCAGCGCGGAAGAATTGAAACAGCTCACCTCTCTTGTCCAGACAGCTATTGGCTATGACGAGGAGCGCGGCGACCAGGTCGAAGTCGTCAACATGCGCTTTGCCCTTCCGGAAGCGCTTCCCGAGGAAGTACCAACACTCGAGTTTCTTGGCCTGACGAAGTCCGATTACTTCCGCATGGCGGAGATCATGGTGCTGGGAGTTGTCGCGCTTCTTGTGCTGCTGCTTGTGGTGCGGCCTTTGATTTCCCACGCCGTTCGCGTCATCCCCGAAGCCATGGCAGAGGGACAAAAACTGCTTGCCGATCAGCGTGCAGCGGAGGCCCCTGCCCTTGCCGCCCCGATGCAAGGGATGGAAGGCGAAATGGGCGACGGCGGAATGGAGGTGGCCGCCCAGGAGCCGAGCCCCGAATCGATGATCGATATGGCCAAGGTCGAAGGCCAGGTTCGCGCATCGACCGTCAAGAAAATCGGCGAGATCGTAGAGAAGCATCCAGAAGAAGCGGTCGGCGTCGTCCGCAGCTGGATGGCGCAGGAGCAGTAAGGACAGATGGCACCGACAGCACACGTAAAGGAAGACGTTCTTGGGGTAAACGGGCAGCAAAAAGCGGCCATCCTCATGATGTCCCTTAGCGAAGATCAGGCATCCGGCATCTTTTCGTTGATGGATGACGAAGAGATCAAAGACATTTCCCAGGCGATGGCCAATCTCGGCAATGTCAGCTCCACCGCGATCGAGCGCCTGTTCAATGAGTTTATCGAACAAATGTCCTCTACCGGCTCGCTGGTCGGCAGTTATGACAGCACCGAACGATTCCTCACAAAAGCTCTCGGCAAAGACCGCGTCGATAACATCATGGATGAAATTCGCGGGCCGGCCGGGCGGACCATGTGGGACAAATTGGGGAATGTCAGCGAGGAAGTCCTCGCGAATTACTTAAAGAACGAATACCCGCAGACCGTCGCCGTTGTGCTTTCAAAAATCCGTTCGGATCATTCCGCAAGGGTTCTGGCCATGCTGCCGGAAGAGTTTGCGATGGAGGTCATCCTTCGAATGCTGCGAATGGAAGTCGTTCAAAAGGACATATTGGAAGGCATCGAAAAAACGTTGCGCACCGAATTTATGAGCAATTTGGCGCGCACCAACCGCCGGGATGCCCATGAAATGATGGCCGAAATTTTCAACAATCTCGACCGTTCCACCGAAAGCCGAATCATGGTCTCGCTGGAAGAACGCAACCGGGATTCGGCCGAACGAATTAAAGCGCTGATGTTTACATTCGAAGACCTCGGCAAGCTGGACGCAAGCGGCGTTCAGACGCTTTTGCGGGGCGTGGAAAAAGACCAGCTGGCGCTGGCACTGAAGGGCGCGTCGGAATCCATTCGCGACCTTTTCTTTCAAAACATGTCCGAGCGGGCCGGCAAGATCCTTCGGGAAGACATGGAAGCGATGGGCCCCGTTCGGCTCCGCGAAGTTGACGAGTCCCAATCTTACATGGTGAACACGGCAAAAGATTTGGCCGCCCGCGGCGAAATTGTGATTGCCGAGGCCGGCGGCGACGACGAGCTTGTCTATTAGGAAACGCAAGGCAAATGCAGCAGGCAAAGAAATTTCTTTTTGAGTCCGATTTTGACAACGGGGGCCCGGATGGCGCCGGCGGGCCTGTGCCTAGCTTTACCAAGGACGACCTTGCCGCTGCGCGCCAGCAGGGCGTGGAAGAAGGGAAAATCCTCGGCCGGCAGGACGCCGAGGCCGAGATCGAAAACCTTTCCGCCAACGCCCTTGTGGCCATCGGCAAAAGCCTCGCCACCCTGGATGCCGCCCAATCCCAGGCCAGCAAATCCAATGCCCGCGATGCCGCCGAGCTTGCCATGGCGGTCACGCGAAAGGTTTTGCCAGAAATTTCCAAGCGCGGCGCCCTCACGGAAATCGAAGCCATGGTGTGCAAATGCCTCGCCGACCGCTTTGACGAACCGCGCGTCGTGATTCGTACCCATGACAGCCTGCTCGACAGCTTGCGCACGCGCATTGAAGCCGCCGCGGCGAATGCCGGATTTACCGGAAAATTCGCTTTGCTAGCGGAAGAAGGCCTCAAGGTCACGGACTGTCGCGTCGAATGGGCGGATGGCGGCGCCGAGCGCGACGAAGCCCGTCTCTGGAAAGAGATCGAAGAGACGGCCCAGCGCTTCCTTCACCAGTTGGACCAGCAGACGCCAGCAGACGCCACAGCGCCGGCACAAACGCCCGCACCCGCCATGCCCGAAAACAAAGACCAAGACGTCGCCCTGGAAAACGAGACCGAAGAAAAAGTCCAGGCGGACGAAAGCCCAGGAGAGAACCATGAGCGATGAAGAAAATCTAAATCTGGAAGAGTTGCAGGAAGGCGCACCTCCTCCGGAAAATGGCGCGGCATCCGATCCGGCGGCCGCCACGCCACCAAAAGCAGATTCAGAATCGGAAGAAGACGATCCGGCCACCATCATTTCCGGACTTGAGGCGGTTTACGACATCCCCGTCCAAGTCTCCGCCGTTCTCGGCCGTTCAACGATGCAAGTCAGTCAGCTTTTGAAGCTGGGACGCGGCGCGGTCGTCGAACTGGACCGGAAAGTTGGTGAAGCTATCGATATCTATGTCAATGACCGCCTGGTTGCGCGTGGCGAAGTTGTCGTTCTCGACGAGCGCCTTGGCGTAACGATGACGGAAATTATCAAATCCGACCGGCGTTAGACGGCGAAGCACTAAAACGGACCGAGAGAGAAGCGGACGAACATGGATATTGCGACAATTGGCGGCATTATCGGCGCTTTCGTACTCATTATCATCGCCATGGTTCTTGGCGGGTCACCGCTTGCCTTTGTCGATGCGCCTTCCGTCCTAATCGTTCTCGGCGGCACATTTGCCGTAACCATGTCCTGTTTCTCGCTGCCGGAAATGTTCGGCGCCGGAAAAGTCATCATAAAATCCATGCTCAACAACGGGCAAAACCCCTCCGACGCCGCAGGCCGCATCCTTGAACTCGCCGATTCGGCCCGCAAAGAAGGCCTGCTCAACATCCAGGCAACGATTGACGACCTAGAGGGCGAACCCTTTCTGCACAAGGGCCTGATGATGGTTGTCGACGGCACGCCCGGCGAAGAAGTCGAAAAAATCATGCGCCAGGACATTCAGGCAACCGCCTCGCGGCATACGCAGGGCGCCGGCATTTTGCGAAAAGCGGCGGAAGTTTCACCTGCCATGGGGCTTATCGGCACGCTGGTCGGGCTGGTGCAAATGCTGGGCAATCTGGACGATCCCTCGACGATTGGACCCAGCATGGCGATCGCGCTTCTAACGACCTTTTATGGCGCCGTTCTGGCCAATGTCGTCTTCTCTCCCCTTGCCTCCAAGCTCGAGCGAAACTCCGCAGAAGAATTGATGACGCGCAGCATTTACCTGCTTGGAACCACCTCCATCGGCCGCCAGGAAAATCCGCGCCGGCTGGAAACGCAGATCAATACGATTTTACCCCCGGCGAAACGCGTCCAGTACTTCGACTAGGATCTCAGGAGACCACGGCATGCGACTTCTCATTATCGGCTCATTGGGCGGCCAAATCGGCGCCGCAAGTAAAATTGCCCTTGAGCGCGGCGCCATGGTCGATCATGCCGGCACCATAAACGATGCCCTGGACGGGCTGCGCGCCGGTCGCGGTGCCGAGCTGGTCATGGCGGATGTCAAACTGGACATCGCCTCCTTGATCGAGCGCCTGACAAGCGAACATATCAACGTGCCCGTCGTCGCCTGCGGCATTGGTTCGGATACGGAAGCCGCCGTCCGCGCCATCCGGGCCGGCGCGAAGGAATACGTCCCCCTGCCACCAAATGCGGAGCTGATTGCCGCCGTTCTCGAAGCCGTTACCGAGGAAAGCAATGCGCTGATCTTTCGCGATCCGGCCATGCAGGAAACCCTTAAGCTGGCCGAGCAGATTGCCCCCAGCAATGCCAGCGTGCTCGTTACCGGCGAGTCGGGCACCGGCAAAGAATTGCTGGCGCGCTTCCTTCATCGCAAAAGCCGCCGGTCGAAGAAAAAATTCGTTTCCGTCAACTGCGCAGCGATTCCGGAAAACCTTCTCGAATCGGAACTTTTCGGCCATGAAAAAGGGGCCTTCACGGGCGCCGTCGCACGCCGTATCGGCAAATTTGAAGAAGCGGATGGTGGCACGCTGCTGCTCGACGAAATCAGCGAGATGGCGCCCAATCTACAGGCGAAATTGCTGCGAGCCATTCAGGAACAAGAGATCGACCGCGTTGGCGGCGGACAGCCGATCAAGGTGGACATTCGGCTTATTGCCACGAGCAACCGTGACCTTGAGGAAGAAGTCCGCAAGGGAAGCTTTCGCGGAGACCTTTATTTCCGCCTGAACGTGGTCACCTTGGCGATTCCCGCACTGCGCAACCGGCCAAAAGACATTGCCGCCTTGGCCGAGCATTTTGCGGAGAAATATGCCGATCTGAACGACGTGCCGCGGCGGGCCATCTCGCAAGCGGCGCATGACCAATTGCTTGCCCATCGCTGGCCTGGAAACGTCCGCGAGCTTGAAAACACCATCCACCGCGCCGTTCTCATCGCCAAGGAGGATGAAATCGAACCGGCCGCCATTGCCGTAAACGGTCGTGCCTTGGAGGCCAGCGGCGAGACAACGGAAGCGATGATCGAGGCACTCGACGGCGAGGCCGGAACCACCCACCTCGTTGGCCGAACGGTTGCCGACGTCGAGCGCGATCTGATCCTGGACACGTTGCACCATTGCCTTGGCAACCGCACCCGGGCCGCCAGTATTTTGGGCATCTCGATTCGAACGCTTCGCAACAAGCTGAAACTATATAGCGAAGATGGCGTTGCCGTGCCGACCCCAGGCAGCCTTGATTCGCTGACAATTTAACGATCACACGGCCGTTCAGGAACGGAAGAATGGCAGACGCACCGAGCGAAACGACATCCAAGCTGGATAGTCCCTTCACCCGTCTAGGCGATACGCTGCGGCGCGGCGATATTGCGCTCGCGCTTGGCGTCGTATGCATTCTGGTCGTGCTTATTCTGCCGATGCCGCCATGGCTGCTCGATATCATGCTGGCGATCTCGATCACGTTTTCGGTCCTCATTCTTATGACGACCCTCTTTATTGCCAAGCCATTGGAGTTCAGCTCCTTTCCTATGGTCTTGCTGATAGCGACGATCCTGCGGCTGTCACTCAACCTGGCGTCGACGCGGCTTATTCTTGCTCACGGCCATGAAGGCACCCACGCGGCGGGTCGGGTCATTGAGGCTTTTGGCGGCTTCGTCATGAGCAGCAATTTCGTGATCGGCATGATCGTGTTTGCGATCCTTGTGATCGTGAATTTCGTCGTCATTACGAAGGGGTCCGGACGGATCGCCGAGGTTTCCGCCCGTTTTAGCCTCGATGCCATGCCCGGCAAGCAAATGGCCATTGACGCGGACCTTTCCGCCGGGCTCGTTAACGAGGACGAAGCAAAAACACGGCGCAAGGCGCTTGAAGACGAGACAACTTTTTTCGGGGCCATGGATGGCGCCGCAAAATTCGTTCGCGGCGATGCCATCGCCGGGCTTCTTATCACCTTTATCAACATCGTCGGCGGCATCATCATCGGCACCGCGCAGCAGGGGCTTTCGCTTGCGGATGCTACCGCGACCTACATGATGCTGACGGTGGGCGATGGCCTCGTCACCCAAATCCCGGCGTTGATCGTTTCGACGGCGGCGGGCCTGCTTGTTTCAAAATCCGCTACCACCGGCTCCGCCGACAAGGCCTTCTTTGGACAGTTCGCAACCTATCCACGGGCCTTGGGCGTAAGCGCTTCGCTGATGGTTATGCTCGCCCTTCTGCCTGGCATTCCGATGCTGCCGTTCATCATGCTGGCCGCCATCTCCGGCGGCACGGCCTGGCTGCTTTCGCAGCGCCAAATCACGGCGGAAGCCGCCGAGACCGAAGCGAGCGAAGCCATGCCGGCGCAAATTGCCGAAGAGCCGATTTCAAAGGCCCTGCACATCGACAACATCCGTCTCGAGCTCGGCTACGGGCTTTTGCCGCTGATCAACGATGAAAAGGGCCCCAGGCTTACGGAACAAATCAAGGCATTGCGGCGGCAATTGGCCAGCGAGATGGGATTTGTCATGCCGTCCGTCCGCATTCAGGACAACATGCAGCTAACGGCAAACGAATACGTCGTACGCGTCAAGGAAGTCGAAGCCGGAGAGGGCGACATCCGGCCAAACATGCTTCTGGTGATGGATCCGCGCGGCGACAAAATTCCTCTTGCCGGCGAAGAGACGAAGGAGCCGACCTTCGGTCTACCGGCCATGTGGATCACCGAGAACTACCGCGAGGAAGCCTCCTTTCGAGGCTACACCGTCGTGGAGCCAACGACCGTGATCACAACGCATCTCACCGAAGTTGTGAAGGACAACATGGCCGAGATGCTGTCCTACAGCGAAACGCAAAAATTGCTGGATGAGCTTGATCCTGAGCAGCAGAAACTGGTCGCGGATCTGATTCCGAATCAAATTTCTGTTGGCGGCGTTCAACGCGTTCTGCAAAACCTTCTTCGGGAACGCGTTTCCATCCGTGACCTGCCGACCATTCTGGAAGGCGTTTCCGAAGCCTGCGGCTTTACGCAAAATGTAACCGCTATTTCCGAGCATGTGCGTTCCCGTTTGGCGCGGCAGATCAGCGATGCCTTCACGAGCGATGGCGGGCATATTCCGATTCTGTCGCTGACGCCGGAATGGGAGCAGGCGTTTGCGGAATCGATCGCCGGACAAGGGGACGAACGGCAATTGTCGATGGCGCCAAGCCGATTGCAGGAATTCATTCAGCAGGTTCGCCAAATCTTCGAGCGGCACGCCATGATGGGAGAAGAACCCATCATTTTGACCAGCCCTGCCATTCGGCCTTATGTGCGTTCGATCGTCGAGCGCTTTCGTCCGGTAACGGCGATCCTCTCGCAAAATGAAATCCACCCGAAAGCAAGGATCAAGACCGTTGGTCAAATCTAGGAAAAGGGCGGTCCCATGCGCCTGAAATCCTTTACCGCGCCAACCATGGCGGAGGCGATGCACCTTGCCCGGCAAGAACTTGGCGATGAGGCGGTCGTCGTCGCCACCACCGAGGATGAAACGGACGGCACGTTCCGGGTGAGCGCCGCCGTCGAGCAAACGGAACCGCCGGTTCCGCCCCACAGCAATGGCCGCGCTGCCCCGCAGCCCGCAGCCCTGCAACCCATTGCCCAAGCCCTGGCCTATCACGGCGTCCCGGAGAATTTAGCGGCCACACTCTTGGCGGCGGCAAATGCGGTTGAGGAGGAAGACCCCATTTTGCGTTTGGCCGCCGGCCTCGATCAAACGTTTCAGTTTCTGCCCCTCCCCGATCGGGCGCCGGCCCCGCCGATTATGCTGATCGGCCCCCCCGGTGCGGGAAAAACGATCGGCATCGCCAAGCTTGCCACCCGCGCCGTCATGAAAAAACAGCCGGTCAACGTCATCACGACGGATATCAAACGGGCCGGTGGCGTGGAACAGATCGAGGCCTTCACGCAGATTCTGGGCTTAAACCTGCATATCGCTCAGGACCCCGGTGCGCTGAAAGACCTTATCGAAATGCAGGAAGCGCCGTCCCTTACCTATATCGACAGCGCCGGCAGCAACCCATACGACGCTCAGGAACTGGAAAATCTTCGCGCTTTTATCAAAGCCAGCGGCGCCGAACCGGTGCTGGTCCTATCCGCGGGCGGCGACCCCAGGGAAATGGAGGAGGTCGGCGACGCGTTTGGCAGCATCGGCGCAAGCCGCCTGATTTTTACCCGCCTCGACATGACCCGGCGCTTTGGCGGGGCCTTGTCGGCGGCCGAGCGCGCCCATCTGAAACTCGCAAATATCAGCGTGGCCCCCAAGGTTACGGAAGGCTTTCACCCGATCAATCCGGTGTCGCTGGCGCGCTTCATGATGCCGGAATACGTCGCGCCTTCGCGCCAAGGAACCGCTTGAAACCATGACAAAATCAACCGCGATAAAAGCCCCAAGCGCCCTGCCGGACAGGCACAACCTGCTTGCAATCGCGTCCGGAAAGGGGGGCGTTGGCAAGACCTGGCTCGCGATCAGCCTCGTTCACGCGATGGCAAAGGCAGGAAAACGCGCGCTTCTCTTCGACGGTGATTTTGGTCTCGCCAATGTCGACGTGCAACTTGGCCTTATGCCGGAGCGCGACCTTGCAAACGTTCTTTCCGGAGAAATCTCCCTTGAACAGGCAACCCTTTCCTATGCAGAAGGCGGCTTTGACATTCTTGCCGGACGTTCAGGCTCCGGCAACCTTGCCTCGCTCGATGGCGAAAAATTGCACCTGCTTCGGAGCGAACTGCTCCTGCTTTCCGGAAAATACGACCAGGTTGTCGTCGATCTTGGCGCTGGCATTTCCAAAAGCGTTCAGACTTTTTCGGAAGATTTCAGCAAGACACTGGTCATCCTGACCGATGAGCCGACTTCGCTTGTGGATGCCTATGCCTACATCAAGCTTCGCACGGCAAGGCAACGCAACCCGGAGATTGAAATCGTCGTGAACCAGGCAAAAAATGTGCAGGACGGAGAGCGAACCTTCGCCACATTGCGGCGAGCCTGCGAAAACTTCCTGTCCTTTTCGCCGCCGCTTGCCGGCATCATACGCAGCGACCCGCATGTAAGAGACAGCATCCGCGCCCAAACGCCGATCCTGATTCGTCACCCATCCAGCGACGCCGCCAAGGATGTCGAGGCTCTGGCAAAAAAGCTCGTTGAGGGAAAATGAGCAACATCAACCCTTCCGCGTCCGTCCCATCGTCCGTGCCACCAAAGGCCGGCCTGACGACCCTGGCCGCGATCAACAACCCGCCACCGGCGATCGCCAAGCTTGCCGCCGGAACGGTCCTTGTCGGCACCGTGACCCGCCAGGAACCAAACGGGCAGACCTTTCTTCGAACCGAGCATGGCCAGCTTACCCTGACGACCCGCCTACCCCTGCCGACGGGGGCCGAAGTCAAGCTTGAAGTGCAGGCGGTCGGCGCAAGGATGCAGGCCATCATTCTTTCGGTTGGCGGACAGCCACCTTCAAACGCTGCGGTCCCGCCCGCCCCGCAAGGGGCACCCCCCGCAGGCGGAAAGGCGGCGCCACCCCCCGGGTCGCCGCCAGGCGAAGCCAGACCCGCCATGCAACCCGCCCCTGCCGGCACAGCCGTCCAAACGGCGGCGCCCGCTTCCGCGCCCCAGGGAACGGTCATTGCCGCGACCCTTCACCCTGGCCCGAACAACGCCGCGATCAACGCCGGCGCGGCGGCAAGCCGTGCCATCCCCCTTCAGATTGTCCCGCTTTACCTGGCAGCTCCGAGCGGCGTCCCCCAGGGAACGCTCCCCACCATCCCGATGGCGACGGCACCTACCGGTGGAACCGTTCTTTCCGGAACCGTCCTTGGGGCGAACGGCCAGGGCGGCCTACTCCTGCAAACGCCGCTCGGCCAATTGACCCTTCCGGTCCGGGCCGAATTGCCGGCCGGCGCCGTTCTTACGTTTGAGTTGCTTGATCCGCCGCCGCAACGTACCGCCGGACCGGAACAGGCGGAACGGACGGCGCTTCGGATGTCGGCGGAATGGACAGGTTTGAAGGAAGCGATCGGGGCGCTTGCCAAAAACGATCCGATCGTTCAAGCAACGCTGCTGAATGGAATTTTACCGAAACCGGGCGCGGATCTCGTCGCAAAACTTTTTCATTTTTTCTCGGCACTCTCAAAAGGCGAGATCCGGGATTGGCTTGGCGAACAAACCTTGCGCAGCATCGAACGTGCGGGGAACGGTGCCTTGGCCCAACAGCTTTCAGATGAATTCTCGCAGTTAAGTCGCCTGGCGCTTCGCGGCGGCGACGAGTGGCGAACCATTCTCTTTCCGATTCTTCATGAATCGGAGCTTCACCAAGCCAAGCTTTTTCTGCGCCACCACGACGACGACCAGGATGGATCCGGCAACCCCGAGACAGGAACGCGCATCATTGTCGAAATCAGCTTAAACCGGCTTGGCGATGTGCAATTGGATGGCCTCTACCATGTGCGCCGTTTCGATCTGATCTTGCGCACCCAAAACCCCCTTCCCGCCTTCATGACGACGGAAATCCGCTCGATCTTCGAGGGGTGTTGCGGTGCCTGCGGCCTGAAAGGCGATATCTTGTTCCGCGAGAACGAACCCTTTGCCCCAACCCCCCTCCGCAAGGCCAGCGGCATGCCCGCCACCGATCTTGGTCTGGAAGTGTAGCAAAAGCCTGAGCGCTAATTCGCAACGCGTCGCCGATGCGTATTCAGGGAGATTTCGTCGAGCTCAATCTGTTGGCGCCGCTCCAGATGCTTCCTTTGCCGCTGCAATTGATTGGCTTCGGTCAATTCGTATTTTTTCAGCTCGCGATAGGCCTCGGCGACCGCGCTTTCCAGCTCCCCGATCTGATTGACCACCTCACTCATCGAATCCTTCAATTTTCGCTTTCGGCCAATGGTTTTCTCCACATAGCCGCCAATCGTGTGGTTGGCCTCATGGGAATCCATTGCGACCGTCCGCTCGCGAGAAAGCTCCGCGTCGAGATCGCTCGCCTGGGATTGCAAACGCTCGTACAGCCGCTCCAATTCCCTTAAGTCCCGGAGTCTCTCCTCCAGTTTCCAGCGGTGAAGCCGGATAAGACCCGTCAACCGTTTCACGATCCATCCTCCTCAGGCATTGGCGGCGTTTTATCCAGAATTCCGGAAAGCCTCGCATAGCCTTCCTCAAGGCTCGCGCGTTCGTCGCGGTCCTGGCCCAGAAACCCCTCAAGCTGAGGGTAGTAATAGAGTGCCTCGTCCGTTTTTGGGTCGCTTCCCTGCCGATAGGCACCGATCCGGATCATGTCCGCCATGTCCTCATAGGTCGAGATGAGCGAGCGGGCCCGGCCAACCAAACCGTTTTCTTCCTCGTTGTTGCAGCCGGGCATGACCCGAGAAACGCTTCGTAAAATATTAACGGGCGGGAAACGGCCCCGCTCGGCGATGGCCCGATCGAGCACGATGTGTCCATCGAGAATCCCGCGAACGGCATCCGCAACGGGCTCGTTGTGATCGTCGCCCTCAACCAGCACCGTGAACAACCCGCTGATGGTTCCTTCGCCCGCGCGGCCCGTCCCGGCCCGCTCGAGAAGCTTCGGCAGTTCCGCGAACACGCTCGGCGTGTACCCCTTGCTGGCAGGCGGCTCGCCAGCCGTAAGTCCGATTTCACGCTGGGCCATCGCAATGCGCGTGATGCTGTCGATCATGCAGAGCACATGCTTGCGGCGGTCCCGGAAATATTCGGAAAGGGCGAGCGTGAGATGTGCCGCCTGACGGCGAAGAAGCGGCGATTCGTCCGAGGTTGCGACGACCAGAATGCTGCGGGCAAGCCCTTCTGGTCCCAGATAGTCTTCGATAAATTCCTGAACTTCCCGGCCACGCTCGCCAATCAGGCCAATCACGTTGACGTCGGAAGTCGCATAGCGCGCCATCATCGAAAGCAGGACGGATTTGCCGATGCCGGAGCCGGAGAAAATCCCCATTCTTTGGCCCTGACAGCAGGTGAGAAAGGTGTTGATGGACCGGATTCCGAGATCGATCTTGCCACCGACGCGCTGGCGCTCATTTGCCCTTGGCGGCTCCGCACGCAGGCGGTAGGCAGCGTTCCCCTGGGGCAAGGCGCCGCGCCCATCGACGGGCTCGCCCATGGCGTTCACGACCCGTCCAAGCCACCCATGGTCGGGGTAGATGACCGGCTCGGTATCCACCAATTCGGCCTTGCAGCCAAGCCCGACGCCCTCCAGCGAGCCGAAGGGCATAAGCAGCGCCCGGCCGTTGCGGAAGCCGACGACCTCGCCAACAATGGCCCGCTTCGCCCGGCCCAGAATCCGGCAGCGATCGCCAATGGAAATGGCGTTTTGGACCCCACCGACTTCGATCATCATCCCCAAGACAGCGGTCACCCGCCCATACAGGCGGTAGGGGGCAATTCGATCAAAGCCGGAAAATCGGCCGTCCTCGGAAGGAATGGTTAACGTGGCTGGGCGCATGTGGTATGAAGGATCACTTTCCTAGGATATCCCTTGGGGCATCCTAGAGTGTGAGACTTAAGGTTCTGTAAAGGGCGCCAGGGAGGCCATTTCGATTTCCATAGTTAAGATCATATTAACTCCTTCGGCCCCAGAATCAGGGTTAGCGTTTCCTTACCTCGTCGCCTGCCCTTAGGGAGGACAGAATGCGTGCGCTCTTGATCGAAGACGACTCAACGATGGCATCGAATATCGAGATGATGCTGCGGTCCGAGAATATCGTTTGCGATACGACGGACCTTGGTGAAGACGGTTTAGAAATCGGTAAGCTTTATGACTACGATATTATCGTTCTCGATTTAATGCTTCCCGATATGGATGGATACGATGTCTTGAGACATCTTCGATCCGCCCGCATCGAGACCCCCATCCTCATCCTTTCCGGCCTTACAGAACCCGACAACAAAATTAAGGGATTCGGCATCGGCGCCGATGACTACCTTACCAAACCCTTTGACAAGGGCGAGCTGATTGCCAGAATTCACGCCATTATCCGGCGATCAAAAGGGCATGCGAACTCCATCATTACGACCGGGCGGCTCTCCGTTAATTTGGACACCCGAACGGTGGAAGTGGACAGCAAACCGGTCCATCTAACCGGCAAGGAATACGGAATTCTTGAGCTTCTCTCGCTTCGCAAGGGAACAACCCTGACGAAAGAGATGTTCCTCAACCACCTTTATGGCGGCATGGACGAGCCCGAGCTTAAGATCATCGACGTATTCATCTGCAAGCTTCGGAAAAAGCTTTCCACTGCGCTGAACGGGGAAAATTACATCGAAACGGTCTGGGGACGGGGCTACGTGCTTCGCGATCCAATGGGAAGCGAAGAAAACGCCGAGGAAGTGGCGGCCCTGTCTACGGAAGCACCGCGGCAAACAAGAACGGCCAGCGCCTAAATCAATCTTCTCGTAAAATTTCAGATGAAAGCAGCGGCCGCAACAGCGGCCAGGCGTCTCTAGGAAGCCGCAGACGGCGTTGACGGCGCAACCGTTGACGGCGTGGTCGTTGGCTCGGCCGCCGGCGGCGGCCCGGACGTCGCTGTGCTGGCATCGCCGGCCGCCTCCCAGTCGCCCAATCCATAGGTGCCCCGCGCGCCGGCGATCGGCTTGAAGGCATCGGAAACGCCGAGCACCGTTTCGGCCCCACCCAGGAACAGAACGCCATCCCCGGCCATTCTTTGGCTGATGCGGTCCAGCACCTGAATCTTCGTGGGTTGATCGAAATAGATCAGCACGTTCCGGCAGAAAACAATGTCAAACGCCCCGAGAATGGATAAATCCTCAAGCAAATTGAAATAGCGCAAGCTCACCATATCGCGGATGTCTTTGTTGATCCGCCACCGGTTGTCGCCTTCCTGCGTGAAATATTTGACAAGAAGCTGAATGGGAAGGCCGCGCTGCACCTCGAACTGCGTATAAAGGCCTTCCTTCGCCCTTGCCAAGGCCTCGTCCGAGATGTCCGTACCGACAATCTCGACCGGACGCGTGCCTAGCTTTGCCGCTTCCTCTTTAAGCAACATCCCTAGCGTATAAGGCTCCTGCCCTGTAGAGCAGGCCGCGCTCCAGATCCGGATCTTCCTCCCCGCGGGCCGTTTTTCCAACAAAGCGGGAAGCACGGTTTCGCGGAAAATCTTGAAAGGCTTGCCATCCCGGAAAAAGAACGACTCGTTCGTCGTCATCGCATCCGTGATCTCGCGAATAAGGTTTTCATCCTTATCGCGCTGAACGGTCAGAACAAGGTCGTCCAACCCTGTCAAATTTTTGCGGCGGACAAACGGCATAAGCCGGGCTTCAACCAGATATGCCTTCTTATCCGAGAGCACGAGTCCCGAACGTTCGTGCAGCAGTTTGCACAGATATTTGAAATTCTCGGGCGTCATGCGGCTTTTCCCGAAATTCGGTCGTGAATGCAGGCTGGAATCTCGGCCAGCGGCCGGACGGCGCTGCACAGCCCGGCGGTTGCGACGGCCCCTGGCATGCCCCATACGACGCTGCTTGCCTCATCCTGGGCAATCATTCCGCCCCCGGCGGCGATGACCTCTTCCCCGCCCTTCAGGCCGTCCTGCCCCATGCCCGTGAGGATGACGGCCAGCACATGGCCGCCATAGGCCTTGGCAAGGCTTCGCAGCATCGGGTCCACCGCCGGGCGGCAGAAGTTCTCAGGCGGCGTCTGCAAAAGGCGAATGCGCTTCTCCTGCCCCTCTTTTTCCACGACCATGTGAAACCCACCCGGCGCCAAATAAATTTTTTCACCTTCCACCCGCTCGCCATCCACGGCCTCTGCGCAGGGGGCCCCGCTTACCCGGCTGATGTGTTCGGCCAGGATCGTCGTAAAGGTCGGCGGCATATGCTGGGTAATGAGGATTGGCAGGCGAATCTTGCCCAGTTTTTCCAGCAAGGTAAAAAGAGCCTGCGGCCCTCCCGTTGAACTGCCAATGGCAACGACTTCGGGCATATAAAGAGAGGGCTTTCGCAAAACGATTGGGCCGTCTCCGTATAGACCGCCCTTTTTCTGTTGCTCCGGCACCGGCCCTTTCTTGGCAGCCGTCTGGAGGGGCGTTTTATCGCCACGACGCCTGGCACCAAGACCACGGACTTTTTCAATGAGGTCCCGGCCGAAATTCTGCGTTCCGCCCATTTCGCTTGTCGCCGTCGGCTTTGGAATGTAATCGGCCGCGCCGGAGGAAAGCGCCCGCAAGCTCACCTCTGCGTTCTTCAAGGTCAGGGTCGAAGCCATGATGATTTGAAGCTTCGGATCCTGCTTAAGAAGCAGCGGCAGCGCCGTCATGCCATCCATGACCGGCATTTCGATATCCAGCACGATAATCTCAACGTCGTGCCGCCCGATTGCTTTAAGCGCCAATTCGCCGTTTGCAACGGACGCGACAACGGCAATGTCGCCGCCTTTTTCAAGAATCTTCGTCAGCAGCCCGCGGATAACGATGGAATCGTCCACCACCATTACCCGATAGGGCGACGAAAGGCCCGCATCCGAAGGCGCCCTTGCGCTGACCTGAGATGCGCTGGACATTTAAAGAATCCCTGCTTGCTCGAATTTTGCCTGCAGGATTTCGCTGTCAAAAGGTTTCATGATGTATTCGTTCGCCCCCGCCTGTATGGCGGTTTGTATATGGTTGATATCGTTTTCGGTGGTGCAGAAAACGACGACTGGAGCATCGCCCCCCTCGAGCTGGCGGAGCGCCTTTAAGAAATCGATGCCGTTCATCACCGGCATGTTCCAATCAAGCAAAATGACATCCGGCATCGTCTGCTTGCAGCTTTCCAGCGCTTCGCTTCCATTGGTCGCCTCTTCGCTTTTCAGCTGAAGCTCCTCAAGGATGCGTTTTGCAATCGTTCGAATAACCTTCGAATCATCTACAACTAGGCAAAGTTTCATCATCACTCTCGCAAATACTGCGGTTTCTATATGTTGTTTCGCGTTAGGCGGCGATTTCAGTGTCCGTAAAATTGAGCAGCTTGCTCACATCGAGCACAACCATGAGGGTCTCATCCAGGCGGTAAATGCCGGAGGAAACTTCCTTCCACAATGGGTCGAGGGTCGCTGGGCCTCGCTCGCGTGCATCGGAGCGTAGATTGAGGACTTCCCCCACCGAATCCACGATTAGGCTATAGAGTTCTTCGCCATGCTCGACAACGATGCTCATGCTGTCCTGCTCCTCGTCGGCAGCAGAAATCCCCAGCCGCTTTCGAACGTCAATCGCCGTAACGATGCGTCCCCGTAAATTTAAAACGCCGGCCACATCCGGCGGCGCGAGGGGTACCCAGGTCAATCTCTGTGGGCCCAGTACGTCCTGGACATCCAATACGGGAATTCCGAACATCTGACCGGAAATAAACATTGTGACAAACTTTTCCCGATCGTCCGTCAGATCGAACTCATCCGAGAATTCGGAAATATTTTTCGAATCCGTCATGCCGCACCTCGCGTCAAGTTTAGGGTTTGAGCCAGGCTATGCAGCAAGGCATCCCGATCGGACTTCGCGACATAATCAGAGAACCCGGCCGCCCGTCCGCGTTCCATATCCTGGCTGGTCGCATGGGAAGAAAGCGCCACCAATGGCGTGTCCTGCCATAGACCTTCCTCATGAACCGTCGAGGCAAATTCAAAGCCGTTCATTCCCGGCATCTCGATGTCGCTGATAATGACATCGAACGCCTGCCCCGATTCCCGAAGGCGTAGCGCATCATCGGCGCTTGAGACGGACGTGACTTCATAGCCCGCCACGGCAAGCAGCGGCGTCAGCAAATTGCGGAAGAAGGGGCTGTCGTCCACCAGGAGAACCCGGCGGGAGGCATCCGCACTGCCAAAGGGCGCGTCCTGCTCGCTTGCAAACCAATCCCCAAAAGCCTGGGTCAGGTAGTGAGCAACGTCGATGACGTCCGTTGCCTGCCCGGCAATAATCGCGCTGCCAAGCGTGCCCTTGTTCTTGCCGGAATGTTCGACTTTCAAATGATCCTCGACGATGTCGAGGATGCTATCCACCACCAGGCCTACCGAGCGATTGTTGTCCGAGAAGACGAGAACCGATTGGCGCCCTTCCTGTTCCATGTCGGTATCCGCGCTCAATGGAATCAGCGGCATCAATTGGCCACGATATTGCACCATCGGCATGCCGTTCGAGCGTTCGATCGTACCGCTCTCGATCTCCTCAAGCCTTGCAATCAATTCCAGCGGGACCGCTTTTGGCTCTTTTCCCCCGGCCTGGAAAAGAAGAAGAGAGGTGCGGTCTTCCTCTTTCGTCGCATCCGCAATGGCTTCGTTTTCGGCCTCATGGGTTTCGGCGATCCGTTTCTCACCGGAAGCAAAGGCAATGCCATTCGGATCGAGAATCATCACCACGCTTCCATCTCCCAAAATCGTGTTTCCGGAGAACATGCCGATATCCCGAAGAATTGGCGCAACCGGCTTGACGACGATTTCTTCCGTATCAAAAACCCGATCAACGACAATTCCAAATTTGTAAGCACCTACCTGCGTCACGACGACAAAGGTTTCATCTTCTGTCTGTTGAGAGGCAATCACATCCTCTGTTTTGGCAGCACCCTCATCCACGTCCGCGGCCTCGCTCGCCTTTGCAGGGCTCTCCAATTTCAAGAGGTCTCCGAGCATCACCAGCGGCAACAGCCGGTCGCGAAGCCGAAGCACGGGCGTGTCGTGGATTTGCTCGATCCGGTGCTCGGACCGATCGGAGGCGCGCACCAGTTCCAGGACGCTGATCTGGGGAATGGCGAAGCGCTCGCCCCGGCATTCCACGATCAAGGCCGAAACGATCGCCAGCGTCAGGGGGATTTTGATGGTGAAGGTTGCCCCTTTGCCCTCTTTCGAGCGCATTTCAACCGTGCCGCTGATGCGTTCGATGTTCGTACGCACGACGTCCATCCCGACCCCGCGCCCAGAGACGTTCGTAACCGCCTGAGCCGTGGAAAAGCCTGCCTGGAAGATGTATTGCAGGATCTCCTGATCCGTTTTTGTGTCCAGTTCTTCTTGCGTGGCTAGCTGGTTGGAGAGAATCTTCTCTTTTACTTTATCGATCGCAATGCCGCGCCCATCGTCTGCAATCTCGATAATGATATGGCCGCCTTCGTGATAGGCGTTCAGCGTAATTTTTCCCGTCGGGGGTTTTCCCGCTGCGACACGAATGTCCGGCGTTTCGACGCCATGATCCCCGGAATTTCGAACCATATGCGTCAGAGGGTCTTTAATCAGCTCAAGGACTTGACGATCAAGCTCGGTCTCGGCGCCGATCATCTGAAGATCGATTTTTTTGCCAAGCTCCAGAGAAAGATCGCGAACGATTCGGGGAAGTTTCGACCATGCGTTGCCAACCGGCTGCATGCGGGTCTTCATCACCCCTTCCTGAAGTTCTGTCGTGACATGGTTTAGCCGCTGCAGCGGTACGGTGAATTCGCTGTCGCTCATCCCGCGCACCATCTGAAGAAGCTGATTGCGGCTAAGCACCAGCTCGCTGACCATCGTCATCAAATTCTCAAGCAAAGAGACATTGACGCGGATGCTTTGCGACGCAACGGCGGATTCCTTGGTGGCCGCCGCCTCAGGCTCGCCTGCCGGCGCGGGAGGCGGCGCGGGAGGTGGCGCCGGCATTGCCTCTGGCGCCTCTTCCTCCGGAATTGCCGCCTCTTCAAGCATTGCTTCTATGGCGGCCGCGTCTGCCGGTTCGCTGGCGCCGTCGGCTTCGATAATGGCGTGCAGGCGGCGAATAAGATCCGAATCATCGCCCTCCGGTTCGGTTTCCGTTGCCTCAAGCACGGAGAGCAAATTTTTGATGGTATCCAGGGATTCGAAAATGAGGCTCACGGCCTCGGGCGTCACATCCAGATCGCCATCGCGGAATTTTCCGAGCACGTCCTCAGAAGCGTGTGCGACATGCTCTAGCCGCGGCAGACCAAGAAAACCGCACGTCCCCTTGATCGTGTGAACGAGACGAAAAATGCCACCAAGCAACGCCGGGTCGTTGGGATTTTGCTCAAGCTTTACAAGATCGCCATCCAGCTCGGAAAGGCTCTCGGCCGTTTCCGTCAGAAACTCGCTAAGGAGATCGTCCATGATTCGTTTCCCATCCTCGTATGGGAAGGATGGCGAGCATCGCACGGCATCGCATCCCCTCCCTGAACACTTTTTTGTAAGCGTAAGGCTCGCAACAATAGATTAAAAAGCGGTAAAGCCTGGGAAAGCGGGCCGGGCGAGAGTTACGGTTTGGGGCGGGTTACCGCCCTTAAAACGACCCTATCGGCGTTTGAAAGGACTTGAAGGGAAAATTCGTACCTGCGCATGAGAAACGCCAGGAAATAGGCAGGGGCAATGCGCGGCGTCAGCGCCTCGAGAGAGATCTCGAGGTGAAGGGCGGAAGCGACATCCTCTTTGAGAGCGGCGCCATCCCCCTGCGCCGTCACCTCGAAAAGGGTTTCGCCTGGCCGGCAAATGGGTGCGACCGAAACGGTGCCGCCTTTGGGTAGCGCCTCCGACGCAACCAGCGCCATGTTCAAAAGCAGCTTTACGGCACCCCTTGCTACCGGTGCCGGCACGACCCTATCTTCCTTCTTCCAATCGAGCCCAACGCGCCCTTCTTTTAAGAACCCGCCCATGAGTTCTTTTCCCTCCTCGAGGGAAAGGGCATCGGCGGAGCCCCCTGCTTGGCCAAAGGCGACCCGGAAAAAGCGCAGCCGGCGGGACGCCTCGGCCGAGCTTTTGCTCAAAAGGCCGAGGATCTCTGCTTCCATCTCCGACTCATTTTGGGCCAATAGCTCTAGACCATTGTGGATGGCCCCGATCGGGCTGACCAAATCGTGGCAGAGACGCGAGCAGAGAAGCTCCGCAAGCCTAAGTTCCTGTTCTGGCTCTGAAGGCATTTTTCCTTTCCAATCGCCCCCAAGGTCCCGAGAGGTGTATGATTATAGGCCAAGGACCCATGGGAAGCCTCTGAAATGCACCATATCGTGCCAGGCGTACGCGTCCGCCATCCAGACCGGCCGGATTGGGGCATCGGCCAGGTTCAATCCGTCATTCGGGATCGGATTACTGTTAATTTCGAACATGCTGGCAAAGTCCTGATCAACGCCGCGGTAATCGACTTGATCGCAATCGCAGACACGCAAACCGTGATTGACGGCAAGCCGCACGGCGGGTGAAGTCCCTTGAATGTTTCTTCTGATATCGTGCGAGAAAAAGCGAAACTCGGCATATTCTTGTCCGCTCTCCTCCACTTTTCCCTCGCCCTTCCCTTCCTTGTTATTGCCCTTCCCATTCTTCACTTCGTGAAGGAGGTGCCGCCGGAACTCGCGAAGGAGATACCGCAGGAAGAAGAATCCAAGGCCCCCCCATCGCGTAAAAACCCCGACGCCATGATGGTCGATATTGTCGCCTTTTCAGAGGAAGAGCCGGAAGCCTTTGCCCCAAGCAAATTTCTTGGCGTCGAAGGAACGCGGCAAACCCCAGAGTTCGAGAAAGAAGCGCCGGGAAGCGTTCCACGGACACAATTTGTGGAATCCCTGAAACCCTTGAAAGATGCCGAGAAGGCAACGACAACCGAGGAAGAGGGAGCAGCCGAACCCACACCGGAAAAGGCTGCCGACACGGCCTCAAAGGAAATCGCTGCGTCGCTCGAAGCCACCCCCACCCGGCCAAGCTCAACGGAAGCCACCGCACCGAACCCTTCCCCCACCAGCGAGGAAAAGGTTGCCGACCGGGCCTCAAAGGAAATCGCTGCGTCAAGCGAAGCCGCCCCCACCCGGCCAAGCCCAACGGAAGCCACCGCACCGAACCCTTCCCCCACCAGCGAGGAAACCACGCCCGCGTCACCGCCGGTAGAAACAACGCCCAAGGCGGCCTCTTCTCGGCCGGGGAAAAGCGCGGCGGCTAAGGGGCAGCTTGGCGAACTTCTGCAAGGCATGCGCGAGCTTGATTTGCGCCTTGATCAGGCCCTAGAGGAAACGCCGGAAGCGGAGCTGGACGAATCCCAAGTGCAGGCCCTTATCCGATTGCAAGACGCCGCCGCTCAGGGCTATGCCCATGCGCAGTATCGTCTGGCAACGGCCCTCATCAAGGGGGGCAGCAAAGAGCTGCCGGAAGAGGCGAAGAAGCTGCTGACCCGCGCCGCGCAGTCGGGCTATGTGGAAGCCCAGGTCCTTCTTGGTTACCTCGCTGCAAGTGGCGAAAGGAAAAAACCCGATTTCGCCGAAGCGCTTGCGTGGATGAATCTTGCGGCCGAAAAGGGAAACAAGGCGGCCCTTCACGGAGCGAAAAAATTAGAAAAACTGATGAAGGTTGAAGAAATCATTCAGGCACACCGACGCACCCAGCGCTATCGGCGCTTCGCCGCTTCGGCTGCCCCGGCCGTCGTCGGTATCGACGACGAGCGGCCACCGGACGAAATTCTGCGTGACGCGTCGGCAACGGGCAATGCCGAGCTGGTGCAGCTTATGCTGGCGCGCGGGGCAGACCCGGATTCCGTTGACGATTCCGGCCGATCCGCCCTCATCAACGCCGCGTGGCGCGGACGTAAGAAGATCGTCGAATTGCTACTCGAAAAGGGTGCCGATCTTAGCGTTCGCGACCTTGAGGGCCTGTCCGCAGCAAACTGGGCAGCCGTCAACGGCCACCCTGACGTCATTCGCACGCTTGGGAAAGCGGGCGCCAATTTGGACAACCGCGACAACGACAATCTGACCCCCCTCATGCGGGCGACCTGGAACGGACATTTTAAGGCCGTCACCGCCCTGCTGGACGAGGGGGCGGATCCCAATCTTCGTACGCCTTCGGGAAAAACTGCACTCGATTTTGCGCGCGAAGAAGGGTACGAGGCGATCCAGAAATTGCTGCAAAGGGCGGGGAACCGCTAATTGCCCCTTGGGCGGGGGGCTGGTGCGCGCACCCCACTTCGATATACTGTCAAGGCTCTAACAGGTTGGGTCCGTTTTTCGATTCCGGACGAAAAAAATGAAGTTCCAAAGGATCGCCTTTTCCGCCTCTGACGCACCCGCTGCCCAGGACGCCCTCGCCCTGCTGGAAGCACGCTACGACCATGTGGCGCCAGAAGAAGCCGACGTGATCGTCGCATTGGGCGGCGACGGATTTATGCTGGAAACGCTCCACAAACGCATTGATGCGGGCAAACCGATCTATGGTATGCACCGCGGCAGCATCGGCTTTTTGATGAACAATTACGACGAAGAAGACCTTCAAGAACGGCTGGCGGCGGCAAAACCCGCAAAACTCCATCCCTTGCGGATGCTTGCCAAGGATATTCATGGTTCAGAGCACGAGGCGCTCGCCATCAACGAAGTGTCGCTGCTTCGCGAGTCCCATCAAACAGCAAAACTCCGCGTGCGGGTGGATGGCGTCGTGCGAATCGAAGAGTTGATTTGCGACGGCATCCTTGTTTCGACACCAGCCGGAAGCACCGCTTACAATCTTTCCGCGCATGGCCCGATCATTCCGATTGGCGCCAATTTACTGGCGCTCACCCCCATTAGCGCCTTTCGGCCGCGCCGCTGGCGCGGGGCACTCCTCCCCCAGTCCGCCAAGGTCGCTTTCGAAATAAACGAAGCGGACAAGCGCCCGGTTAGTGCCGTTGCCGACTTTACGGAAATTCGCGACGTTACAGAAGTGCACGTAACCGAAGACAGCAAACGGGCGCTGGTCCTTCTTTTTGACCCCGAACACAATCTGGAAGAACGGATTTTGAAGGAACAGTTTCTTCCCTGAGGCAGGATGGGAATGCGGAGTAACCAGTGGCGGACGGGAATAGCCTGAAAGTTCTAGACAAGCTGATCGCCTTCGATACAACCAGCTGCAAATCGAATCTGGATTGCATCGACTTCATACGCGCCTATCTTGCCGGCTTTGGAATCGAGAGCGACTTAAGCTTCGACGACGGGCAAACGAAGGCAAACCTTTTGGCGACCCTTGGCCCTCCGGACCGGCCCGGCATTTTACTTGCCGGCCACAGCGATGTGGTTCCCGTTGAGGGCCAGAATTGGAAAACCAACCCGTACCGCATGCACGCCCGCGGCGACCGCTTCTATGGCCGTGGCACGGCGGATATGAAGGGCTTTCTCGCCTGCCTTCTGGCGCTGGTGCCCGAATTTCTAGAAATCGCGAAAGAAGCGCCCATTCACCTCGCCTTCACCTATGACGAGGAGGTGGGATGCCTGGGCGTTCAACGCCTCGTCCCCCAAATTGCGCGTTTGCCTGCAAAACCCAGGGCCTGCGTCATTGGCGAGCCTACGGAAATGCGGATCGTCACGGCGCATAAGGGAAAAACAATCCTCCATTGCGACGTGCGCGGCCTGGAGTGCCATTCCGCCCTCGACGAGGGGGTAAATGCCATCGAAATTGCCGCCGAAATTATAACGGCCTTGCGCGCCATGGGACGCCGGCTTGCCGATAAAGGCCCTTTCGACGCCGGCTTCAAGCCCCCCTACACCACCATCCAGACGGGCACGATCCATGGCGGCACCGCCGTCAACATTCTCCCAAAGGACTGCGCATTTGCGTTCGAATTTCGCTGCCTTCCCAATCACCCCTCGGACGCGTTGATTGATGAAATAAAAGCGCATATCGAACGCGATCTTCTGCCGGAGATGCAGGCGCGAGCTTCACAGACCGGCATCTTCCTGGAAGTGCTTTCGGATATTCCAGGGCTTCAAACTCCGGAAGAAGAAAACGTCGTCGCCCTGGCAAAAAACGCGAGCGGACAAAATAAAACTGAAAAAATAAGCTTTTGCACAGAAGGGGGCGTTCTTCAGGAAGCCGGCATCCCGACCATTATCTGCGGCCCGGGAAGCGTGGAACAGGCGCACAAGCCAGACGAATTCGTGACGGAAGCACAGCTTCATCAATCCGCCTTCTTCCTGCGAAACTTCGCCAAGGCGGCCCTTCGCGGGCAATAGGGACGCATAAAAAACGGGGGATAAACCCCCGTTTTTAAATCTCTATACCGGACGAATTATTCGGTTTTGTCCGCAATAATCACCAGAGGCACCGGCGACATGCCCAGAATTTTGGCCACAACATCGCGGATCTTTTGCGTGCAAAGAACCGCCCGCATATCCTCGTGGGAATTGTAGTAAAGTTCGGCAATCCGATGAAACGGTGCCGGCGATCCGTCCGGTGTTCCGACAACCTTGTAAGCCTTCAGAGATTCGCAAGGAATCTGCAATGCCGTCGGAACAATTTCATGGATCCACACATCCTCGAATGCCTCTGCGTCGGGCTGCTGCGGGAAGCAAATCATCAACTTCACCGGCGGTCTTTCCTGTCCGGCCACCTCATCCAGCGCCAAGTCCGATTCAAGAATCATCAGGGTCGGCGCACCCCCGGTGGAAATCTTCATGGCGTGGCCAACGGCCTCATGCGCCGCATCCGAACCCGCCGCCGCCTGAAGCCCAGCCAAATCGTCGAAATGCAATTCGGCGGTGAAATAATAAGGCGCACCCTCGCCTGTCGCTGCCCGAACCAAATTGGCTTTCGGTAAAAGCGCTGCGATAACCTGGTTGGGAACGAGTCGGCTTTTCAAAAGCGCATTCAGAATGGGCCGCGCGATCCCGCGTGGGATCGTTATTCCGGCCTTGTTCATCCGAAAAAGCTTTGCCCCCAGTTTTTCGGCAAGCGGCACATGCTCTTCCATGTACTGTTTATCGAACAGCGCCCGGTCTTTTGGCGCCGGATAGAACACCATCAGGGTGTGTGCGAATTGTCCCTCTGTCTTGACCGTTTTGGCGCCGCGATAATCGCGCAGCTCCTGTTGCTCCATGTCCCACCAACGCTCGCCTCGGTAGCGAAGAAGAAACTGGCAGAGCTCGCGCTCGATCTGCAGATAGTCATGCACCGGCATAATCGGCGGCCGGTAGCGCTCGCGGAATTCTTCGACGATACCCTCAAGCTTGATAATGTCGTCCGCATCCTCGCCACGCTTAAGGTAGTCCCCGCGAACGGGTTCCATGGCCTCACCGCGCGTCGTTTTCGTCAGAAGATCCTCTGCCGCCATTTGCTCAGCTTTTAGCTTGGCCAGCCGCTCTTCCATTTTCGCTTCGACCCAGCGGTAATTACCGCTGCGCTCCTTTGGGGGGCGCGCGTTAAAACGCCAGTCCACGAGGGCATCCGTCAGTTTCTCGAGGCTGTCATACTCATTGATTTTAGAGAGCCATTCCTCACGATATTGGTTCTCGGCTTCTATTGTCGTTTGCATTAATGCTTACTCCAATTTTCCTTCATGCCCACGAAGGCAATTTTTCGTCAAATTACACTGAAGCGGCGGGAATCGCCACTCCCACCTAATGCCAAAAATACTTGGATGCTCGGGGGTCCGCCTTGTCCGGAAACGGCAAATAACCGCTGCCGGAGAAGATTTTTTGCGGCACAACGGCCTGGGCAAAATTCCGTTTTGGAATTTCATAATAATAATTCGCAATTCGCTGATCCACCTCCCAGATATTCAGCTCTTTGCAGGCATATTCATACATGCCGCTCTTGCGAAGATGGGGCAGGATAAACCCTACGAAATAGGTATACATGCCGTTCAGGATCAACTCGCGCCGCGACATCTTCGCGGTCTTTTGGTACATCCGAAACGTCGCCGTTCGAATCTTTTCAAGATGCGGCTCCAGATCTTTAACGGGGAGAGGATAAATCTCGCCCATCGGCGTATCCCATTTCTCCCGCACGAAAACCCCGCCCCCTTCGATGCCGGCAATATAATTTTTCGGAACGGTGAAAACCGTTCCAATGTCGTTCACCCGGACTTCTTTCAGCCCGATGGCTTCCGGATTCACAATAATGGCAAGCGAGTAACAATAGGGAAGCCCCTCGCAGACGTCGCTCCAATGGTAGATTTCCTCGTTCACGAAAAAATCGCGAACGAGAAGAAAACGCCCGTCCGGCAAAGGATATGGCCCCGTATCGCCCATGCCGAGGCGGCAATCGTAATGATCGAAGAAAGAAAGCAGCTCCGTCGCCGCATTAAAGGCAATAAATTGTTCGCCGGTTTTTTTGTCGTCTCGAAAATCCTCGCATTGCGAGAGAAGTTGATCGAGGAGGCTTTGGTCGTGAATAATGCAGCGATAGCGGTTTTGTGAATTGAACATATAGCCGTCTTGCCGCTTCCCCCAAAGAACCCGCTGCATGAATTTGCACATGGCCATGCTTTCTTCGACATAGTCGCGGGACTCTATCGCTTCCAGCGCGAGCAGTGCACAGCGGCCCATGCCAAATGCAACGGCGCCAATACAAAAATCATGGACGCAGTTTATCTTCGTACCGATTTCACTTCGTGCGCTGGCCCCCATGTCGATGACGCCCTGGGCGCCGACTTCGTTCGTTATTGCCTGCATGATCTCCGGGTAGCGGTAGAAGCATTGTGAAAACGCCAGAATTTCATACTCTTGGCGGGGAATCATGCCGGACGCGCCCTCTGTGGCCCGCAAAACAACCATGTCCCAAAGACACCAGGCCATGTAGTTGTTCAGATCGTTCAACTCGTCAATAGTGAAAGCTTCGCGCAACACATCGGTGTGGTCCGACTTCTCCATCACCTTTGTTTTCATGCGCTGGCGCATCAACCGGTCGCCAAGAATGCCATCCGGTACCGGCGGCAAATCCGTAAAATTGCCGCTATAGGTGAGGTCCATAAAGCGCAGACCTTCGTCCTTCGGCGCATAACGTGTCTGCCATTCTGCTTTTTCATCCATGGCTATCCGCCCTCAAGCTTTCTTAGCAGTATGTTGGCGTAAACAATGAAATAGAAAGCCTAGCTTCAATAGACGTCCTCACCCATATCTTAACTTTTGGCACTTTGCCCCAGCAACAAACGGATGCTTTCAAAATGATCCAACGGCGAAGTGAAGTTCCGGAAGCCGGCCCGATAAAGATCGGCCACCACGGAAAGACCTGGCGCACCCCCCATATCCACGCCAATGCGACTGCCAGGATGTTTCTCGGCCACCTTCAGCAACTCCAGCACCAATTCCATGCTTAAGGAATCCAGAGAAGCCTTTGGATGATGCGAAAGATGGCCAGCGGCCACATATTCTTCCAACACCTCGTCCGCAAAAAGAATTTCCGCTGGATAGCCGCGTGTCGTACGGACAAGTTCATACAGATCAATCCATAGAACCGGATCGCCCGGCAGCAACTCCTCCGCCGAATGCAGAATGGTTGGGTTTTGCAACACCGCACCTATGCGAAAACCGCCGATAGGTTCGGCAATTTTGCGGAATGCGCGCAATTCGCCTGAATCCGTGATGCCGTTCACAAGCGCCGTTACCTGCTCATGCTTGCTATCCTTGGCGGCGCTACCGATTGCCCGCAAAAAGGCCTGGACAAGACGGGGCGCCCCCAATGGCAACAAAAGATGCGGAGCCAAGGAAGGCCAGCCCGCAATCAGACGCCGGCATTCGGTGCTCGCCAGGTTGGGGAGGCGGATATCAACGGGCGCACCCGCGGATGCTTCAAAGAGGGCGCGGCACGCGTTGTAGGCCCCCTCTTCGAAAAGCTTCTCAACCTTGTCGGGCGAAGCCGAGCCATCGGCGCTAAGCGCCCCCAAACCGCTCACGAACCCATCGATGACGCCGGCGGAAACCAGCAACTCCCGGAGCGGGATAACGCCGAGGCCAGAAGCCTTGCGCTCCACTGCCGAGGTGGCTTCGCCCGTGTTGCGGGGCGCAACCCAAACTTCTGCAGCGGCTGCCTTGTCCGCCCAATCAAGGAGCCGCGCAAGCGCACCCCCCTCGACGCTGACGGCTTTCAACGGAATGACACAGGAATAAATATCCCCCGTCTCTCCATCGATGGAAATTTTATCGCCTTCTTTCAAGATCCGGCCGTCCACCTGAAAGGTTTTCGCGTCCGGATCGATATCCATGTCCGAACAACCGACGACACAAGGCTTGTCCAATGCCCGCGATACCACCGCTGCATGGCTGGCCGCGCCGCCCCTTCCGGTAACGATGCCCTGAGAGCTCAACATGCCCCGCACATCGAGCGGACTGGTCGTCGGCCTAAGAAGAATAACGTCTTCACCGGCTGCCGCCCGCTCCGCCGCCCGATCCGAATCGAGGACGGCGCTACCGCTGGCGTGGCCGGGTGATGCACCTATTCCCTTGGCCAGGGCGGCGCCTTTTTTGACCGCGCTCGCAAGGGCATCCACATCGAATTTTGGCCGCAAAAGGCGTTGCACTTGATCCGCCGTCACACGTTCCAACGCTTCGCTCTCATCGATAACCTTGTCCTCGACCAGATGCGTTGCGATAGAGACGGCCGCCTCCGCCGTGCGCTTTGCCGGGCGGACTTGCAACATATAGAGCTTGTCGTCCTCAACCGTGAACTCGATATCGAGGGCATCGCGGTACAAGCCTTCCAACGTCGCCCCAAAGTCAATGAGTTCTTTTCGAAGCTTTGGCGGCATCGCGTCGGGTTCGGAAAGCGACGCCGGCGTGACCGTACCGGCAACCACTTCCTCGCCCTGGCCGCCCCGCAAATATTCGCCATAGAGCTCATGCACACCCGAAATCGGATTTCGCGTAAAGGCGACCCCAGATCCGGAATTTTGATTGAGATTGCCGAACACCATGCTCTGAACCACAACCGCCGTACCGAGGTCATCGGGAATTCCGTGATGCTTGCGGTAGGTATTTGCCCGCGGCGAATCCCAGGAATCAAACACGGCTTTGATCGCATGATCGATCTGTGCGCGCGGTTCGATGGGGGGCGGCATTTCGCCCTGCCCTTCGATGGATTTGAGAACCGCCGCCTCGAATGCCTTCAGGGCATCCGGCGTGCCTTTTTCGGCAGCTTCCTTGCGGGCGGATTCCGTCTCTTCTTCGATCAGCAGGGAATCCAATCCAAGGACAATATCCGAATACATGCTCCAGAAACGGCCCCAGCTGTCCACCGCAAACGCGTTGTTGTTTGCAATGGAGGCCAACCGAGCAACGGAATTCGCATCCAGACCCAGGTTTAGGATTGTATCCATCATCCCCGGCATGCTGATCTTCGCGCCGGATCGGACCGAAACCAGCAAGGGCGATCCCTCTCTGGCAAAGCTTTTTCCGGTTGCCTTTTCTAAGCGGGCAAGGGCCGCATCGACCTGCTCTTTAAGTTCTTCCGGCAGCTTGCCGCCGCTATCGCGATAGGCTCGGTAAGCATCCGTGCCGATAACAAAGGCAGGCGGAACCGGAAGCCCCTGCGCCGCCATTCGAGCGAGGCCCGCCCCCTTCCCGCCAAAACGGGAAAGGTCCGTCGCATCAATATCCGCAATGTCCCAAACAAACTTATCCGTCGTCTTGCTCATCAGCTCTCTACCGTATCGCGAGGTTTACCAAGGACCGCAAGGATGTCCTCATGAAATTCAAACCACACATTGTGGACCGAATCGGTGGTTGGGCTGCTAACATAGCTGTGATCCCCCTGATCCACACGCGCAAGCGCGGCGGCAAAGCGATCGGCGTAAACCTGATAGCGGGGAATAAATCCCACCGCCTGCGGCAGCGCCTTAATCAAGCGCTCAACAACGCGTGTAAGCCTTCCCAAGGTTGCTTCGTCGCCGCCCTGCTCGGACTGCCACTCGCTAACCAATTTGAGAAATTGCGTATTGATAAGCTCAAAGCGATCGTACCAGGAAACCAAATCCTGATTTTTCCGCTCGTCGCTATAGGTTTGATCGTAAAATTCAAGAACGGCCCGCGTGCCATCTTCCTGCAGCATGTACTGGCCGCCCAGATCGATCAAAAGACCGCTTGCAACCGCCTCTTCAACCAAGGGTCGCGCTGTCTCGATATCCAGGCCGGAACACTCGGCAAGCGCCTCCATGTTGGCCATTTTCCGGAGATAAATTGCATTCAGGACTTTAAAAGTTTGTTCGTTGATCATCGGATTGGCTTCTCTCTCTTGCCTCAATCAAACTAAGCGCCGCGGTTGCATTTCACATCAACCGCGGCGCTGTGCTCGTTGGCTTCATCCTTACCGAAAGCGCTTCGATACCCTAAAAGGCGTTAAGCCGTGTTACCAGGCCCGGTCCGCATGGAAGGCCTTCACCGACCTCCTTAAGCTTCCCATATTTCTTGCCTAAGCTTTTACACCTCTCCCAAAGGCCCATCGATCGCATGCCGGCATAGGAATAGCCTGCGTCTTAGGACCAGAAATATTTCGACTTCCGGATATCCGCTTTCTCAGAGAAGCGCTCGTACCCTTCGCCAGAAAAGATCTTCTGGGGAACAACTGCCTGAGCGAAGTTGCGTTTGTTAATTTCGTAATAGTAATTCGCAACGCGCTGATCAATTTCCCAGAAATCGTGCTCTTTGTTGAAGTAGTCGTACATGCCGGCTTTCCGCATATACGGCAAAGCCATCTCGATGTAGTAGCTGTAGATGCCGTTCAGGCACAGTTCATGCCGGGACATCTTGGCCGTCTTTTTGTACATGTTGAAAGTGGCCTGCTGGATCTTCTCGAGATGCTTGTCCGTCTCCAGGATCTTCGTGGTGTAGAGCTCGCTCATTGGCGTATCGTGTTGATCCCGAACGAAAATCGCACCGCCGGTCACTGCCTCAACGTAGTTTTTCGGAACCGTAAAGGTCGTCGAGATATCGTTCACACGAATCTCTTCCAGGTTCATCTTTTCCGGGTCCAGAAGAACCAGCATCGTAAAGCAATGCGGCAACCCTTCGCACACGTCGCTCCAATGGAAGATGTCTTCGTTCACGAACAGATCACGGACAATGAGGATACGGCCATCCGGAAGCGGATAAGGCCCCGTATCGCCAAGCCCGAGACGGCAATCGTAATGATCGAAGAAGGCCAGCAATTCCGCCGCCGCGTTGAATGCAATAAACTTGTTGTAGGTGTCCGAACCCGGCTCGAAGTTTTCGCACTGGGTCAAGAGACCGTCGAGAAAGTCCTGCTCATGAATTTGACAACGGAACCGGTCCTGGGAATTGAAGAGCCAGCCGTCCTGGCGCTTGCCCCATAGAATCCGCTGCATGAACTTCAGGAGGGTGTTGCTTTCTTCGGCGTAATCATCCCGTTTAATTGCCTCAAGTGCCAACAAACCGCAACGGCCCATCCCGAAGGCGACCGCACCAAGGCACCAGTCATGCACGCAATTCACTTTCGTTCCGATCTCGCGGCGCGCACTGGCCCCGATATCCATAATTCCCTGCGCCCCAAGCTGGTCGGTCATCAGGCCCATGAATTCTGGATAGCGGTAGAATTCCTGCATCATGGACAAGATTTCATATTCCTGCCGGGGGATCATGCCGGAAGCACCTTCCGTCGCCCGCATAACCAGAACGTCCCAGATGTTCCATGAAAGGTAATCGTTGATATCGTTTATTTCAGCGATCGAGAATTCGTCCTTAAGGACGTCTTCCTTGGTTACCTTCTCCATGACCTTGGTGGACATGCGTTCCTTCATAAGCCGGTCGCCAAGAATGCCATCCGGAACGGGATCAAGATCCGTGAAATTGCCTGTGAATTTCAGATCCTGAAAGCGAAGCCCGTCGTCATTGGGCTCGTACCGCTTTTGCCATTCGGATTTACCGGCTTTTCCAGCTTTCGCGGTTTCAGCCATTTTCTTTACCTCCTGAAAAAATTCGGTCTCGATTGCCTGCAAGCCAAAAATTTATGGGTCTTAAGCAGCTACAACCTTACCCGTGTTATGGTCGCTGCAATCTAGGCTAACGGTCTTTCCTTCCAGCGCCTTGATAATTTCATCAAAGTGCGCGTCGCCCGTTTCGCCAGCAACATATTTGGAGTCGCTGCTGCTCAAGGTCGCCGTCATGACGCATGGAATCTGAAATTCACGGGACAAGATCCCAAGATGCGATTCCGGTGCACCGGACATCGTAATCACGCCAATGGCACCCATGCTGAGCGCCGGCGCAAGAAACGTCGTCGTCCCGCCCCGAACGAGCAGGATGTGGTCTTTCAGCTTGCCGCTTTGAATGAGTTGAATCACCGCTTGCGGATCGGAAAGATATTTCACGACCCCACTTGGCTTCTTATCCGTGTTGAAGGTGTTGTAGCCCTCGGCTAGTACAGACATCTTTAGCTTCCCTCGTTTTGCAATCCAACTTGGATCCGTAAAACTTCCACAAACTCTACCGACTTCCCGCCGGTTTTGCAGGGAAGGCCGATGCATAAATGCGCCCGTTCGGACGCCTAAGGACGGGGTGAAAACCGAACAGCTACCGCGACGAGGCTTTTGCCATCAACCGCACTGCACCGAACGCAAATCACACATAGGAAAGGATTTAAGCGCTCCCCCCTCCTTGCCTCTTTTTTTATGATCCCTTTTTAAGGGCTGGAGGCTTATTCATTTTTTTATAGATTTTCGGAGAAAAAAGCTAGCCATCTTTTGCCCGGAACCACGGGTCTGATACCACCAATCCCCCATATATAATAACTAGTTAGCCTTCAGCTCGGCGGCGGTGGTCCGCCGTTGCCACGCCGCCCCATGAAAGCCCCTATATCCCAATGGTTAACGGGGCACGCCCTGGACCAGATAGTCCATGTGCATGAAATCCATGACCCCTCCATAGGCCTTTCGCCCGTCCATTTCATATTCAAACATCGTGTAGAAGCCTGGCACGTTCGGCAGGTAATACCAGGGATAGGTCGCCATCGCCTTGCCAGTGTAATGGAAGGTCTTTCCACGAACGTCTTCAACTTCGACGTCCAGGCCAAGAGAGTAGAAACCGTCATGCTCTGTCACACGCCCCCGGCCATCGACCAGTCCGTAGGCCTTGCCGTTTTCCATCACATAGCCATGAGCCAGGGGGCCATAATCCCGTGACGCACGCGGGTCGATCGTAAACATCGAATGTATCGCCAGGTCGCGGCCGAAATGGATATTCCCCCACGCCATATGGCCGGAGCTCGCCTCCGGACGGGGGCCCCAGCTGTGGTCCATCGTCGAAACGTTATCGATGGGGTAGGTCTTGCCGCGAAGTTTCAATTCGCCCCGGATATGTCCGGTATGATCGAAATGATTGTTGTAAGCCGTCCCAAGGCCTTGATGCTGCGCCAGGTCTTCCTTGGAGCGCTTGGCCGTGATGGGATCCATTTCGGGATCGGAAATATCGTAAGGCGGCATCAGCCCTTCATAGGTGTAATGCAATTCCGTCCCATCGCGCGCAACGTAGTCCACCTTGTAGTCCATCGGCGGCTTGGTGACCTCGACGGAAAGCCCGTTCGCAAATTCGTATTTGCCGATCTGCGTATTTTCCGGGATCGGCAAGTGAACGTAAAAATCGTTATGAAGCGCCTCGTAAGGATGCTGACAAAAACCCTGAATGACGCAAACGTTTACAAGCGCCACGCCATGAGGCTTTCGGAAAAGAACATAGACAAGAATCATGATGCTCTCTTCGGGAATATAAATCGTCCAAGCGTTTGTCTCCGCCCAATAGAGCGCATCCTCCTTGGAACCGGGCTCATGAAAGAAAAGCGCATCTTTTTCACTAATCACGATTCTTCCCCTTAATTCTTTTTGTCGATCGCCATTTCACGCTGCGTTAAAGACGAAAGCCGCCGCCGAATTTCGACGGCGGCTTTCCAAATTGCCAACCACTAAAGAAATTGCACCCTGGCCCTCTAATATTTCGGCCGATCCGGCCGGGTCATATAGGGCATGGCCATAAAGTCCTGACATTCGCCAAAGGCCTTGCGGCCGTCGTTCAGCGTTACCTCGTTCAGGGATTGATAGCCGCAAACGCTTGGCCAAGCCTGCCAAGGATAGGCCGTCAGGGCCTTGCCCTTGTACCCGAAGGTCTTACCACGCACGTCCGTGACTTCGACCTCAAGCTCTTTCTGCTGATAGCCTTCCCGCTTCGCACTGCCCCTGCCTTCGACCAGGCCATAGCACTTGCCGCCTTCCATGACGTAGCCATGGGCAAGCTCGCCATAATTCACCGGGTCTTTGTTGGGGTCGATCTGAAAAATCGTATGAATGGCAAAGTCCGGATCGGCATGGACATGGCCCCAGGTCATGTTATGGGAATCGAATTCCGGCCGCGGGCCCCAGCTATGGTCCATGGTCGAAATTTCGGAAATCTCGTATTTCTTGCCACGGATCTTTACCCAGCCCGTGTAGCGCCCGGATTGGTCGAAATGGTTGTTGTAGGCGCTGCCGAAGCCTTGCGCCTTCGCCAGATGTTCGCTGGTCCGCTTGGCAGTAATGGGGTCCATTTCGGGATCGGAAATATCGTAGGGCGGCATCAGCCCTTCGTAATGGACATCGATTTCCATCTCGCCGTCTTCGCTGCGATATTTAATGTCGTAATCCATCGGCGGCTTCGTCGCTTTGACGGAAAGACCGTTATCAAGAGAGTAATCGCCAAGCTTTGCATCCTTGGGAATGGGGAGATGCACTTGATAGTCGTTAAACAGGCACTCCGTTGCATCCCTGCCAAAGCCCTTGGCAACAAATACGTTCGACAGAACCATGTTCAATTGTTTGCGAAAAATATTGTAAACGCCGATCGTGATCTGTTCTTTCGAGTTGTAGAACCCAAAAAAATTCGTCTCTGCCCAGTGTCGATTGTCGTCCTCCGCAGCGGGGGAGTGGAATTCCATTACGTCTTTTTCCGAAATCATCTTCAACCTCCTGATGAATTTTCGAGCGGCACTCGCCGTTCGATTTTATAAGCTTTAGGCCACTCCTGATCTGGCAGCCACTGCATTTCTATATTAGGCGCTTCTCCGCATGATGTTCGGCATGCTGACGACGTCTTGGCACTCGCCATAACCGATGCGCCCATCCATGTTCCATTCCATCAGGGTTGCAAAGTCACACGTATTTGGCCAGCACATCCAAGGAAACCCCGTCATGGCGCTGCCCGTGAAGTGGTAATTGCGATCCCGCACATCCGTCACTTCGACGTTCATGCCGATCTGCATGAGGTCGTCCCGTGTCGAATGGCCCTTGCCGCTTTTCAAGCCATAGACCTTCCCGCCCTCCAGCACATAACCATGGGCAAAGGGGTCCAGGATTTCCGGCGTCATGGGGTCGAAACCAAAGATACTATGAATGGTGAGTTCGCGCCCAAAACTTACGTGAAACCAGCTTGCGGACGCATAATCCGCCTCGGGCCGTGGGCCCCAGCTGTGATCCATCGTGGAAACGGAATCGACCTTATAGGTCTTGCCTTTTACTTTGAGCGTGCCTTTGAAATGCCCGGTTTGATCAAAATGCCCCTTGATCGGTTTTTCCTTGGGCGCGTTCGGGTCCATTTCCGGATCCGTAATATCGTAAGGCGGCATCAGGCCTTCAAATTCGATATGGAACTCGGTGTCGTTGTTCCCCTTGTAGGTCAGCAGATAATCCATCGGTGGATTGACCGCCTTTACGGACAGCCCGTTTGCCAAGGAATAATCACCAACCTTCTCCGGAAGCTGGAGATGGGCGTGCTCGTCGTAATAGAGCGCCTCGATGCGGTGCCTGGGAAAGCCCTGAATGATTTGTACGCTGGCAAGGGCGACCCCGAGGGTTGGACGCGACAAAAAATAGATGCCGACGTTGATCTTTTCCTCAGGAATGTTGAAACCGAAGAAATTCGTCTCTGCCCAGAGCGGATTGCCATCCGCGGGCAGGTGAAATTCCATAACGTCCCTTGCCGTAATCACGGTGCCCCCCCTTTTTTTAGGCATACGCCCTTACGTGAAGGGTGCATTTTTGTTTTAGAAAATCAAGCGTTTTTTGGTAAGGCCGGCTGGCGACGTCGCGGGATCGGCGCGGGCGCTGCTTTCGGGTTAAGGGGTCCCCATAAGAAACTGGCGGGGCCTTTTGGGCCCCGCCAGCAATTCTTCACCCAAAGATAGGGAGACTTAGTCGCCGCCCT
>Ga0209273_10000312_pt1 | contig 70438 bp, 58 predicted proteins | sample tdAd471_FD_187126 | JGI IMG/M metagenome (GOLD analysis project Ga0209273, IMG submission 187126) | Marine sediment microbial communities from the Atlantic coast under amendment with organic carbon and nitrate - tdAd47.1 (SPAdes)... | ecosystem: Environmental > Aquatic > Marine > Coastal >...
ATTGCCCGGCACGGGCGCCATTGCCCGTACGCCCACGATCTGCGACATGTGCTTCTGGAAATGCGCCGGCGACGTCTACAAGGAAGACGGCGAAATCTGGAAGATCACGGGTAACTCCGAGGACCTGCACAGTGGCGGGCGATTGTGCACGCGTGGCACCGGCGGGCCCGGCGCGTATCTCGATCCTGACCGTTTGAAGAAACCGTTGATGCGAGTGACCGTCGACGGCCGGCAGACCTTCCAGGAGGTGTCGTGGGAAAAAGCTATCGATTTCATCGGCGGCAAGATGCAGTCGATCGCCAGCTGCGACGGTCCGGAGAGCATGGTGATGCTCAGCCATGGTGCGGGAGCCAGCCATTTCCGTCACCTGTTACGTGCGTACGGATCCGACAGTCGCGCCGAACCGTCCTTTGCACAATGCCGCGGCCCGCGCGACGTTGGCTTCCGGCTGACCTTCGGTGAGTCGGCCAGCTCGCCCGAGCGCACGGACATGGCCAATGCCCGTTGTATCGTTCTGATTGGCTCACACATCGGCGAGAACCTCCACAATGCACAGGTACAGACGCTCGCCGAAGCGATCAACAACGATGTAACCCTGATCACTGTTGACCCGAGATTCTCGGTGCCGGCCGGGAAGTCGAAGCACTGGCTGCCGATCAAGCCGGGGACTGACATCGCATTGCTCCTCGCCTGGATGAATGTCCTGATCGAGGAAGATCTGTACGACAAGGACTATGTCGACCGGCATGCGATCGGTTTCGAACAGTTGGCCGAGCACGCCAGGGGTTACACACCCGAGTGGGTCTACCTGGAGACGGGAATTCGTCCCGAAGTTATTCGCGAAACTGCACGGGAGATGGCAAAAGCCGCGCCGGCAACGGTCGTCCACCCCGGGCGCCATGCGACCTGGTATGGGGACGACGCGCAACGTAGTCGTGCAATCGCAATTCTGAATGCGCTGCTTGGTTCCTGGAACCGCAAGGGCGGTTTCTACATTCCGGAAAAGGTCGACCTGCCCGGTTACCCGCTGCCCGAATACCCGAAGCCAAAGCGGAAGACCGCCGATGCCTATCCGGGCAAGTGGCCGTTTGCCAGCCAGGGGGTGACAAACGGCGTTATCGACGCCTCTATCGGCAAGGACGCATTTTTCAAAGGCTGGCTGGTTTACGGCACCAACCTCCCGCAGACGATTCCGAACGTCGAAGCCAAATTGAAAGCGGCCGCCAAATCACTGGACCTGATCGTCGTCGTGGAGACCATGCCTTCCGAAATGACCGGCTATGCCGACATCATTTTGCCGGAGTGCACGTACCTCGAACGTTACGACGACCTGCGAAACTCGGGCGAGCGACACCCGTCCCTGGCGCTGCGCATGCCGGCTTTCGAGCCGAAGCACGACAGCAAGCCGGGCTGGTGGATTGCAAAACAGCTGGGGCAGCGCCTCGGTCTGGAAAAGTATTTTCCGTGGGAAGACTATTCGGAGAAGCTGGACTGGGAGCTCAGGCAGGTCGGGAGTTCGCTCGAAGAGATGCAGGAAATTGGCGTGAAAAACTTCCCGCGCAAGCGCCCGCTGTATTTCCGGGATGGCCAGAACGTGCGCTTCTTCACGCCGAGTGGGAAGATCGAACTCTACTCGCAGCAACTGGTGGACAAGGGCTTTGACCCGATACCGGTGTACACGCCGCCGGAGCCCGTGCCGGCCGGCTACTACCGGCTCAACTACGGTCGCATGCCTGCGCACACGTTCGGCAAGACGACGAACAACCCGTTGCTCTTCGAGCTTGCGCCTGAGAACCAGCTCTGGGTCAATCCCCTGGTCGCGAACGAGCACTCGCTGAAGAGCGGAGACTACGTGCGCGTCGCGTCGCGGGAAGGCGCCGTCAGCAACAAGATCAGGGTCCGGGTCACCGAGCGGATCGGGCCGGACTCGGTTTTCATGGCGCACGGCTTTGGCCACAAGTCCAAGCGCCTGCGTCTGACCGCGGGTGTGGGAGCCGATGACTCGGCGTTGATGACGAATATAAAGATCGACCCGCTCATGGGCGGCACGGGGATGCGCGGGAACTTCGTGACCTTCGTGAAAGAAGCATCGGCCGGAGCTGACGCGTGACCCGCTTCGCCATGGTGATCGATACCAAAACCTGCATCGGTTGTGGCGATTGCGTGGTTGCGTGCAAGACCGAGAACAACGTACCGGAGGGTCTCAACAGGGACTGGGTGGTGGAGGCAACCAGCGGGACCTACCCTGACCTCAAGACCGAGTTCCGATCCGAGCGCTGCAATCACTGTTCCAACCCGACCTGTGTGACTCTTTGCCCGACGGGCGCGAGCCATCTCTGGAATGACACGAATATCGTGCTGGTCGAGCCGGAGAAGTGTACGGGTTGTAAAGCCTGTATTGCCGCGTGTCCCTACGATGCCCGGCTTGTCATGCACCCGGATGGTTACATCGACAAGTGCACGTTTTGTCACCACCGTGTCGAGAAAGGCCTGGACCCGGCGTGTGTGTCGAGCTGTCCGACGGGCTGCATGCATTTCGGATTGATCGATGATCCCCACAGCAAAGTGAGTCATTTGTTAAAGACTCGCGAGCACAAGGTCCTCAACCCGGAAACGGGCAACGACCCGAATGTTTTCTACCTGATCTGAAGGCTGAGTCGGAATGTCGGAAGAACTACTCGTTACTGCCAGAGACAATGCGCTGATCGACCCGGGTCTGCACATATGGACCTGGGAAGTAGCGATGTACCTGTTCCTGGGCGGACTGACGGCGGGAATAATGATTTTTGCTGCTTTGGCGATCGTGCGGAACAGGGAGCAGGAGGCACCGTTCACCGCTGCGCGCCTGGCGTTGCTTGCACCCATCGTATTGTCTCTCGGAATGACAACCCTGTTCATGGACCTGGAACATAAACTCTTTGTCTACCGTTTCTATACGTCGTTTCAGATCACGTCACCGATGTCATGGGGCGCCTGGATCCTGATCATCATTTACCCCGTATCGGTCCTGCAGATACTGTCGACCTTGCGCACCGGTTATTCGTTTCTTGCCGGGTTTGTCGACAGATTGACGATCGGGCGGCTGATCCTGGACTGGTGTGAGCGCTACCGCTACGAAATCGCGTTGACCGTCATTCCGTTCGCCGTGATGCTCGGAGTCTACACTGGCATTTTGTTGAGCGCGTTCAGTGCCAGGCCGTTCTGGAACAACGGGGTGCTTGGAGTGCTGTTCCTGATTTCCGGCATGTCGACCGCCGCCGCGCTGGTAGTGCTCCTGGCACGGCAGCATAGCGAGAAAGAATTGTTCACACGGATCGACCTGGTGCTGATACTTGCCGAGATAGGGCTGGTCGCGCTGTTGCTGATCAGCTTGGCGTCCGGGTCGGCCCAGCACCTCGAGGCGCTGGAAAGCGTCATGGGAGGCTCCTATACCATCCCGTTCTGGGTGTTATTCGTCGGGATCGGACTGTTGATACCAATGCTGCTGGAGACCCTGGAAATATCGGGCGTCAACAAGTCGCTGGCGATGCTCGCCCCGGTTCTCGTTCTGATCGGCGGTTACGCGTTGCGGCAGGTCGTAATGGATGCGGGCCAGGAAAGCACATGGACTAACTACGACACCCAGTACAGTTCCGAAGTGTTACAGCGAATACATCGATCAGACTAGTATCCTTTACAAAAATACGCTCAGAGGTACAAAGCGCAGTGAAAATATCCATCAAGGCGACATTGCTTTCTTTCTTGGTCGCATCCATTGCTGCTTGCGGCCCGTCCAACGAGACGGACGTTTCACTCGCTGACGTAGCGCAGGCGGCGGCACGGCAAGACGATCGCGTAAGCGTCGAAGACGTCGCCGGTTGGCTGATCGAGGGTCGGGGCGACTTTAAACTCATCGACGTGCGCAGCCCGGACGATTTCGAAGACGGCATGATTGGCGAAGCGGAGAACATCCCTGTCACGCGACTCATTGCCGAGGACGTACTACGGAGTTTGCCGAGAGATCGAATGGTCATCGTGTACTCGAACGGTTCCGAGAACGCCGCGAAGGCCGTAGTGCTGTTGCGGCTCAAGGGCATCGACGCGCACCTGATGGCTGGCGGCTACAACGCCTGGCACGAGCACATTCTCAATCCCGACATCTCCGCCGAGGAGCTCGACGGGGAAAGCCTGCGGGTCTCCGAGCAACGTGCTTACAGTTGCTACTTCGTGGGCGAGAGATCGGACGCGGCGCCGTCACCCGACACCGAGCCCTTCGTGCCACCGGTTTTCGAGGAACCCGAGGCGGAGGAAGAACTGCCGCCACCACCAGCGGAAGAAGGCTGCTGAGGCCACTATCGGCCCGGCACTATCGGCTCGGCACTATCGGCTCGGCACTATCGTAGTGGCGCGCCGAGTACTGCCTCGATCTCGTTAGCGTCTAACGATCGCTGTCCCGGCAGCGGCGTGTCACCGCCCAATGAGCTATCCATGTTCGTCCATGCGTCTTTGGGCAGTCCGTCCCGCAGCGACTCATGGGCTGGGAGGAAATGAAGCTTGCCGGACTGCTCGACGATTTCTCCTTCCCCCAGGCCGACCGCAACGGTCGATCGATGACACGATTCACAACTTCTCGCGGGCCCCGTCGTATGCGGTGACAGCGGCGCGAATATGCGGAAGAACTTCTCTTCTTCCCAATCGGGATGAGCGACTGTCATGATCATTCCGGGTACGAATGTCTCGATGCCGCCTTGCTCGTTTACGCCGAGCGAACCGAGGCCATTCCTTACGTCTGATCGCCGTTCGTTCCAGCGCCCTGACGTCACGGCCTGGTCGACGTGGTCCCATTGCGAGCCGTCGGTGTCGTAATCCATGTGGCAACCGAAGCACTGCGGCACCCACTGGCTATGGCAGGCGGCGCAGGTGAGTCTGTCATGACGGTCGTCCGTGCCATGCGTGTCACTTTTGACTACCGGTACTTTCAACGTGCGATTGGTGTTCTTGGTGTGCAGCCAGGCGCCGTCGTTACGAACCTGGATATGCCACAACGGAGCCCCGTTCTTTCCCGTTTGCAGGAACTCGGTGTCGTCGTCGGCCGGGAATGGTATGTGTCTCGCGAGACCAGTGAACTCGTCCGGCCAGCCCGATCGCCGAATCCGCGGGTTACTGTTGTCGTGGCAATCGACACAGGCGATGTCGACAGCTTCACGCTGGTGGCGGGCTTCGCCGGCAGCGCCCATCACTCCGATGCTCGTATGGCAGTCGATGCAACTCATGCCAGCGAGGTAATGAATGTCCGCCGGCATGCGTTCGATGTGTCGACCGTCCGCGAGACGAAGGATTCCAGCCGTTTCGTCAGACGAAGGTGCCAGTCCTTCGGCGAGCCCGGCGTAGCTCAGTGAGATCCGGCCCGATCTCGAGTGACAGCCGAAACAGCGCGCATCGGACACCTTTGTGCTTAACGCCGGGTGCCCGTCTGTCGGATAGTCATTGATGTGACAGGCCAGGCAGCCGCCACCCCGGTCGCGCGTCGGGTCCAGCTTGTGCTCTGTCTTGTCCTGGCCGATGTGGCAGCTTGCACAGAGTTTGCGGAGCATCGAGTCGCCCGCGCTATGTCCGAGCGACTGCAGGTTCACGGTGTCATCTGCGCCGGTGTCGCCATCAATGAGTATTCGCGTCACGCTGACGAGGCCTTTCCCCGTATGCATCAGGTTACGTGCCACAGAGTCGACCCGGTCGGCGTGGCAGGTGCCGCAAGCGCGGTCGGCATTCCCAAGGTTGCCAGGGAAAGCGATTAGCCCGGCGTGTGCACCGTCCACCGTGTCGGCTCGATCGTCACCCGCATGACAGCTGGTGCAGCTATGGGCGCCGAAGGAGTGAGGCTCGGTGAAGCCGGTTTGCTTTGTTGCATGACACTGAATGCAGCTGTTGTACGCAACACTGCTGTCATTGGCTGCAAGGGCAGGACACAGCCAGGCGAGCAAGCCGAATGCGAAGAGTCCGGTGCCGGTTCGCATCCGTACAAGGAGCACTAACTAACTACTGCACGACCGGGTTGCTCACCTTCCATTCCAGGTAAGCCCCGTCATACACCTTCACGTTGTCGTAGCCGAGGATGCTTTCGAAAGCAGTGAAGGAGACAGTCCCCCGGACACTGGTGCGACAGTAGAAAATGACTTCTTTGTCCGGAGTAATGCCATTGGCACTGGCGATGTCTGCCAGTTCGGCGGCGTCTTTGAAAGCCCCGGATTCGGTAAGCAAGTCCGTGAAGTTGATGTTGATCGCTCCGGCGATATGGCCTTCACTGTTTTTTGCGGTCCCGTCGAATTCGGCGGGGGTACGCACATCGACCAGGACGACATTCGAATCGTCTTTATGATCCTGGACATGTTCCGTAGATGCGTACAGCCCGGGCTTCGGATACGGGATGAAGGTCACGGGATCTACCTCGGTGGGCGTGGCGACCAAAGCAAGCCCGGCCTTGCTCCAGACGTCCTTGTCGTTGTGGAGCACCTTGACGTTTTCGGCGCCCACGTGCTTCAAAATCCAGTAGATACGGGAGGAATACAGCCGTGACCCTTCGTCATAGATGACGATATTGCTATCTCGAGTGATGCCGTTCTCGCCGAAAATCTCGGACAACTCACCCAGGCACTTGATCAGGCCTGCGACAGGTCCTCGCCGATAGAGGCTCGAGTGCTCGATGTTTACAGCGCCTTCGAGGTGACCAGCCTGGTACGCGTCGGCTTTGCTGGCATCGATGATCACCAGGTCCACCTCACTTTCTATCAGCGTCTGCATGTCTTGCGCTGAAATGATTTCCGCATTTGCTGCCATTGCAGAAAGAAGGAATACAGCCAACGTCGTAGTGACGGATTTTTTGATTCTCATTTTGATTGGATTCGCATTGGTGAGATTCGACTAAATTATAAATCAGCCCGATTCAAGTTGGGCGACCGTGTGCCGGGCAATCATCAATTCCTCATTGGTGGGAATTACCCATGCGGAAACTTCGCTGTCGCCCGTCGTAATGCGTGGACCATTCGCTTCATTGGCCTCCGAATCGAGGCGAACGCCCAGCCAGGAACAGGCCTCGCAGATCCGCTGGCGTACCTCAACGGAGTTCTCACCGATGCCCGCGGTGAACACCAGTCCATCGAGTCCGCCGAGTGCCGCGGTCAGAGCGCCGATCTCCTTCGCAGCGCGGTAAACGAAGTAATCGACGGCAAGTCGCGCCGCCGGCTCGTCGTTGCCGAGCAGATCACGCATATCGTTGCTGATCCCCGAAATGCCGAGCAGTCCCGACTTCCGGTAAAGTGCGTCCTCGACCTCGCGAGCGCTCAGGCCCAGCTCCTGGAACAGGTATAACACCACGCCCGGATCCAGCGTGCCCGGCCTGCTGCCCATGCACAGCCCGTCGAGGCCCGTGAAGCCCAGTGAACTGTCGACACTCCTGCCGTCATCCAGGGCGCAGATGCTGGCGCCGCTACCGAGATGTGCGACGAGTACGCGTCCCGCCGCGATCTCGGCTGCCACCTGTGGCAGGACCGAGGCGATGTACTCGTAGGAAAGCCCGTGGAAGCCATAACGCTGCAGCCCCCTGGCGCGGAGTTCCGGCGGTAGCGGTATCAATTCGGCAACGGCGCTATGGCCCCGATGAAAGGCAGTATCGAAGCACGCCACCTGCGGCAGGCCCTGCAGGCGATCGAAGACGGCATCGATCGCCGCGAGGTTGAACGGCTGGTGCAGTGGCGCCAACGGCGACAGTTCCTTAAGTTCCCGCACGATTTCCGGAGTAACGAGGGTCGGACGGTCGAACTTCGGACCGCCGTGCACCACTCGATGCCCGACTGCCGCGAGCGCTTCACGATCGAAATGCGAGCGTAGCCATGCCGCCAACTCGTCGAACGCCCCGTTCGCATCGCGGACGTCTGCGCCCAGGTCCTGGTCGATCAGCGTTTCGCCGGCTTCGTCCTTCGCAGAGAGTCGCGGCCGGGTACCGATGCCTTCGACCTGGCCGTACGCCACAAGCGCGAGCGAAGCGTTTTCCGGTCGCTCGTATACACCGAACTTGAGGCTCGAGGAACCTGCGTTCAGAACCAGTACGAGGGGTGCCATTCAAACCGGTCCGGCGGCCGCTTCGCGGCGGGCATGAGCCGCCAGCATGCCGACTGCGCAACTCGCGATGCGCGAACGGACGTTGTCCGCACGGCTGGTCAGGATGATCGGCACCTTCGCGCCGAGCACCAGGCCGGCACTGTCGGCATTGGCCAGGAAGCTCAGTTGCTTGGCCAGGATATTACCCGCCTCGAGGTCGGGCGCGAGCAGGATGTCGGGATCACCGGCCACCTCGGAATCGATACCCTTGGTGATTGCGGCCTCCTTGCTGATCGCGTTGTCGAACGCCAGCGGTCCGTCCAGGACGGCGCCGGTAATCTGGCCTCGTTCCGCCATCTTGCACAACGCGGCCGCGTCAATCGTGGCCGGCATTCTCGAGGTCACGGACTCGACCGCGGCCAGGATGGCGACCTTGGGGTTAGGCTGGCCGATCGAATTGACCAGGTCGATGGCGTTCTGGCAAATGTCGATCTTGTCCTCCAGCGTGGGTGCGATATTGATGGCGGCGTCCGTGACGATCAGGACCTTGTGGTAGGTCGGCACATCCATCGCGAAAATGTGGCTTATGCGACGCTCCGTGCGCAGTCCGCCCTCACGCGAAACGACGGCCGCCATGAGTTCGTCCGTATGGAGGCTGCCTTTCATCAGGAGCTCGGCCCGGCCCTCGCGTACCAGTCGCACCGCCTGTTTTGCCGACTCGTGACTATGGGGTGTATCGACGATTTCGGCATCGCCGAGCGCGACCTGCGCCTGTCTGGCGACTTCCTTTATCCGTTCCGCCGGCCCGACCAGGACAGGCCGGATCAGGTCCTTCCCGGCCGCTTCCATGGCCCCGGCCAGGGCAGATGCCTCGCAAGGATGGACCACCGCCGTCGGAATGGCTTCCAGGTCTTTGCATCTTTTGAGCAACTGTTCGTATTTGCCCGTTCCCGGTTTCCTCATTGTGTTCTTCCTCCTCAGGCTGGCCGTTCCCCGGCCCCGATACGGATGAACTGGATCTGGTGGTCGGCGTCAAGGTTCCTGTCGTGTGGCCCGGTGACGAGCATGGCCATCCAGCCAGTGATTTCCCGCTCGGCCAGCCACGCCCGCACAAACTCGCTCCAGTTTTCGGGATACTTCTCGACGTGAACCGCATGCACGCCGTACGCGAAGGCCAGGCCCTGACACATTGCCTCGTCCTCGCTGACCGCGACCACCCAGACGGGTGGATTGAAGCGCGAGATCATGCGCGCCGTGGTGCCGCTGCGAGTGGGCACGAAAATTGCGGCGCAGGGCACCAGATCCAGCGCATGCTCGATCAATTCGGCGATGGCCTCGGGCGCGGTGTCCGGCAGGCGCCGGTTGGCGATCGCCGCGACATGTTCCCGCTGCGTTCGTGGTTGATGTGCTTCGCTATAGGCTGCGATCCGCGCGAGCATCGCGACCGCTTCCTCGGGGTATTGTCCCATCGCGGATTCGCCCGACAGCATAATGCAGTCCGTGCCATCCAGGATGGCGTTGGCCACGTCCGTGGACTCCGCCCGGGTCGGCAGGCGACTCGTGGTCATGGACTCCAGCATCTGGGTTGCAGTGATGACCGGTTTGCCTTCGAGGCTGGCCCGGGCGATCAGTTGTTTCTGCAGGATCGCCATCTCCTCAATCGGTACTTCGACGCCGAGGTCGCCGCGCGCGATCATGATACCGTCAGCCGCCTGCAGTATCTCGTCGAAGCACTCGAGAGCCTCCGCCCGTTCGATCTTTGCGATGATGAACGGTCGCCTGCCTAGATTTGCTGCGGCGGTACGCACCGCTTCGATGTCAGCCGCGGATTCCACGAAAGACTGGCTCACTGCGTCCACCCCGTGCTCAAGCGCGAACTCCAGGCAGGCGCGGTCGTTGTCGGTGAACGCGCTGATGCCCAGGTCGATTCCAGGCAGGTTGACGCCCTTCCTGGAACGGAGCTCACCGCCGACCGTGACCTTGCAGTGGACGTCGACGCCGCTCACGCGTTCGACGACAAGTTGCACCAGGCCGTCGTTGAGGAAAAGACGGTCGCCCTGCTTTACGACCAGCGGCAAGCGCTCGAAACTCATGGAAACGCGCTGCCGACCCCCTGTGATCTGCTCGCTTGTCAATGTAAAGGCGTCGCCGGTTTCGAGTTCGATCGGCTCGGGGTCGATCGCGCCGAGCCGCATCTTGGGGCCCGGCAGGTCGGCCATGATCGTGACACGCTTGCCGGCGGCCCTGGCCGCCTCGCGGATGCCGGCGATGTGCTCTGCATGACCGGAAAACTCACCATGGGAGAAATTCAATCGTGCAACGTCGAGCCCGGCCCGGATCAGTCGAACGAGCATCTCGGGCGATTCCGATGCCGGTCCGATCGTCGCGACGATCTTGGTTTTGTGGCTGGCGAGCGTCGTCCTGGTCATCGGATTGTTCTGACCCAATCAGAGCGGACAAGAAGTATAGAATATGGTCGTCTGGTTTGAGCAAGCATTGAAAACGGAATCAGTTAATTGGATAAGAGGAAGCAATGAATAAAATTTTCCAGCGACTGAAGCAGGAGTTTCTTGGCGTCATCCCCGCAGCGGTGTTTTTCTTTGTTGCCTTCCAGTTACTTGCGTTAACGAGTGCTTTAGCGCTCAGGCAGTATGATATTGAAATCTCCACCTTCGTCACCGCAACTGTTGGAGCGCTTATCGTAGCCAAGGTGATAATGGTCGTAGACTTACTGCCGTTTGTTAATCGATTTCCTGACAAGCCGCTCGTTTACAACGTCATCTGGAAAACAGCCATTTACTTTGTTGCTGCGATCTTCGTTCGCTATATAGAAGAACTATTCTATTTTGTTCGGGAATACGGCGACATCGCAGAAGCAAACAGGCATCTCTTCGACGAGGTCGTTTGGTCTCGTTTCTGGATTGTTCAGATCTGGTTGTTGGTACTCCTTCTTATTTACTGTGTCATGAAGGAACTCGTCCGCGTATTTGGACGCGATCAGGTTCGCTCGGTTTTCCTGGGCCCTGCCAGGCCGGAAATCACCTGACAGGGTTTCCCACCAGCTCCTAGAAGTCGATCTTGCGGCGGATCTGGCCGCGCGATACTGCGGCACGTCCGACACGCTGGATGGCGAGGGCAAACGCGGCGGTCCTCATGTCCGTCCGGTGCTCCCTGGCCATTGCCTGCACCTCGTTGTAAGCACGGCTCATCGTCTTGGCGAGTTCCTCGCGCACGCGTTCCAGCTCCCAGCGGTACTGCTGGATATTCTGCGCCCACTCGAAGTAGCTCACGGTAACACCGCCGGCATTTGCCAGGATGTCGGGGATGACCTTCACGCCACGATCCACCAGGATCTCGTCCGCCTCGGGCGTAGTCGGTGCATTCGCGGCTTCCGCAATCAGGGAGGCCCGTACGTCACCGGCATTTTCTGCCGTCAGTACGTCTTCGATCGCGGCCGGAATCAGGACGTCGCATTCCCAGGTCAGGACCGCAGCGGGATCAATTTCGTCGGCGTCGGCGAAGCCCTTCACGGTCCGATGCTCTCGCACCCACTCGGCCAGCGCCTCGACATCCAGCCCATCGGCGCGAGCAACACCACCGAGATGATCCCCGACGGCAACGATCTTTGCACCCCAGCCGGCCAGTGTCGTCGCAGCGAAGCTGCCGACGTTGCCGTATCCCTGGATCGCGACCGTGACCCCGTCCGGCGTACGCCCTTCTTCCTCCAGCGCAGCGACGATTACGTGCGCAACACCGCGACCCGTCGCTTCCTCTCGACCGTCGGACCCGAAGAGGTGGAGCGGCTTGCCGGTGACCACCCCGGGTGAGAATCCCTCGTACTTCGAGTACTCATCCATGATCCAGGCCATCACCGACCCGTCGGTGTTCATATCGGGAGCCGGGATGTCGGTTGTCGGCCCGATCACGTCCTTTATCTGTCCGACGAACAGACGTGTCAGGTTGTTCACGTCGATAGGATCCATCTCATTCGGGTCGCAGTCGATGCCGCCTTTCGCTCCACCGAAGGGGACCCCGACGACGGCGGTCTTCCAGGTCATGAGGTTCGCCAGGGCTACGGCGTGGTCCTCGTCCATCGCGGGGTGATAGCGCAGGCCTCCCTTGTAGGGACCGCGCCGATTGTTGTGCTGGGCGCGATATCCGATGTGGTGGTGGATCGTCCCGTCGGCCCCCTCCAGGGCCAGCTCCGCTTTTATGATGCGGTTGGGCGTAAGAAGAATTGACCGCAGTTTGTCTTCGAGGTCGAAGATGTCTGCGCCTTTGTGAAAGTATCGATGACTGGCTTCAAGCATGACTCTTCCTCCCTGCTGGCAAGCTACCCGGTAGCAGCAGCTCCTGCCATTCGTAGTTCTTCGTATCCGGCGATGTGTTCATCAGGCAGCCTGTTCGATGCCCGTTTCTAATAGACCAACGGTACTTCGTGCCTGAACGTCAATTGGTCCGGCGTACCCGGCTTCTTCTTTTTGCGCTTACCCAGATCTGGCGACTGCCAGTCCATTCGCTCGTACGGAATGAGGCTTAGCAGGTGGGCGATGCAATTCAGGCGAGCGCGGCGCTTGTCGTCGGCCTGGACCCGGTACCATGGCGCGTGGCTCGTGTCTGTCGCGTCCAGCATCCGCTCGTACGCTGCCGTGTAGTCCCACCAGCGCTCCCACGACTCGATGTCCATAGGGCTCAGCTTCCAGTGACGCATGGGATCGTTGATTCGTGCATTGAAGCGCTTTTCCTGCTGTTCCTGGCTAACGTCGAAAAAGTATTTGATGAGCTGTATGCCGGACCGGACTATCCACTCCTCGAACGTGGGGCATCCCGTCAGAAAGCGCTCATACTCTTCACCGCTGCAGAAGCCCATCACGTGCTCGACGCCGGCGCGGTTATACCAGCTTCGATCGAAAAGAATCATCTCGCCGCCGGCGGGGAACCGCTCTATGTAGCGCTGCGGATACCACTGTGTCTTCTGCCGATCGCTCGGCGCCGGTAGAGCCACTGTGCGAAACACACGAGGACTGACGCGCTCGGTGATGCGCTTGATCACACCGCCTTTGCCGGCCGCGTCGCGCCCCTCGAACACGACGATGATCTTCAACCGCTCCTTCTTGATGTATTCCTGCAGATGGCAGAGCTCGGTCTGGAGCTTGCGCAACTCTTTGTCGAATACATCACGCGGCAACTTCGCCGACTTGTCTTTGCCGCCCTTCTTGTGCTTTTTTTCCTTGGCCATCTTTGATCGTGTCACTCAGCTGCCTTGATTCTCAGCGTCTTTCTGCAGGATCTGCTCGCAGAGTCCAACTGCCTTGTCCCTTAACTCGAGATATTGCGGATTACGTTCCAGGATCGGATTCAATTCACGCGCGTCGTCAAGTGCTCGTTGCAGAAAATTGAGATCGAAGTCATTCAAGACTTCACCGCTGTCCACTTTCTTCTTTAGCGACAACGCTCTCGGCAGGCGGAATTTGTTGAGTCTATTGAGTGCCGCGGAGATGATCAACGCGTCTTTGTCTTTTTGTTCCATAATCGTATGTCCGGTAAATAGCGCCCGCTAAAATGTGTTTTCTGCGTTCGCCTTGCCAAAACCCGGCCAGCTGTTGTCATGACAGCCCGAATTGGCACAGAAGGTTTTGTCGTCGGTGCCGTGCTCTATCTTGCCATGACAACTGTCGCATTTCGCGTTCTCTTCCTCGGCCAGTTCGTGGTGAACGAACGTGAAGTCTTGTGCGTTGTGGCTGCGGGGACGGCGCATATCCGTCAGATCCAGCAATGAACCACCGATACGATCCCGGGTGGTCACGATGGGGATACCGTGGCACTGGGTGCAACCGACCGGAAGCAGGTTGCCGTCGGCGGTTTGGTGTCGCCCAGTGTGACAGCGGAAACACCCGGGCGAATTCCTGTGCCCGGCATTGTCGGGAAATGAGCGCCACGAGATATCTGCCGCTGCAAACTGGTTGCGTAACAGCAGGCCGGCCATCATTTCCTGTTGATCTTCGAGCATGTCCTCACCGCGTTCCCAGGCATCAGGGTATTTCTCTTTGAGCTCGGGAAACTCTTCCTCGTAACTCGCCCAGGTTTCACGCACCAGTTCCCGCGCCTCGGCGGCATCCTTGAACTCCTTATTAAGTAACTCGACGGTGCGTGCCTTTACGTAGGGAAATCGGGGATCGAGCCTGCCGTCGGCTAGCGCCTCGTCAATCAACTCGTCCGGGTCCTTGACGGGATGGCCGGCAAGGTTGTGGCAGTCCTTGCATTCCATTGTGTGTTTCTCTGCAGTACTTTTTTCAGCCGCACTCAACGGCGCACTTGCGTCCTCGTAGACGACGACGGTTCCATCGGGGCGTGTTGCTTCGACCCAGGGGATGTTCTGCTTCTGCAGATCAGTAGCAATGAAGCGAACCGTGGTACGGGTATGCTCGTCGATACCCTTGCTTTGGCCGCCATGGAATGTACGTCCAACGGTGCGCACTGCCAGGATCCGCTTGGTTTCAGTGTTCCTCTCATTCGAAGCAAAATGCCGCTTGACGCGTATTGAATTGTGCGGGTGCGGCTTGTTTGTGTGGCAGCCTTCGCAGGACTCCCTGGTCGGCGGCAACGACGGTGCCGTGAGCGGGCGCTCGTAGCCGAAAATTACGGCCCATAGATGGCTCATGTGGCCGGTCTTCCTGACCATTTTCGGGAATGTCGAAATGCGCCCTACATGGCACTCCACGCAGCCCACCTCGGCGTGCTGCGAAGCCTTGTGTGCAAACGCATTCTCCGGATGGACGCTGTGGCATGCATCGGTACAGAACGCGTCACTGTTGCTGTACTCCCAGGTTGCCACGCCCGCAGCCCCCATGAGCGTAATCATCACCACCACACCAAGCAAAGTGCCCAATGTCAGAGGAATCACTTTTCTTGCTTTCATCGAATTGACCCCTATTCGCTGCAGTGCGGTCGTTTCCGACCGACCGTCGCGGCCAGCGGAAATTGGCGAGACCCACTTTCATTCGGAATCAGTCTAATACTATAGGCAACCCGGCACACGCCCGCCATCTTCTTGCGGCAAAGCGATGACTCATTACCTGCCTATTCTGGATGCTTTGTTCAAATTTGAAGGTACTAAATTAAGACAGAATTTAGTACCATCCGATTTGAATTGGAGGTGCCGAGATGAAACCAAGCAAATCCATAAAGCCCATCAGTTTCTTGAAAAGCCATACGGCTGACGTCGTTCGGGATGTCAACGAAAACCGCGAAACAATTATCATCACGCAGAACGGAGAGGCTCGCGCAATCGTTCAAGACATCGCGACGTATGAGCAAACGCAGGAGACCCTGGCATTGCTCAAGTTGCTGGCACAAGGCAAGCGCAGTATCGAGGATTCGAGGTCGCGGCCGTTCAGGCGCGCGATTAAGGAGTTGCGAGCTGAAATGACGAAACCGGGGGCGTGACCGGGTATCGCGTCAAAATTGTGCAAGAGGCCGAGGAGGATCTGGCCGAATTAGTCGATTACATCGCGCACAATGATTCAATAGAACGCGCCAACCATGTACTTGAAAAACTGTTGACGGTCTGCGAACGGCTTGAGCAGCATCCAGATCGGGGGCACTTTCTGCCCGAGTTTCGATCGTTAGGTATCAAGACCTATCGCGAGGTCCACTTCAAGCCTTACAGAATCATCTATGAAGTGATTGGCCGTGAGGTCTTTATTCTCCTGATTGTGGATGGTCGGCGCAGTTTGCAGACCATCCTGGAGCGTCGACTATTGCGCTAGGAGTGTGCGCGGTAGAAATGTCCGGCTTCCGTCAGAGACGAATTTTTCCGCGATCAAAGCGGCCAAATCACGGGCACGAGCACGAGACTGACCGCAAGGAAGATCAGCATCAGTGGCAGGCCGACCTTCACGTAATCGGTAAATCGGTAGCCGCCAGGCGAGAAGACCAGGATATTGGTGGTCGTCCCGATCGGTGTCAGGAACGCCGTCGAGGCGGCGACCGCGACGATCATCAGGAGTGGATGCGGCGACACGCCGAGGCTGACCGATGCCTGTATGACGATCGGCGCGACCAACACGGCTGTGGCCGTATTGTTGATCACCTGGCTGAAGCCGGTGGTGAGCAGAAACACGCCAGCCATGAGGGCCACGGGCGACAGGTTGCCAAGGGTGTTGACGAGACCCTCAGCAACGAGGCTTGCGCCGCCGGTCGAATCGAGGGCCCGGCCCATTGGGATCATGGCGGCGATCAGGACGACACTCGACCAGCTTATCGAGCGGTAGGCGTCGCGCGTCGACAAGCACCCGCCCAGGATCATGGCTACCGCCGCGATTAGCGCCGCGACCACGGTCGGGACTACGCCGGACACCATTAGCACGACCATACCGGCGAGCGCGGCCACGGCCACGCCGGCGCGCGGGCGCAGTCCGGCGAGCTCGCTGGCCATCGCCTCGGGCGTGCCGACCACGACGAAGTTGCGGCGCTCGCTTTGCAGCTCGCCGATCGCTTCCCACGTACCTCGCACGAGCAGGGAGTCGCCGAACTCCAGGGTTATTTCGGGGTCGACGACCGGCTTGCCGTGTCGCCGGACGGCCAACAGCTGCACCTGGAAGCGCTCGCCTATTTCGCCCAGGGCCATCGGCCTGCCCAGGTACTCCGATCGCGGCGTGGGGATGATCTCGGCCAATCCGATCTCCTTAGATACGAACTCGCCCGGTGAATCGGCCTGCGGCAGCAGACCGAGTCCAAGCTCCTGCATGAGCCGGTCGATAGTCTCGGATTGTGCGCGGATAACGAGGATGTCGTCTTCTTTCAGCACGATGTCCGGCGTCATCGTGCGTCCCTCGATCCGCAGTACGGGCGCGTGATAGGTGGGGCCCAGCGCAACCTCCCTCAGTATCTTGCCGATGAGGTTCGAATTGGACCGTATGCGCAGGCGGAACTGGTTCTCCCCGAGCGAATACGCCGCGGCCAGATCCGTCAGGTCGGCTGCGGAGTCGATCGGGCGCTGGTCTGCGGACCGGGACGGCAGGATCCTGCTGCCGACGAATCTCATGTAGGCGATGGCCGTGATCAACAGCGGCCCGCCGATCAGGGCGTACTCGAAGAAGCCGAATGGCCGCAGCCCCGACTGCTCGAGCGTCTGCGCAACGACAATGTTGGGCGGCGTGCCGGTCAGAGTGAGCAGACCGCCGGTGTTCGCCGCAAACGCGAGCGGCATGAGATATTTGGACGGTACGCTTCCAACCGCCCACGCTGCCGCCACGATGGCCGGCAACAGCGTCGCGACCGTGCCGGTGTTGCTGATAAATGCGGACAGGCCGGCGGTGCCGGCCATGACGACGACGAGCAGCCGGTACTGTGAGCCGCGTGCCGCCTCGAGGAGCTTCTTGCCACCCCAACCGGTGACGCCGGTCCGCGACAGCCCTTCGCCGACGACAAATAGTGCCGCGATCATCACGACAGTCGGGTTACCGAAGCCGGCGAGCGCGTCGCGCGTATCGATTACACCGGACAGCGCGAGTGCGAGGAGCGAGAGCAATGCGACCAGGTCCGGCGGCCACCGCCCCCAGACGAACAACACAATCGTAATGCCCAGGATGACAAAGGTCGTGGTCATCGTCTGACTTCCTGACGGTGGTCTTTCGGTGCACGCTTCATCGCAGTCCTAGCGAAAATGCTCGTCCACGTAGGCCAGCACTTCGCTGGGCTTCAGTGCCTGCGTCGTATTGGACATCCGCACAAAAAATAGCTCTTCGTTGTCGCGGTTGAAGAACACCGGTGAGGTTGCCGGCAGGCATTCCACGACCAGAATCCGCTGCCCGCCCAGTTCGTGGACCATTGAACGGATGCACCGCAGAAACTCCGCGCCCAGGTAGGCCTTGATGAGGTTCACCCAGTGGAGCAGCATCTTGTCCTCGGTTTGGAAGTGGTCCTTGCCAAGGCCAATGACCTCCCCGTCATCGGCAACACCGACCAGTAACACGCCGCCGTCGGCGTTGAAATAACCCGCCACGGTCTTGAGGCAGCTGTCCTCGATCTTTTTGTCGCTGCGATCGGCGTACAGGTTCCAGCGCATAGTCGACTTGAACTCAACGCTGTCTCCCTCACCCGCGTCGATGATCGCGGTCAGGCGTTCGGGGGTGAATTCGGTGAAGGCCCGGTCAAGTCGCGCGCGAAGCTTCTCAACCTGTTCCGCCAGTGCACGGGTCTCCTGGTAGTGCGAGAACTGGGCCTCCACTCTGGCCTTCACGAGGTCCGGGTTGAACGGTTTGGTGATGTAGTCCACGGCACCCAGCGACAGGCCTTTCTGCTCGTCCTCCACCTCGGTTTTCGCGGTGATGAAAATCACCGGAATCAGCGCCGTGTCCGGATTTTCCTTGAGCCGACGACAGGCCTCGTAGCCGTCGACCCCCGGCATCATGACATCGAGCAGGATGATGGCCGGGCGCGGCTCCTTCTGCGCCACGGCGACCGCGCGCTCGCCGTTAGTCGCCACCTTGATCTCGAAGTCGTCCCGCAGCATGGCGTGGAGGAGATCCACGCTCGCCGGCGTGTCATCCACGACCAGCAAGACGGGTTTGTCGCTATTCATTAGTCGTCTCCTCTATCAACTCAGCAATTCAATCGCGGTATCGAAGTCGTAAGCCTTGATCGCCTGCCGGAGTCGGGGAAACACCACGCCGCTGAGGCTACGCTTCAGCAAGCTCTCGTGCTGCTCGAAATACTCGGCCGCGTCGATGCTGGATGATTCGAGGTAATCGGTGAGTTGGCGAATCACGTCGTCAAGCGCCTCGCCTGACGTTTCTGCCACTTTTTCGTCGGTCTGATCCGCCAGGTATGCCGCCAATCCTGGCAATACCCGGCTAATCTCCTGAGTCAGAGGCGCCAGCTGTTCGTGGTCATAGGATCCAGCGACCACCGCGCTTTCCACCTTCATCGCGGCTTCGTGAATGTCCTGTGCACCCAGGCCCCCCGACACGCCGTTAAGGGTGTGCACCACGCGTCGTGCTTCTTCTGTATCGCTGCTGTCGATTGACGAGCGAAACGTTTCGTCGAATTCCGTCAGCTGTTCCTCATAGCGCGCCAGGAGGCGACGGTAAAGTCGGACATTGCCCAGTACGCGGTCGAGGCCGGCCGTCGTATCGATACCCGGTATCTCGATATCGACCGATTCGATCACCTCCGTCGATTCGGTCGTCGCTCCGATCGTGCGATCACCCTCTATTTCGATCCAGCGAGCCATGGTGACGAGCATTTCTGTAATGTCGACGGGCTTGGCGATGTGATCGTTCATCCCCGACTCCAGGGTGAGTTGACGATCGCCCGCCATGGCGTTGGCGGTCAGGGCGATGATGGGCAGTGCTGCGAAACGCGCGTCCTCACGGATCTGTCGCGTGGCCTCGTAGCCATCCATCACCGGCATCTGGCAGTCCATGAGTACGAGGTCGTAGTTTCCAGCCTGGACCTTTTCCACAGCCTCCTCGCCATTGGCCGCAATCTCCGAACTCATACCCTGGCTACTCAACAGCTCCGTGGTGAGTTCCTGATTGATCTTGTTGTCTTCGACCACCAGGACATGGGCGCCTCGCAACCGCGCGGCCGCCTCCTCTGCCTCCTGGTTGCGGCGGGACGAGCGCGCTGTCACCGGCCCCGCATGCCCCATCGCACTGACCACAGCGTCATACAGGCTGGATGCCGTCACCGGTTTCGCGAGCACGCCGGCGACACCCATATCGTCGGTCAACGCCTGCAGGTCTTCACGCCCGTGTGCGGTGATCATCAGGATTTCTGGCGGGTCGGTTTCGCGGCTCGATGCTTCCATGAGGATCTGCCTGGCGGCGGAAACCCCGTCGATCCCCGGCATCTTCCAGTCCATGAGGATGAGTCGGTAGTTGCCGGATTCGACGGCATCAATGGCTGCTCTCCCTGAATCCACGCAATCGACGTTGAGACCGAAATGGCGCAACTGGACCGACATCAGGTCCTGCACGGTCGCGTTGTCGTCGACGACCAGGGTCATCGCACCGGCGAGATCGGCTGACGGTTCGGCCAATGCCAGGGTTTCTTCACCAACGCAGAGTTTCACTGTGAAATGGAACGTGCTGCCGGCGCCAGCCTGGCTTTCGACCCAGATCTCACCGTCCATCAATTCGCACAGCTGGCTCGAAATGGCCAGGCCAAGACCGCTACCACCAAAGCGGCGGGTCGTGGAGCTGTCCGCCTGGCTGAAGGATTGGAACAGCCGCTCCTGCTGCGCTTCGGTCATGCCGATCCCGGTATCGCGGACAGAAAAATGCAGCGTGACCGACGTCGCGTCCTCCGCTTCGACGCCGACCGTGACGACCACCTCGCCATTCTCCGTGAACTTGACGGCGTTGTTGCCGAGATTCAGGAGCACCTGTCCGAGACGCAAGGGGTCACCGATGAGTGAACGCGGCACCGCGGGAGGAATATCGAACAGCAGCTCAAGGCCTTTGTCCTCGGCCAGAAACCCAATCTGGCTGCCGAGATTGTCGAAGGTGTCGTCCAGGCTAAACGGGACCTCCTCGATGGTGAGTTTGCCCGCTTCGATCTTGGAGAAATCCAGAATGTCGTTGATGATGCCCAGCAGTGCCTGGGCCGAGCGATGCACCTTGTCGACATAACCGCGTTGACGCGTATCCAGGTTCGTCTGCAGCGCCAGGTGAGACATACCGATGATGGCGTTCATCGGCGTTCGAATCTCGTGGCTCATGTTGGCCACGAAGTCGGACTTGGCGCGGCTCGCCTCCTCGGCTTTTCGCCGTGCCGCCTTGTTCTTCTCGATGAGGTCAAGCATGTCAATGAATTTGGCAATCTGCCGCGCCAGGTTATCGCCGAGCATTGCCTCGCCATCGGCAAAAGCCCGGCCCGGGGTGTCGGAAGCGATTACGAAGATGCCGATCAGACCACTCTGCGACAGCAAGGGCATCAGCAGGACGGCCTCAGTTCCGCGCTCGACATAGAACGTGCGCATGTCCGCGAATCTCGGGTCCTCGCGGATGTCGGCGACGTTGATGGTTTGCGCCGTTTCCACGACGAGGCGGAGCGCGCTGATCGAACGGGGAAAACGAACCCCAAGCAGCGAGGGCACGTCGGATCGCTGGTATTCCGCGATTACCTCGACTTCCTCGCGGTCATCACTGAATAGCGCCACGATGGCGCTCCGCGCCTGGAAGTGCTCAACGGTCGCGTTCAGCACAGGGGTCAGCGCCTGCTTCATGTTCGTGGATTCGGTCAGGCTGGAGGTTACCTGGCCGACCAGTTCCAGCTGCTCATCCGCTTCCTGGTACTGCCTGTTGATGGCGCGACTGAACCAGAGAACGGCGCCCGCAAGGCCTACACACAAGCCGATGACGGACAGGAGCACGATGAGGAAAACGTTGCGAAACGCGATGAAGCTGCTCAACACTTCGTTGACATCAATTTCCGTGATGATGCCGAGCCCAAGCGTATCGTCCCACCGCCAGGCCCCAATGACTATGACTCCCCGGTAGTCGCGATACCCTTTGGCGTCCGCTCCCACATTGCCTGCTACAACCGACGCTGCCGATCGGATCAGCGGTTGCTCTTCGCGGGGAAACGGTGAGGTCGCTCCCTCGACGAGGTTGACGCCAGGGTCGCGCAGTTCGACGCGAAACTGGCTCGTATAATTTTGATCCAGCAGGCCGATGTCCCGCAACTGATCGTCAAAGCGCGATTGGGAGATCAGTCGACCGCTCTTGTTGATCAGGTAGGTTTCACCCGTAGACCCGACGCGACCGGTCTGCGCGATGAAGTTGAATTCTGCGCCCGGATCGATCCGCAACGTGATGACGGCATCGACCTGTCCTGCGGCGTCGTAGTGGGGACCGATAACGAATTCGGTTGCATCACGTACGGAACTCGTCGTGAGCGGCACGTCCGAGACGATCGGCGGCACCAGCACGGTTTCGCCGGCGAATGCGCGATCCAGCAGTTCAGGGGATTGTTCGGCGATCAGGTTGACCGTGCCGACGTTGCTGTCCCGCATGGACCCAACGCTGACGCGATCCTCACCGATGACGAAAAACCCGAGACTGTCGTTCGCTTTGCTGAATTCGGCGTAAGCTTCCCGCATGCGAGCCAACGCGCCGCTGGCAAGCAGCGCTTCCCTGTCGCGCGGCATCGACACCAGTTCCGTGATCCGCGAGTCTAGCGTGGGATCCGTCGAGAATTCGCGCAACCGGGATTCCCAGGCGCTGAACCAGTTCCTGAGAGCGGTCTGGGTTGTGCGTGTGGTGATGCTGGCCGACTCCACTGCCTGCATGGAGAACTGGTTGCGGATCTGCCGCATGCCAAGGGCGCTAATCGCGAAGATCAGAATTGAGAACAGCAGCACGCCGGCCACAGCGATTCGTCGGGTCTTCGGCGTGTCGAGGTTTTGGAGGGCGCCTTCGCGCGAGTGCCGGTAGAGGCCGGTGACCAGCACCAGCAACAGCACCACCAGGCCGGCGGTGCCGATATACTCCAGCAAGATGAAATCCGAGAATGTGGCTAGTTGCTGAGTCTCCATCTTCACCAATCTTCGTTCTGGTTCGAGCGAAACGACGAAGCTCTAAGCGCCTGTCTCCTCATCCGGGATATCCGCCGGTAGTTCAAAGGGTGTGCAACCTGTTACCGCCTGCTGCCAGATTATTCCCCGGCCCGGTTTGTCGAGCTTTGCAGACCAGAACATCAAATCGAAGATTGCGTCCGCCTGGTCCTCCGTACAAAGTACGAATAGCTCCTTGATCAGGAGCGGCTCCGGCAACTTGCCCCGCTTTGTTTTGACGGAAGCCAGCGCACCGATACCACGACGGGCTGCGCTACCGGCCCGGATGACCCCTTGTTTTTTTCGCAGCTCGGCAAGCACGCGTTTGTCTGTGCCATCGTCCGGCACGACACAACGGATGGTTTTGCCGGCCGGGAAATCCGTCCTGCGGAGAGTCGAGTCGGTTGTGGCACTCATTCCTGGTTCACGCCCAGTTGTTCGCGGACCGCCTCCGGTATGTAGGTCGCTCCCCGTTCCACGGGCGTGATGAACATGAACCCGCGGCCGGGGGCATCCAGGTCGGCTGTCTGGTAAATGGCGTCAAATATCAGATCCCGCTGATCTGAAGACACCATGAAAGTAATAATGTCTCTCTCGGTTTCTACCGCGACGCCCAATACCCCAAGGCGTTCGCGGATGCCCCAGCTCTGGGCGGAGTGAACGATGGCGGCGCGCGCACCCACATCGCGAGCCGCGAGCAGCACGGCATCCGACCGCTCTTTGTCGACGATGCAGGTGATGACGGATAAGTCGGTGAGGTAGATGATCTCGCTCATAGGATTGCCTGCGCTTCTTGCTCTTTCAAAATGACTGGCTCTTGCTTCGCCGCATGTACTTCGCGATTCGTCTTGTACCGTGCCCACAGACCGGTAAGCATCACGGTGATGATCGGGCCGATCGAGGCCATGCAAAGAATCCCGAAACCTTCCACGGCATTTGTCGCGTTGCCGAACCCGATTCCCATGGCGAGCACCAGGGGTACCGTGATCGGTCCTGTTGTTACGCCCGCCGAGTCCCAGGCGACATTGACGAAGGTCTCATCGGAAAACATGGTCAGCACGATGGCGACGAGATACCCGGGCACGATCAACCACACGAGCGGCAGGTCGAAGATCAACTTGGCAAGTCCCAGGGAGATACCGCATGCGACACCGATGGACACGGCGTTGATCAGGGTCTTCTTCTTGAACACGCCTTCGGTCAGTTCTTCTGCAGTAACGCCCAGTGCGTTCAGTGCAGGTTCCGCAATAGTTGCGCCGAAACCCAGGAACCAGGCGAAGGCGAGGGCAATGACCAGCCCGACTCCGTAGACGTACATGGGTGAATCTTCGATGGCCTGGATCCCCATGAAGGCAGCCGGCACCATGCCGCCGGCATTGCCGCCCAGCTTCGACAGCCCATACGTCAGGCCGATATTGAAGATGCACATGCCGACGATCGTGAGGCCGATTCCGTAGAGGATCTCGCCCGGGTTGGGCAGCCGCTCACGCAGTACGAGCTTGAGGACGATGAACAGGAAAATAACCAGCGGCGCGATGGCGCGTATCCCGAGGACGATCTCCACGCCGGGGCTGCGTTGGTGCCAGGCCAAAGACGCATCCTGGGCAGAACTCGCCGCAAGTCGCGCGCCTTCGATAATCTCGGCCGGGGTCACGGTGGTGGACACATAGATTGCCAGCAGCATTACCCCGAGGATGGGAAACAGGGAGGCAAGCGTGACGATGCCGAAGCCGGACAGACCCGAGTCGCTCTTCCCGGCGGCTGCAGAGATGCCGATGCCGAGAGAAAGAACCAACGGAACAGTCACGGGGCCCGTTGTCACGGCACCCGCGTCCCAGGCCAGCCCCAGGGTATTGCGAAGATCCGGGTCGATGGAGCAGTAGACCGTCAACGCCAGCACCGGTGCCAACGCGAGATAGATAAGCGGCTTCAGACTCCAGCCGTAGAGGAAGCGGACGGTGCCGAGGACCGCCGCCAGTCCGACGCTGGCGCCTACCACGAGTACCAGCACCCCGGCCCAGTCGCTGAGTAAGGCATACAGGTATGGCGCGCGCTCTACCGAGATGTTTTGTCCCGCTGCCTGCAGGGCGCCGATTGCCGGCTCTGCGAAGGTGACGCCGATTCCGAGGAGCAAAGTGATGAACAGGACCACGGGCAACGGCGACTTGCGTGGCAGCGTGCTGCCGATGATCTCGCCGAAAGGCATCAGGCCCCGGGCCAGCCCCTCCATGAAGATCATGAGACCGATGATCACGGCGGCCAGGCCGCCCATGATCAGCATTGATTCCTCCACGACCTGGTTCAGGATCAGCAGCTGGAACAGTGCCAGGTAGAGGGCCAGTGGCACTACCGCCCTGACCTGGTCCATGAATCGGGCGGAAACATAAGGCTGGATCAGGCGGGGCACCTCGGCTGCCGTAAATCGCAGCCGGGGCCACTCCATCGGGATCGGCTTGCCGTCAGCATCGAACTCCGGCAACGTCGCAAGAAGATTGGCGCTGACTTTGTTCTTCAGCGCGCGATGTGCGCTCAGGTAGTCCGAGAATGGAATTTGTGCCATTCCTGTCCCCGCTGTTTCGTCTTATTGTCGGCGGCTGACCGGCAGTTCAATCAGCCTAGTACATTCCCCCGAATAACGGAAGTTCCGGCCTGGTTGACCCATGGGCTTTTCCAGTCGGGTAAATATCCTTATTTCGCCGGCTCGTACGGATCCGGTGTGCCGGGCTTGATCGGCGGCTCTTTCCGCAACGAGACCACGTGCAAGCCGAGCTGCCCCAGCGCCGCTTTCGGCACCCAGGTCTCGGGGAAGAGCACGTTCTGCGTTTCACCCGGATCCTTGATGAGGTTGTAGATACGGGGCATTCCGTAGTCGAGCGTCGGGCTGAGGATGTTCTGTTGCTCCTTCAGGTGGATCTTCCAGTTGCGCCACTTCACGCCCCAGACGTCGTTCCCCATGTAAACAATCACACCCTCCCGATTGGATTTCTCCTGGTTGCCGAGCAGGAAATCGGTCTGGTCGACACCGTCGATGATGCGATCGTCCGGCACCTCACCGCCGGCAATATTGGCAAACGTCGGGTACAGGTCCATTTCGTGGACGATCTCGTCGCTCACACTGCCGGCGCGTATCTTGCCCGGCCACCGGACGGCAAACGGCACCCGCAGGGCGGCCTCGAACCCCGTGAACAGCGATCCCCGCCAGGGCCCCGCGTTGCCGGGAACAAAGTACTCGACCGACGGGGTGTTCGATCCTTCAGCCATGAGTTCGGGCCCGTTGTCCGCGGTGAAGATGAACAGCGTGTTATCACGGATTCCCAGCTCGTCGACCGCGTCCAGCAGCATGCCGTTGTAAGCATCGATCTGGGCCAGCACGTCGGCAAAGCGACCGTTGCCCGTCTTGCCGGCGAAATCCGGATGCGGAATGAGCGGATAGTGCGTCATCGTGTACGGCACGTACAAAAAGAAGGGCTGCTTCGCCTTCACCTGGCGTTTCATGAAGTCGATCGAGCGCTTCGTCAGCTCGAGGTCGATCAGCGCGCGCTGCTCGAGGTCATAGTCCATCACCCGTCGCGGCGTGGAGCCCTTCTTGCCCTCGTAGATGTAAGTCCCCTCGACACCGCTCTCCGCGTAGCCGTCCAGCACTTCCCAGGGTGTCTCGTCGCTCGAGTTCGGGATGCCGTACCACTCGTCGAAGCCCTGGTCCGTTGGGAACCGGCCCTCGGTGTGACCCAGGTGCCACTTGCCGAACATGCCCGTCGAGTAGCCGGCGTCGGACAGCATCTCGGCCATCGTGATCTCCCACTGCACGAGGCCGTAGACACCGCCGCCGAGCGGGACCGTCGCGTTACCGCTGCGGATGGCGTAGCGGCCGGACATGATCGCAGAGCGCGAGGGCGTGCACTGCGTTTCAACGTTGAAGTTGGTCAGGCGCAGGCCCTCGGAGGCCAGGGTATCCATCCGAGGCGTGGCCGCTCCCCGGATGATGCCCCCGCCGTTGAAGCCGGGCTCGCCCCAGCCGAAGTTGTCCATGAAGACGAGGACGATGTTCGGACGGTCCTGGGCGTAGGCCGGCGCAAGGCCCATCAGAGTGACCGATGTAAGAAGCAACAGGACGTTCTTGACTATAGTTTTCATCATGCTAACTCCTCTCGATTACCAGCCAATGAACTTGTAGCCGAGTTCGATGCCGTAGTCCGTGGGACGATCCGCCCCGATCGTAAAGGTGGGGCGGAGGTAAAAACTCTGTCCCTTCAAGTCAGGCCACCATTTCGTCATCATCCAACCGAATTCGATATCCATGATGGCAAAGTCAGCATTGGTCTCCTGGTCGAAGACGATTTGCGGTTCCGCGTACAACCACGACTGTCCGTCTACCGACTGGAGGAGAAAATTGACGTCGAGTATGATCTGCTCCGTTTCGGCGCGGCCCTCGTCCTCGTCAACACTGAATTTGTATTGCAGTCCCGGCGCAAAAAGACCGCCCTTTTGCCAAGGCCCGAAACCGCCCCGGAAAAAATGGCCCCAGAAGACAATAGGGGCCAGCGAGGTGGTGCCCGCCCCGAGACTGTCTTCCGACGCGGTATTGGCAAAAACCTCCAGGGCAAACGCAAAGGCATTTGCCCCTTTGAAATAGGGCACCGTAAGAAGTCTGAAATTGATATCTCCGAGCCCGGAATCGTCGATGTCGTCTATGCCGTCGCCGTTGACGTCCGCTTGCAGCGATGTGGTGAAGGGCGCCCGAAGGCGAAACTGCCATTTGCCCTTAAAGAACGGTTGCCGGTACTCCATGGTGAAGACGTTCTGGTTGCCGTCTCCGGCATTATCCTCATTAAGCCATAAGTACTCGTTGTAAAAACGCAGGTCCCGCTGGAAATTGATGGGGTTGGTACCGGACTTGTCCGACGTGTCCTTCGCGGCTTGCTCGGCAATGCCCTTCTCGTCCTGGGCAAAGCTGTCAGGGACGAGGGCAAGCAATGCGAAAATTGTGGCCGTAGTAATGAGGAGCGTATTGGATTGCTTCTTCATGATGGAAACCTCTACTTACTTCAAACCGCTTTGGAAGCGTAGGATCGCCAACCTGCGGCATAAATACGGGTTTGCCGGTCTGAATCATGGACGAGTACTTACGTGTGATTTGGTCCGGTCAGGTCAAATTCAGCGCCGGCACCGCATGACCAGTTCTTGTTTCCTGGTGTTGCCAGGCACAACAAATCGGGTCGCTGCACCATGCGGGCGACTAGATTAAACTCGATTTAATCCTACACTTATGTGTATGGGCACAATGTCCGGAAAGCGACAGGTTTGGCCCTTACGTGAAAAGGTGCCGGACTTATTTCGTGCCACGGCTTGCGCCTGATTCGCGTATAAAATAAATCCGGCACCTTTTTCGTGAACCGGGTGTTCGCCGCACTGTAAATGCCCGTATTATCAGGTCTCAAAGCAACGGCTATAGTCGCTGATCAGGTGAACTCGCTATAACCGTAGCGGCAAAAGGAGAGCGAAGATGACAAGAAGAATGCTGGTATTGATTTTGGGTCTGTGCACCATGGCATCGGCTGCCGCCCAGGACAATGATTTCCTTACCGATTACTCGTTGTTGGAATCGCATGACGGGATGTTCGTTAACCAGAGATACTTTCCCGAAGGCGTCTTGCAGAGGATGGCTGACTACAACGCAGTCTTTGTGGATCAGCCGGAGATATTCATAGCGGAGGATTCGAAATACAAAGGCGCAAAGGGCGATCAACTAAAGGCCCTCGCGGATGTTGCGCGGCTTTCGACGATGGACCGGCTTGAAGCGAACGGATACACGATTGCGACCGAGCCGGGCCCAAACACCCTTTATTTTCGCTGGGCGATTACAGATCTCTATTTGCAGAAAAAGAAAAGAGGCATTCTCAGCTACACTCCGGTAGGCATGGTCGTGCACGCGACCACACAGGCCGCCGTGCGCGACCTGTGGAAGAAGATCGATATCGCCGAACTCAGTCTCGAGGCTGAATTTTCCGACTTCGTCACTGGTGAAATACTCGCCGCTGCTACTACGCGCCAAATTGGCCTGCGTAAGGACAAAGGTCAGAAAGCAGATATCGTCTCCTGGCAGGAACTGGATGCGCTGTTCAGGACGATTGGCGAGCGCCTCAGCTGCATTCTGGACGCCGCACACACCCCGGAGAGCGAGTGGAGAATTTGCGCCGATATATGGATCGAGGCCGAAGAACCCGAGTAAAGTTGAGCAGGATTGGTGGCGGGGCGGTGAAAACGTGACGCCAACGCCGACACGCTGGCGTCAAAAAGGAGAGCATCAATGAAAAGAAGAATCCCGATACTAGCGCTGCTGGGCGGTTTTTGCCTGACCGCATCCGCCTTCGGCCAGGACAACGATTTCCTGACCGATTACTCGACGCTGAAAGATTACGACGAGGACACGCGTTTCACCGCTAGACTTTACGAGGTTCCAAATGCGAGACAGCGCCTTGGAGACTACAATAGCATCATGGTCGATCAGCCGGAGATTTTCATTGCGGCGGACTCGAAATACAAAGGCGCAAAAGGGGACCAGCTGAAGGCGCTCGCCGATATCGCGAGGCTGTCGACGATCGCACAACTTGAAGCTAGCGGCATCAACGTCGTTGACACGCCGGGCACCGATACGCTGTATATGCGCTGGGCGATTGCCGACCTCTATCTACAAAAGAAGAAGCGTGGCATTCTGAGCTACACGCCGATCGGCATGGTCGTGCATACGACCAAGAGCGCTGCAACGAGAGACCTGTGGAAGAAGATCGACATCGCGGAACTGCACATTGAAATCGAGTTAACGGATGTCGTCACGGGTGAAGTACTCGTCGCTGGGATTAGCCATCAACAGGGCTTTCGCAAAGAAAAAGGCGAAAAGGCAGATCTTGTTACCTGGCAAGAGCTGGAAGCCCTGTTCGACACGACGGGCGCGCGCTTGAGCTGCGGTCTGACGAATGCCGTCAAGCCCGTAGAGGAAAAGGTAGATTGCGCCTCGATCTGGATAGAGCCCGACGTGCCCGAGGAGAAGTGAACAGGATTGGTTCCGGGGCGGGGATATTCCTCGCCGGCGCTCTTTTGCTGGTCGCCGCCTTGCCGTTGGCGATTGCCGACGACGACACGTCCGAATCCGATCGGATCGATTTCGTCGTCGGCAACGTCGTCTTCGTGCTGCTGCACGAGTTCTCGCATCTCATCATCCAGGACTTCGAGGTACCGGTACTCGGCAACAGCGAGGATGCTGCCGACACACTGGCGGCCGTAACACTTATCCGGGCGGATCGGGCGCACCCCGATCGCGACTTCCGGCTGATCCACATGCTGCTCACTGCTGCCGATGCGAACCGCATCCTGTGGCAGCAGGGTCTCGAGAAGGACAATCCCGTCGTCTACCTCGCGCGGCACCCGTTATCGGTGCAACGCGCCGCGCGTATTACCTGTCTTGCCTATGGCAGCGAGCCGGACCTGCTCGAACCGCTCGCCGAGATCGTCGGCTTGCCCGAGTTCCGGGCGTTCTGGTGTGACGAGGAGTACGAGAACGCGGAGATCGCATGGTTGTGGGTCAGGGACAGCTTCGTCCGCGAGAGCACGGGTACCGCTAAGGATCACGAGATCGAGTATGGCCCGACCAACGACCCCGACCGCCAGGTGATTCGCGAGTGGCTGATGAAAAACGAGGCCCTCGAACGGGTCATCGCCCCGATCAAAGACAGCATGTTGCTGCCCGGGGCGATCACTCTTCGCACGAGATCTTGCGATACGCCGGACGCTTACTGGGACGGCAACGCACGCGAACTCGTTATTTGCTATCAGTTGATCGAAGCGTTCTACAAACTGTCTGAAGACGAGGGTATGAGGGAACTCGCGGAACAAATCCGCGAGTTTCACCGCGACAACTGATCCGCCGTTACAGAGGTTTACCGATAAAGAAGTACACGGCCTCGTTAGCCCCCTCGGCACGACCGTAGGCGATGTATATCGGACCGAGGAACGAATTAATTCCGAGGAAAATCGATCCGGCCTGGATCGTATCGTCAAGCGAGATGTCGCTGCGAACATCCCAGACATTGCCGGACTCGAGCGTGAAGCCGGCGTAAACCGGATTTCTCCGGTTGCTGTTCAATCGCCGATAGTAGCCGAGTATAGCGAGTGCTGAATGCTGACCGCTGAGGTGGTTAGACGTAAAGCCGGAGAGACGGCCGAAACCACCCAGGGTAAACCGGTTCTGCACAGGCGCCATTCCCTTGATCGTCGAGTTGTACAGCCCGGAGGCGGCGAACGAATTGCGTTTGTGCGTAAAGATTACGCTACCTTTCAAGCTCAGCTGGTCGAACTTGCTGTCTGCGCCGAGTTCTTCCCGGGAACCCAGCCACTCAGCAGTAAAGAAGGTGCCGCCAGTCGGTATGTTGAAGTCATCGAGTTTGTCGTGCGACAGACGAACGAACACTTCGCCACGATTAAACGGTACATCCAGCAGGGATGGGTCGCCAATCGCCCGTTTCGCCTTACCGTCGGCGTAGCGAACACCGACCCGCGCCTCGCCCCAGGTGCCGAACTCACGTCCTGTGCTCAGTGCTGCCAAAGCCTCCTCGATGCGAAAAGACGCGGTCACATCGTTGTTCGCTACGACGTTTACGATTCGTTCCTGTGCACCGACGAAGGGATTGACGAAGAAGCGGTACCGGGGTCCGAATGGCTGGTGGAACTCTGTAAAGAGAGCCCACTCACTGCCGATTTGCGCGCCGGAGCGCCACTCGCCGCCGCTGGGGTTCATGCCCGTCTTGATATACGTCGTACTGACGTTAAAGATGTTCTCGCCTTCGCCATTGGAGTCCAGTTCCAATCCGAACTGCAGGTAGCCGGGGCCCCACGAACGCTCGTGAACACTTATCTCCAGCACTGTCTCGTTACCTTCCTCAAATATTCCGTAGCGAACGTTTTCGAACAGCTCGAGACCGTAGATTTTGCCAATGTCGCGTTCCAGCGCGGCTGGGTCTAACCGTTCTCCAGCTTTCGTTTCGACGACGCGACTCATAATGTAGTCGTCAGAAAAACGCGAGTTGTTCTCAACTCTGATCTGATCGATGACCGGAAGTTTCAGCTCGGGATCAAGGAGGGACGCGCGATATGCCCTGTACTCGTTGTCCGGCAAAGACAAGCGGCGAATGTTGTCGAGCTGCGCGAGGGTGGCATCGCGTCCCGGCGCGATCGCATCCGCCATGATGTCGAAGTCTCCTGCGGATATGTCCCCAAGCTCGGGGACGATCAGTACGTCCGTATCGGTCAATGTCGATATCTGTGCCTTGACATTGCCTCGTGTCATTAGTCCCGTGAGTTGCGAGGAGATAACGAGCACCGAGTCGATCTCTTCCTTACTTGCAAGGGGTGTCCCGATGTCAACAGCAATGACGATGTCGGCGCCCATGTCGCGTACGACGCTGATCGGCAGGTTATTGGCGATACCGCCGTCGACGAGGAGTCGGCCGTCCAGTTCGACCGGCGTAAACACGGCGGGTATCGACAAGCTCGCGCGAATCGCGACAGCCAGGTTGCCTGAGCTGAGCACGACCTCATCCCCGTTGGTGATGTCGGCGGCGACCGCTCGAAACGGGATCATCAGGTCCTCGAAGTTCTCGACGGTTGCCACAGGCAGGACCAGTCGGGTGAATTCAAGGTCTACCTTTTGCCCCTGTATAAACCCCTTGGGCAGATCCAGGCTTCCGTCGTTGAATCCGGGCTTAAAGCGCGCTCGATAGAGATCGTCGTCCCGCTTGCGTCGAAATGAGCGATCGCCTCGAGGGGGCAGGTCATCGAGCATCTCAGCCCAATCGATGCTTGCAAGTTCTGCCTCGATCTCTTCTACACTCATGCCGGCGGCATACATCCCACCGACAATAGAACCGAAGCTGGTGCCTGCGATGTAATCGATCGGAATGTTGTTTGCCTCGAGTACGCGGATAACACCAAGGTGAGCCGCGCCGCGGGCCCCGCCGCCGCTCAGAGCAAGCCCGATCTTCGGGCGCGGCGCATCGCCGGCCAAATCATCGGTGGCCGCGGCTGCCAGCTGTGGATTGGATGCGAAAAGAACCACCATCGATACGGTGTGCAGATAGCGGAGGAAGAAGGCCGATCGGTTCATCTGTATCTCCCGTTGTCGCAGCGGGCCACCGTTAACACGCGGGAATCATAACCATGAAATCCGATTTGACCGCGTTTCAATGACCAGCGAGATTCACGGTATCATACGACCTGTACATCGACGAGCGTGTCGGGAGCATTACAGTCGCAGTAATTTCGAAACTCGTTGCTGGCTTCGCGATAATGTCCTCTGTGATCGCGTGTTCGCCATCGCCATCGTCGGGCGCGCCGACCCCGGAAGAACTCAAGAACACGACTTACCATGCGGTACTGGACGAACCGGTAACGCTGCAAGACGGTGAATATCAGGGTCCGCCATATTCGAGTATGTCGGCAAGCCGTCCCACTGTAACGCTTGTCGAGTCGCCGATGGTGATTGGTGACATTACAGGCAACGGAGTGGACGAAGCGGTAGTACTGCTCGCGACGAACATGGGTGGCAGCGGCGTGTTCTTCCATCTTGCCGTCGTACGCAATCTCGATGGGGCCCCACAGCACATCGGCATGATTCCGCTTGGGGACCGTGTCAAACTGAGTTCACTTGAGGTTGTTGCAGGGAGGATTATCGCCAACCTCGTCGAGCACGGGCCAGGCGAACCCATGTGCTGTCCGACCCAGGCGGTCTATCGTGAATGGGCGCTGACGGATGGCCAGTTTGCCGAACTCGATACAAGAAGCCAGCAGCCAACCACCCGCCACAGCGGTTACCTCTCATGGGGCCACGAAGGCAGGTCGTTCTCAGCATGCGGCAGCAGGCGAACCGGTTGGGTGATCAACGAGTCCGGTAAGGAATTGCTCGAGGTCTACCAGGGGCTCACGTCAAAACCTCATCAGCCGCTGTTCGTCGAGGTCAGCGGCAACTGGGCCGATGCACCGAAGGAGGGTTTTGGAGCCGACTATCCGGAGGCAATCCGCATCACGGAGTGGCATCGCGCAGAGCGCGAGGGCTGGGGTTGCAGGCTCGACCTGGAGGACGTGTTGTTCGTTGTGACCGGTAACGAACCGTCATGGCGAGTGGACATCCTACAGGACCACATATCGATGCGGTCGATGGACTCGCCTGACGAGACAGTGTTCCCGGCACCGGAATCGCGCGAAACCGACGGGCTTGTATCCTTCAATGCAGGTGACGCGAGTTCCGGAATCCACGTGGTTCTTGAAAAACAGCGTTGTATCGATACGATGTCTGGCGCACGATACGAATTCACGGCGACGGTCGAGGCCGGGGGCAGGCGGCTCGATGGTTGTGCAATAAAAGGCAAGAAATGACCTTCGTTCGGCGAATCGCTTTGTTGTTTCTTCTCATGCCGGCGGCGCACGCTGGCAGCGTGCTCGATAGTATTCGCGACTACGATCTTAACGACTATGCCCTGGGCGTGGCATACAGCGTTAGCCAGAGTCCGTATGTCGGTGGCGACAACAGCGGCTTTGCGTATCCATATCTCACGAGTTTCCGTCATAACGCGTTTACCGACGACTGGCTGATCCTGACGGGGGGAGAGGCTGGCTTGCGGTGGGTGAGTCAGAGCGACTGGATACTCGGAGCGGTTGGCCGAATCAACACGCAAGGCACCGGCGTTAACGCGATCGAGGACCTGCTGGGTCTCGAGACCCGTAACTGGGCGGTCGAAATTTCACCTGTGGTCGGCTGGCGGCGCTGGCCGGTGCACCTCGAATTGCGGCGCTACGTGGAAGTATTCAGCGATTACGGTGGCCCCTCCACGGAGCTCTGGGCATCCCTGCCGAAGGAGTTGGACTGGGGTTGGGTGGTGCCGTCTGTCAAGTTCATCCGCAACAGCGCCGAGCGCAATCGGTACTACTACGGCGTTGCTGAAAACGAGATTCCCGGCATAAACCCCTACGACCCCGGCTCCTCGTCGAGCGTAATACTGGATCTCAACGTGGGGTGGGCCATCACCGACAATTGGTTGCTGTCCGGCGCCATCGCTTACGAGTGGCTCGGATCCGAGATCACAGGCAGCCCGATCGTTGCAGAGGATACGCTGTGGTCCGGCAATATTGGTATCGCTTACAACAACGATATATTCCGCAGGCGTGTCTATGAGGCAGACTCGTTTCGGCTGCCCGGATTCGAGATTCGTGCAGGTCTGTACAAGAACACTACCGACAGCAAATTCATCCGTTTGCCTACAGGCGGTGGTCCGTCAGAGGAGGTTGAGTTCGAAGATGTTCTCGGCGTAAATAAGAAGGACGATGTATTGCATCTCGAAGGCATCTTACGTTTTGCCCATTTTCACCGTTTCCAGTTGGGTTACTTCGAGCTCGGTCGCGAATCGAGTACGACCTTGCTGGAGGATCTCGAGATTGGGGATGAGATCTTCCCCGCGGGCGCGTTTATCGACGTCGACACCAGCATCGAGACATGGCGCCTCGCGTACGGGTTTTCATTGATGAACGATGCTCAGAAGGAACTCGGCGTGCTCGTCGGCATGCACCTGACCGAAGTCGACTCGAGGGTCGTGGCGCCAGAGACTGGGCAACTCGTAGAGTCGAAGGTTGATACGCCATTACCGGTGATCGGTGTGTTCGGTAGCGTTGCACTCGGCGAAAAAACCGACCTCGGCGCGCGACTTGAGCTTTTCCGCATGGAGTTCGATGTCTACGAGGGATCGCTGAACGCCTTTTATCTCGGTGTCAATCACTACTTCACCGACTCGATTGGCGCAGGTATCGGCTACAACTACTATGCGATGAATCTCGACTCCCCGGATGAGGGGCTGCGCGGTTCGGTTCAAATCAGGCATCATGGACCTATAATGTTTGCGTCCTTCACCTTCTGATAATGAAACGCCCGATACTCGTTACAGTTGTTTGCCTGTGTGTCGCTGCATGCAGTGAGCAACGACACGACTTTCGTTTGCTCGAGCCCGCGCTGGAATTCGATCGTGAGATCGCCGAAGAATTGATCGAGGTCTTCGAGGAGAGTTCGGATCACTCGATCGAACTGGTGCCGATCCCCGACGATGTGGACGCGCCGCTCGGTGCGATCGAGTCCGGCTATGCAGATCTCGCCTTCGCATCGAACGCTCAGCCGTTTCGTGAGGACGTCACGACCGTGATGCCGCTGTACCCGACCGTGCTGCATATTCTCTATCGGCGCGGGCGCGACGCGACGAACCTGCGCACCTTGTTCACCGATTCAACGGTATTCGCGGGTCCCATCGGTTCGGCGTCGCACCAGCTCATGACCGCGATCCTGGAAGACAGGGACCTGGACGAGAACACGGTGTCGTTTGACAATGATCCGAACGAGCTGCCGGACGTCGTCGTCGTATACATTCCGATTTCACCGGATAGACTCGAGGCGCGACTGGAGGCCGGTGGGATGGTGGGCGAATACCAGATTATGAGCTTCGGGTCTCCGTTCGAGATCGACACGGGTTCACTTGTAGATCGCGCGGTCCTTTTGGACCCGCGCCTCTCGGCGTTCGTCATACCGGTCGGCACCTACGGCGACCTGACGCCGAACCCTGTCGTTACACTTGCCGTTGACAAGTTGCTCGTCGCAAATTCAGAACTGCCGGAAGCGAAGGTCTACGATCTCATCAACGAGATGCGACGCCTGCAGCCCGGATTGGCGGCAAGCCACCCGGTGCTGTTTGATCACCTCAGTGACGAGTTCGATTCGTCGGACTCGACGTTTGTGCTTCACCCCGGCGCGCAGGCATTCACGCAACGGGATGCGCCGGATATTTACGAACGCTACTCTGGTGTCGCGGAAGTGCTCGTCACGCTAATTATCGGTCTCATCAGTGGTACGTATGCCGCGGCGCAGATCTTCCAGCGGCGCCGCAAGAATCGTATTGACGCGTTCTATACTGACGTGATGACTGTCCGGGACTCGATTTCCAAGGACAGCAGTATGGCGGATCGTGAGGCGGGTGTAGCAAAGGTCCGGGAATTGCAGAACAGGGCCTTTGATATGTTGGTCAATGAAAAAGTCGCCGCCGACGAGAGCTTCCGAATCTTTATTACGTTGTCGAACGATATTATCGCCGACCTTGGCAAAGTATCACGCAGCAACTGAACGATGATCGAAATTCGGAACATGCTGTTTCAATACGGCGAAGGCGATTTTCGCCTCGACGTTCCGAGTCTGCAGGTAGCAAGCGGAGAGCGGGTCGCCGTTGTCGGCCCGAGCGGCTCTGGCAAAACGACGCTCCTGAACCTGGTTGCGGGAATCGCGAGGCCGCAGTCCGGTGATGTCGTCACGGTCGGCCAGAAGCTGGCTGATCTCGACGATGGTGCGACACGCAACTTTCGCATTCGGAACATCGGTCTCGTGTTCCAGGAATTCGAATTGCTCGAGTATCTGGACGTACTCGACAATGTGTTGTTGCCGTACCGCATCAACAACTCGCTCGAGCTGGATAGCCAGGTACGGCAGCGAGCTGCGGAACTGCTCAAGAGCGTCGGAATCGGTCACCTTCGCGACCGCTTGCCCGATCACTTATCGCAGGGCGAGAGACAGCGCGTCGCCGTGTGTCGTGCGCTGCTCGTCAAACCACCGCTGCTGCTTGCCGACGAGCCTACCGGAAATCTCGACCCGGCGAACAAGGGCCGCGTGCTCGATATCCTGGTCGACTATGCTGCCGCCAACGACGCCACGCTGGTCACGGTAACTCACGACAGCAATCTGCTCAGCCGCTTTGAGCGCGTCATCGACTTCAGCGATTTCCTGGGGCGGGCGGGATGAGCGGCGTACTGTACCTGGCCTGGCAGTATCTTGCGTACAATCGCTGGAAGACGACGATACTCGTTGGCTCGATCATGCTGATCATCTACTTGCCCGTCGGCCTCAATGTCGTCGTCGAACAAAGCGGTCAGCATTTGAATGCTCGGGCGCAGGCAACACCGCTGCTGGTCGGCGCCAAAGGCAGCCCGCTCGAGCTGACGCTGAACACGCTATATTTTTCGCTCGATACGCCCGAGCTGACAACATTCAGGGAAGCCACGTCGATTGCCGAATCCGGCCTTGCAGAGGCCATCCCGATGTACGTGCGTTTCCGCAGCCGCTCGCAGCCCATTATCGGGACGAGTTTCGAGTACTTCGCGTTTCGCGGGCTTACGCTGGCGGATGGCCGCATGCCTGCACTGCTTGGCGAAGCCGTGCTGGGTGCCACAGCAGCAGAAACTCTCGGCGTCGGCGTGGGCGACGCGGTCGTGTCGTCGCCAGAGACGGCATTCGATCTTGCCGGCATCTACCCGCTGAAAATGAACATAGTCGGCGTGCTCGAGCCGAGCTTCACGTCCGACGACAACGCGATATTCGTCGACGTCAAAACCGCTTGGATCATCGAGGGGCTCGGTCATGGGCACCAGGATCTTGCAAATCCGGATGCGTCCTCCGCGGTGCTGAACCGTACCGCGGACAACATCGTCGCGAACGCGTCACTCGTGCAATTCAACGAAATCACCGTGGACAACATCGAATCGTTCCATTTCCATGGCAACCTCGACGGCTATCCGCTGACGGGTGTCATCGCGGTGCCGAATGACGACAAGTCAGGCGTGATCCTGATGGGGCGCTACCTCGACAGCGAAGCAAATAACCAGAATGTGCGGCCACGCGACGTCGTCGAGGAACTGCTGGACACGATCCTGACGATCCAGCAATTCATTGTGGCAGCGGTCTTCATCGTCGCTGTCGCCACGATTGCAACAGCAGCCCTGGTTTTCCTGTTGTCGTTACGCTTGCGCCGCCGCGAGATCGACACAATCGGCAAAATTGGCGGTGGTCGCTGGCACGTAGCTTCGATGTTGCTTGCCGAGATCGTAATCGTGTTGGTGCTCGGCTGCGTACTCGCGGCCGGTTTAACCGCGCTGACCTGGCGCTATGGTTCCGCAATTATTGAAAGCGTGGTGATGGCATGAGAACTACGATAGCTCCCTGGCTAGCAACGCTTGTAGTTGTTGCTGTTCTGACAGCGTGCACTCGAGAAGACTCACAGAATAAAGCGACAACCGTTGCCGGAGAGGCTAACAACTCACTAACGGTAGTCACGGTTAACTACCCGCTCGCCTATTTCGCCGAGAGAATTCTCGGTGACTACGGTAGCGTGTCGTTCCCCGCACCTGCTGACGTTGACCCCGCATACTGGTCGCCGGAACCAGCGGATATCACCGCGTACCAGCAGGCAGACCTGATCCTGCTGAATGGAGCGGGCTACGCCGCCTGGGTGGCAAACGTGACTCTGCCGCGATCGCGACTTATTGATACAACGATTGCTGTTCGGGACCGTCTGATACCGATCGAGAGTGACGTGACGCACACGCATGGCCCGACGGGGGATCACAGTCATGGCGGCACGGCTTTTACCACCTGGTTAGATTTTGACCTGGCCGCGGCGCAGGCAACGGCTGTCGCTGACGCCATTGTTGCCGCGCGGTCCGAGCACGAAGCCGAATTCCGGGCCGCTTTTGATGGCCTCGCGGCGGATCTCGAGGCGCTCGACGCCGATCTCATGGCGGTCGCAGAAGCGCTCGGGGATCAACCTGTGGTGTTCTCGCATCCCGTATATCAATACCTCGAAAGGCGGTACAATTTGCAGGCAATTTCTGTTCACTGGGAGCCCGACGAGCTGCCCGAAGAGGCGCAATGGCGAGAGCTGCAATCCGTGCTGCAGCGGCATCCGGCGAAAATCATGATCTGGGAGGCAGAGCCTCTTGGGGAAACGCGTCGCCGGCTTGCGGAGCTCGGCGTGCAGAGCGTCGTGTTCTCGCCCGGCGGGAACCGGCCGGCAACTGGCGATTGGCTGGACTATATGAAGGCAGGGATTGCTTCGCTGCGCTCGCAATGACAGGACATGCGCTCGCAATGACAATGGCCCGTCTTTGCGAGGAGCGAAGCGACGAAGCAATCTGTAAACAATAAGAGAGTATTAATGTACCGAATCCGGCTATTCCTCGAACGCACCTGCATTGTGACGGGCCTTACCCTGATAACGCTCGGCGTCGCCGCGCGCGTTGACGGCATGGTCCAACGGCAAGCTGCGGTTGCTGAGTTCGACCGAATCCGGAGTACGTCGGTAAGCCCGGCTGAACAATTGAACTGGTCGGAACAGCGCATAGCCGACTATCAGCAGGCGCTACTGCAGGACGCCGGCGAAACGCTGGCAGTATTGCGCATACCTTCGCGCAATATTGAGGTTCCGGTTTTCGATTCGATCGATGAGACGGCGCTCAATCGCGGCTCGGGGCATGTCACCGGTACTTCATTGCCCGGCGAGAGAGGAAATGTCGCGATCGCAGCACACCGTGACGGGTTTTTCCGTGATCTCGAGCACATCGAGATTGGCGACGAAATCGAACTAACAACACTTGAAGGACACCAGACTTTCCGTGTCTCACAGCTCGATATCGTAGACGCGCTCGATATCAGCGTCCTTGATGCGACCGAAGACACGGCCATCACCCTGATTACCTGCTACCCGTTTAACTACATAGGCGCCGCTCCGGACCGCTTCATTGTTCGAGCGACTCTTATTAACAAGGAGAAGCAAGATGAGAACACTTAAGCTACTGCTGATCAGCATTGCGTTGATGTCAGCAGCAACAGCAGGCGCGCAGGAAGTGTCGGCACTGACTTGTGACGACTTCCGCCCGACCCCTGAGGCGCTCGAGCGCTATCCGAACCTCGTAGGCGCATGTGAATCGATCGTGGAACGCGATGGTGAGCTGTACGGGTTGTTTCGCGTCGTCGTTCGTCGTGTGCGGGGTAACAATGTCACCTTGCATCTGCCCGCGACCGGTAAGACTTTTTCAGTGAGCCCGGACGCGTCACTCAGAGTCATCGCGGATGGCAACAAGATGCGCGCCCGCAACCTGGTACGTGGCCAGGAGATTCGTATCTACCTTGACGTGAGCGAGTTCGCGAAGCCCGATATCGAAGAAGTCGCGTTTATCACCGAGGAAGACTTTATTATCGAAGTTGAAATAGCAGACGTCGCCGCACTGCCGACAACGGCAAGCCCGTGGCCGACGATCGGGCTCGCTGGTCTGCTCCTGCTGGGCACGGGTTACCTGTTGCGCCGCCGCCGGCTTCGCGCCGCAACACCACTCGCGCTGCTCGTTGGCACAGCGTTGATGGCGGGCACACCATTCGCAGACGCCGATAGCCACACGAAGACCGTGCAGGTCCCGGGTCGTGTCATAACGAGTACGGTTCGAAGTGCCGCAATCGTCGAGGCAGTGAACAAGGAGACACGCGAGATCAAGGTCATCGATGCAAGTGGCCGCCGGTACTCGTTCATAGCGAGCGACATGGTGGCTAACTTCGACCAGATCGAGCCGCGTGACCGCATCGTGACAGAGTACCTCGAGTCGGTCGCGATATTTGTCACGCCGGCAGGCGCTCCGGAGATGGGTGATGCCTCAGCTATCGAAATCGCAGCACTTGGCGACAAGCCCGGAGTTGCGATGGCGGACACCTTTATGGTCAAGGCGACGATCGAGTCGCTCAACGAAACGGAGCGTAAAGCGATGTTACGTGGTGAAGACGGCCGCACACGGACTGTCAAGATTGCAGACGATGTTCCACTCGATCTGATCAAGGTGGGAGATGAAGTTCGCATGCGCATTACCGAGGCCTTCGCGATCTCGGGGTCGAGCCAGACAAGGGTTGAGTACCAGGGTACTGTCCGTCGTTCGTTTCGTTTTCGGCCACTTGCCGGAACGATCGGCGTGGACTATGTTTACCGATAAGAAGAACCAGAACAGAAATACACGGGAGAATCTCATGAAGATCCGATTGCTCGCTTTCGTCGTAATTTCGACGATAGGAATGGCCACCCAGGTGTCGGCGGCTGACATTGCTCACGATGCCGAGTTTTACATCCTGGCGAAACAGCACGGTGCGGAGTGGGCCGCCCAGGACAAGGGATTGGACGAGGAACTCGCGGCGTTTCGTGCAAAGAATGGTGGCAAACCGCCCAACATTTTCTACATACTGATCGACGACATCGGTTTCGGAGACCTGGGCAACGCGACGCTGAACTCGATCCGCGGCTACGAGACCCCTGCGATCAACCAGATTGCCCGAGACGGCATGCGGCTGTCACGCATGTACACGGAACCGTCCTGTACACCGACGCGCGTGGCATTTATGACCGGGCGCCAGCCGTATCGCAATGGCATGGGCAACACGGCCGTCGATATTTCCGGGTTCGGGCTCGCGGGTAAGGAAGTGACGCTCGCAGAGATCCTCTCTGAAGCGGGATACAACACCTCCCATGTCGGCAAGTGGCACATGGGTGATATCAAGGAAGCCTGGCCGAATTTCCAGGGCTTCGACTACGCCGCTTTCCCGATTCACCAGCAGGGTCAGCTCACGATCTTCCATGACGATGCGGCCGACGAAGAAATATCGATCGGTATCGGCGACAACAATTTCGATGACCGGTTTGTGATCGACGAATGGCTGAGAACCGACGCGTCATCGATGGCCATGGGTGTGGAGGGCGTGCGGAACAAGAACGTTCGTGAGGTCGGCATGGATCCAGGCGAGCGCTGGAACGAAGCGAAGTATCATGAGATGAACGTGCGTTACCAGAACCAGGCGATGGAACAACTGCGCAAGCTTGCCGCCGAAGACAAGCCGTTTTTTCTCAATTACTGGCCGCTGTACCCGCTGACCGGACCACGAACGACTACCGAGCAATACACGACCCCGAATGGCGGCGTGTATGTCGAGAAGATGAAGCTGGTCGACCAGTGGATCGGCGAGCTGATGGCTGAAATGGAGAAACTGGGCGTTGCAGACAATACGATCGTCATTGTCATGGGTGATAACGGTCACTTCACGAAGTATTCGTCCCAGTCCGGTTATACGCCGATGATCTTCCGAGGCGGCAAGGGCGATACAACTGAAGGCGGCGTGCGTGTAGATGCCTTCGTCAAGTGGCCCGGCATGATCGAGACAGACTCCGTCGTCGGTGACATCGTGCACGTGACCGACCTGTTCACGACCCTCGCTCGCATCGGCGGAGCTAAGGACGAGATTCCGACTGACCGCATCATTGACGGCATCGACCAGACTGCGTTATTGCTCGAGGGTGAAACCCAGGGGCGCCGTGACTTCGTCTTCCTCTACAACATCAACAAGCTGGAAGCCGTGGTGAAGGACAAATTCAAACTGGCTATCCCGGGCGGGAATATCGACAACGCAATTCTGGCCAAGTTCTACGACTTGAACCGGGATACACGTGAGGAGTGGCCCGTTTCCACCGAAATCGGCGCGTGGGGCGGAGCGAAGTTCGTCAGGATGGTAATGCGGCACATGAAGCGCAAGGCCAAGTATCCGGACGAAGGGCCCGCAACGGGTATGCCTTATGACGGAATCGACAACCTCCGTCCCGAGTCGAAACAGGCGGTTCAGGAGTTCCTGTTCATGATGCAGACACCGGGTATGTGATCGGGTGACTATCTAAAAAACCCCGCTTCGGCGGGGTTTCTTTATGGCGCATCAGTTCTCGAGGATGACCCGGGCGTTAAGGGGCTGCGGACCGCGCGCATCTTCGCCGATCAGCTCGACGAAATTGGCCGCCTGCTCCGGGGCGATGTGGCCAACTTCCTTAAGTACGAACCAACGCACCCCTTCGGTACAGGGTGGCGTCGTCAGCGAACCGTTGTACCGGTAATAGGAATCGTGGTCCTCGTATAACTCGAGGTCGGTGAGGTCCAGGTCGAGATCGGCGGACTGATTGATCGTGATGTCCACCGGAGATTGATTGAGGCCGCTGCCGCAGGCGGCGTATTCGGGTGATAGTTCGGCCCAGTGCTCGGGTCCGGTCGCCCCGGTGTAGCCCCAGTGTGTGCCTTCGGCAGCGACTGTTGTTGATTCTTCGATTTCAGCTGTCGCGACAATTAGACTTAAATGCGGTGCTCGTTAGCAACAATTGATCGGACGGTAAGTTTTAAGGAGGTCGTCCAGGTATGCTTGGTGCGGTTTCGCATCTGATCGGATCAACGATTATTATGTTAGCGCGCCAAAGAAGTAGAACAAAACAACAAGGGAGAAAAGCATGAAAATCTACCTGGTGGCGCTGTCAGTGCTGGCAGCGTTTGTAGCCTTTATGTGGTCCAATTCGGGATCGGCACAGGACATCGTCTATGATGCCGAGTATCGCTTTTTGCAGGCGCAGCACGGTGAGCGCTGGGCTAAGCAAGACACGGCCATTGACGCGAAACTCGCTGAGATTCGCAGAGCCAACGGTGGCAAGTCCCCGAACATCCTCTATGTCCTGATCGACGACGTCAGCTTTGGCACGATGGGCAACCGGGTGTTGAACTACGTCACTGGCATCGATACGCCGAACATTAATGAGTTTGCCGAGCAGGGTATGACCCTGATGCGCATGTACACGGAGCCATCCTGCACGCCAACGCGTACCGCGTTCATGACCGGTCGCCACCCGATCCGCACCGGCTTGCAGGAGGTCAAGGTGGCGCTGGTCGGCGAAGGCCTGGGTGGCAACGAGGTATCAATCGCCGAAGTGCTGAGCAAGTCAGGCTACAACACGTCCCACGTCGGCAAGTGGCACCTTGGCGACATCGAAGAGTCCTACCCGCACAATCAGGGCTTCGATGTTGCGTTCTTTCCCATCCACCAGCAGGTGCAATTGAGCCTGATGACACGAGAGTCCGCACAGGCGAATACGCTGATCGGTTGGCACGGGTCAACGCAATCCAACAAGTTCGCCATCGACCGGGCCTTCAAACCTTTCGGTCTCGTCACCGGTGTGGAAGCGGTGAAAGGCGGCAAGGCGCGCGAGGTGAATTTTGAGGCAGGAGAGGAGTGGACGCAGGCCCATTACCACGAGATGAACGTGCGCTACCAGCACCAGGTAATGGAGGAGCTCAACCGGCTGGCCGGCGAAGATGAGCCGTTCTTCCTCGAGTACTGGCCGCTTTATCCTATCAACTTCGTGCATGACCAGGAGCAAAACCTTTCTCGCAACGGCGGTTTCATGGCCGAGAAGTTGCAGTTGCTCGACGGCTGGATCGGCGAACTTTTCGACGAAGTCGACAAGCTGGGTATCGCCGACAATACGCTGGTCGTCTTCATGGCCGATAACGGCAGTTTCCGGCAATACGCCGGACTATCCGGCATGAGTGAGCTCGTGTACCGGGGCGGCAAGGCCGAACACCTCGAGGGTGGTGTGCGCGTCGATGCGTTCGTACGCTGGCCCGGTGTCATCGAGGCCGGCAGCGCCGCCGGCGATATCATCCACGTCGCAGACCTTTACACGACCTTTGCCAGGATCGCGCAGGGGACCAGGCACATTCCGACTGACCGGGTTGTCGACGGTGTTGATCAGACAGCTCTACTGATCGAGGGCGAAGGCAACAGCCGGCGCGACTATGTCTATGTTTACGAGGGCCCGGTATTGCGGTCAGTCGTGAAGCAGGACCTGAAGATGCACCTTCCTGCACCCGGCATGCCCGGTGCCGGTGCTGCAGTCTACAACCTGCTGCGTGATCCGCGCGAGGAGGCGCCCATTCAACCGCTGATCGCACAGTCAGTATGGTCCGCAGCGAGCTTCCAGGACATGGTCAAGCGTCACATGATGATGGCCTACAAGTATCCGCATTCGCCGCTGACGAAGGGTATTCCCTACGGCGGCATCGAAAACCTGAGACCCGAGAGTAAACAAGCAGTTAAGGTCTTCTCGTCTTGGCAGCCTCCGAAGAAGTAACACGGTAGTGACAAGAAAAGCCCGGCATTCGCCGGGCTTTTTTTATTGTTTAAGAGGAATGTTGCTGATGATTGGCACTATGTCGGTTCCGTGTCGCTCGTTGAACTCTTCAACAACTTCATTGGTTACGGCACTTGTACGAGGCTCCAGCCCGCTGAAACTGAACGGGTCCCAGGAATAAGCACCCTCTTCCACCACGGGCGACATGGCGGGGACCTGTGCCGGTGGCGGATAGCTCTCCGGATTGGCGACGACCATGCGGGTCGTCAGTTTGTCCTCGGTGATATTCCAGACCATGAAGTCCAACGCGATGCTCAAAGGGCCGTCGTAATACTTGCGTACTTCCTCCTTCACGACCGCGGCGGTGTCGAAATCATTCTGGATGTGGTTCACGACGGCCATGCGCGGTTCGACGATCTCCATGATCTTGCCGAAAGCCCTCGGTGTCGTATGACCCTGGGTGCCCGACATGACGGCCGCCTCATGGCTCATGCTGTATTTGTCGAGCCACATGTCGGGTGGCAGCATCGATTCGTGAATGGCAAGGTCAGCGCCCGCCGCATGCTCAAGGAACCAACTGTTCGGTGCCGTATCACCCGAGTACGCGATCTTCATCCCGTTCCATTCAAGTATGAAACCGATGGACTGGTCGATGTGAATCGTGGGTATGGAATAGATCTTTACACCGTTTTCGTCGTAGAAAAGGCTATTGACCTTTTTCCAATCGATCTCGGTAACCGTGAGCTGGGTACTGCGCGGATCGCCCGAGGACTCCCGAGTAGCGACGTCCCAGGACCAGGCATCTTTGATTTTTTCAGACCAGCCACGAATACCCCAGTCGGCGTTCTGGCCGCCACCGGGGCCCCAAAGAAACAACGGTTGACGCGCAGCGTTGACGCCCCGGGCCAGCCAGAAGGACGGAAAGTCACCGGCGTGGTCGAAGTGCAGGTGGCTGATCAGGACTTTGTTCAGTTGATCCGTCGGGATGCCGAGTGCAGCCAGGCGCTCCGTCGAACCTTTGCCCATGTCGATGATGAACTTGTCACCATTGCCCAGTTCGACGAGATAACAGGAGCCAGCCTGTTTTAGCCTGGGCTGGGGCATTCCGGTGCCGCAGGCGACCACCCGAATCTCGTCCGGCTTCAGGGCTTCGGAACCCGGGTAATAGACGCTCTGAGAGGGAAATGGCTCGACGGGCGACCATGCCTCGATGTTCTCAGCAGCGCTCACGTTGGCGATGAGCAGGCCAAGAGTCAGAAGTGGATGCGTTGATCTCAGAACATCTCGCATTGTTTTTCCCCTGCAGAACGTGGCAAACGACGATAGCGGTGTTGGCGCGAGCCTACTCGCCCAGCGCTTCGGGCAGTACGCTACCTCGCGAGGAACCCGGCCCACCCATGCCAAGAATTGCCGACATCGTTGACGCCAGGTCGACAGGATGCACGAGCCTGTGAACGGTGCGTCCTTCGATGCCCGGTGCCGCGACGATAATCGGAACGTGCGTGTCGTAACGCCATGGTGACCCATGCATTGCGACAGCGGCGCCTTTTTCGAAATTGAACCAGTAGGGGGCCTGAACAATATAGACATCGCCCGATCGCTGGGGATGAAAATTCCGTTGTATCTGTGCGAGCAGGGGCGTTGCGGGTGCTTCGCGCAACTGGGCGCGATTAACGGCATGCGCTATTCCAGGGACGTCCGTTAACGTCGAGGCAAGTTGCCCCCGCACGTCTGCTACGTCCAGGCCGGCTTCCTCGATTTTGTCAGCATCGAGATACAACCATGGTCGGAAGAAGAAGCGGGCGATGTCGTCGATATCGAAGAGCCGCTTGCCGGCCTCGTTGGCAGCCGCAACGACCTGTTCAGGATACAGGCGGCCCGTCTTGTAGCCTTGCTCAGCCATGTACTCTGGAATCTCGGCCATGCCGTGATCCGCGGATAGCACGATTAATGTTTTGTCCAATCCGACGTGCTTGTCGATAAATGCAATCAGATCCGCGAGCGTGTGATCCAGCTGTAGCACCATATCCTCGTTCTCCAGGCTCGACGGGCCGAATATATGATTCACGGCATCGACGCCGGAGAAGCTGATGCTCAGGTAATCGGGCACAGAATTTTGTCCGAGTTCCTCGGCTGCAAGTAATGCCTTTGCGAAGTCGAGCGTCAGCTTATCTCCATACGGACTCACGATAACCTGCGTGGGCAGCAGGGGACTACCGGATTCGGCAAACTGGTGCGGGAATACACGCCCGTAGCCGCGAATGTCCGTCTCGTAAGGCCGATCGTCCTGATGCGCCAGTAAGTACGTTGAAGTGTCGTTAAGCAGCTCCCACTGCGTACCGCCGAGTGCTTCCACCTGTCGCTTCTCGTTCCACGCCGTTACCCATGCCGGATACGCGTCGTAGTAGTACTCACTCGTAACGAAGTCGCCGTTGTCCGTCGACATCCAGAACGCCTTACCCGCATGTCCGGCCATCGAGACCGCGCCACGGTCCTTGCCGGATACGCCGAAGATCTTCGAGCGACCACCATAGTAAGCGGCAATCCGATCGCTGAACGTTTCGGCAAGAATACTGGCCGGTGAGCGTCCTTTCGTCCGCGCGAGCTGCTGTGCCGGATCGAGCTGTGCCCCGGCTCGTTCGTCCGTCCGGGTAGGCAGCGGCGGATATTCCGGGTCCTCGATGTTGTAACCGAGCTCTCCGTTCTCTGGGTCGTACCAGACGTTTCCGGTCATACCATGATCGGCAGGAAATGCCCCCGTCGCGAGCGTGGTATGGCCGACGATGGTCTCGGTGTTTGAATGCTGGTAGTGAGCGTTTGCGAAGACGACGCCTGAGTCCAGCAGATACCTGAAGCCATCCTCGCCAAATCGATCGGCGTAGCGATTAACAAGGTCGTAGCGCAGGCCGTCAACGGTTATCTGCAGAACAAGACGGATTTCTTTATCGTCCGGTGCATCCTCGGCGACGCAGGCCGTTGTGGTTCCAAAACCCACAATGATTGACAGTAGTAACGTCCGGTATCTCACAGGCTTCGCACCTCAGGAAAACTTCCAATCTAGTGGAATCGCGTCGATAAAGTTCGCATACTAACCCCAAAATTCACGCCAAGTCCGCATTCCAGCGGCTTAGTCAGGATGTTTCCGATGCTTGATCGCAAGTACGTGTCGCTCTTGGTCTTCCTCTGTAGCCTGGGCGTTAGCGGGTTGGCGCTTGCCGGCCCGTGGCCGACGAAATCGGGTATTGCCGCATCGAATGAAGATGCCACGGCCGCTGGCAACAATCCGGCCTCGATTACGAGATTCGACGCGCTTGCATTCCAGGCTGGAATATACGGCTTCTTTAGCGAGAGTACGTTCGAGGCCAGCAGTTCCGGAACCGGCACGGACTTCGGCTCCGAGAGCGATAGCACGACGGTCATACCGTCGGGAAGTCTTGTCAAACCGTTCGGCGAAAACTGGTGGTTCGGCATTACGGCCCTGGGGGTGGGTTTCTCCGATGACTTCGGCGAGGATTGGGCCGGTCGCTACATCATCCAGGACTACACGCTCGCGTACATCAGTCTGTATCCCAGCATCGCCACGAAATTAACCGACAAGCTGTCGGTCGCCGGCAGCCTGATGGTGACGTACACGGTATTCGAGCAGAACAAGGCCGTGGCCAACGTCCTGGACCCGGGATTCGGCGACGGCAGCCTCAATCTTGACGCCGACGGCTGGACGGGTGGATGGTCCGTATCGATGCTTTACGAGTTTACTGACCGCACCCGCTTTGGTGCCGTCTATCGGAGTGAACTCGACCCCGACCTGGATGCCGATCTGAACTGGGGCGGCCTCGGCCCGAATACCGAAGCGTTTCTCGATGCTTCGGGCATACTCAATACGGTAGCCAGCGTGACGAGCCGTTCGCCGCAATCCGCGAACATCGGAATTCATCACGACTTCGAGAACTCGCACTCTATCGCCGCCGATATCGTCTGGATCGACTTCAGTAACTTCCAGTTGTCCGAGATTTATTTCAACGGTAACGTGATTGTCGAAACCGAGCCGACCTATGAAGACATCACCGCGATTTCGCTGGGCTACAACTTTCCGATATCCGAGCGGGTCCGTCTGGGGGTAGGCGCGTTCATCACGGACGAGATGATCACGGATGAAAACCGCACAATGATGCTGCGGCTCGACAGCGCTACCTCTTACGGAATCGGCATCGAGTGGTTGACGAAGAAGGGCACAGCGATCACCGCGCAATTGAGTTACCTGGATTTTGGAGACGCACCGGTGACCTCACCCGATCTGCCCGTAATTGGCGTGATCAGTGGCGAGTACACGAAGCGCGACACATTCTACCTGCAGTTCAGCGCAGCCTTCGGCGCCAAGCCCAGGTGAGCGCGTCGCTGCGCCCTCGTCATCGCGAGGCCGCCGAAGGCGACTTCGTCTGCTTCGGTGCGATCGTAATTACGTAACCGGTTTGGCGACACTGACCAACACTTAACAATGGGAAAACTCACTACTGCATTCAAGCTCGTTTTCAGCACGGCAATTGTCCTGGCACTGTGCGGATCTGGCGAAGTCCTGGCGGAGGAGAGCGCTGCGTGGCGAGATTATCCGCTCGGCAATCGCTTCTCGCTCGGGGTCGGTCTATTCGGCCCGAGGCTGGACACCAGGATCCGTCTCGATAGCTCAACCGGTGTGCTTGGCACCATGATTGACTTCGAGTCGACGCTGGGTATGGACGACGACGACCGACTGCCACTGGTGATGGGCTATTACCGATTTGCAAAACGACATCGGATGACTTTTGAGTACTTCCGGCTCGACCGCAACGGCAATGCTGTCAGTGACGCGCCAATTCGGTTCGGCGACGTAATATTTCCTGCCAACTTGCCGCTCAGTTCTTATTTCAACGTCGACGTCTATTCGCTCGCCTATTCATACTCGATTATCCATGACCGCCAAAAGGAGTTGGCATTCAGTTTCGGTCTGCAGTTTCAGGATCTTGAAACCGGTATCGCCGGTAACGTCGGGCCGGGCCTCCTCGCCGAGGACACGGATGCTGTTGCGCCGCTGCCGACGTTTGGTGGGTCATTCGATTATGCAATCAACGACGAGTGGATCTTTACGAGCATGCTCGGGGTGTTCGCCATCGAAATTGATCTTGGGGATGATTCAGATTTTTCGGGTGAGATCGTGCAAGTCAATGCCGGGATTCTGTGGAGAGCATTCGAAAATGTCGGTTTTGCGTTGCAGTACAACTATTTCAACGTAGACGTTGGCATCAACGATCCCGACTGGATGGGCTTACTCAAATATCAATACCGAGGGCCTGTGCTGGCAGTCTCGGGGTTTTTCTGAAGCTCCGCTGTTCAAGAAGAAACCCGCCGGAGCGGGTTTCATTATGTTCCCCTGATATCTAGGAGATGGCGCCGCGCGATGATCAATGACCGCGACGCGATCTCTCTCGGTTACTAGGGTACCTTCTCGTTGGAGCCGAACTTCTCGTTGACCTCTTTGTAAACCTCTTCGAGCACGTCGCGATGCACGACGCGACCATCGATCATCATCTCGGACATCGATACTCGGCGGATTGATGGATCCGGTGGCACCAGCGGAATCGTCGAAGGCTGTGGCCAGATGTCCTCGTCGACCGCGGCCATGCGCACCTTGATATCGTCCTTGGTGATGTTGAACACCATGTAGTCGACGGCGAGCGCTAAAGGACCATCGTATGAGCGACGGATGTCACGTAGTACCGGGGGTACGGTGTCGAAGTCGTTGAAGAAGTGATAGCCGACCGCCAGGCGCGGTTCGGTCGCTGCCATTACCTTGCCGAATTGCGCGGGCGATGTGTGAATCTGTGTGCCTACGTTAAGTGCCGCCTGCGGTGTGAAGCCCTGTTTCTCGACGAGCGACTCGGGCGAGACGAAGCATTCGTGAATTGAAATGTCTGCGCCTTTCGTATGCTCTATCCACCACTTGTTCGGGAACGTGTCACTCGAGTAGGCGAACTTGAGTTCATTCCACTCGAGGATGAAGCTCACTGGGCCATCGAAGATATGGATGGCAGGGAGCGTGCGGATCGTGACCCCGTTCTCTTCGTAAATGACCTCGTTGACGGCGCGATAATCGAACTCCGTCACGTCCATGAAGAGGCCGCGCGTATCCGTGTTGCCCATGCGCGTATCGACATCCCATGCCAGCATCTCTTCCATGGCTTCAAGCGCTTTCTTGGTGCCGTACTTGGGCTCGATGCTACTTGGGCCCCAGACCCGGAGGGGAACGACGCGGTTGCCAACAACGCCGCCAACCCAGAGCGCATCGAGATCACCGAAATGATCGGAATGCAGGTGCCCGATAAATACCTTGTCGATGAAATTGTAGGGAATCTTGAGCGCCGAAATTCGTTCAGCGGATCCCGTCCCGATATCAAACAGGAACTTGTCGCCGTTGCCGAGTTCGACCAGCCAGCACGCAGCCGCCTGTTTCGGGCGCGCATTCGGCATACCGGTTCCGCAAGCTGTAACACGCATCTCGTCCGGAGCCAGGTCTTCAGTACCCGGGTAATAGACCTCTCGATCCTCGAGTGCCTTGACCGGAGATATCGAGTGCTGTACCTGTGCGTGCGCGTTGGCAAACAAACCCAGGGATCCAACGTGGCTGTCGCTCAGACGTAAGACGCCAGCCAGGAGAAATATCGCAAGAAAGGGGGTCAATATCAGTGCTACTGGCTTCCGCATGATGAGTACTCCTTTTCGAATTTTTTCGGCACTCCTCTTGGCGTCTTCCGCTGCTTTTCTTCGGTGTCTTGTTATACAGGAGCCCACAACAAGTATAGCTCGTCTTTTCGGGAGGCGTATCATGGCCTCTACATACAAAGCAGTCTCGCCAGATTGCCTGGAGATAGCGTTCTCAGGTTGGCGGAGTAGTGTTAGTGGCCGCGCCTGGATCGATGCGCGACTCTTCCAGCACCTCCATACCCGTGATCTTCCACGCACCATCGATCGACTGGATGGTCAGGATCGCGTCATAGAGGTTTTGTCGGATGTGCGTGTGACCCCAGTGTCCGACGGTGCCCAGTGCGGTCCACTTTGCGCGCACGTCGTAACCGAGTCCGCCTTCGTCACGTCGTGTAGCCGTCGCTTCGCGGATCTCCAATTCCTGGACTTTGGCCTGGGCGCCGCCGGCTTGCTGCACGGCGAGCGACTGGCGGCTCTGCAGGTAGATGTCTGCGAGCAGGTCGCCGGACACCGTTAATGCCAGCTTGTCATAGACATCGTCTTCTTCCCGGAAGTCGAAGGCGCGGTAGACGTTCTTGAGCAAGGTCTCAACGAGCGCGACCGACTGTTCGCTCTCGAGTGTTCCGGCGAGGGCGGTAGGTCGGTCGAAGCTCACCCGGGCGAAGGGCCACGCGGCGGCGGATGCAGCCACGAGTATGCCGGCCGCAATCGCCGGTATTCGGATCGATGCGCCGTGCTTACGTCGACCAGCGATAACCATCAACAGCAGTAACAGCAGCGCCCCGCCACCGGCAGTCGCGACGGGGATCTCAAACTCGCCGACCGAGCCCGCAACAGCGACGGCCTCGACGGTCGGTAGTGTGTAATTCTTTAGATAGTTAGTCCAGGTATGGACGTTGTCATCCGGCGTGACAAACGTTGGCAACGGACCCGCCGGATCGGTAGACGTGGCTGGCACGCGCTGCACCTGGTCGGTGAACAGTTCCCAGTCAACGGTTACTTGTTTAGGGATGCCGTCTGTGATGTAGGTCAGGATAACGCCGACGATGGCTGTCGATATCTCCAGGCGCTCGGGAACCTCGACAATTCGAATGCCGCGGATGCCGACAGTTACATAGTTGGCACGATCGAGTATCGGCTCGACGGTTTCGCCGTCGATCAATACCGGGTTACGCGCCAGCATGAATTCACCAATACGCTGCTTCAGCGGCTCGAGTTCATCGAGCTCGATGAACTCGTCGCCACGGAGCCCGAGGTCCATCCATTCCTCGAGGTCCCTGACGCGCGTCAGTATCTCGTGACGGACTTCGTAGGGCTCGACATAAAGGAAAGTCATCAGCGCCGACGCGTGATGACGTTTCAGGTTGACGTTCCTGAATTTAGAATACCAAGGGTCGGACCAGTCGAGCGTCAGGAAGGCCGGCGCCCCGAGGTAACGAAAGTCAATCACGGGCACGGACTTGTGGTAAGCGATGAAGCCGATCGTTGCTGACGCAATGTCGGCGTCGTCATCAAGTGGCGGGATGAACTGCAGGCTATTGGGTTTCCCTTCGAACGGGTAGTCGAGCTCGATATACAACACGCGCTTATCCGCCGGCGCATCCGGGACGCGCGCCCTCGTGATCGGATTGATCATGCCGGCGAATGGCGACTGGCGGTCGACACGCAACCTCGGCTCGATGGTTACGACCTCAGCGATGAGTTGTTCGCTGGCATCGGTAACGAACTGAAGTCCCTCGCGGGAAAAACGCTCGAGCCGCTCTTCGAGACTTTCACGCCCGCCGGCATCACGCAACCACTCGTCGGGCACGAGGTCATCAAATTTGTCGAGATCGCCGATGTAGATCTCGAGCTTGACGTGCACCCGGTCGTCGAGCACGTAGATCTCGGCAATGTTCGGTGCGGTCTCGGAGCCCGTCAGGTTGATCCAGTCGGCGCGCGCGGCAGGCACGGCGAGAGACGCTGTCAGCAGTAAGAAAACGCAAAGCTGTTTCAAAACTGGATTCATTAGCAAGCAAGGCCAACCAAACAATTGCCCGGCCGCGGAGTATACCTAATTCGGAGATCGCTTCACTGTGCTCGCAATGACGGCACTTATTGTCGTCGTGAGCGTAGCGACAACATTGGTCGTGCCAAGTGCGTATATATGCCGATCCAGGGACGGTGTAATGTTGCGAGACGATTTGCGCGATTGGCAGCCTTTGTGATGAAACTGCCCGGAATAATCGCGCGCGCATTGCTTATCGTTGTACTCGCTGCGACGAGCGTGTACGCAGATCGGGTCACTGTCGACCAGAGCGACCCCAAACGTGAGGGCCGGCCGCCGTCGATCATCGTACCGTACGCGTTCTCGACGGAGGCCCTCGAGACAGGTCTGGGAGCTATTTACTATCGTAGGGGCGTGTTCCAGCCACACGACGGATTATTCGTCACCGGTTACGGCACCTCGAACTCGTCTTTCGGCCTCTTCGGCGGCATGACGAACCTGCAGCTATCGAAGCGCCTGTTCTTTAGCCCGACGATTGGCTTTATGAGCAACGACCAGCAGCGTTTCTACGGCGACTTCGGCTATGAAATCGGCGGGACGCCACCCTCTGGCAGCAATGACTCGGACGAGAACGACTTCGTCTTCGGCAAGGGTATCGATTCCTTTCTGCGCATGACATTCCGTTACGTGCTGCCCATCGGTGCCGGCAGCGACGCGCAACCGCATCGTTACACGACCAACGCGGGGTTGCTTGCTGACGGATCGACGCAGCTGGGTCACTGGAACCCGGCGAAGAGCGGGCGCACGTTTATCGTCTTGCGCCCCTTTTACCAGCGCCGGACGCTGGATGTGACTGACGAGAATATTGATCAGTTTCCGCCGAGCATCCCGGTGCAGCTTGGCGAAGAGGTAGACTTCTCGACCAACGGCCTGATGCTGGGAATCGAGTACGACAACACGGACTTCGTGACCAATCCGTCGCGCGGCAGCATGACGAAGTTCAATGTGTACCGCGATTTCGGCGCGTTTGACAGTCTCAACAGCTGGACCAGTCTCGACTTCAGTTTTGCCAAGTTTTGGAGCCTGGGCGACAGCGAGGCGTTTGCACAGCGTGTCCTGGCAGCCAACGTCTGGGCCGCCTACACGCCCACCTGGGATGCGGAACTTGTCGCACCCGATGTCGTGGTGATCAACAATCGCCCGCCGAACAATTACGGCGCGAACCTCGGCGGTGTCGAACGACAACGTGGCTATCCGCGCGGGCGTTTTAACGAGAAGGCGGCGATCAACTACACTGTCGAGCTACGCCTGATCCCTCACTGGGATCCGTTCAAGAGCTGGCCCCTCATTCGCAACTGGCCCTGGCGATGGTGGCAAGTGGTCGGTTTCGCGGAGTTCGGTCGCGTGGCCCCTTCGTGGAACCTTGGCGACCTGCACGAGGACATGAAGTGGACGGTGGGTGGCGGCGTTCGCGTGATGATCGGCGGCGGTATTATCCGGCTGGACTTCGCGGCTTCGGACGAGGCGTCGCAGTTCTGGGTAATGGCGAGACAGGCGTTCTGAATCCAGGTGCCCGGGCCGCAGAATATAGCGATTTAGGGATTGCTTCGCTGTGCTCGCAATGACAAAAGGCCGGGTCAGGGACCCGGCCTTTGGAGTATTACTACTTGCTTCGGGTTTTCTAACGTACCGGGTCCTTATTCATCCTCTGCATCATGCCCGGACGCCAGTCCACGTCATGCAGGTTGTATTTCTCCATGTGCTTGTCCATCGCGTCGTTCTGCGCTTCGTAAGCGGGCAGCCAGTAACCCGCATTCGTGAAGTCGCTGAATACCGCACGTCGACCTGTTTCTGGCGGCGCTTGTCGGGTCGGTCCTGGCACGGACCAGGCCTCGTGCGTGATCACGGCCATGCGTTCTTCGACGCCGTCGGGCGTAACGTTCCAGACCATGTTATCGATCGCCATGGACAGCGGGCCGGAATAGGTTTCCCGAATGGCTTCGTACAGGTTATAGCGCGTCGCGTCTTCGTTCATGAAGTGATAAGCGACGGCGTGTCCGGGCTCAATCTCGCTCATGACCTTGCCGAAGGCCTGTCCCGAGGTATGGAATGCGCAGCAGGCACGCCATGCAAGCTGTGGCGGCTGGTTGTACCACACCACAAAGTCATTCGGCACCATGAAAGCTTCGTGAATAACGAGATCGGCCTCTTTACCGTACTTGATGAACCAGCGATTCGGCGCCGTGTCACCACCGACGATGACTTTCATGCCCTCATAGGTGATGACGTAGCTGACTGGACCATCGCCCGTGTGGATGGCCGGTATCGAGCGAACCTCGATACCGTTGTTCTCATAGACGAGTTGATTCTCGACCTTGTAGTCGAACTCGTGCACCTCGATCTCGCCGGGTCCTGGCGTGATCGCGAATGATCGCGTTTCCTTATCCCACGCGACGAATTCGAGGAAGCCTTCCATTGCCGCTTTAGTGCCGAGTTCCGGGTGCAGTCCTGCCGGGCCCCAGACCTTGAGTCCCACGGGCCGACCAGCTGTCCAGCCACCGGCCCAGATCGTATCGATATCACCCATGTGGTCGGTGTGCAGGTGAGTGAGGAAAATCTTGTCGAGAAATTCCATAGGGATCATGTATGCCGCAAGATTCGCCATCGAGCCGGTGCCGATGTCGTATATATGCTTCTCGCCGTTGCCAAATTCCACCAGGAAGCAGGTCGCGGCCTGGGCATGACGGGCTGCAGGCATTCCCGTGCCACAGGCGATGACACGAATCTCGTCCTTGGCCAATGCCTCCGTGCCGGGGTAGAAGACGTAGCGATCCGGTGCAACTCCCGTCGGATCTTTGACGACGCCGCCGGCGGCAAATGCACCAATCGGTAAGAAAATCAGAACGGCAACAAGAATGGAGTAATGACGGCAGAATCCGCCTGGTGAAAGTTTCATGGGAGACCTCCTGCTTTGTTTTTCTTGCTTGCGCGAGTATGGATGCGTTGGGGGAACTGTCTAGTAGGGTTTATACGCAGCCGGCTTTACTCGAAACTGCCACCGAGTGCGAGATGCAGATCGATGCGCTCGGCGAGCTGTGCATTCCTGACTCGCAGCAATCCGACACGCGCACCCACCCAGCGTGACTGCATTTGCAAGGTGCTAAGCAGATCGATCTGGCCAACCTCGTACTGTTTCACCGCCAGGTCGTAGGCATGTTTGTTGTTGTCCACCGATGATGCGAGGAATGCTTCGCGACGCTCGAGCAGGGCCTCGTCGGTGAGCCCGCCTTCAACCTCTTCGAGGGCATTGAGAACGGTTGCACCGAATGCGGCAATTGCTGCTTCCTGGTCCGCTGTGGCGATCTCGATCTGCGCCTCGAGCGCGCCGCCCGTATACAGCGGCGCGACGATGCCGGCACTCAGGTCGCCGATCAGGCCACTGAGATCCGTCGTTCCACCAACCGACGCGTTCAGCGTGAAGCTCGGCAGTTTCGCGAGTCGCGCCTCTTCCGTCAGGAAGAACGCCGCGGCGACACGTCGATCTGCCGCCACGATGTCGGGCCTGCGCTCAAGCAGGTCCGACGGCAGGCCTGCCGAGATCGTCGGCGGCACAGGAACGAGTTCGGTTGCCGTCTCTATCTCGCCGGCCGGGTAACGGCCGAGCAATATTTCCAGTGCACGCCGTGCCTGTTGCTGCCCGGAAATGGCTTGCTGCAGTGCATCTTCTGCGGATGCGAGGTCAGCGCGAACAAGGAACACGTCCTGCATCGAGACCTGGCCGACCTGCTGTTTCTTCTCGACGAGGGCGACGGACTCGGTGAGCAGGTCGACGACCTCCTGGGCCAGCTCGGCCTGCAGCCTGAGTTCTGTCGCCAGGTACCAGCTCTTCGCGAGGCCGGCGATCAGCGACTGGCGCGCGAATTCGAAGTCGGCGACGGTGGCACGCAGGCTTTCTTCGGCCGCATTGGCGCCGGCGCGCACACGACCCCAGACATCGGCTTCCCAGCTGACGCCAATGCCGCCCGCAGCAGACTCCTGTTCCACCGCGCTGGGTCCGGTCGTGCCCGACAGGTCCCCGCCGATCGCGACAGTCGGCTTTAATGCAGCGCCCGCGAGTCTCGCCGCCGCGGTCGCACGATCGACCTGTGCCGAGAGTATTCGCAGGTTCGGGTTTTGCGTGTCCAGCGCCTCGGCGACGAGCGCCTCGAGCTGTGGGTCCCCGAAGGTGGCGAGCCAGCCGTCATCCACGCCACCCGCGTCACCCGCCGGGGCCGCCCACTCGGCACGAACTTCGGTCGTCTCCGGAAGCGCATCCTCGAGCACTTCCTCCTGTGGTGGCGGCTCGTCGAGTTGCGTAGCGCAGCTGCTCAGCAGCAAGCAGCAGAAGAGCTCAAGCGGAGTCGTTCGTCGCATTGGCGGAGTCTTGGGCGGGGGAGGTCTGTATTGTAGCCGCCGGCTTTGTATATGCCCACACGAGCGCGACCAACCACGGCGCCACACCAAGTAGCAGGCCGATCCAGCCCAGGACGTTGATCGCCTCGGCCTGAGGATGGCCACGTTCGAGCGCTTTCTGCCCCGGAAGCGCCGCAAGCTTCACGTAGATCCATATCCCGAGCAGGACCAGCAGAATGAGAATGACGAATCCGACGATACTCATGGCGCCCCCTTAAATAATCGCGTCCAGCGACGTGTTAACCCACTGCAGAATGACCGCGACAATGCCGACTACGCCGGCGCCTTCGGTGTGAATCGTGACGCTCGCCGCGAGTCCGATCTTTCGCAGGTCTACGGGGAAATCTTCCGGGATAGTGACGTAAACGGCATAGAGACGCGTCACTTGCACCTGGCTCAGGACGGGCAGCTGCCCGGATACGATCACCTGCGCGTCGCCTATGGCCGTGGGTACAGCCATGACTTCGGCTTCGAATACCTGCCCGGGGAGGGCCGGGAAATTGACGAGCGCTTTGTCGCCGGGACGAATATTTTGCAACGCTTTTTGCTGGATCTGGGTGGCGATCGCCAATTGTTCTGTGTCGACGAAGGTAATCACGGCCCTGGACGGATCGACACGCATACCCGACTGAAGGAACAGTCTCGGGACGACGCCATCTGCCGGTGCACGGACAACCGTGTTCTGCAGGTCATCTTCGGCCATCGCGAGCCGCGCCTCCAGTTGTTTTACTTCGGCCTCGGTTTGCTGCAATTGGAATCTGCTGCCAGCATCCGCTTCGGACAGTTCCTTGTATTGTTGCAGCCGCAACCTCGAGAGGGCGAGACTCGCCTCGAGTTCGTCAATGCGGGCTTTATAAAGGAAGGGATCGATCTTGAAAAGAACATCGCCTTCTTCGAGCGGTGTGTTCGCCTCGACCGGTACCTCAATGACACGGCCGCTCACCAAGGGCGCAATCTCGACAATGCGTCCCGTGATCGTGGCCTGCTTGCTCGCAGGTGTGAGCCCTTGTAAGCCGACGAGGAAGCCGGTCAGAATAACTGTGCCGACCAGCACGACGAGGCCCTGCGAAACCTTATTCCAGGGCAAGACCCTGAATTTGAAAAACAAAAAATAAACAAGTGCCAGGTACAGGCACAGGATGATGACCATGCGAAACCTCTTTTTCTTCTGTTACCCGCCAGGGAAAGACGAATTTCGCGATTGAAACTACCTTACTGCAAATAGCCGCAATCGGGCAAGGCGGAGCGCAATCAGCTCGACATTCGACACGCCTTTTTCACGCGTCGTTAAATTCCCGCGTACAATTCTCCGCGTAGAGACTCGAAAGAAGGTCTATGAAATTCCCCGGATTTGAAAACATCGATGCGGGTGTCCGCTCAGCGATCCTGATCTCGGTCGCCGCAGCCTATTTTGCGTTCGATATCGGATTCGAGTTCGGCGCCCATGGGACAATTTTCTTCGAGAAGGTCTTCTTCGTGTGGAGCATTTCTCTCGCTCTGCTGCTCATTTTCGTCATCATCCCGAAGAAAGTCCTCCCGGTTCCACCAACACTCTGGTTTGCAACGGCTATCCCGACGCTGTGGCTCCTTGTCGGGCTTGCAAATCGTGCCGCGCCCGACGAAATCCTGGTCCGCCACGCCCTGACGATCCTCGGATTTCTGGCTGTGCTCGTCTGTTTTCCCTATATCGTGTTCGTAATTACCTCGGTGATCTATCCGGATTTCACCCGGATGAACAGAAACGCACCGAAAGTAGGCATCCTGATCGTGATCGGGGTGATGGTGCTTGCGGGGTACCTGGTCGGCTCACATCACGATTTCTTCCTGACCTGCGAAGATTTCGAGATTGCCGGGCAGCACATTCCGGCCGATTGCAGCAAGAATTGACGGTTACCGCGTCGCCATGCCGCGTCTCCTCAAAATCGCACTGAGTCTCGTCGGGGCCATCGTTCTGATTATCGTCGGTGCGGCAATGGCGGCACATCTCCTGGTGTCGCGACACGACAATCAGTTCCTGCGCAACAGAATCGAAGCACGGACATTCGCAGCAACGGGCTTTCGCCTGCAGGTTCGCGGGCCGCTCGAGTTGCCATATTCGCTCATGCCAACGGTCGTTTTCCGCGACGTTGTGCTCGACAACCCGGAGTACGAGGGCGAGGTCAGTGTGCTCGAAGCCGAAGAGTTGCGGATACAATTTGCAGTTCTGCCACTGTTGCGTGGTGAGGTCCTGGTTTACGAATCGTCGCTCTCCACCGTCAAGCTGAACCTGGAAGTAGACGAAGATGGCGACGAGAACTGGATCTCGGGAGGCCAAACCGGATCAGCGACCGGGTTAGGCGCGCAGCTGGCCGTGCATACGGTCGATCTGCATCAGCTGGACATCTCCTACCGAAACAGGGAAACCGGCACGGAGTTCGAGGTCGGTCTGAAGGATGTCAATCTGCGCGCACCCCTGTTCGACGATCAGATACAGATCAGGATGCTGGCTGACTACGCAGGAACACCGATCGAGATCAGCGGCAGCCTGGGATCCAGCGAAGACATCCTGAGCGGCAACGCGTTTCCGATCGATCTCGACGCTGACGTTTACGATGTCGATATCGACCTGAGCGGCCGCATCGACAGGATCGAGGACGGCGAGTTCAGCAGCCTGTTGCTGCAACTCGACGTCGAAGGCAGAGACCTGCGCGATCTCGAAGGCATTGCAGGCGTGACGTTCCCGGAGACGTCGAACTTTTCTGCGACATCAAACCTCACGCTGGACGAAGAATCGGTCGTCGTTTCCAACCTGCTCGCCGTGGTCGAGTGGCAGGGCAGTGAGCTCGAACTGGCCGGTGACGTTGCAGACATCGAAGAGTTCGCGGGGATCGACATGGCTGTCTCGGTCTCAGGAAGTGACGCCAGGCAAATATCCGCGATCCACGATTTACCATGGTTGCCGGAAACGGACGCGTACAAGCTGGCGGGCACGGTGCGGGGCAATTGGCCGGAGCTGGAGGCAACAGAGATTCACGCCCGCGTGGAGCGTAATGACGTTGTCGCAGAAGCGGTCGGAGCGGTGATGGATGTCGCTGATCTTGCCGGCATCGACCTGGAAGTATCCGTACGTGGTGACGATCTCGCTGACCTCGCTGAACTTGCGGCGGTGGCGATGCCGCAGACGCAGTCCTACCAGTTGCAGGGACGGATCAACGGCGCCTGGCCGAGCCTGTCAGCGACCGAGCTGGACGCGTCCCTGCGTAGAGGTGACTTGCAACTGGATTTGACGGGTGGGATCGATGATCTTGCTGCGGTGTCCGGCTTCGACATCGCTCTCGTCGCGAGTGGCGGTGATGTCTCGCAGATATCCGAACTGGACGAATACGATCTTCCGAGTACGGACTCGTTCGACCTCGACGCGCGCCTTGGAGGAGATTCGAACTCGATTTCAGCGGCGATCAACAAGGCGAGTGCAAGGCATGGCTCGCACGAGGCAGTGTTAAGTGGAGTGATCGGTGAGGTGATGGCGTTCGGCGACCTCGATCTGGAGTTGGAAGTAAAGGGTGGCAATGCCGCTGAGCTGAACGCCGTGATGGGGTTGAATGTTCCACCAACCGACAATTACCAATTGACGGCCGATCTGGCTGACGGGCCTGACGGGATATCGGCGAGTAACGCGATACTCGTCGGTGAATTGCCCGGCGCCAGGCTCGACATTCGGGGCAGCGTCGGCCGAATCATTGATTTGTATGACGTCGATCTGATGATTCATGCAGCGACGGATGACCTGTCGAGCCTGCAGCGTTATGTGGATTTCGATCTCGCCGTTTCCGAGCCCGCCGAGGTAAGCGGGCGCCTGCGGGGTACGGCGCCCGACATGAGGCTCGATGAGTTCACAATTCGATCAGGCCGAACGCTGGTCAAGGGGTCGGTCGCTATTCACGTCGATGACCGCCTGTCTTTCGAGGGCTCCGTATCTTCCGGCGTCATCGACATCTCGCCCTACCTGGTAGCAGCACGCGACGAAGCCCAGAACAAAGCGGCAGCACGTAGCGACAAGGTGTTTTCTGCCGAACCGATCGATCTGTCGTTCCTCGATCACTTCGACGCGCAGATGACCCTGGACAACGTGGAGTTGTGGTCGTCGGCTGACAACGCGCACGTCGAGCAGGCGACAGTTGCACTGGCCGGGGGCTCATTGTCAGTCGAGCCACTGCGAATGACGCGTGACGACGCGACATTCAGCGTTCATTTCCTGTTGGATCGAAAGGCTGTACCACGCTACGAACTCGACATGACCGTCGAGAACGTGAATCTCGCCACGTTCCTGAAAGACGTGCGCGCCCGGGAAATCTACGAGGGCCGCTTTGATCTTGCGCTCGAACTCGAAGGCCTTGGCGTGTCAGCTCGAGACATCGCGGCGAGCCTGAATGGCAATGTTGCTGCGTTCGTCAGCGAAGCTCACGTACCGCAGGTGAGTACCGTTCTAAGTACTGTGGACCTCCTGTTCGAATTATTGCCGTGGGTCCAGCGTCGCGACGACCTCGTCGTTAATTGCGGAATCAGCCAGGTCGAGTTTGACCGGGGTCTGGCCACGATCAAATTGCTGTACGTCGATTTCCGGCAACTGACGATGATCGCAGGCGGTACCGTCAATCTCCGTGATGAGACGCTGAGACTGCGGTTTGCGCCGCGGCCGAAGAAGCGCCGGTTTCTCGCGCACAACATCGATATCACGATGCGAGGTAGCCTGGCGGAGCCGAGAGTCGCGTCGGCAGGGGCTACGAAGGCGGCGGCGACAGCGTACGGCAAGTACGCACTCGTCGGCCCGTTCGGGCTCCTGGTCCCCACTGGCCGGGCGAAGACGCATCCCTGCGTCGGCAGCCTGCAGGAATTCCGGCAGCAGCAGGCGGAGGCCGAATAAGCAATAGGTGTAGAGCAATCAGTACATTAACGGAACCCTTGCAAAGGCGGTTTTCGGTAAGCTGGAAAATGGGCTCGATTAGGGTGAGAATGATCGTCCGCTCGTCCTGGAGTCATTCCCCTGCGGTCTGGCGACCTGTGAAATTGACGGAAATCGGACACAGGTCTTTGCGCCGGACCCGTACCATCTGGTGGCAGCCAAGAATTATAATTGAGCAAGTATTTCAATCGTGGAGATCGAAAATGTCTGTAACACGTATTAGTTTCGTAGTCCTCCTTTGTGGCATTTGTCTGTCTGGAACAAGTGTCGCTCAGGAATTAATGGTTTTCCCGAACGAGGATCAGTCCAAGGAACAGCAGCAACAGGATGAGTTCACCTGCTACAACTGGGCCAAGGACGAGACGGACTTCGATCCGATGGCCGTGCCTACGGCAACCGAGCCACCGCCGCAGCAGGAGGCGCAGAAAGGTGGCATCGGACGTGGTGCGGTTCGCGGAGCCGCGATTGGAGGAATCATTGGTGGTTCTGACGATGCCAAGACAGGCGCAGCCGTGGGTGCGGCTGCGGGCGGCATGCGACGCAATGACCAGAAACGCAAGGAGCAGGCAGCCCAGCAGCAATGGGAACAGGAACAACAGCAAATCTATGCTGACAAACGCAACCGTTACAATCGCGCGTATGCGGCTTGCATGGAAGGCAAAGACTATACCGTTCGCTAGGAACACCGGAGAGACACTGAGATGAAAACAATCATGAATAAATTGCTACTGGTTACAGCCGGTCTGTTCGGTGCAACGACGGTTCTGGCGGATTTCGATGGTTCGGAGCCGCTGATATGTTCATTTGCACAGATCATTGAATGCGACTACGGGGCCGAGTGCGTGTCGGTGACTAACGAGAGCATCGACGCACCCGACTTCGTCGAATTAGATTTCAAAAAGAAAAAATTCGTCGCGACGACGGCCGGAGAAAGCACCGAGCCGGACGATATCGACAATATCGAAGACCTGGAAAACCATTTGATAGCGCAAGGCGTGCAGGGCACAAGGCGTACCGATCCGCTCGGCTGGTCAATTTCCATCAACCAGACGACAGGACGTGCAGTCCTGACGGCGTCGGGCGACAACGCGGGCTTTGTCGTATTCGGGGCGTGCATGCCGAAATAGTAAGCGGCACCCGGACCTGGGAAGCAAGAAACATCCAATCAGCAGGATACGACCATGATGAGCAAATTCAAATGGGCGCTCTTGAGCGTCGCGTTATGTATGACAACGGTAGTTTGTGCTGACGAGACCATAATCCAGTCCGGTTTCATGACCGACTACACGCAACTGACAAAGCTCGATGATGGCACGGCGGACTTTCGCTATACGGTGGATGATGTTGAAGAGCTGGTCGCTAAATACAACGCGCTCATGATCGATCAGCCTGAAGTATTTATCGCGGCGGATTCGCCCTATCGCGGTGGTAAGCCGACAGACCTCGAGGCGCTGGCTGATGCCTTTCGTGCAGGACTGACCTCCGCTCTTTCGGAGGACTTCTACATCGTCGAGCAGACTGGCCCGAATGTCATGTACGTACGGGTAGCAATATCGAATCTGAAGCTCAAGAAAAAGAAGAAGAGCATACTGGGTTACACACCGGTTGGCCTGGTCGGCGGTGCCGTGAAAGGTGCGGTAACAACAGATATCGCCAAGAAGACGGATCTTCAGGAAGCCGTAATGGAATTCGAGATATTCGATAGTGAGACGGGCGATCGCCTGATAGCGATTATCGATCATATTGGCGAAGATCGAAAGGCACCGGCAACGTGGGAGGAGCTTGAAGCGGCAGCGTTCAGATATGGAAGCCTGGCGCGGTGTCGCCTCAACAACGCAACCTTGCCACCAGAATCTCGTGCTGACTGTTTTGCCGAATTCAGGGAGGACGAGGGGCAGCGATAGTACGATAACGCGCGATATCTACCAGCGTCGCACGCGACCCGTGTCCATGTGCACGAAGTCCGACTGTTTGTAGAAGCCGACGCCACCGCGTTTCATTTCCAGCGCGGTGTCCCTGAGATACTCGGTGGGGACGCCGCGCAGTCTTACGTCGATCGCATTGCCGAGCAGGTGCTGGCTGTTCCTGGCTACGCCGCCGCTTTTTCCGCGCAGCATCTCGTTGGTCTTCGGTGAGCGATAGGCCGAAATAACTTCATACGTTCCATCGCTGTCGAGTTCATTGCGGACGTCATACAGGATGTCCAGCAGCCCGGGGTCCATCTCGGCAATGTCGCCCGTACGGAAATCCTTGAGGAAACGGTTGATCTCGTCGAGGGAAGACTCGACGTATACGCCGTTCTGATAATAGACGACATCCAGGCTTAGCCCGGTGTGTGTGTGGTAGAAGGACAACTGTCGGGCATCTGCCGCACGGACGTCGCGCGGCGGCGCAACGGTAGCCGTTGCTGCAAGCCCGACCAGGGCCAGTCCCAGTAATGTTCGTTTCTGCGTCTTGGTCATCGTAATTTATTCCGTCCGGGAAAAGTCACCTCCCCGGGAAACCCGCGAATATTAGCATTCGACCGGAGCTTCGTTGCGTACCGGCGTCACAAGTGAGCTATTATCGGGCCGCTACTCAGCATCTCAACCGAGGTTTTGAACACTATGTCCCGAATTCCTCAATCCTGTCTGGTCATTTTGCTGGCCCTCTTATTCATTTCAGCCCAGGCCGACGAGGTCGCCGATCGTGAGGCGATCCTGGTCGAAATCGAACAGCTGCGTTACACGGGGCACCTCAGCGTGGGCGACGTCGATGTGGCCTCCGGTGAGTTGCTTGCCGAGGTCTACGAGCGGCGTGGTTTCGAGCCTGCGTGGTCCGGAATTGGCCGGCTAGCATCCCTGATCGAACTCGTCAGGGCCACCGCCGCCGATGGCCTCGACCCGGAGGATTATCACCTGTCGAAACTCGACCGCGTCCACGAGATGCTCGTCAACGGCCGCGAACTGAACGCGGTGGAGCGTGCCGCCCTCGATATTGCTATGACGGACAGCCTGATCCGGCTCGGCTACCACCAGCGTTTCGGGAAAGTGAATCCGTACGATCTGGACCCGACCTGGAATTTCTCTCGGGAACTCAAGGGGCGGGATCCGGCGACGGTTATCCAGGAAGGCATCGACGCGGAATCGCTTGCGGATTTTCGGGACGAGGTGTTTCCGCGCGTTCCGTTGTACCGTAGCCTGCAGGCCAAGCTTGCCGAGAATCGCAGGATCGCAGAGGCGGGCGGCTGGCCACAGGTACCAGCCGGGCCGACGTTGCGCCCCGGCGATGCCGATGATCGCCTCGAGGTATTGATGCGGCGTCTTGCTGTGACTGGTGACATGCCCGTTGGGGCAAGAGCGGACCTCTCGACCTACGGCGGCGTGCTTGAGACCGCGATCAAGAACTTCCAGGAACGTCACGGCCTTGATGCCGATGGGATCATCGGTCCCGCGACACTGGCTGCCTTGAATGTGCCGGTTGAAAAACGCGTTGACCAGCTACGGGTCAACCTGGAGCGTGCACGCTGGGTAACCGACAACCTCGAAGATGATTTTGTCATCGTGAACATTGCGGGTTTCAGAGCGTACATATTTCGTGATCGCAAAGAGGCATGGTCGACGCGCGTAATGGTCGGCAAGACTTATCGCAAGACCCCCGTCTTCCGTTCAGAGATGAAGTACCTCGTGTTCAACCCGACCTGGACCGTGCCCTACAGTATCGCGACGAAGGACCTGTTGCCCGCTATTCAACGAGACCCGCAGTATCTCGCGAATCGCAACTTCGTGGTCAAAAACAGGGACGGTAATATCATCGACCCTGCTACGATCGACTGGAATGCGCTGAGCCGGCGTAGCTTCCCTTACACGCTGGTGCAGCAGCCGGGAACGAACAACGCGCTGGGAGAGATCAAGTTCATGTTCCCGAACAAGTACGCCGTGTACCTGCACGACACGCCGAGCAAGTCGCTGTTCGGACGGACGGCGCGGGCTTTCAGTTCGGGTTGCGTCCGCGTCGAGCACCCTTTCGATTTCGCCGAGCAGTTGCTCGGACCGGATGGTTGGGATGCCGAGCGAGTCCAGGCGGAGCGCATGCGACGTGAAACGAGGTCGGTAGTATTATCGAAGCCGATGCCGGTACTGCTCCTGTACTGGACGGCTGAGGTGGGGGCCGACGGGCAGATTCGTTTCTACGAAGATGTCTACGAACGCGACCAGGCGATTCTCGATGCCCTGAACGCAGAGTTCCGGATCAGTTTGCCGACCTCATGACAAAGGTGTGAAGCAATGTTTAAATCAAATGTAAGACTGACGCTGATGGGATTGTTCGTTCTTGCCGCCTGCGCGGCACCGGTCGAAGAGCCCGAAAGAGCGGGTTTTCTGAGTGATTACTCGAAACTCGAGTTGGTTGAGGACGATCATCTCAGCTACGTCGGCGACCGCATGGGCGAATACGACAGCTTTATCATCGATCCGATTGTCGTGCTGTATGAACGGGACCCGGAGAACCCGACGTTCAGCGACGAGGAGATCGAGAAATTCAAGGCTTATCTTGTCGCGGAGCTGACGGAGCAACTGACGAAGGGTGACGGTTATTCGGTGGTCACGGAGCCCGGGCCGGGTGTTGCCCGACTTCGTGTGGGCCTGACCGAAATCGACGAAACCATCGGTGTGTTGAACCTCTCGATCTATACCAAGATCACGGGGCTGGGACTCGGCGGCGTCTCGGCCGAAGGTGAAATGGTCGATTCCGTGACAGGAGAGCAGATTGGAGCGCTGGTGCGCTGGGGAACGGGCAGCAGAGTCCTGAAGGCCGGACTAACCCCCACGGGTGACGCCAAGATTGCAATCGACAAGTGGGCCAAAAACGTGCGCAAGATATTGGACGAGCATCACGACAAACCGTGAACGTTGCTACCGGACCGGGCAATTGGCCGCGGTAGCTATATCTACTTATGTTGGCACATCGGGGGTAGTGCCAAAGTACGGACAGGTTGCGATTTACTAATGCAGCCGTTAACATTTTTCCCGGCAAAGGTTTAGCAGCCGGAACAATCAGTTCCGAGTCTTAGGAGCATACGATGTCTTCCAATTTTGTGCGATCACAAAAATTGACAATCGCAATGATGGTACTTTGTAGTGCCGCTATGTTTACACCTGGGCTGGCTACAGCGCAGCAGAGCAGTGATTCGTATTTTCGGGTTACACCTTATCTCTGGTTGCTGAGCATGGATGGCACGACGGCAGTTCTGGGTCAGGACACCGATGTCGATATGAGTTTCTCGGATATCTGGGACGTTTTGAATATCGCTTTGTCGGTCAACATGGAATGGAAAACCCAAGGCAACTGGTTCTTTGTTCTTGATCCAATGTGGGCGGACCTCGAAGCGGACTTCGCGATTCCGTCTCCGCCGGCCCCTCTCCCAATTACCGGCAAGATTGAAATCGAGCTCATTATCGCGGATGCGATGGTCGGGTACTACTTCACGGAAAACTTCGGTATCTATGCCGGGGCAAGGTACTACGATCAGGACATAACGATCGTCCCCGACGGGCCGGCGCCCTCGGTCCCTCTTGGTGATGACTGGACGGACTTCCCCCTCGGAGTCAGGGCGAATGGCAAGATCGGTGACAAATGGTCCTTTATTGGCGAAGCCGATGTTGCGGTCGGTGGCGACTCGGATTCTGCTTTTTACGCGCAAGCAATTTTTTCGCGACATTTCGGTGAGAACAAAGGCCTGAATCTGGGCTGGCGCTACTATGACGTCGACTATGAATCCGGCAGCGGCCTGACGCGGTTTAAGTGGGATATGGCTCACTCGGGCCCGGTTGTCGGTTTCTCCTGGCTGTTCTGATAGCACCACCTCGTCGAAATATTCGGTGAGTTCGCTTAATTCTTTGTCCGTGAAAACCTGCCCATCGGGAGGCTGTCGAAATGTTATGACAACGGGATCGATGACAAAGTTTGAGACGTCTCCCGCGGAGTCATCGACGAACTGCAGCATGTAGTCATCAATTCTTTCGAGCTGCGAGTAGTCACTTAAAAATCCACTATGGCGGATTCATTTGCCGCTCCTACTCACTGCCTAGTTTCTTTATGTTTTCGATAGCCCGATCCCATGCGTAAACAAACTGAAGCCGTATCATGCTGGTATCGATGTCGCTATCACCAAAGACGTTCGAGCTGAAGCTCGTTCGTATGGTCACGTTGTCCGTCACAGAGAAATTCAACGTGAAACCTAAATCTCCGATCTCAATGTCGCTTCCCAAGTTGACACCATTGATTTCTGATTGGAAACCATTGCGGTAGAGCAGATCGATGGATCCAAAAAAGTGCCGGGTAAAGTCGTGTGTCCAGTGTGCTTCGACTTGCCACATGGCATCGTTCTGCAATTTCTGTCCCAAAAAGTCGTCATTCTCGGCAAACAGCCAGACCGACGGCACCACTTCCAGGCTCGACATGTATCCGGCCGTAAAAACACGGAAGTGATACTTGAAAGGGAAGGCGACTCGCCCGTAAAGCCGGTTCAAACCCAGGTTCACTACTTTGTCATCGTCGTATTGCCCGAGCGGCACTCCCAACATAAAGGCAGCATCGAGGGTCCAGGTCGGTTCGTAATTCAGATAATCGAAGATGGCATTTATCGGCGGCGTACCAAAAAGATTTACGTCGAGCTGTACTGACGGGTCAGCGTAGCCGGAGGCAGATTGACTAAATGAAGAACCTGGTGTGACACCGGGCGGCAGGAATTCGGGGGGGGTGATGGTGGTATCGAATTCTACATCGACACTGCCGCCAATAAGATTAGCGCTAAGTATCGACGGCCGATTGAAAAG
>Ga0209273_10000314_pt1 | contig 70274 bp, 68 predicted proteins | sample tdAd471_FD_187126 | JGI IMG/M metagenome (GOLD analysis project Ga0209273, IMG submission 187126) | Marine sediment microbial communities from the Atlantic coast under amendment with organic carbon and nitrate - tdAd47.1 (SPAdes)... | ecosystem: Environmental > Aquatic > Marine > Coastal >...
CTGGTTGATTTCGTCTTGCGGCACGGGGTGGCAGTTCGGCTGCTTGCCGACGTTGATTCGCGATGCACCTTCCGGCACCAGGGCCATGATCTCGGCCGAGACCAGCCGGTCGTAGACGACCACGTCCGCCGCCTCGATCAGCCGCAGCGCCTTCAATGTCAGCAGTTCCGGATCGCCGGGACCGGCGCCGACAAGATGGACGACCGCGTGCGCGTCTTGGTTTCGGCCGGTCATGATCGGACTCCCCATCCGGTTCGTGAACTGACCCTTCGGATAACACGCCTCAGGGTGGCAAGACTTGACTGCGGTTAAGGCGGGCGGCGCAGAGCGGGGGTATCCCAGGCAGGCATATCGTCAGCGAAAATTGCTCATGGAGGCATTTGAGTATGTTGAAAACCAGCCTTTCCATTCCTGTCGTGGCCCTGGCCGCCGGTATTGCCTACATGGGCATACCGTCGGGTGCGGGCGCACAGGATCCGACGCTCTCCGAGAAGGACTTCGAGGAAGCGAAAACGCTCTACTTCCAGCGCTGCGCCGGCTGTCACGGCGTGCTGCGCAAAGGCGCCACCGGCAAGAACCTGGAGCCCAAGGCCACCCGCAAGCTCGGGCAGAAGCGGCTTGAGAAGATCATCGCCATCGGCACCGAGGGCGGCATGAACAACTTCGACGACCTGTTCTCCAAGGAGCAGATTTCGAAGCTGGCCACCTATATCCAGATGGACGTGCCGCCGCCGGCGGAAATGACTCTGGCCGACATGAAGAAGCGCTGGAAGACCTTCGTCAAACCGGAGGACTATCCGACCAAGCCCATGCACGGCCGCAACTGGGAAAACTTCTTCCTGGTGATCCTGCGTGACGCCGGCAAGGTCGGCATCATCGACGGCGACAAGCACGAGGTCGTCGCCAAGGTCGACACCGGTTACGCCGTGCACGTGATGAAGGAATCGTCGGACGGCCGCTTCTGGTACACCCAGGGCCGTGACGGCAAAATGACCAAGATCGACCTGTGGATGGATCCGCCGCAAGTGGTGGCGGAAACCCAGATCGCCTCCGACGCCCGCGATGTAGCCGTCTCCCACTACGGCAAGTGGAAAGACAAGTACGTCATCGGCGGTGCCTATTGGCCGCCGCATTTCGTCATCCTCGACGCCGTCACCATGGAGCCCTTGAAGGTGGTTTCCACCCGTGGCGTCAACGTCGACGGCGAGTACGTCAACGAAGCGCGTGTCGCCGCCGTCTACAACACCCCCAAGGCACCGACCTGGATGGTGGCGGTGAAGGAACTTGGCCAGATGTGGCAGGTCGACTATTCCGACCTCGACAACCTGCGCATCGAGCAGATCAACACCAACAAGTTCCTGCACGACGGGTTCTTCGATCCGACCCAGCGCTACTTCCAGATCGCGGCCAACGCATCGAACCGCATCGAGATCCAGGACACCGTCACCCGTAAGGCGGTCGCCTCGATCAACACCGGCAAGATGCCGCACCCGGGTCCCGGCGCCAACTGGGTCGATCCCAAGTGCGGGCCTGTCGCCGGCACCACGCACCTGGGTGAAGGCAAAGTGACGGTCTGGGGTAACGACCCGGCCGGCCATCCCGACCAGGCGTGGAAGATTTGCTACAAGGTCGACACCGACGGCCCGGGCCTGTTCATCCGCACGCATCCGAACAGCCCCTACGTCTTCGCCGACCAGACCAAGCATCCGGAACCCGAGATTCAGCAGTCGATCAAGGTGATCGACAAGAAGACGGGCAAGGTCGTCAAAACCATCCGGGTGACCAAGGAAAAGACGGCCCTGGCCGTGCACTCCGAATTCAACAAGGACGGCTCGGAAGTTTGGGTCTCCGTTTGGGTTCGCGGTGGCAAGAAGAACTGGCTGAAGGGTGAAATCGTTGTCTACGATTCGAATACCTTGGAAGAAAAGGCACGGATCAAGGATCTCGAGACGCCGACCGGCAAGTTCAACGTCTACAACCGGGTTCACCACGTGACCTGACGCAAGGGATCGAGGCGGGTGTATTTCACCCGCCTCTTCTCTTTGCCCCGGCGCCGTCACCGGCACCTCATTTGTTAGTCGATTTAGGACACCGGCCAGGAATTTTCCCTGGAAATATGTTGAGCGAGCAGGAGAGTACGGAAAATGTTCGGACGGTTTTGGAATTGGTTCTGGCGACCGACGTCCCGCTATACCTGGGGCGCCATTTTCGTCGTCGGCGGCATTGCCGGTATTGTTTTCTGGGGCGGCTTCAACACCGCCATGGAGGCGACCAACACGCTGGATTTCTGCGTTTCCTGCCACGAGATGCGCGACAACGTCTATCAAGAATACAAACAGACCATCCACTACCAGAACCGCACCGGCGTGCAGGCGACCTGCTCCGATTGTCACGTGCCCGATCCCTGGGTGCACAAATTCGTGCGCAAGATCCAGGCGTCGAACGAACTGCTGCACAAGGTGCTCGGCAGCATCGATACGCCGGAGAAATTCGAGGACAAGCGCCTGACGCTGGCGAAGCACGTCTGGAAGGCGATGAAGGAAACGGATTCGCGCGAATGCCGCAACTGCCATACCTGGGAGGCCATGGCCGCCGTCAAACAGAAGCGCCGCGCCACCAAACGCCACGAGGACGCCCGCGCCGAAGGCATGACCTGTATCGATTGCCACAAGGGCATCGCGCACCGCGCCGTTCACAAGCTGCTGGCGGAAGACGAAGACCCTTATGACGGCAAGGACGACCCGCGGCGCCTGATCTCCAAGGCCGAAGAAGCCGCGATGATCGCCAAGAAGGAAGCGGAAGAAGCCGCCGCAAAGAAGGCCGCCGAGGAAGCGGCGAAGAAGGCGGCGGAAGAGGCTGCCGCCAAGCAGGCCGCCGAAGCCGCCAAGGCTGCGACGCAGGTGGCGGTAACGCCTGCTGCCGGCGGCAACGCCGGCTGGGATGGCGTCAAGCCGGTGGATGTGGTCATGCTCTACCCCGGCCAGGCATCGCTGGAATGGATCCTCAACGGCCCCGATCACGGCGGTGCGCGCGCCGTCCGGCGCATCGGCGACCGCTGCCAGGAATGCCACAAGGGTGAACAGGCCGACATGGGCAAGAAGATCGTCGGCGGCGAAAAGGCGGAGGCCACGCCGATCCCCGGCAAGCGCGGTTCCATCAAGGTCGCGGTGCAGGCCACTCATGACGGCAGCAACCTGAAACTGCGTTTCCAGTGGCCGGACGCCGGGCATACGCCCGTGCCTTTCGCCGAGGGCGGCAAGATGGACCCCGACAACCAGGTCAAGCTCGCCATCATGTTCGACGACGGCAAGGTCGACGGCGCCGAACAACTGGGCTGCTGGGTCACCTGCCACCACGACTCCCGCTACATGCCGGATGCTCCTGCCGTCGATGCGCTGAGCGCGAGCCCGGTGGCGAAGATGATCGACGTCACCGGTGGTGTCACCAAATACACGAAGGGAAGCCGCACCGAGCTCGAGTACAAGGGCAAGGACGGTGCCAAGCGCGGCGCTTGGGACAAGCTGATCGACGCGGCCGAACTTCAGGCCAAGCACGGCGAAGGCGCCTTCATGGACCTGGTGCGCTACAAGTCCAAGGACAATCAGGTCGAGGAAGGCGAGGTTCTGGCGGAGCGCAAGCTGAAGACGTCAGACAAGGTCACTGGTACCGGATCGCTGGAGAACGGCACCTGGACGGTCACGCTGACGCGGCCCTTGGCGGCGACGCAGCCGGGCGGCGTCACATTCGAGCCGGGCAAGGTCTACACTGTCGGGTTCGCCATCCATGACGACTACACCGCGGCACGGTTCCATCACGTGTCGCTGGAATACCGGCTGGCATTGGACAATCCGGAGGCGGAAATCAATGTGGTCAAGAAGTAGCCTATCGGCGGCGCTGCTGCTGGCGGTGGCGCTGCCGGCCTTCGCCGGCGGCGAAGTGGCGGTCACCGAGGAACGCAAGCAGGCCTGCGCCGAGGCCGAGGAACGCTTCAAGGAGTTGTTTCCCGACTACAAGGCGGAACCCGGCACCGCCATCGTCAAGGTCTACAAGTACAATTTCTGTCCGGTCAACATGACGGTCAAGGCCGGCACCCGGGTACGCTGGATCAACTTGGACAAGCGGACCAGCCATAGCGTCTGGATGAAGCAGGCCGGCGTTGCAGAGTCGGAGCGGTTCTTTCCGGATGAAATGTGGGAATTCACTTTCGATAAAAGCGGCGACTACCCCTACCTCTGCGGTCCGCATTGGGAACAGCAGAACATGCGCGGTTTCGTCAAGGTTGAGTGACCGTCCGCCCGTTCCCATCTGCGATGACCAAGGGCAACCGAAAGCCGGATAAGAGCGGAAAATGAACGGCCGTCAATTCTCCTGGGAAGCGTTTTTCTCTTACGGGTTCCGGCCGTTCTTCCTGTTCGCCTGTATCTTTGCCGCGCTCTCCATGTCCGCCTGGATGCTCTGGATCGGGCTGCATGCGGCCAGCGCCCAGGTGCTGCGGCCAACCATCGCCATGGCACCGCACGCCTGGCACGCACACGAAATGCTGTTCGGCTACACCATGGCCGTCATTGCCGGTTTCTTCCTCACCGCCGTTCCCAACTGGACCGGCGCCAAACCGGTGAATGGCGGCGCCCTGGTATTGTTGAGCGCCGCCTGGTTAGCCGGGCGCGCTGCGGTCTGGATGTCGGCGCACCTGCCGATGGCGTTGGTCGCCGCCGTCGACCTCGCCTTCATTCCGATGCTGCTGGCGTTGGTGGCGAAGGCGTTGCTGCGCCGCTGGGCGCCGCGAAATTTTGTCTTTATCCCGATCCTGACGCTGTTGCTGATCGCCAACGCCCTGGTTCACGCCGAGTGGCTGGAGTGGATCGATGGCGGTACCGAGATCGCCTACGGGCTGGCGCTCAATACGGTCGTGGTACTGATCGCCATCGTCGGCGGCCGCGTGGTGCCGGCCTTCACCACCAACGCGCTCCGTCGCATGGCCCATGACCGTCTGCCGGCCTCGCACAAATCGCTGGAGATCGCTGCCATCGTGTCGGTGGTCGCGGTGCTGATCGCCGAACTGGCCGGCTGGGACGGCTCGATCGCGGGGACCATCGCCGGCCTGGCGGCCCTGGTGCACGCGTTCCGCCTAGCCGGTTGGCAAGGCCACAAAACACTCACCGAGCCGATCGTCTGGGTGTTGCACCTGGGCTACGGTTGGCTGGTGGTTGGGCTCGGGCTCAAGGCCGCCGCCCATTTCGGTCTGCTCGGCCACGCCTCGGCCATCCATGCGCTCACCGTCGGCGCCGTCGGCACCATGACGCTGGCAATCATGACCCGTGCCAGTCTCGGCCATACCGGACGGGCGCTGCAGGTGAACGGCACCACCGCCGTTGCCTATGTGATGGTTTCCCTGAGCGCGGTGCTGCGCATCGCCGTACCGGTGCTGATTCCCGAGGTTTACAACGAAGGTATGATCGTGGCGGGCCTGCTTTGGGTCGCGGCCTTCGCCGCCGTCTCCGTGGCCTACTGGCCGGTGCTGACGATGCCGCGGATCAGTTCCCGGGCCGCCGCCGACGATTGACGGCGCGGGACGGTTTCGAGTGGAGCTGTTTCAGCCGCTTTTCGCCATAGGAAACTCGCCGCGCTCCGATTGTGCGTGATCGAGCAGTAGTTCCACGTCGTTGATCAAGACCCGGTTCTGTTCCGTCCGCACGCCGATCTTGCGCAACTTTGCCAGAATCCGCGACAGGCTTTCCGGCTGCATACCGAGCCGCCTGGAGATCAGCGTCTTGTCGTAGGGCAGGAACACGACGGCCGGACCCGACGACGATGAGCATCGGCGCAACAGGAATTCGATCACCCGCTGAGTCGCCGAACAGGTCTTGAGTTGCTCAACCTCGACCACCAGGCGATGCATGTGACGCGACATGGAGGCCATCATGTTCAGGGCGATGTCCGGATTGTCATGAACCATGTGGCGGACGGTATTGCTGAAGACCGGCACCAGCCGCGCCTCCTCGACCACCTGGGCCGAGGCCGGATAGCCGTCTTCCAGGAATGCCGCCGCTTCCGCCAGGGTCTCGCCCTTGGTGAAAACGCCGATCACGGCCTCGTCCCCGGTGATGGTGTCTCGATACACCTTCACCCAGCCGTCCATGACAATGAAAAAGCACTCGGCCGGATCGTCGCGATAAAAAAGTACGTGTCCTTTCGGATATTCGCGCGCGACCGACTGGTCGAGGAGCTTGGCGAGGAAGTCGTCTGGCATGCCGGCGAACAGCGGCAAGCCGCGGACGATGTCCATATCAGCTTGGCTCAACACGTAAACTTCTCCCCGGGCATCCAGCGGGCGCCCGTTTTCCTCAATCAACTCTCCCCCAGGAAAATGAGGAGTGCTAAACCGTAGTGCATTCCGTCTCGGCGATCCTTGACCATTGTCAAGTCTGGCAAAAACCGGCGTGCTAATTCTCGTAGCATGATCATATCGCCAAAAGCCCTGCGCCCCAAGATGCAAAGAACGGGAAGCGGCGCCATACCGAACTGCCAAGCCGGGCTGTTTGGCCTGGCCATGCTGGCCGCCGCCCTGGCGCCGGCGGCTTCCGCGCTCGCCGGTTCCGACCTGGCCGAGGTCTCCGGTCCCACCGTTGCGCTGGATGGTCAGACCGTCGAGGTGCGCGGCCGGCGAATGACGCTGAAGGGGGTCCTGGCGCCGCCGCTCGGCATGGCCTGCCGGACCAGGCGCGAAAAGCCCTACCCCTGCGGGCAACTGGCCCGGACGGCGCTTTCGGACATCGTCCGCAACCAGGTCGTCGTATGCCGAGCGGAGCCCGACCCGGGTCGCGGAACCTTGGCGGATTGTCGCGTCGGGCCGTTCGACGTCAACGAACAGATGATCCTGAGCGGCCGCGCACTTGCCGGCGACGGCGCCGGCGAGCGTCTGCGCCGTGCCGAACGCGCCGCACGCCTGCTCGGCGAAGGGTTGTGGAAAGGCCGTTTCCCGCCGCCGGCCGAGTGGCGGCAGCCATGAAGCGCCGCGGCAGACCGGATACAATCTCGTCATAAGGAACCTGGCATTGGAAACGCTTTATTTCATCGTCATCGCCGTCGTCCTTTATTTCCTGGCCGACAAGGTCCTCGACATGATCGAGGTTCGTCGCGGCTCCCGTTTCGAGCACCGCTCGATCATGTTCTTCTTCATCCTGCTCGGTATGGCCGTTTCCGCATTCTGGGTGCTGCAGCGCCTGACCGGCCACGGCAAGCCGTTAATCGGCGGCTGATAGTCCCTTCACCGCCCCTCCTTCGCCGCCCTTAACCGATGTCAAGGTGCGGATTTGCGCGACCGCTAGGTTTCGAAGCCGTGGAAATAGGTTTTGCCACAACGGAGGAAGGGGTCATGACCGACAACACACCGAACCAGGCGGGCGACGACGAGCGCATGCATCCGATGCAGGCGCTGTTGGACAATCCGTTCTTGCTTTTATTCATCGGCGTCGCCGTTCCGGCGGTGCTCTACACCATTTGGGGGGTCCTGGAACTGGCCATGATCCCGATCGCGCAATAGGGGGAGGCATCCATGGCACTGACACCGCCTGAAGTCCGGCATTGGTACAAAGAACCTTTGCACAAGATGGAGATCGTCTGGATCACCATCGCATTCCTTTGGGGCTTGGTGATGTTTTTCACCATGGTCTATTGGCACATCAACGGCACCCAGAACCTCTCCAACGAGGCCTACCGGGTGATCCCGGAACAGTACGGCGAGAAGGTCGAGGCTTTCGCCGAGAAGTACAAGGTGCGCGAGGAGGCCGACATCCCGGTGGTCAAACCGCCGGCCGGCGGCGACGCCTATCTGCTGGCGCGGCTGTGGGAATGGTGGCCGATCCTGGAACTGGAAAAGGGCAAGACCTATCGGCTGCATATGTCGTCGATGGACTGGCAGCACGGGTTCTCCCTGCAGCCCGCCAACATCAACATCCAGGTCCACCCCAACTACGAGATGGTGCTGACAATCACCCCCGACAAGGCGGGTGAATACGGCATCGTCTGCAATGAATTCTGCGGTGTCGGCCATCACACGATGCTCGGCAAGATCTACGTGAAATAAGGGGACCCGTGATGGCTATCGATACCACTTATCGCGTCTGTCCGGAGACCGGTCTCAAGGTTTTCTCGCAGACGGAAAAATTGATCAAGGCGAACGCCGTCGTGGCGATCGTCTTCCTGGCCATCGGTGGGCTGTTCGGCCTGTTGGTGGCGTTGACCCGTTGGCAGGCGGTGCACATCCTGCCGGCCGACCTGTTCTACCTGGCGCTGACCGCGCACGGCGCCGACGTGCTGCTGTTCTGGATCCTGTTCTTCGAGATCGCGATCCTCTATTTCGCCTCGTCGGTGCTGCTCAATTGCCGGTTGGCGACGCCGCGCTTCGCCTGGCTGGCATTCGCGCTTATGCTGGTCGGCGCGCTGGTCGCCAACGTGGCGGTGCTGCAGGGTGAATCGAGCGTCATGTTCACCTCATACGTACCAATGAAGGCGGCTCCACATTTCTATCTGGGCCTGATCGTTTTCGCCGTCGGTGCCTTGATCGCGGTGTTCGTGTTCTTCGGTACCCTGGTGGTCGCCAAGCAGGAAAAGACCTATGAGGGATCGATCCCGCTGGTTACCTTCGGCGCCGTGACGGCGGCGGTCATCGCCGTCTACACGATCGCGTCGGGCGCCATCATCCTGATCCCCACCTTCCTCTGGTCGGTCGGCTATATCGCCAGCATCGATTCGGTCGCCTACAAGGTGGTCTGGTGGGGCATGGGGCACTCCAGCCAGCAGATCAACGTCTCCGCCCACGTGGCGGTCTGGTACGCCATCGCCGCCATGGTGCTGGGCGCCAAGCCGCTGAGCGAAAAAGTCAGCCGCACGGCTTTCCTGCTCTACATCCTGTTCCTGCAGTTGGCGTCGGCGCATCACCTGTTGGTGGAGCCGGGCATCAGCTCGGAATGGAAAGTGTTCAACACCTCCTACGCCTTCTATCTGGCGGTGCTGGGCTCGATGATCCATGGCATGAGCGTCCCGGGCGCCATCGAAGCCGCGCAAAGGAGGCGCGGCTTCACGCAGGGCATGTTCGAGTGGCTCCGAAAGGCGCCATGGGGCAACCCGGCGTTTTCCGGCATGGTGCTTTCCGTGATCATGTTCGGTTTCTTCGGCGGTATCTCCGGTGTCGTGCTGGGTGCCGAGCAGATCAACCTGATCATGCACAACACCATCTACGTGCCGGGCCACTTCCATGCCACCGTGGTGGCAGGCACGACCCTCGCCTTCATGGCCGTGACCTATCTGGTGATCCCGCTGATCTTCCAGCGCGAAATCCGCTTCAAGGGCATGGCCAAATGGCAACCGTACCTGTTCGGTATCGGTGCCGGCGGCATCTCGCTGTTCATGATGGGGGCCGGCACGCTCGGTGTGTCGCGACGACACTGGGACATGACCTTCTCGGACGCGGCGCTGAGCTTCGACTATCCGCCGGCGGCGTTCCTGATGATGGGGCTGAACGGCATCTTCGCCATCATCGCCACCATCGGCGGCGTCATGTTCGTGCTTATCGCCGTGGCCTCGGTGTTCGGCGGCAAGGTGCGTGACGAAGCCGCCGCACAGGCCGATCCCTGTGTCTACAAGGGCGGCGGCGAAGCCATCGCCAGCTATGGCGGCGAAGGCACGCTGAAGTTGCCGGGAACGGTGACGCTGGTGACGATCTTCTTCGTTTCCTTCGTTCTCTACTTCTTCGTCAACTGGAAGTACCTGTCCGAGGTTTGGCCGCTCAGCTAGCGGCATGTGGTTCGGGACGTCGGTATTCTCCCCCCATCCGATGCCGACGTCCCGGCCACGCCCTCAGACACCACGAGATCCCCCGAATGACTGGATGGGGCGGGAGATCGAAAGATGCGACAAACGGCCGCCGTTCTTTACAGCGTCTTCAAGATCCGCATCGGCCTGGCCATCGCCATTACGGCGCTGGCCGGCCTTGCCGTGACCCCGGGCCGCGTCGTCGGCGCTTCCGAGGCTCTGCTTCTGGCACTCTCCGTGCTCGGTGCCAGCGCCGCCGCCGGCGCCTTCAATCACCTTGTCGAGCGCGACCTGGATGCGCGCATGCATCGCACCCGTACAAGGCCTTTCGTCACCGGGGCCTTCCGGGCCGGCTGGCCCTGGGGCCTCGGCATCCTGGCGCTGCTGTGCGCATCGGTGGGGCTGGCCTGGTGGGCGGTCAACCCGGTGGCTGCGCTCTACGTTTATCTAGGTGCGGTCTTTTACGGCTACGTCTACACCGTTCTACTGAAGCGGCGCACTGCCTGGAACATCGTCATCGGCGGGCTGGCCGGCAGTTTCGCCGTTCTCGCCGGTGCCGCCGCCGTCGACCCGACGCCGGGCCCGGTGGCGTTGGCATTGGCGGCAACCCTGTTCTTGTGGACGCCGCCGCATTTCTGGAGCCTCGCCATGGCGCTCCGCGACGACTATGCGCGCGCCGGCGTGCCGATGCTGCCGGTGGTGCTCGGAAACGGCCGGGCGGCCAGGGTGATCGCCGCGCATACGGTGGTCCTGGTGGCGGTGTCGCTGACGCCGCTCGGGCTCGGGCTGGGTTGGGTCTATGGCGGCTGCGCGTTTGCCGGCGGGGCGCTGTTCATCGCCGCCAGCGTCAATTTGATGCGCCGGCCCGATCGGGACACGGCGCTTCGCAATTTCCATGCATCGTTGGTGCAGTTGGTCCTGGTCCTCGCCGGTGCCATGATCGAGGGATTCGGCCTTGTCTAACCGCCGCCCGCTGCCTGTTCTCGCGGCTCTTGTGCTGCTGTTGGCGCTGCCGGCCTGGGCGGCGCCGACGACCGATGCCAACAAAGGCCAGGCGGCGCCCGTATTCGACGAGGCCGCGGCACTGGCGAAGAGCCGCGCCGCCGTTGGCAACAGCGTTGACGGGCTTCGGTTCGTCGATGCCTCGGGACAGCGGATCGATCTCGCCCAGTTCCAGGGCAAACCGCTGGTCCTCAACATGATCTACACCAGTTGCGCGCATTTCTGCGGCGTCCTGGAGCGCACCCTGATCGAGGCAGTCGAATCGGCGGAAGACATCCTCGGCGCCGGCGCCTTCACCGTGGTTTCCGTCGGTTTCGACAGCAAGGTCGACACGCCCGAGCGCATGCGCCAATGGGGCAAAACCCAGGGCGTCGATTTCCGCAACTGGCACCTGTTGGCGGGCGACGCGCTCAACGTCCGCAAACTCGCCGACGCGGTCGGCTTCACCTGGGCGCCGTCGCCCATCGGTTTCGACCACGTCGCGCAGACCACCCTGATCGACGCCTCGGGCCGCGTCGCCTACCAGGTTTACGGCTCCAACTACGACGCGCCGATCCTGGTCGAGCCGCTGAAACGCATCGCGCTCGGCGAACGGCTGTCACTGGCCAGCCTGGAGGGGCTGGTCAACCGGGTGCGGCTGTTCTGCACCGTCTACGACCCGAAGACCGGCCGCTATGAGTTCGACTATTCGATCCTGATTTCCATCCTCATCGGAACTTTGATCCTCGCCAGCGTCGGCACCATCGTCGTGCGTGCCTGGCTGCGCGAGCACCGCCGTCACCGCCTGGCCTGAGCCCGGCGGTCAAGAATAACAAAAGGAGCCGGCTGCGTGGACATCCGTACCCCATTGAAATTGATCTTCCTATGGCTGGAGGGATGGTTCGACCGCATCTTCACGCCCGCCTGGAACCCGTTCTATTGCCTGGGTGCGCTCGGATACTTCTATTTCTGGGTGGTCGCGGGGTCGGGGCTTTACCTCTATATCTTCTTCGACACCGGCATCCCGCAGGCCTTCGACTCGGTCGAATACATGACCCATGAGCAATGGTACCTGGCCGGTATCATGCGCTCGCTGCACCGCTACGGCTCCGACGCCATGGTGGTCATGACCATGATGCACCTGGTCCGTGAGTTCGCCTTCGACCGTTACCGGGGCGGGCGCTGGTATTCCTGGGTCACCGGCGTGCCGATGATCTGGCTGGTGTTCGCCGCCGGCATCACCGGCTACTGGCTGGTCTGGGACGAACTGGCGCAGTACATCTCCATCGTCACCACCGAGTGGCTCGACTGGCTGCCGATCTTCGGCGAGCCGATTGCGCGCAACTTCATGGCGCCGAGCCACTTCGACGGCCGCTTTTTCACGCTCCTGGTGTTCTTGCATATCGCAGTGCCGCTGATCTTGCTCTTCCTGATGTGGTTCCACCTGCAACGCATCAACTATTCCAAGACCAATCCGGCGCGCGGCCTCGCCGTCGGCACCTTCCTGATGCTGCTGGCGCTATCCATCGCGGAACCCGCCATCAGCCACGAGATCGCCGATCTCGCCAAGGTGCCGACCGATCTTCGCCTCGACTGGTTCTATCTCTGGTCCTATCCGATGATCGAGGAATTCGGCGCCGGCTTCATGTGGTGGTTTGCCTTCGCCGGCACCCTGCTTTTGATCCTGGTCCCCTGGCTGCCGCCCAGGCGACGCCGGGCGCGGGCCGAAGTGAACCTGGACAACTGCAACGGCTGCACGCGTTGTTACGACGATTGTCCGTTCAGTGCCATCGAAATGGTGCCCCGGACCGACGGCGCCGTGTTCGAGCGCGAGGCCCGGGTTATTCCCGACCTCTGCGTCAGTTGCGGCATCTGTGCCGGCGCCTGCCCGACCGCGACGCCATTCCGCCGCGCCAGCGACCTGACGCCTGGGATCGACCTGCCGGAGCATCCAATCGCGGATGTCCGCGAACGCACCGAGCAGGCGGCGGCGAAGCTTTCGGGACAGGGTCGGATCATCGTCTTCGACTGTGAACACGCGCTCGATACGGCCAAGCTCGGCATCGCCAACGCGGCATCGGTGGAGTTGCGCTGCACGGCCATGCTGCCGCCAAGTTTCATCGACTATGTGCTCAGTCGCGGCCTTGCCGATGGCGTCGTCCTTACCGGCTGCCGCGAAGGGCAATGCCAGTACCGGCTCGGCAACCAATGGGTCGACGGCCGCCTGGAGGGCACGCGCGACCCGATGCTGCGCAAGCGCGTGCCGCGCGAGCGGTTGCTCAAGACCTGGGCGTCGCCGGCCGACGGCAAGCGGTTCCGTCATGACGTCGAGGCCTTTCAACAGCGCATCGAGACGCTTGGCGACCCGAGCGATGCCAGCACGCGGCATCCGACAAAGGAGACGGCGGCATGAGCGAACCGACGATGAACGCCCCCAAGCTTTTCGGCCAGGCCGTTGTCTATGGCCTGTTCGCGCTGGCCGTCGGCTACCTGGCGACACGGCCGGTCTGGAGCCATTTCGACGCGTCGAATGCGCGGCTTCTGGTCAGCTTCACCCACGGCGGCAAGACCGCAGGCGACTGCCACAGACGGACGGCCAAGGAGTTGGCGGAACTGGCGCCCAACATGCGCATGGCCACGGTCTGCACCCGTGAACGCGTGCCGCTGCTGTTCGAGATGAGCATCGACGGCAGCCCGGTCCACCGCGAAAGTCTGCCGCCGACCGGGCTCCGGGGTGACGGACCGTCGCGCATCTACGAGAAATTCTCCGTCCAGCCGGGCCGCCATGAGGTGATCCTCAAGCTGCGCGACACCAAACGTACGGAAGGCTTCGATTATGAGCGCAGGGCGACGGTGGAACTGAAACCGGGCCAGAACCTGTCGGTCGATTTCAAGGCCGCGCAGGGCGGTTTCAAGTTCGAATAGGCGGGCGGGAGAACAAGAAAATGCCGATCATCGAATGGCGCGATGAGTTCAAGACCGGCGATGCGTCGGTCGACCATGAGCACGAAGACCTGATCGAACTGATCAATGCGCTTTACGACGCCATGGCCGAAGGACCGCCGTCTGACGAGACCGTGCGCGCGCTAGGCGAGGTCTTCGCCCGCATCTCGGCCCACTTCGCCCTCGAAGAGCGCGAAATGCGCGAAGCCAAGTACCTGGCGTTCCCGGACCATAAGGACGACCACGAGGACCTGCTCGACCGCATTCGCGACATCATGGATGCCTACGAGGCCGGCGTCTTCAACGAGCAAAAGCAAAATCTCGGCGATAGCCTGCGCGACTGGTTCGTCAACCACTTCAAGACCCACGACCGGAAACTGCACGGCGTGCTCGGCCAGACAAAACCTTGAATATTGTCAGCCATATCCGGCTTACATTCTGATAGGGATGTTGGCGGAGGGAGCGGGAAACTACACCAACTTTCCGCCTTTAGGGATTGCCTGGGGTTCGCGCTAGGGCAACCGCCGCAACCTGATGCGACTGTACCAATAGCCGCCCAACTGCAGATTTCTAAGGAATGTCGGGTTTCCGATCAGAAATCGGAAGTGACGACGGAACCTTCGCTTAGACCGGAGACGACCCAAAGTGGGCATACGCGGTTTACCGCACCGGCGGGAGTACGAGTGGCGGGACACCGGAATCGGGGGCGGTGAATTTTTCCACCTCGACAAGTGCCGACAAGGGGCTTGGGCCTTGCGCGAGTTTCGAGGTTCCGATGTCGTTCGTCAGTCCGTTCGGATTGCCCCGCCGCTGCAATGACGGCGACCGCGCATCCGGCTCGGCATCGAACCATGCCCCGGTGGACAGGCAAACAACGCCGGCACGCATGTCGTCGCGCGGATCGGCCGCGGCAAGGCAGGCGCCGCGCGCATTGAAGACACGGACCGTGTCGCCCCGTTCGATGCCGCGCGCGGTAGCGTCAGCGGTGTTGATCATTAACGGTTCCCGGTCGCCAAACGCCGGGTCCCGGCGAACTGAAACCTGCCCAAGCTGGCTATGCAGTTGGTGCGCGGGCTGGTTGGTCAGAAGGTGCAACGGCCACCGACGGACCGTTTCCGACCCGAGCCATTCGCGAGGTTCGCACCATGCCGGGTGTGGTGGACAGTCGTCATAGCCGAACCCGGCAATCGTGTCGGAGAAGATTTCGATCCGGCCCGATGGCGTCGACAACGGATTGCCCTCGGGGTCGGCCCGGAACCGCCCGAACAGCGTGGGCACATCCGTCGGCGGCGGCACCCGCCAATGCCCCTTGGCGATGAACGCCTCGTAGGTCGGCGGCTCCAGCCCCTGCGCATTGGCCGCCACCGCCACCGCGTCGAAAAGATGACGCACCCAGGCGGCTTCGTCGCGGTCTTCGGTGAATGCCGCATGACAGCCTTGGCGGGCGGCGAGATCGGCGAGAATGTCGAAATCGTTGCGCGAGCCGCCAACGGGATGGATCAGGCGCGGCATGTGGAACAGGAAAGGGTCGCGCGACGAGCCGCCGATATCGCTGCGTTCCAGGGTCGTCGTCGCAGGCAGCACGATATCGGCGCGGCGCGCCGCCGGTGTCCACCATGGCTCATGGACAATGATGGTTTCCGGTTTCTGCCAGGCGCGGTTCAGGCGGTTCAGGTCCTGATGGTGGTGAAAGGGATTGCCGCCCGCCCAATAGACCAGCCGGACATCGGGATACACGACATCCCGGCCGTCGAACGAAATGGATTCGCCCGGATGCAGCAACATGTCGGTGAGGCGGGCAACCGGGATCGACCGCGCGACGGGATTTGCCAACCCCGGCATAGTGGGTGCCAGGCCGCGTCTGCGAAACGCGCCGACGCCGTTGATCGAACCATGCCCGAAAGAGAACCCGCCGCCGGGCAGGCCCACCTGGCCAAGCACGCAGGCCAGCGCAATCAACGCCCAGAAAGGCTGCTCGCCGTGTTCGGCGCGTTGCAGCGACCAGGTCGCGCTCAGCAATGTCCGGCCGGCGGCGATCCTGTGGGCGAGGCCTTTGATTTCATCCGCCGGAATGCCGGCGATCTCCGCCGCCCAGGCGGTATCTCTCACGACCCCGTCATTGCTGCCCATGAGGTAATCCCGGAAGGCGTCGAAGCCGACGCAGTATTTTTCGAGGAAGGAGCGATCGTGGGCACCATCGTTGATGAGCTCATAGGCGAGCGCGAGCATGATCGCGGCATCGGTATTGGGGCGCGGCGAGATCCGTTCATCGACGAGATCCCGTGGAGCGTCATCTCCGTTGGGACTGACGACAATGACCCGCACGCCAGCGTCGCGTGCGTTGCGGAGCCAGTCCGCGGACGAATGCTGCCCCGCACCGCCGGCGGTCACCCGCCAGTTCTTGGGGTTAAGGCCGCCGAAGGCGACCAGGGTATCCGTGTGCTCGACGATCTCCGGCCAATCGACCTCTGCACCGGTAACTGTAGAATAATCACCGAGGACATGCGGCAGCAGGATTTGCGCCGCGCCCCAACTGTAATTACCGATCTGATCGACGAAACCACCGGAAGCCGCGAGAAAACGCCGTACCTGGGTGCGCGCATGATGAAACCGCCCGGCGCTCGACCAACCGTAGGACCCGCCGAAGACGGAATCGTCACCGTATTGCGTCCGGACACGCTGCAGTTCGGCGGCGACCAGGTCGAGCGCCTCGTCCCAGGATACCGGCACGAAACCCTCTTGCCCGCGCCGCGACCGGTCGGATGATTCCCTGTTCGCCAGAAAGCTCTCGCGTACCATGGGGGCGTCGATGCGCAGCTCGGAGTAGACCAGTTCCGTCAGAGCACCAATCATCGCAGGATCGGCGTTGGATCCTTCGAAGGGCACGGTTTCGATAAGCCGCCCATCTTCGACGGTGGCGGAAAAGGCGCCCCAATGGCAAAGGCTGGTGCGGACCTGGCGCGTCAACGGGTTAGGTCTCGCCCCTCTTGCGCCGGCGCTCGGCCACGGTTTCACCGGCGATCAGCCAGTCCGTGGCCGCGATATCCTTGAACACCACATAGACGTGCTCGGCTGAGGCATCCATGTGATCGACCAGCGCATCGGTGATCGCCTGGGCAACCCGCTGTTTCTGTTCTTCCGTCCGTCCTTCGATGATTTCAACGGCAATGTATGGCATTGGCTATCCTTTCCAATTTTCAGCAACCCAACGACAGTCCGCCGTCCACACGCAGAACCTGGCCGGTGATTTGGCGCGCATCCGCGGACAACAGAAAGCAGACCAGTGCGGCGACTTCGTCGGGCTCGGTCAAGCGGCCGGTGGGGGTGCGTGCGGCGGCCCGCTGCCAGGCGTCGTTGCCGAGCGCGGAATGGCCGCTGGCTTCCTTTCGGGTGTATCCCGGCGCCACGGCATTGACGGTGACACCGGCATCCGCCAATTCACGGGCGAGCGCCTTCACCAGGGCCTCAAGCGCGCCCTTGGCCGCGGCGGTCACAGCAAACGGGCGATCCCCGTCAAAAACCTGTGCTACGAAGGAACTGACAGCAACGACGGCACCATGGTCCGAAACCCGCAGTGGATCGGCGGCAGCCGCCGCCAGATCGAGGAATGCCCCCGGCATCGCCGCCAGGCCGGCATCTAGCGCCGCGCGGTTCCCGTCGGTGACGCTTCCGGCCTGGGCGAACCCGGCGTTGGCAACGATCTGGTCGAGGCCGCCGAATGTCTCAACGGCCTGGCCGATCAGAAACGCGCCAGCGCCGGCATCTCCCATATCCGCCAGCGCCGTCGCCACCTCGGCACCGGCCGAACGGGCTTCCGCCGCAATCTTTTCAAGACCGTCGGCGGACTTGCGGGTGTGCAGGAGCAAGCGCACGCCGGGCGCCGCCAGGCGCCGAGCGGTGGCCGCGCCAATTCCGCTGGCGGCACCGGTGATGAGGACGGTCCGGGACATGGATAGCGTCTATTCCGCCGCCAACACCTGCGTGCCGTCGAGCTTATAGCCGTAGCGCTTATCCAGTTCCAAATCTCTACAAATATCCAATCCCCGCTTCAGGTGCGCGGGATCCAGCGGCATCAGCGGCTTGCGCAACGGCCCGGCGGGCAGACCGACCGCCGCCATCAGGGTCTTGGTTGCGACCGGGTTGATCGCCGAGTAGGCGAAGTGAAGCATGGGCAGATTCTTCAGCCAGGCTTCACGGCAGGCAAAGGCGTCGTTGCCGTCCCTCCACGGGGTCGAGATGACGGCCATTTCCTGGGGAATGATATTGCCGGTCATGTTGGCCGTTCCATGGCCGCCGAGAGCCATCATCGGCACCACCAACCCCAGGTTCGGCGAGCAACAGCACATCAGCGCCATATCCGGTTTGGCCGCGCACATCTGGGCCACCTGACCGACGCGCGGCGTCGATTCCTTGAGCACGACGAACCTCGGATGTTCCGCCAGCTTGAGAAGATCCTCGTGGGTGAGGTCGGTGCTGACACGGGGCGGATTGTTGTAGAAACCGAGCGGAATTTGCGAAGCATCGGCGACTTCCAGGCAGTACTGCACGATGGCGGCGTTGGAGGCGCAGATATAGGCCGGCGCGGCAATAATCGCGCCGTCAGCGCCTTCGCTCGCGGCTTGCGCCACGTAGTCGATGGTCGCGGCGGTGGTCGTTCCGGTGCAGCCGTACCAGAATTGCATCTTGCCGGTCCGCGCTTTCATGGTTTCGCGCACGATGGCGTGACGCTCCTCCATGCTCAGCATCGAAACTTCGCCGGTGGAGCCCATGATCAGCACCGCCTTGGTGCCGTTTTCTTCATGAAACTGCAACAGGGTGCGAAAGCCCTCGAAATCGATGGAGCCATCGGCGTTCATGGGCGTAATCAGGGCAACGAATGAGCCTTCAACCATTGCTGTCGTCATTTACGTTTCCTCCTTTTTAGAAGATGGTCGGATCCTTAAATTCCAAAAACCTTGGGCATGAATTGCTTGGGCAGGCCGATGACGATGTCGGGTATCCACAACGACAGGATCGCCACGAGAATGACCAGCCCGACGATCGGTAGGATCGCCTTGATGGCGGCCATGATCGGCACTTCGCCGATCTGGCTGGCGATCAATAGGCAGATGCCGTAGGGCGGCGAGATCAGTCCGACGGACAGGGTCACCGTGGTCAGGACGCCCAAATGAACCGGATCCATGCCGGCGGTATCCCCGAGCCCCTGGATGATAGGCAGGAAAATCAGCACCGCGGAAATCGGGTTCAGCACGGTGCCGATCAACAGCAAGAACCCGATCAGCAGCAACATGATGCCGAAACCGTTACGGGTCACTGACAGAATAAAATCGACGACGATGTCGGCGGCGCCGAGGTAGGAGATCAGCCAGCCGAAAACACCGGCACCGGCGACCGTGAACAGCGGTACGGAGAAGTCCACCGCCGACTTGGTGAGCATTCCCGGAATTTCCCCGAACGGGATTTCGCGATAGACGATGAACGAAAGGAACAGCGCCCACGTCACGGCGCTGATGGCGGCTTCCGTCGGCGTGAAGATGCCGGTGATCACGCCGCCCAGGACCATGACCGGAATCAACAGCGGCGGGGCGCCGATCATCAGTGCCTTGCCGACGGCGCGAAAGGAGGCCTTGGTGTTCGCCGGGTAGCCGTGTTTCATGGCGAGGATGTAGGTATATCCCATCATGAAAAAGCCAATCATGACGCCTGGTATGACGCCGCCGAGGAACAGGGCGCCGATGGAGACGTTGCCGAACGCGCCATAGATAATCAGGATGATGCTCGGCGGAATGATGACGCCAAGGGTCGAAGAGGCCGCCGTCAGGGCAACTGCAAACGCGGGATCATAGCCGGCTTTTTTCATCGCCGGAATCAGGATCGATCCGACGCTGGCCGTATCCGCCGCGGCGGACCCGGAAAGGCTCGCAAATACCATGCTGACGAATACATTGACGTGACCGAGACCGCCTCGGACGTGACCGACGGTGACGTCGGCGACCCTCAGCAGTCGTTCGGTAATGCCGCCCGTATTCAGGATGCGACCGAGGAACATGAAGAACGGGACGGCCAGGAGCGGGAACGAATCGATGTTCGAATACATCTGGTTAACCGTCGACGCCAGCGGCAGATCCTCGTGAAGGATGACGAACACGGACGCCAGGATCAGCGAGAATCCAATATTCACCCTGAGGACGATGAGGAGAAAGAAACTTCCGAGCAGCAAGACCAGCGGATTCACGACGGGCCTCCGCCATGCAACTCGCGAATCCGCCTCAGATCATCCGGGATCAATTCCGCCAGGAAGCAGGCCATGGCCATGGCGCCCAATGGGATCGGCAGGAAAAACCACATTTCCGGAATTTCCAGGCCCGATGCAACCCGCGTCCAGGCCATGTTCGATAGTATCCAGCCGTTATAGATCAACACGCCGACCACGCCCGAAATGGCGAAATGGCTGAGGATCGAGATCACGGAATTGGTCAGCTTCCACTCCGCCGGAATCAGGTCGAGCGTGTAATGTTCGTCCCACCGCAGGGCAAGCGCGGCGCCGATGAATATGCACCACGAAAATGCCAGCTGCGCGACATCCAGCGTCCACACCAGGGAAACGGCGAGGACATTTCGGTTCAAAACTTGAACGAACACGACCACGATCATGATCGCAAAGGCGGCAGAAACCAACCAGCGCAGCAGGCGGTCCAGTACTCGGTTAATGGATCGGATCAGTTTCATGAACGGCATTCAAGTCTGCCTGGCATGTGACGGGCAAGTAAGCCCGGATGCACCAAGCGGAATGTCCGGCAAGCCCGGGCCGCAGTTGGCGCATGCCCACCGCGGCCCGGGCGCACGGATTATTGGTTGGCCCGAATCATCTCCAGGACTTCGGTCAACCCCTTTTCCTTCGCGAACTTGTCCTGTACGGGCTTGAGGACCGCCATGAACTCGGACTTATCGGGTTCGGTCACCGTGACGCCGTGCTTGGTTTTCAGCGTTTCGACCAGATTGGCGTCGTAACCCTTGGCTTTTTCGACACCGACTGCCGTTGCATCGATGGCCGCCTGCTGAACCAAGGCCTGCAGATCGGCCGGAAGCTTGTTCCAGGACCGCTCGCTCATGGAGAAGTGGTTCACCTGAATGGTATGGGCGGTCAGGGCCAGATAAGGCGCGACTTCATAGAGCTTGCTGCCCAGATAACCGGGGATCGAGCTTTCCAGGGCTTCGGCGACGCCCGTCTGAATACCGGCATACAGTTCCGGCCAGGCGATGGTCACTGGCAGCGTCCCCAGCGTCTTCCAGGTTTCGGCGATGACCGGCGACGGCGGGGTGCGCATCTTGAACCCCTTGATGTCCGCCAACTTCATCACCGGCTTTTTAGAGTTCGACATATTGCGGGTGCCAGACCCACCCAAGGCCAGCAGTTTCAGGCCGAGCTTCCGGTCGGCGTAGACTTTTCGATAGTACTTCACCACCGGTGAGCCGGGGCCGACAGCCTTCATCAGGCCGTCGAAGCTGCCGAACAGATAGGGCAGGCTGAACACGCCGTATTCGGGCGCGCTCTTGACCGCGTTGTTGGTGGAACTGACCATGAAATCGATGGTGCCCAGGCCCATCTCGCCGAGTACGGCCGGGTCCTTGCCGAGCGACGCCGCCGGGAAAAGCTTCACCGCAATGCGGCCGCCGCTTTTCGCTTCGACTTCCTTTTTGAAATGCTCCGCGATGTCGTTGTATGGGTGCGGCGATTTGACCTGCGTGTGGAAACGCATGTTGAAATCCGCAGCCTGCGCGCCCGTAGCAGCCATCCCGAAAACAACCGCGGCCGTGGTGATCTTGTATAGGTAATTCATGCCAATCCCTCCTTGGTAGCCATGACGCCAGCGACCCAATCGCTTGCCCTGCGCGAAGATCCGCCGCGCCAGCACGCCATATAAGCCGTTTGCTCTATCCGGCACTATCGAAACGATGAATTGGATCACTTGGCATCATACCTGTCCAATACGATTTTCTATTGCTTCCATGAAAAATTGGTATGGAATTGGGTTCCCCCGGACTGGCAACTCATACGGCAAAGATCTCACTTTGCGACAGAATATGGTTTCTCGCTTCTTCGATAAACAAATCGGCGATCCGCGAGTGTGCGGTTTCCGTCGGGTAGATTATTCGAAAATCGAAAGGCACATGCGGCTTGAACGGGCGAATGAAGATCTTCTTGTCGCGGAAAAAACCCGCCGTCATGGGGTCGATCAAGCCGACACCGATCCCCTGCGCCACCAACGAACAGGCGGAGAACGACGGCTGCGTCTCAATCCGGATATTGCGCCTTACGTTAGCCTTGGTGAACACTTGGTCGATCTGCAACGCGGGCAAGGTGTGCTGTGCCAGCGAGATGAAGGGTTCGTTCTCAAGGTCGCGCGGGCTGATGGTTTTCTTGGCTTCCAAGGGATGTCCCTTGGGCGCCACGAGCACGCAATGGGAGCGGAACGAGGGGCCGATCTCGACGCCCGGCTGGTCCAGGTTCAGGGATCCGATGCCGACATCGAAATGCCGCGCTGCCACCCACTCGACAAGGCGCGGGGAGCTTTGGACTTCCAGCGTGATCTTGATATCCGGGTATTTCTCGCTGAATTTCCTGATCGTCACCGGCACCAGATCGAGACAGACCGCCGGCATGGCGACCACCCTCAGATGGCCGCGACGTAGGTCTTTGATTTCCTGAGCGGCCTTTTTCAGGCTTTCGATGCCGACGAACGTGCGCTCCAGTTCCTCGAAAAAATTCGTCCCTTCCAGGGACGGATAGAGCCGTCCCTTGCGGCGGATGAACAACTTGAACCCGATGGAATACTCCAGGTCCGCGATCAACCGGCTGACGCCCGGTTGCGAGACGTTCAGCATTTTGGCCGCACCGGTAACACTGCCGACCATCATCACCGCGCGAAAAGCCTCGAGTTGCCGTAAATTCATCTTTCCCCCGCTCACTTTGATGGGCCATGCCGACGTCGACCATAAGGGCTGATGGCCCCACCCATCCCATAACATTATTTCATGTAACGTTGCTCTATTGATATTGGAAATGTATGAGCCCTTATGGTCGAATTGCCTCTGCGGATAAACGTCAGGGGCAAGCCCAGGCCATGATCGACAGAAAGATGGAAACGGACGTCCTGGTGATCGGCGGCGGCGGCGGCGGCCTGCGCGCGGCAATCGCAGCCGATGCGGCAGGCGCGCGGGTGATGGTCGTCTCCAAGGGCATCGTCGGCAAAAGCGGTCTCACGCAAACTGCGGTCACCGGATTTCAAGTGGCGCTCGGCAACGCCGACCCAAGGGACAACCCCGACGTCCATTTCAATGATTCCATGCGCGGGAGTTATGGGGTTGCCGATCCCGAACTGGTCCGGATTTTCACACAGGAGGCCCACACCGCGGTCGAGGACATCGAAGCCTTCGGTGCCCGATTCGACCGCGACGAAAACGGGCAGTTGATCCAGCGGGCGCTGGATTCATCCCAAACCTACCCGCGTTCGCTCCGCAAGGGTGACTCGCTCGGCACACCGATCATGCAGGCGCTGCGCAAACAGGCGAAAAAACGCAACATCTCCTGCCTGCACGAAATTCTCGTGACCAAGCTCCTGGTCGACGGTGATCGCGTCAACGGCGCCGTGGCACTGGATTTCCGGACCGGCGAGCTGCTGCACATTGCCGCCAAAGCGGTGATCATGGCCACCGGCGGCGGCGCCGAAATCTTCCCCGTGCACAGCAACACGCCGGACGCCACCGGCGACGGATGCATCCTGGCGCTGGAGGCCGGCGCCGATCTCGTCGACATGGAATTCGTCCTCATGCTCGGTCATGCGGTGCTCTACCCCGAACCCGTTCGCGGTGTCTTGTTCACCTACCAGTACCTGCTGCCGAAAGGCGCGCGCAGTCCCTATAACGCCGACGGCGAACCGTTTCTCGCCAAGTACGACCCCGAAGGCAGCGACAATCCGGCCCGCCATATCTATGCGCGGGCGATTTTCGGCGAAGTCCGGGCCGGGCGGGGCAGCCCGCATGGCGGTGTGTTCTTCGATCCGGCATCCGTATCACCGCAGACGCTCCACGAAACCCTGCCTTCGCAAACCAATCTCCTGGAGACCCTGGGCGTCGACATGACGAAACCGATCGAAGTCGGCGTTGCCGCGCACTACTTCTGCGGCGGCATCAAGATCGGCCCGCATGGCAATTCGTCGCTGGCCGGCCTGTACGCCGTCGGGGAGTGCTCCGGCGGGCCGCACGGTGCCGCGCGGGTCGGCGGCAACTCGCTAACGGAGGTTCTGGTGTTCGGCAAACGGGCCGGGAAGCATGCCGCCGAAAGCGTTGCAGCGGCACCGGCGATCCGGCCGGACGGCGAAGCGATCGAGGCGGAATGCGCGCGCTTGGCTGAATGCCTTGCCACGGCCGGCGACGGTCCGCAGCCGGCCGACATTATCGATGACTTGAAAAAAGCAATGGGCGACAATGTCGGTGTCGTCCGCAATGCAGACGGCCTGCGCCAGGCCGCCTTGGACCTTCGAGCCCTCGAAACCGACCAATTGCAGCGCATGGCGCTGACCAATCACGACCGGGTCGCGAACTATCAGTGGGTGCAGGCTATCGAGGCCCGGACCATGGTTCGCCTCGGTCGGGTCGTCGCTGCGGCGGCACTGGAGCGCACGGAAAGCCGCGGTGCCCATTTCCGCGAGGATTTCGAGCAGCAAAACGACGCTGAATGGCAGCGTAATATCATCGTCCAAGGACGGGATGGCGATTTCACGCTCCGCCGTTCGGCTATCGTCAGCGGCGAGATTTTAAAGAAGGCGGGGTGAGGCCGTGAAACATACACTGCGATTGTCGCGCTTCGATCCCACGGTCGACCAGGAACCGCACGAAGAGACCTATGAATACGAGGCGGAAGGCACGCTCAACGTGATCCAGGCCATTCGCCGGATTTACCGGACCGTCGACGGCACGCTCTCATTTCGCGACACCGACTGCCACCGGGGGGTATGCGGGCTTTGTTCGATGATGATCGACGGCAAACGCCGGCTCGGTTGCATGTGCATCGCGGAAGACGGGATGACCGTCGCCCCGCCGCCCAATCGAAAGGTGATTAAGGATCTCCTGTTCGAAATGGATTGATCCAAAAGGCAATGATTTGAGCGCCTCAATTTCAACACAACCGGCCTACGACGTTGCCGTCATTGGCGGTGGCTTACTCGGCGCGGCAGTCGCCTATGGACTGGCCGGGCTCGGACTGAAAACATTGATGGTAGATGAAGGGGACATCGCCCACCGTGCCGCCCGCGGGAACACCTCCTTGGTCTGGGTGCAAGGCAAGGGACATGGTTGTCCAGCCTACACGGCGTGGACAGTTCGTGCTGCCGAGGCCTGGCCTGTATTCGCGGCCGAACTCAATGAACTGACCGGCGTTGATGCCAACTACCGGCGCACAGGCGGCCTGAAGTTCTGCCTTGGTGACACGGAATTCGAAAGCCGTCACAGGTTGATCGATAGCATCGAAACGGAATCTCCGGCCGCTCGTTCGGAGATGCTCGACCGGCAGGCCCTTCTCGACATCTATTCGGAAATCGGTCCGCAGGTCACCGGCGCCTCCTATAACCCGATGGATGGCCAAGTCAATTCGCTGCTGTTGTGGCGAGCCCTGCACCAAGGGTTCCAACAGCATAACGGCCAATATCTGCCCCGGCATTCGGTTGGCAGCATCCGCCAAATCGGAAACGCATTTGAACTGGTCGCCGGTAACGAAACCGTGTGGGCGGAAAAGGTCCTCCTCGCCGCTGGCATAGCCAACGCACGACTTGCAGCGCAGGTCGGCCTGAACGGGGGAGTTCGCCCGGTCCGCGGCCAGGTTTTAGTCTCGGAGAAACTGCAGTCCCGCTTTGCCGTTCCGGCGACGGACCTGGTGCAGACTGATGCTGGGGGGTTGCTGATCGGCAATGTGGAGGAAGATGCCGGCCTCGACGAAAGCACGAACATCAGGGTTCTTTCCGGCATGGCACGGCGTGCCGTGGCCACATTTCCGTCCCTAGAATCGGTGCAACTCGTCCGTTCCTGGGCGGCGCTACGGGTAATGACGGAGGATGGCAATCCACTTTACCAGAGATCGGAGAGCCACCCGGGGGCCTTCGCCGCCTCGACGCACAGCGGCGTTACGCTGGCCCCGCTACATGCCACCGTGCTGGCTCGCTGGATCGCCGGGCTGGAAATGGACCCGGCCGTCGAGGCCTTCCGACCGGAGCAGCGCCATGTTCATTGATCTGGCCGCCGATCGGCCGACGGTAACAATCCACATCGATGGCTTACCCCATATTGTTTCCGCTGACCTGAGCGTGGCGGCCGCCCTACTGTCGGCTGGCGTTTTCAACTTGCGGGACAGGTCCTTCGGCGGCGCCCAGGGGCCGTTCTGCATGATGGGGGTCTGTTTTGAATGCCTATGCACAATCGACGGTCAACCTAACCGGCAAGCCTGCCTGGAAACCGTGAGCCAAGAGATGGTTATCGTCACCCGGTCCGCCGCTGCCGCAGAGGATCAGTGGTGAGTGGCGACAGTTGCCAGCTTGCCGTGATCGGTGCCGGGCCAGCTGGCCTGGCTGCCGCCATCGAGGCCTCCGCCGTGGGGCTGTCGGTCGTGGTGCTTGACGAACAGCCGTTACCCGGTGGTCAGATCTACCGTTCCCTGGAACAACAAAAAAACGGAAAGCGGCCGAGCCTCGGTTCGGACTACGAGCAAGGGCGACCGTTGCTGCGGGCTTTTCGCGATAGCAGCGCTGACTACCGGCCTCTTTCCCAGGTATGGGAAGTCACCCCCCAGCGGCACATTCACTATAACTGCGACGGCATCAGCCGATGCCTTCGGGCCGAGTTTTTGATCATCGCCGGCGGAGCCCAAGAACGGCCGGTGCCGATACCTGGCTGGACCTTACCCGGGGTGATGACGGCAGGAGCGGCACAAATCCTACTTAAATCAGCCGCACTAGGCGCCCCACAGGCTGTATTTGCCGGGAGCGGTCCCCTGCTTTACCTGGTCGCCTGGCAGTACCTGCAGGCCGGTTTGCCTATCGCTGCCATATTGGAAACGACCCCTCGGGCCAACTATCTGCGAGCGGCGCCATATTTGCCGGCGGTCCTTACTCTGCCCTCTTATCTGACAAAAGGATTTTCCATGATGGCCGCTCTGCGCCGGGCCGGGGTCCCTTGGATCAAAGGGGTTACCGGTCTAAGGGCGGAAGGCGACGAACAACTGGAGGCCATTGCCTACCGTGTAAACGGCGACTGGCGGCGGGTTGAGAGCGATCATCTGTTCCTGCACCAGGGCATTGTACCCAACACGAACCTAACGGTTTCTATCGGCTGCCACCATGTGTGGAATGAGCGTCAGACCTGCTGGCAAGTTCAGCGGGACGATTGGGGGGTGACTTCCGTCGAAGGTGTGGCGGTGGCCGGTGACGGTGGCGGCATCGGCGGCGCCATTGCTGCCCAACTACAGGGGCGGTTAGCGGCGCTTGGCGCGGCGCACCGCCAGGGATCACTAAGCGGTGCCGAACGTGACCAGCGGGCCCGCCCCCTTCGCCGACTTCTTACCAAGGAATACCGGGTCCGAGCTTTCCTCGACACGCTGTACCGTCCGGCCGACTGGTTGCGGCGGCCGATGGAGGACGAAACCGTTGTCTGCCGTTGTGAAGGAGTCACTGCCGGCGAGGTCCGGGCGGCAGCCGCCCTCGGCTGTCCGGGGCCCAATCAGTTGAAGGCTTTCACCCGGGCCGGCATGGGCCCATGCCAGAGCCGCCAATGCGGCCTCACAGTCGGCGAATTGATAGCCGAAACGTCAGGCATGGAAATGGCCGAGACCGGCTATCTTCGGACCCGGCCGCCGATCAAACCGATTAGTCTGGGTAGTCTAGCCACTTTCGACGACAGCTGATTGTCCGTCAATTTTACCTGCAGTTGACGAATGTCGGGAGCCACGCGGTGACCTGCGCCCCAAACGAGATCGAAAAACTTCGACAGAGAAACCGGTGTCTAGATTCCAGCATTGAGGAGATACCGAGATGTCCAGGAAACGATTTACGGTCGCGCAGACCATCAGTCATTTGCGCGAAGCCGAACGTCGATTGGCGCAGGGCCATACCATATTTAACACCGTGGAACCGTTCGCTGGACTTTGATGAAAATCGTGCAGAAGCCAAAATGGCTGAATTGGATCAGACTCGGAAGTGAGTGGGCTTCCAACTTTCCATCCGCTATAGCCTCAAAAGCAGACCAACACCCTTTGAAAACCCATAATTGACCTGGAATTTCAGGCCGTTACACAAGCTTAAACCAGCGTTTAAGCAAATGTAACAGGCCTTCTCCACACTCAATAGCGGACGTTTTCCGCAGGGCTTTAAACATTCCGGAATGTGCCAGGAGTAGACCTGTATCGATCGGTCTGTCCGGTGCCGCCTAGGACAATAGACGATGCGTAAGGGACCGGCGCTTTCTCACCTCTATGGTGCCAACCGACTTTCCACCAACCGCACCCAATAGCTTGCGCCGATACTGAGTGCTTCGTCGTTGAAATCGTAGTGAGCGTTGTGCAGCAGGCAACCGCCCTCGCCAGGACCATTGCCGATCCATATATAACTGCCTTGCGAAGCATTCATCATGTAGGCGAAATCCTCGGCCGCCATGCTTGGTGTCGGCGTCAGATCGACGTTGTTGGCACCGACAACCAGGGATGCGGCCTCGATCGCATGATCCGTCTCCGCTGCAGCGTTGATCACGGCCGGGTAGCGATAGTGGCGTTCGAGCGAGATAGTTGTGCCATAGCCTTCGGCAATGCTCGTCCCCAGTTCCTGCATTCGCGTCCAAACGGTGTCGCGCACCTGTTCGTCGAATGTGCGGATCGTGCCGCGGAGTCGCACGCGATCGGGAATGACATTCCATGCATCGCCGGCATCAATTTGCGTAACGCTGATGACCGCCGCATCTTGCGGATCGAGATTGCGGCTGATGATGCTTTGCCAACTGTTGACGACGGCAACCGCGGCAATCACCGGGTCCCGGCTGAGATGCGGCATGGCGCCATGGGCCCCACGGCCCTCGATGACCGCCTCGAAGGTATCGAACGCAGCCATCATCGGGCCAGGCTTGATGGCAAACGTGCCGACAGGCATTCCCGGCCAATTGTGCATGCCATAGACGGACTCCATCGGGAATTGGTCGAATAGTCCCTCTTCGACCATAACCCTTGCGCCGCCCTCGTTTTCTTCGGCCGGTTGGAAGATGAAGTAGACCGTACCTTTGAAGTTCTTGCTCTCCGCCAAATGCCTGGCCGCCCCCAGTAGCATCGTCGTGTGACCGTCATGACCGCAGGCATGCATCTTGCCGGCATTCGTCGATCGATACGGGAGATTGGTGAGCTCCTCGATGGGCAACGCATCCATGTCGGCGCGCAATCCGATGGCTGGTCCATCGCCATTCCTCAGCACGCCGACCACGCCGGTCGTCGCCAAGCCGCGATGCACTTCGATGCCGAATTCCTGCAACAGGCCGGCAACCTTTTCCGAGGTCCGGATTTCCTCGAAGGCGGTTTCCGGATGCGCATGGATATCGTGGCGCCATTCCGCCATCTCGACTGCGGCAGCCTCGACCTCGGGGACGATACCGCTCATTTCAACGTCACCTGTAAGCTTTGATCAGCGCTTGCGTGCCGTCTTCGCGCGCGCCTTCGTCTGCGATCCTCGAATACAGACTTTTGGCCAAGTTGAGCGCCGGCAGGTCGATGCCCATGCCTTCGGCTTCCTTGGCGGCGATGGTCATATCCTTGATGAAGTGGTGAACAAAGAACCCAGGTGCATAGTCTTCAGCGACCATTTTGGGGCCGAGGGCGTTGAGCAGGAAACTCGCGGCCGCGCCGGTCCCAACGCACTGCAAGACTTTCTCTGGCTCCAGACCCGCTTTCAACGCGTATGAGAGGCCTTCGGCGGCAGCCAGCATGTTGCCGGCGACGACAATTTGGTTGCACATCTTGGTATGCTGGCCGGCGCCGGCGCCTCCTTGCAGAACGATGTTTTCGCCCATGGCTTCGAAAAGCGGCAGGACATGTTCGTAGGCGGCCTGTTCGCCGCCGACCATGATCGCCAGTTTTCCATCGCGGGCGCCGACATCGCCGCCGGACACGGGTGCGTCGAGTGCGTGCAAGCCCCTGGCTTTGGCGGCCTCGGAAATACGGATGGCAAGAGAAGGCTGCGAGGTGGTCATGTCGATCAGGTAAGCGCCATCGCGGGCGTTGGCGACAAGCCCGCCGTCGCCCAGGTAAACCTCTTCGACGTCCTTCGGGTATCCAACGATGGTGACAACCGCGTCCGCGTTGGCGGCAACGCCAGCAGGGTCGTCGTGCCAGACGGCACCTTTGGCGACAAGGTCATCGGCTTTCGATTTCGTCCGGTTGTAAACGTGCAACCTGTAGCCGGCCGCCTGAATATGTCCGGCCATGTGCTGGCCCATGATTCCCAGGCCGATAAAGCCGACCTCCGTGGTTGCTGGCGTCACTGTCATGCTTATTTCCTTCTCAAATTTTGCTTCTAAGTTTCGCGCGAATGGCATTGGGGGACAGAGGGTGCCGATCGAAAACAACGTCGAAGGGCGCCAGAGCGTCGTTGACCGCGCCCGTGACTGCACCGATTGCTCCCATGACGCCGCCTTCGGCCATCCCCTTCAACCCCGCCGGCGTCCGTTGGTTGGGCGTGCTAAGGTCCAGAATCTCAATCTCGGGCGCCTTGTCCGCCGACATCACCAAGTAGTCGGCAAGGGTGCCCGTCAGGTTCTGGCCGTTCTCGTCATATACGATGTGCTCAAATAGGGTTCCGGACAGTCCCATGATCGTCGCCCCCAGTTGCTGCCCCTTAACGATGGTCGGGTTCAACATGGTGCCGCAGTTTTCCACGATCAAATATCGCGGGATGGCAATTTCCCCGGTTTGGACGTCCACTTGCACTTCACAGATATGGACCAAATTCGAATAGGTCATGGCCGGCGGGTCGTAGGCCTTGAGCGTCTCCAGGCCCGGATCCATGCCGTCCGGAAGCTTGGTCGGGTCCAGATAGGCGACGCGCGCAATGTCCGCCAACGTCAGTTCCGTGTCGGACCAGGCGTCATTGGCAAACTGCTGCACCACGCCATCGGTCAGGCGCAGCCGTTCAGCTGAGTTCAACCCCATGAGATTGGCTGCAATCGCTAAGGCTTTGTCTCGCACCGCTTGCGCCGCCAGATAAAGCGTGCCGCCGCCGGCCGTGCCGCCGCGTGCGCCGCGAGATCCCATGCCATATGGGGCAACATCGGTGTTGCCCAACTCGATGGCGACGTTTGCCGGATCGATCCCCAGCCCTTCGCCGACGGCTTGCGAAAACGCAGTCTCGTAGCCTTGACCGGTGGCCATGACCCCGGCCGAGGCACGTACAGCGCCGGACGGTTCGACCTTTACCCAAGCACATTCGTGTCCGGAGCCCGGAATGCCTGCCGCCTTATAGAACTTCGAGCCGTAAGTGGTCGATTCGACGACGTTGCAGATACCGACCCCGCGATAGACACCGCTATTCCGATCCTCCGCCTGGCGGCGACGAAACGCTTCGTAGTCAAAAGCCGCGAGTCCTTTTTCCATGACTTCCGCGGGATTGATATCTTCCAGCGTCTCGCCCGTGGCCATGGTGTAGGGGAGGTCGTTTTCGCTGAGAATATTGCGGCGGCGCACGTCAACGGGATCTAGCCCGAGGTCGCGCGCAATCGCGTCCATGGTCCCCTCCATGATCCAACTGGTGATCGCCATCGGCGCACGCATTGGGCCATTGCCGCATTTATTGGTGAGCGCGATCTTGACGTCATAGGCATAGTCCTGAACCCGATACGGGCCGGTCAGGATCATGGCGATGACCCGCGCCAGATAATTGGCGGGATAGAAGCTGTAGGCACCGAAATCCTCATACAGCTCCAGTTCCAAAGCCAGAAGACACCCATTGGCGTCCACGGCGGCACGGGTCCTGGCCACGTTTTCGCGCGCATGCGATGCGGCCGAGAGGTTTTCCAAGCGGTCCTCACGCCAGCGCACCGGACGTTTGAGGTGCCGGGCCAGCGCCGCAACGGTCAGTTCCTCCCGATATACGGCGATCTTCTGACCGAACCCGCCGCCGACGTCGGGGACGATGACCGTAACTTCCGACTCCTTCATTTTCATCCGTCCGGCCATGACGGACCGGTACGGATGGGGGGCCTGGTTGCCGACGTGAAGGGTCAAATGGCCACGGCCTTCATCCCAGTCCGCGAGAATGCCACGCGTCTCCATCGGCAAATGGGTCTGGCGGTGCGACCGAAACTCGGCTTCGACGACGCGGTGCGCTTGCCTCATCCGCGCGGCTGTATCTCCATGCGCGAAAGTCTGGTGGGAGACCAAGTTCGTCGACAGTGCGTCGTCGACTTTTGGCGCCGCCTCTTTCATTGCCTCAAACATGTCCGCGACGACATCAAGCGGCTCGTAGTCGACCAGGACGAGTTCCGCGGCGTCTTCCGCGAGATATCTGTCCGTGGCGACGACGCATGCCACCGGGTCCCCTTGAAACCGGACCTTGTCAACGGGGAGCGTTGTCATTTCCATCGGTTGCAAGCCATCGATCGGCGGCGCCATGCGCAGCGGCGCCGTCCATTGGTTCACCTGTTCACCGGTGACCACTGCAACAACCCCCGGCATCTGCTCCGCCTCCGAGATGTCTATCGATAGGATGCGGGCATGTGCATAGGGACTGCGAACGAAGCAGACGTGAATCGTCCCGGGAAGGTCGATGTCGTCCAGATAACGGCCTCTTCCGGTCAGGAAACGCCGGTCTTCCTTTCGCGGCAATGGCTTGCCGATGACGTTGAAGGGGGCTGCATCTTCGTTCATGACCGGCCACCTTGGTGTTCACCACTCCGCATCCGCTCGGCCGCAACCTTCACGGCCTTGACGATGCCTTGGTAGCCGGTGCATCGGCATAAGTTGCCGGACAACACATCGCGAATTTCCTCGTTCGTCGGATCGGGATTTTCTTTCAGGTAGGCCTCGAAGGTCATGATGATACCTGGCGTGCAAAATCCGCATTGCAGGCCGTGCTCTTCATGAAGGGCTTGCTGCAAAGCCGAGTATCCGCCGTCCCCATCGGCGATTGCCTCGATGGTCGTGATCGACTTGCCAACAGCCTGGACCGCGAACGTCAGACATGACCGCTGCGGCCGCCCATCGATCTGGACCGTGCAAGCGCCGCAGACACCGTGTTCACACCCAACATGCGTTCCGGTCAACCGGGCATCCTCCCGGATCGCATCCGACAGCAGCTTGCGCGGCTCCACCAGCATATCGAAGTCTTGCCCGTTGATATTCAAGGTGATGGCGGCTTTCTCCATGATCAGCCGTCTCCTCCACGACATCGTTGAATGGCGGTGTTGAGCGCCTGCTTCGTCAGATGGGCGGCCATTTCGCGCCGGTATTCGATGCTGGCATGCATATCGCTTTCCGGCGATCCGGATGCGGCTGCAAGTTGGGCGACCTCCTCCATCCAGGTGGCGTCCGGCGCTTTTCCAGTTGCGTCGCGCTCCACATCGTTCAGGCGGAACGGCGTGACGTCCATGCCGCCCAGGCAGAGACGCAGGCGTTCGATCGTTCCACCGGGGGCCAGGGCCAGCGTCACGGCAACAGTGACGATGGCGAAGTCACCGGCTCTCCGGCTTATTTGCTGAAACGCCCAACCCTCGTCCGCGGCGAGGACGGGAAAAACAAGCGAGGTAAGGATTTCGTCTGGCTCGAGATCAACCGTGTAGATCGACTGGATGAAATCCGCCGCCTGAACCCGACGTTCGCCACGGCTCGATCGAACAACCATTTCGGCGTCCAGCAAAATGGCGATCAACGGCCATTCGGCCGCTGGATCGGCATGGCTTACTGATCCACCAATTGTACCGCGATTGCGGATGGCGTGGTGGGCGATGAACTTCGCCGCCGCCGGCAGTATCGGGCATCTTTGGACGAGAATTTCCGCAGCGACGATATCCGCGTGGCATGTCATCGATCCTATGGTGACTTGCTCGCCATTCTCGGAAATTCCGGTGAGTTCAGGTATGGCCGCGATGTCGACGATATGATCCGGGCGCGCCATGCGAAGGTTCATCATCGGGATCAGGCTTTGTCCACCCGCCAAGATCTTCGCGTCGTCGCCGTACTCGCCCAACAAGCCAAAGGCAGCATCAAGGCTTTCAGGCGCATGGTATGTAAACCTACCCGGTTTCATGTCGCCCTCTTATCAGCCCCACAGCAACGATCGCCTGGTTTCCTTGTCGAAAACGTGCAGCCGGTTACGGTTGACCTCCAGCGAGACGCTGTCGCCGTCCTTGTGCTTGTGCTCTTTGCCCAAGCGGAAAAAGACTTCCGTGCCCTCGATGGTCATGCTCAGATATTGCTCCGAACCCATCGGCAACACCGTGTCGACGGTACCGCTCACGGCTGAGCCGGGCATCGCGGCCCCTTGCTCGTTGACGTCTTCGGGCCGTATGCCAAGGGTAACCGCGCGGCCGGTATGAGCCTGAAGTTTGATGGTCATGTCTTCAGGGAAGTGCATGCGGAAACCACCTTTTTGGAAAACCATCTTGCCGCCCTCAGCCGCCAGTTCGCCTTCGAGTAGGTTGATTGGCGGATTGCCTAGGAATGACGCGACAAATAGGTTTTCCGGTTTCTCGTAAATCTCATCGGGTGTGCCGATCTGCTGCACAACACCCTCTTGCATGACGACGATCCGGTCAGCCAGGGTCAACGCTTCGGCTTGGTCGTGGGTGACATAGACAAAGGTCGTCTCCATGCTGTGATGGAGTTGCTTAATTTCGGCGCGCATGGAGATTCGCAAGGCGGCATCCAAATTTGATAGCGGCTCATCCATCAAAAACACCGAGGGTTGGCGCACCATCGCGCGCCCTAGGGCGACACGTTGGCGCTGGCCGCCGGAAAGCTGGCTCGGCAGGCGGTCGAGCAGATGTTCGATGTGCAATCGCGCGGCCGCATCGCGGACCCGCTTATCGATTTCAGCGCCATCGTACTTCCGCATTTTCAGGCCGAAGGCGATGTTGTCGAAGACGTTCTTGTGGGGGTAAAGCGCGTAGCTCTGAAACACCATGGCCACGTCTCGGATATGCGGCGGCATGAAGTTGACGACCTGTTCGTCAAAATAGATGTCGCCTTCGGAAAGCTCTTCCAATCCGGCGATCATATTGAGGGTCGTCGTCTTGCCGCAGCCCGACGGTCCCAACAGCACCAGGAACTCCTTGTCGACGATCTCCAGGTTGAGACGATCGACGGCTTTTACGGAGCCATAATACTTGGTGACATTGTCGAACAGAATCCTAGCCATAAGCGTGCTTAACCTTTCACGGCGCCGGCCGTCAGGCCGGACACGATGTAGCGTTCGAAAAACAGTGCCAGGATGACCGGCGGGATGATCGCCACCACGCCGGCGGCGTTGATGAACGAAAAGCTGATGGTGAAATCCGACGTAAACGAGGCGACGACGATGGGGAGCGTCTGCGAGGCAATGGTTTGCGTGAACATCAAAGCCAATAGAAACTCGTTCCAACTGGTCAGGAACGCAAACAGCATAACCGCGACGATCGACGGCAGCGCCAGCGGCAGGAACACCTGGGTCATGGTCTGGAACCGCGAGCACCCGTCGACGCGGGCGGCCTTGTCCAACTCATCGGGCAGCGATTCGAAATAGCTGACCAGGATAAACACGGTGAACGGGATGGTGACCGCCAGGTAGGTGATAATGAGTGACAGCACGTGGTCAAGGAGCCCGAGGTTTTTGATCACCAGGAAGAACGGCACGACCAGCGCAATATCAGGTATGACCCTGGTCGTTAAAATCGTATAGACCGTCGCCTGGCGCCCCCAGAACCTTATCTTCGCCATGGCGTAGGCGGCTGGTATGCCGACCAGTAAGTTCAAAATCACGACCGACAACGAGACGATGAAACTGTTCCACATGGACGGCATCAGGTCTTTGGCCGTCGAGGGAATATAGCCGCCGGCGGCCGGATCGACCTTGCGGCGCGTGTCATAGGTGACCTCTTCGAACTCCTGGAAGAAGATCGCGTCGAAATTCTCCAGGGTCGGTTCATGCGGGATCCAATGCGGCGGCACCGACACGATCTCGGCCTCCGACTGGAATGACGACGACAACAGCCAGCCAACCGGCGCCAAAACGTAAACCAGCAAAATCAGAGACGAGACGAAAATCACGGCGTTGCGTGTACGTTCCGAGAACCGCGACTTGAACCGCCATTTCTCCGTGCGTTCTGAAAAGAGGGTGGATTGGGCGCTCATATCAGATCTTCCGTCCCAGCGTCCTGATGATGGCGAAAGCCAACGCGAAAGTCACAATCGCCAGGATATAAGACATGGCGCTGCCCGTGCCGAACGACAGATTTCGGAATGTCTCCACGTAGATCTGCCAGGAAATGACATGCGATGCGTCCGCAGGCCCGCCTTCCGTCAGCAGGAAAAACAGATCGAAATGTCGGATGGCCATCATCGTTTCATAGATCATCACCAACATGAATCCGGGTTTCAGGGATGGCAGGGTAATGTGCACGAAGCGCTGCAGCAGGTTTGCGCCGTCGACCCTGGCGGCCCGGTACAGGTCAGCCGGAATGGATTTCATCGTCACAAGAATCAAAATCGCCGCCAACGGCACTTCTTTCCAAACGAACGCGTTGGAAATCAGCGGAATGGTTTTTTCCGGGTCACCCAACCACGTAACATATTTGTCGATCAGTCCCAGCTGCATCAAAAGGCCATTTAGCGCGCCGTATCCGGAGTCGTAGATCCATTTCCACAAGAGTCCGTTGGCGACCGTCGGAATGGCCCAGGGGATGAGGATGATGGCGCTGATAAAGCGCCGGCCACGGAACGTTTCGTTCAGCAGGAGGGCGATGAACAGCGCCAGGATCAAAATTGCGGTAACCGAAATCAGCGTGAATGAGACGGTGCGGAGCACGGACTCCCAAAACAATTCGTCACCGAGAACCTTGACGTAGTTGTCGAAGCCGACGAACGGCACGCGATGCGGGCGCGTCAGTTTGAGGCTGAAAAAACTGGTGTAGAGGGAATAAATAATCGGGAACACCGCAACGACGGCCAACACCGACATCACCGGCAATATGAACAAACCGGCACTGCGCGCTTCGTAATTGAAGCGCCGGGCAAGCTTGTATCTCAGGTTTTTCATGTTTGCCGGCATGGTCGTCCTATTCAACAACCCCGTGTAGGCGCGGTCGCACACTTGAATCCATCAAGAGAATGGACGCACTGGCCGCCCCGTTTCGAAGCCGGGGCGGCCAGCACATCGGGGAGGATTAGCCGAATTCTTTTTTCAGGCTATCCCATTTCTCACCGGCCTTGTTCATCGCATCTTGCGGGCTCATCTTGCCCACGATGGCAGCCTGCCAAGACGAGGCGTGCGTTTCCTGCCACTCGCCGTACCATGGCGTAACGACATCCGACTTCAGTGCCAGCGCCTGTTGCGCTTTGATCAAATTGACATCGGCATAGCTGTTGTAAGACGCCTGCACGTCCTTGTCGTTGAACAGCGGCTTGACGCCGAAGCCGGCACCGATATCGGTGAACAGGTACTTCTGGAACTTGTACTCGCCGTTCGCCCGGCCGCCGAACCATTCGATCAGCTTGGCGGTGCGTTCCGCTTGCGCCTGATTGGCAGCGGTCGCAGAGCTCATGCCGTGGAACCGCATCCAACCGACCGTGTTGTGGGCGCCACCGTTTCCGCTCGGCATCAGAACCTGTTTACAGCGACCGGCAATCTGAGACTGCTTCGGATCATTGATCGGGCGCATGCGGTATTTCGGCTCCAGGGCGAACGCATGGTTGCCGGACTGGAATGCCTTGAGGCCCGTCAATTCGCCGGTTTCGACGCAGGCGGGAGAGACGATCTTGTGCTTGTGAACGGCATCGACCACCCACTGCACCGCCTTGACCGCGCCTTCGGTCGGCGACTGCATGCTGGCGTTTCCTTTTTCGTCGGTAAACCGTCCGCCGTGAGAATAAACCATGGCGGCAAGGAAATTCATCAGCCAGCTTTCGTTCGCCAGGGCGAGCATCAGCGGATATTCGGAAATACCGGCCGCCTTGATCTTCAGGCATTGTTCGGTGACCTCATCCCACGTTGCCGGCGGCGCGGAAATGCCGGCTTTCTTCAGTGCTTGCTCGTCATACAGGAACGCCATGAAGTCCGTGTAGTAGGTCAGGCCATACTGCTGGCCTTTGTAAGTCATGGAATCGTTGCAGAAGTCCTCCGCCTCGGCGTTGTACTTCATCAGGTTGTCGAACTTGTTGATCGGCGCGATCCAGCCCGCGTCAGCGAACTCCGGCAGCCACGCATCCGACACCCACATCATGTCGATCGGCGCATTGCCGACGAATTTGGTGATGATGTTGTCGCGATAGTTGGCCCAAGGCGCGTTGGAATAGGCAACATCGATACCCATGCTTTTCTCGAATTCCGCGACATGGCTCTTCACCAGATCCACGGCGGCGGACCAGGCCATGAAATTCACGGTATTGCCCGCAGCCAAAACCTTGTTGAACACGGCACTGCCGCCAAACGCACCAACGGCACCAGCCGCAGCAGAAACTTTTAGGAACTCGCGCCGGGCGAGCTTGCTTACTTTTCTGGCCATGAATAACCCCTAATCTCAGTGTAATTGAATGAACCGTTCGGGAGCAGCTTGGGGCGCTGCATATCATCATTGGAAAAAAACTTTAGCAGTCATTAAAAAAGTCGTCAACTGACGACACGCATTGCCGAGCCCACCATCAACGCGGTGCTGCCATCTACACCCGTTGATGCCTGCCCGACTTTCGGATCTTGCCAAGCGTCGGTTGGGTGTTGTCCGCTAACTAGGCGTCGATCTCGAGCATCGCTGGCATGCCGGCGATGAAACTTGCGACGTGGGCCATGATCAGCCGATCATGAGGGACAGTGTGAGGCCCGTGGTAAATATGGCGCCGAATGGCGAGGTGAGAAATGGCGCCATGCAGGTTCCAACCGAGCTCGCGCTTGAAATCGAGGTCCTCGGGCGGACGAAGACCGAGCTCGAAGCACGTCTCGTCAACGATGGTCTCCAACAATTTCATCAAAATCGCCGCAATATAGTTGGGCGCCATATCGCCTTCCGCCAAGGCGGAATAAAGAAAAAGCCTAAGCCATTTGCGGGTTAGGACCTTATCGTAATAGTTCCCATAGAATGATGTGAGGCGCTCGTTGATGGAAACGTTTCGATCCGTCAGGTTGCCCAGCCAAGCCCCTTCAAACGGCCCCAAAATCGTACGGGCATAGACCTCGGCTTGCAACGCGGCCTTGTTGGAAAAGAAGCGATAAAGCAATCGTTGAGAGATGCCACAGGCCGCCGCCAACTCACGGGTTTGACCGGTCAGCCCATACTCGGAGAAAAACTCAGCTGCCTGGGTAAGGATCTGTTCGCGTCGTTCGGCGCGTGGCAATCGCAAGTTGGACTTGGTCGATTTTTTGTGTTTCGGAGCTTTCTTCAGTTTGGCGGATCGCGCCTGCATGTATTGATCTCCGTTCATTATGATTTCGGACAATCTGGTCAATAAGGATTTTATCGTCAACTGAAGACAAAATTTCTTTAAACGTCCTTCGGCTTGGCATTATGATGTCCTCGACCGATTAAGTGAATAGAAAGCTATGGAGAGTGATCGCGATGATCTACGAACACCGGACCTATCGGGTAACGCCCGGCACCCTGCCGGAATTCATGAAGATTTACGACGAGCACGTTTTTCCCGTGATCAGTCGTTATGCGAAACTGGTCACCGCCGGCGCGACGGAGTCCGGCACGCTCAACGCTGCTGTTTTCGTATGGGCCTATGATGGGTTTGGAGAACGCACCGAACAGCGGGCCAAGCTGGCGAGCGATCCGGATTGGGGTCCTGCCGTCGGCAAAATCTTACCGTTCTTGGTTCATCAGGAGAGCTTCTTCATGAACCCTGCCCCCTTCGCCCCGGAGGTGTAAGACCTCGCGCCAGGGCGAACCGAATTGGTTCGAAGCGACTAGGAGCTGTCTCCGTGGATCTTACCGGTGAATACCATATCCCCGCGCCCCGACAGGAAGTGTGGGCCGCCCTGAACGATGTCGACGTTCTGCGGACTTGCGTGCCCGGATGCGATGAGTTGGAACGAGTTTCCAGCACCGAGTTTATAGCAAAGGTTACTGCCAAGATCGGCGCCGTCCGGGCGAAGCTCAAGGGGAAGATCGAACTTTCCGATATCGATGCCCCTAACGGCTACACGCTGTCCGGCTCCGGTCAAGGAGGCGTTGCCGGATTCGCCAAGGGCTCGGCCAAAGTCCGGCTTGCCGATGCGCCGGATGGCGGCACCGTGCTCACCTACGAGGCCGACGCAGAACTCGGCGGCAAATTGGCGGCCGTGGGGTCACGGATGATCCAGGGTGTGGCGAACAAAATGGCCGACGACTTCTTCGGCACTTTTGTCCGTCATCTCGACGCGGATACCGAAGAAGCACCCGTAACAGTCACTCCACCGGCACCGACCAGTGAGACGTTGGAGAAATCCCAGGATTACCCCTTGCCGGACTGGCTCAAGTCGGCACTGGTTCATTCGGCAATCACGATCGTTGCACTCGTCGCTTTCACATTGCTTTTTCGTTAGCACCAGACGATTGACGCCCTGAGGCACAGGTTTGTTGCCTGCTACAGGGTCTCCACGGACCGACAGGGGCGGTCGGGTCTAGGGTTGGATGCGCGGCAACGGGCGGCGGCCGTGTTCCTGGCCGGAGAGTCAGGCAATGTCGTCTCCGAATTCACGGAAGTGGAAAGCGGGCGCAAGGCGGACAGGCCTGAGCTGGAGCGCGCCATGATCGCCGGCTAGGTCCACCATGCCACGCTGCTGGTTGCGAAGCTCGACCGGCTGGCCCGCAACGCTCACTTCCTGTTCGGGCTGAAAGCGGCCGGGGTGGGTTTCATCTGCTGTGACATGCCGGCTGCCAATCGATTGACGGTCGGCATCTTGGCGATGGGGGCGGAAGCGGAGGCGGCGATGATCTCCCGGCGCTCCAAGGCCGCGCTTGAGTCCGCCAAGGCTCGTGGGGTAAAGCTTGGAATGCCCGGAAACCCCTAGCACGGCGGGGAGGAAGAAGGGTGTCCAGTGCTCCGCTGGGGCTCGCGGGGAAGACTCCCGGCACTATGCCGCCCTACTTGCTTCGACGCTTCAGGAAGTCCAAGCCGATGGCATCACTTCACTGCGTGGTATTGCCCGCGCCCTCAACGCACGCGGCATCCCCACGAGAAGGGGCTAAACACGGGGCCCGACACAGGTCAAACGGGTTCTTCGCCACGGTCCGCATCACCTGTTCGTAGTAGGTGGACAGCTTACGGCAGCTCTCCCGAGCATGTAAGGGGTCGCGGGTGCGGAGCGAGACCTTGATCTCGCGCTTGCCGATACGGCCCCGAATGTCCTTCGGAACCGCCATGCGGAAAGTGTAGAGGCCTTGCCGGGCCGTCATGTGAGGGGTGCGCATGTACGGCATGGGGCTCCTCGTTGTACCAGCTCAAAGTACAACGGCGGCCCTTACGCCACTTCCGCCTGACAGGGAATCCCTTGGTTTCCTACACTGAGTAGGAAAGATGGCGGAGGGAGCGTCCGCCGAATAAGTATGTTTTTAGCCACTTATATCGAAAAATGTAATTTAACCCACAAATTAGCCCCCAACAAAGACAATTAAGGAAGTGGTTTTATACCGAACGCTACGCCCAGACATGAAACACAAATCACTTTCTCGGTTTTTGCTCCTGTAAAATCCGCTTCACTTCTCGCCAGATGCTGAGGGAGTAGTTGTCACGCTGTAAATGGGCGGCACACGTTCCTTCTTGCGCGGCTTTAGTCGCACCGTTGCGGCCGTACTGCTCAACGAGGTAATCCGCAATCGCATGCGGGTCGTCTTTCATCAAACTTACCTGCCAAACAATGATGTCCCACGCAATCCAACTTGATCCCGTCGTGGCGTCAGCGGCTTTTCAGATAGCCGCTTGAGATATGCTTTGGTCGGAATACGTTCTGCGCCGGGAATGACAAGCTGATCACCATCGGCTTTGAACGCTCGCCGCCGGGGATTGGTGATACGCTCAGTACCGGGAATCACATATTGCAAACCAATCGAGGTTTTCTCTGTGCTGAAATCTGACGGTGTCATTTGAGCCTCCTAATACAGAAACGAAGGATAGCTTTATCGCCAAGTCATGTCGCTGTGTAAAACCTCCGCTGGGACGGGTCTAGGAGGCGTTTTAAGCGTCGCTGAGTGGTGTTGGTGACGGCAGCGGGGAGTTTATCAGATCAGTTTCGCAAAAATTGTCAGTTAGAAACCAGAATGGCGGATTTCTGCGGGTTTCCGTCTTTAGGCCGATCTTTGTCTGGTAAGAGGGGCTAAGCGGTCGTGACAAAGCGCTTAAGCAAAAGTCTCTTCGTGACCCAAACCGGCTATTCGGGGCCCTGCGCCGGTGTGTCCGCTTGCGGATCAGTTTCCCGACATTCGACGTTTCAAGTTCCCACCGCCGGAACGTGCCATTAACGGAAATGCACATCGATGCCCTTAATCGGAAATGATCGCGATTACCAGGTGGGGCTTCTATGCCATTCAAAAGGTTCAAAATCGGTTAGAACAGGCTACCGATCAGGGTCGAAACCGCGGTAACGACGAGCAGAGCCATGGCGCCCCTGCGAAAATGCCGATCTCCCGTACGGTGAAACAATCGCGTCCCCAGAAATGTCGAGAGCACGTAGACCGGCGCCAAGCACGCCGACAACAAGACGACCTCAGCATGAAACAGGCCGTAGAAATACTGGCTTGGCATGGCGACGACGAGCAGCGAGCCCATCATTATGATGATATTGCCACGGGTCATGCGCGCGCTGTCGTTTCCCGACATTAACAACGCCACGATGGGTGGCCCGCCGACACCAGTCGCACCCTGGAAAAACCCGCCGATGGCACCGCCCACGGCGGCGACGCCGGGGCCGATCCGATCTCTGTATTGCCACCCCGAAGCCAGCAATCCGACCATGACCAGCACCGATGCTGACATGACGATGCGCATGATCCGGGCGTCGATCGAGACAAGCAGGAACATGCCCACTGGCACAGCCCCCAGCACGGCAAGAATCATCGGCACCACGGTGCGCCGAGCGCAGTCGCGGAGACCATCGGGAAGCAACTGGAGAATACCCGGAATCTCGATCAAGGCATGCAGGACGACGGCCGTCTTCGGATCATAGACAAGAGCGACGATGGGAACGATCACCAAGGCCGCGCCAAAACCGGTGAAACCGCGCAACACACCGCCAAGGATGACGGCGAACAGCGCAAAGACGGACTCCCAAACGGATGGCAGATGAGCGATGACATTGCCCAGCAGTTCAGGTATCGCGGGCGCCGTCGATGGCCTTCGCGGCCCAATCGGCAGCCTCGAGCAGTCGCCGCTCCTCGCGAGGCCGCCCGGCGATTTGCAGCCCCAGCGCCAGCCCGGCGGCTCCAGTCCCGATGGGGACGGTGATCGACGGCAGGCCGAGCAAGGTCCAGCTTCGGCTCATGTCCGGGCTGCCGGTGCCGTCTTCGAACAACGGCGCCTCCGCCGGCGCGCTCGGCGCCAGAAGGAACTCCGCACCGGCGAACAGGGGTTCCAGATCGGCGAGGGCCACGTCCCGCATCCCACAAGCGGCATCGTAGTCGGCGGCGGTGATCGACATGCCGGTCGCGAACAGCTCACGCAGTTGCGGGCTCAGCCGCTCATCATGATCAAGGCGTTCGGCAGCCAGTTCGCGCGCGGCTTCGAGGGCCATGATCGCGGTTTGCACCGCCGCCAACTCGGTGAAAGGCGGCGCGCAGTCGCCATCGGTGACAGTGGCGCCGGCATCACGCAGGCGGTCCGCGGCGATGAGCGTCCGTGCCAGCGTGTCCGGCTGCACTGCCGCCCATTCCACTGCACGCGCAAGGTGAAACGACGGCGGCGCGACGGGACCGATCGGCCGAGCCAGGCCCGGCCGCCCGGTCAAGACCGAGGCGATCAGCGCAGCACCGGTCACGTCACGGGCAAATACGCCCACCGTATCGAGAGAATTGGCCAGCGACTTGACGCCGGCCAGGCTGATCAGGCCAAGGCTTGGCTTGAACCCGACGATGCCGCAATAGGCGGCAGGGCGGATGGTCGAGGCGGCTGTCTGTGAGCCGATGGCGAGCGGCACCATGCCGGCGGCGACGGCGGCGGCGGACCCCGACGACGAACCGCCCGGCGAACGCGCCGGGTCGAGCGGGTTGCGTGTCTTGCCGGCTTTCCAATAGGCGAATTCAGTGCTGACCGTCTTGCCGACGACGATGGCGCCGGCCTCGCGCAGCCTGGCGACGGCCGCCGCGTCCGCCGCCGGGCGGTGGCCGGCATAAATATCCGAGCCATAGGCGGTGGGAAAATCGCGTGTGTCGAAGATGTCCTTCACGCCGACGGGAAGCCCGGCCAGCGGCAGCTCCCGCCAGGCCGGACGGGCTTGCAGTGCGTGCACCTGTTCGGCAACGGCGGCCCAATCGAGCGCGATCCAGGCGCCGATGGCGCCGTCCCGGTTTTCGATCTCACGGTGGCAAGCGGCGGCCAATGCGGCGGCATCGACGGCGCCACCGCGGATGTCGGCAAGCAGGGTCGCGGCATCCTTGGGCGTGCCGTCGGCGCCGATCAACTCATACAAGCGTCCGCCCTCCGTCGACGCAGATCACCTGTCCGGTAATGAAAGCGCCAGCCGGCGCCAACAACATCAGGGTGGCGCCGACTATATCCTCGGGCTCTCCCAGCCGGCCCATGGGAATCACCGAGATGGCGTTGCGCCGGAAGTTTGCATCGGCAAGGTAATCGCGGGTCAAATCGGTTTCGGTGAGCGCCGGGCCGATGCCGTTGACGGTAATGCCGCGCGCCGCCCATTCGCGCCCAAGGACCCGGATCAGTTGGCGCAGCCCGCCTTTCGACGAGGCATAGGCCGCGTATTCGGGATTGGCCACGTAGCTCGAAACGGAGGCCAAGTGAACGATTCTGCCACCGCCCTCCTCCATGGCGGCCGCCATCGCGCGGGAAAACATGAAGGCACCGGTGACGTTCACCTCCTGGCACTGACGAAAGACTTCCAAATCCATGCCGCTGGCCGTGCCGATCGGCAGCAACCCGGCAGCATTGATACCGCCGTCGACCCGACCGAATGCCTGCGTGGCGGCCGCCGTCACGGCCGCGAGCCCGGCTTCGTCGGTGATGTCGGCAACCAGTGTTCGCGCCGACGGGACCTCGCGGGCGGCGGCGTCGAGCCGTGTCTTGTCGATATCGAACAGGAATAAGCTTGCGCCGCGGCGATGCAACGCCTGGATGATCGGGCGCGCCAACCCGCCGCCGCCGCCGGCAATGATGAAAACCCTGTTCGAGAGATCAAAAAGATCATCGGCTTCGGTCGGCATGATTTCGGCCCTCCCGCCCCATGCTACTGAAAATACGCCACTTCACGATATACACATAATGACAAGCGGTCCACAGTATGATACGTTTTGTTTCGAAATATGGATTCTTCGAAGATCAATGGGGGTTTTGCGAAGAATGCCATCAACGGGAGGTGTCTATGAAACTTAAACTCATCCGAAAACTCGCCTTGGCGGGTGCCATTGCCACGGCCACGCTTGCCGGGGCCCAAACGCCCGCCCGCGCCGTCGACGCGGTGCCGGTGCTGCTTTGTCCGTTCGGTTGCGGCCCCATGGCCGGCGATACGATCTTGATGAACCAGCTCATTCAAAGCCAAGCCGACGTCATGCTGCTGCCGCAGGAAACGCCCGGCTACATGTACAACGTCCGTGAGATGGGCCGGAACAAGAACAAGTGGAAAACCTCGATCTTCGCAACCGAAGACACACTGATTCAACTCGCCTATGCCGGCGGCTCCAAGGAGATGAAAGAGTTCCTGCCGGAACCGGTGAAAGTGCCGTGGAAGCTACTTTACGGCGAAGCCTGGTGGGGCCAAGGCAAGTTCCTGGCCACGTTCGATTGCGGCCTGAAGTCCATGGCGGACCTCAAGGGCAAGCGCGTTTCCCTCGGTCTCCGCGGCCAGTCCGACTGGGGCGTGTTCTCGCGCCTATTGCTGTCGGAAGTTTTCGGCGTGACGCCGGACAACGCCGACATCCGGCACATGACGCCCGGTCAGTTGACCCAGCAGTTGATCGACGGCGCCACCGACGCCGCCGTGACGCCGATCGGCGCCGAGCCGACGCTGAAGGAGTTCATCATTCCCGGTCCGGTGCGCCAGCTTGAAGCGACCGGCAAGAAAATCTGCTACCTCGGGGTGTCCAAGGAGCAGATCGACATGCTGAACAAGAAGTTCAACACGACCTTCCTGCACATCACGCTGCCGCCGAACACGTTGCCGCATCAGGACAAGCCGCTGGGCGTCGGTTTCGACCGCGCTTACAAGGCCGTGCACGAGACCTTCTCCGACGACACCGCTTATAAAGTCGTGATGGCAGTCGGCAAGATCGGCGCCAAGATGAAGGAACTGCATGCGTTGTGGCGCATCTGGTCGCCGGAACTGATGACTTGCGGTCTCGATGAGAACAATACCCATCCGGGCGCGATCAAGGCCTATAAGGAGTTGGGCTGGTGGGACCTCACCAAGAAGTGTGAACCCATGACCTATCCCAACTGATCGTCTGCAAAACTTGCGAAGAGGCTCGGACCGTTCATTCGGTCCGGGCCTTCTTCAAACATGATTGATTAAACCAATACCAATAAGCGTGAAGGCGCAGGCGGCCCAGGGCCACCAGATCACGCAGAAGGGAGCCCATCATGACCGGTTGGACATCATTTCGGCGGGCCGTCGACATTCCTTTTCTCATCATCGGTGTTCTCTTGACCATCTACATCGGCGTTGCCGCATTTGGGTGGATGAAGAACTCGTCCCAGCACTATTCGACCTTCATTCTCGGCACCTGTTTGATGACCGGCCTGTTGGCGATCCGCAATATGTGCGACGAGAAGCTTAACGGCACCGAAAAGAATTTCTTCGGCGTGCGTTTGACGGCGAGTGTGGTTGGGCTCGTAACCAGCGCGGTGGCGATGTCCTACGTATTGATCAACGCCGTTCACCTGGAGACCTCGCAGCCGTTCTTTTCCGATACGGACATGGTTTTCGGCTGGCTGATGACCGGTTCAATCCTACTTCTGACACTGATCCACTGGGGATGGCTGCTGACTGTCGTCATTGCCATCGCAATCCTCTACTTTTTCAACGGTCACCTGATCGATAACCCGCTGTTCATCACCCCGCACTACGACCCCAAATTCGTCATGAACTACATCGGTCTCGGCACCAACCAGGGCTTCTTCTACCTCGCCCAGGTCGCCGCCGACGCCATCTATTTCCTGATCATCTATGCCGCGATCCTGCTCGGCGTGGGCATGCTCGACATGGTGCTCGAGGTCGGCAAGCTGACCGGGCGCAAGGTGTCCGGTGGTGCCGCAGGGCCGGCGATCATCGGTTCCGGCATCGTCGCCTCGATCATGGGCCAGGCGGTTTCCAACGTCGTGCTGACAGGCCGCCTGACGGTGCCGATGATGAAAAAATACGGCTATTCGCCCGCCATGGCCGGTGCCATCGAGGCTACCGCGTCCACCGCCGGCCAGATCATGCCGCCCATTCTGGGCCTCGCCGCCTTCATCATCGCATCCTTCCTCAACCGCCCCTATATCGACGTCGCCCTGTCGGCAATGATTCCGGGCCTGCTTTACCTGGTCGGCATTTCCATTGCCGTTGCGGTCTATGCCAAGCGCTTCAACCTGCCGAAGCTCGAAGAAAAGGCCAACACGGCGATGATCCGGCGCATGTTGCCGACCTTCGTCATTTCCTTCGGCGCCGTGCTTTGGCTGCTGCTCGGCTACCGCTCGCCGGCCATCGCCGGGCTCGTCGGTATTGTCCTCGCCTTCGCGGTCTGCATGTTCCAGGGTAAGTACCGGCCGACGAAAAAACAGATCTTCGAAGCCTTGGAAGAAGGCTTCTATCTGGTCGCCGTGCTGTCGCTGCTGCTGATCGCCATCGGCCCGCTGGGGCAGGTAATGCTGACGACCAACCTGTCGGGGCGGCTCGGCTCGGTGCTGGTGCAATATCTGCCGGATTCGCAACTGCTGTTGTTGCTTGGCGCCATGGTGGTGTCCCTGATCCTGGGCATGGGTCTGCCGACGCCGGTCGCCTACATCATCGTCGCGCTGGCGCTGGTGCCGTTCATGCAGCAGATCGGCGTGCCGCCGCTGCAGGCGCATTTCTTCGTCTTCTATTTCGCCGTGTTCTCAACATTAACGCCACCGGTGGCGGTCAGTGTCCTTGCCGCCGCGAAGCTGGCCGGGGCATCGTTCCTGGCGACGGCGCGCGATTCCATGAAGATGGCGGCGACAACCTTCATTATCCCCTTCGCCTTCGTTTTTTCCCCGGAATTGATGTCGTTCCCCAACATGACATGGAACGTGGTGCCGGCGATCGCCGAGGTCATGGCCATTCAGTGGACGATCTCGATTGCCGCCTACGGCTATATCTTCCGCCCGCTCGCGGGCTGGGAGCGGACCTTGTTCGCCATTGCGGCGCTTTGCGGTTTCCTGGGCATGACCGAAGTCGGAAACGAATATTTCGCGGTGCAAGGCGCTTTGTTTGTCCTGCTCGGCGCTTACGCGTATATGTCCCGTCATCGATGAGCAATAACATGAGGACGCCATGTCGGAACTGAACAGGGCGGAACTGAACGGGAAAGGCGCACTGGTCACCGGATCGACCAGCGGAATCGGCTGGGCCATCGCCCGTGCCTTGGCCCAGGCCGGCGCCGATGTGCTCCTAAACGGCTTTGGTGATCCCGGCGAGATTGAGGCGCGGCGGGCCGGTTTGCAGCAGGAAACCGGCGTCCGGGTCCATTACGACGGCGCCGACATGAGCAACGGCGACGATATTGCGAGGCTGATGGATGAGGCGGCCGGTGCCTTCGGACCTATCGACATCGTCGTCAACAATGCCGGCATTCAGCACGTGGCGCCGATCGAAGCATTCCCGGCCGAACAATGGGACCGGATCATCGCCATCAACCTGTCATCGGCATTTCACACCATCCGCGCGGCGCTACCAATCATGCGCGAGCGCGGCTGGGGACGGATCGTCAACGTCGCCTCGACGCACGGCCTCGTCGCATCGAAGAACAAGTCGGCCTACGTTGCCGCCAAGCACGGCATCGTCGGCCTGACCAAAACCGTCGCGCTGGAAGCCGCCGAGGACGGCATTACCGCCAATGCCATCTGCCCGGGTTTCGTGCGCACGGAACTGGTCGATCGTCAGATTGCCGCCATGGCGGCGGAACGCGGCCGCGAAACCGATGAGGTCGCACACGAATTCGTCAGCGAAAAACATCCGAACGGCCGCTTCGTGAAGCCCGAGGAGGTCGGCGCGCTGGCGGTATTCCTGTGTTCGGACGCGGCCGCTTCGATCACCGGCGCGGTGATGCCCATGGACGGCGGCTGGATCGCCCAATAAGCCGCGTCAGGCCGGTTCGATGGTGAACAGCGGCTGATCGAATTCCACCAGCATGCCGTCTTCGGCAATGACGGAAACCACCCTGCCCGCGACGCTCGCTTCGATCGTGGTATAGAGCTTCATCACCTCGATCAGGCAAATCGGATCGCCGGCCTTGACGACGCTGCCTTCCTCGACGAAAGCCGGTTCATCGGGCGACGGCCGGCGATAAAAGGTGCCGACCATCGGCGCGCGGATGACGACTGCCCCGGCCGGGTCCGCCGTGACCGCTGCCGGTGACGCCGAAGCCTGCGGCGCCGGTGCCGGGCTGGCCGGAGATGACGAGGCCGCTGGCTGGGCGGCAGCCGGTGCCGCGGGTGCCGCCGGCAACGGCTGGGAAGACGCTCCGCCGGCACCACCGCGGCGTACGACAAGACGCGCACCTTCCAATTCCAGGATGACTTCCTCGCACTCGGAGGCATCGATGATTTTCAGGATGTCTGCGACTTCGTTGTAGCTCAGGGTCACGCGTCTCGTCTCCGTCTTGGGGATTCAAGGGATGAATGTCATGGCGTATCGCTCCGCCACTTCACGCATTTTCGGTACATAGGTCAGGGCGGTTTCCATGGTCATGCGGGCTTCCGGCGCGGATATGGCCACGCCGCCCAGGCATTTGCCGTTGGGCAAAAGCACCGGCACCGACACGCAAACCACGCCATCCATGAATTCCTGGTCGTCAATGCCCACCTGGGTCTGCCGAATCTCGGCCAGCGCCTTGCGCAGGTGCATGGGATTGGTCAGGGTCCGCGAAGTGTATCTCGTCAGCGTCACCGCATTGGTGACGGCCAGCAGTTCGTTTTCGGAGAGTTGGCTGAGCATCAGCTTTCCGATCGCCGTGCAATGCGCCGGCACCTGGCTGCCGGCATCAAAGCGCAGGCCCAGGGGCCACTTCGATTCCACACGGTCCAGGTAGGTCACTTGCGCGCCGGAGAGAATGCCATAGTTACAGGTCTCGCCCACGTGCCGGGCGAGTTCCTCCAACAACGAATGACGAATGCCGCGCGGCGCCGCCGCCGTCACCGTCTGTTGCGCCAGCTCGACCAGCTTGAAACCGGGAACGACGCCGAGTCCGGTGGGTTCGCGCTCAAGGAACCCCATGTCGCAAAGCATGTTGACGATCCTGTGCGCGCTCGGCTTGGTGATATTCGTGGCGCGGATGATGTCGGACATGGGCGTCGGCCCGATGTCGCCCGTGACATACTCCAACACCGAAAAGGCCTTTCCGGTGGCGCCGAGATCCTTCAGATGTTCCATGCGCTCACGCCACTCGCGGTTGCCGGGCAAATCCGAAGATTTCCGTCTGTTGTTGGCATTATCATTCATTACGATCTTGACGCTCCAAGTTCCTGGACGCACTATGCATGGATCATTATACGAAATCAATCGTCTTGCATAGTGAGACATAAATTAAACGGGTAGGCCGTGTCGACACACAAATCGAAGCCCAGGTTATCACGAATTCTCATCGCAAATCGCGGCGAAATCGCGTTACGTGCTGTCCGCGCCTGCAAGAGCCTCGGGCTGGAAAGCGTTTCCGTCCATTCCGTCGCCGACCGCAACGCCCCGCACGCCTGGCTGGCGGACCGCAGCGTCTGCATCGGCGCCGCCCCCAGCAATCAAAGCTACCTGCGAACGGATGCGCTGTTGCACGTGGCCGAGGCCACCGGTTGCGACGGTGTTTATCCGGGTTACGGGTTTCTTTCGGAAAACGCCGGCTTCGTGGAATCCTGCGAGGACGCGGGGCTCACCTTCATCGGGCCGGCGGCCGCAACCATCCGCGACATGGGCGATAAGTCCAAGGCGCGCGAGATGGCCGAACGTTTCGGCGTGCCGGTCGTGCCCGGTTCCGAAAGCGCCTTCACCGATGCGGCGCAAGCCGAGGCCGCCCTCGGCGATATCGGCTTTCCCTTGTTATTGAAGGCACGCTCCGGCGGCGGCGGGCGCGGCATGCGCGTGGTGACACAAGCCGCCGACTTCGCCGATGCCTTTTCCCAGGCCCGCCTCGAGGCGGAGAGCGCTTTCGGCGACGGCGCCATTTACATGGAGCGCTTCTTTCCGGAAGTCCGGCACGTGGAGGTGCAGGTCTTCGGCGACGGCAAGGGCGGCGTGTTGGCCCTGGGGGAGCGCGATTGCTCGGTCCAGCGGCGCCACCAAAAACTGCTCGAGGAATCGCCCTCGCCGGCCGTCGACGACGGGACGCGCGCGCAGTTGATCGAGGCGGCCTCTAATCTGACCGCCGGGATCAAATACAAGGGTGCCGGCACCATCGAGTTCATCCTCGACCCGGCGCGGGGCGAGTTTTTCTTCATTGAAATGAACACCCGCATCCAGGTCGAGCATCCGGTGACTGAAGCACGGGTCGGTATGGACCTGGTGGCGCTGCAGTTTCGCGTCGCCGCCGGCGAACCCCTGCCACCCGCCGAACCGGCCGCCTGGCCCGGCGGCCATGCCATCGAGTTTCGGATCAATGCGGAAGACTGGACCAATGGTTTCCAGCCGTCGCCGGGCCGGCTCGACAAATGGCGGCCGCCCAGCGGCCCTGGCGTGCGGTTCGACAGCGCCGCCTACGAAGGCTACGTGGTGCCGCCGTTCTACGACTCGATGATCGGGAAATTGATCGTCCACGGTGCCGACCGGGCCGAGGCCCTGCGCCGGGCCCGCCAGGCGTTGGATCATTTCGAAGTCGCCGGAATCGCGACCACGGCCGGGTTTCACCGGGCGCTCATCGACCACCCGGATTTCCTCGACAACCAGGTTCATACGCGCTGGGTCGATAACGGCGGCATGGAGGAACTTGTCTGATGGCCAAGAAGGTAAAGCTGATCGACGTCACCATCCGCGACGGCCACCAGTGCCTGTGGGCGACGCGCATGACCACCGGCATGATGAAGGAGATTGCCCCAAAGCTGGATCGTGCCGGTTTCGAGGCCATCGACCTGGTCGGCGGCGCCGTGTTCGACGTCTGTGTCCGGTTCCTGCGTGAGAACCCGTGGGAGCGCATGCGTATCCTCAACACCTGGATCACCGATACGCCGCTGATCATTCACACCCGCGGGCAAAGCCTGTTCACCTTCGAGTTTTTCCCCGACGACATCGTCGAACTGGCCACCGAGCGCTTCGCCGCGAACGGCATGCGCTACCATACGCCCTACGACGCGTTGAACGACATGCGCAATCTGGTGATCCCGATCAAGGCCGCCAAGCGCCACGGACTGCACGTGGTGCCGGGCGTCGTATTCACCGACAGCCCCGTCCATACCGATGACTACTATGCCCGCAAGGCCAAGGAACTGGTGGAGATCGGCGTCGATGGTGTCTTTCTCAAGGACGCCAGCGGCCTGCTGCGGCCGGAACGGATCGGCACACTGGTGCCGGCGATCAAGAAAGCCATCGGCGACCTGCCCTTGCAAATTCACACCCATTGCCTGTCCGGCCTGGCGCCCTATGTGGTGCTGCGCGCGGTCGAATGCGGCGTCGAGGTCGTGCACACGGCGACCTCGCCCCTGGCCAATGGCGCCTCCCATCCGCCGACGGAACAGGTGGCCCGAAACATCCGCCGCATGGGCTACGATGTCGAATTGGACCTTGCCCCGATCGAAGAAGCCGCGGAGATGATCCGCTACATCGCCGAGCGCGAAGGCAAGCCCATCGGCGCCCCGAATGAATACGACGAATTCCATTATCACCACCAGGTCGCGGGCGGCATGATTTCCAACCTGAAGGTGCAACTGGAGACCGTTGGCCTGGAAGACCGTATCGAGGAGATCCTCGAGGAAGCCGGACGCGTGCGGCACGATCTCGGCTACCCCATCGTTGTCAGTCCCTTCGCCCAGTACATCGTCACCCAGTCGGTCCTCAACGTCATGGCCATGGATCAGGGCAAGGAGCGGTTCTCGTCGGTGCCGGACGAGGTTCGGCTTTACGTGCGCGGCGGCTATGGCGAGATCGCCGGCGAAATCGAGCCCAACCTCTACGATCGCATCACTCGTGGCGCCGAGCCGATTACTGAACGTCCGGGCGCCCTGGTGGAGCCGGCCATCGAGCGGCTGCGAAAAACGCGCGGGCCCTTTGCAGGCGACGATGATCTGCTGCTCGCCGCGTTCTACGACGACACCCAGTATTCGGCGCTGAAGGCGGCGGGCCCCATCAACACCGACTATCCGCTGATGCAGACGCCGCTGTTGACCTTGATGAAGGAAATCTCCGAACGCAAATCCATCAAGAGCTTTCATTTCACGCAAAAGGCCGGCGCCAGCTGATAACGGCGCTTCACCAGCCTAGGGAGGAACAACAGACATGACCAGCCCCTGCATCATCACCTGTGCCATCACCGGAGCACTGCCAACAAAGAAGGACACACCGGCAGTACCGGTGACGCCGTCGGAGCAAATCGAATCCACGCAGGAGGCCTTCGAGGCCGGCGCCTCGCTGGTGCATATCCACGTCCGCAACGACGACGAGACGCCAAGCTCGGATCCGGACAAATACGCCGCCGTTCAGGAAGGCGTGAGAAAACATTGCCCGGGCATGATCGTGCAGTTTTCCACCGGCGGGCGTGGACGCGACCAGAACTTGCGCGGCGCCATGCTGCACCACCGCCCAGACATGGCCTCGCTGGCCACGGGCTCCGTCAATTTCCCCACCAACATCTATGAGAACCCACCGGATTTCGTCGACGGCCTGGCCCGTACCATGCTCGACAACGGCATCAAACCGGAGATCGAGATATTCGACGCGGCCATGCTCTATAACGCCGCCAACCTAGTGAAACGGGGGCTGTTGAAGGACCCCGTGCACGTCCAGTTCGTGCTCGGCATCCCTAACGCCTTACCGGCCAGGCGTACGGTGCTGGAGTTCCTGATTTCCGAGTTCGAGGATATTCTGCCGGGCGGCACCTGGACTGCCGCCGGGATCGCGCGTCATCAGTTCGAGGTCAATCAATGGAGCCTGGAGCTTGGCGGTCACTGCCGCACCGGCCTCGAGGATAACATCAAGTACGACAAGGAACGCCTCGCGGTTTCCAACGCGGAACTAGTCAAGAAGGTCGCGGACGCGGCGGGCGAATACGGCCGCCACGTGGCGACCGCGGCGGAAGCGCGTCAACTCCTAGGACTGGCCGCAGCTTAAACCGACATCAGCTGCCAAGCCTGTTGCGCAGGGATCGGTATCCACACCAATCGGAAAAAATCGTAGGACTGCATTGGGTCACCTCCGGTCTTTCGTCTGCCGAAATCTTGATGTCCGGTTCCTGTTCAGTTTGCCGACATTTGCCGCCAGCACTGTGAATGACCCTTTCTGGCTACACTCGGCCTAATTCGGCCAAGGTGATTGCCGTCGGGTCCTGAAGGTTGAGCAGACCTAAATTCCAGCCGGATCGGATTTCTCTAAATCAATGACCGCTTAGCTTTCAGGTGCGGACGCGGTTGCGGTCAGCCAGAAATGCGTGCTTATGACCCGATGCGGAAGCGGGACCTTTTCGAAGCTCAGGGATTCGCCGGTTCGATGAACGGCGCGACATCGGCGCATACCTAATCGGGGATGCATTCCATTCTTGCAAATTTTGGCGGATCGCCATCAGGAGATTTAGTTGTCGGGGTAACCATCTTGATTGGCCCGTCTCCGAAGTCTCCCAAGACATCTTGGCTATCGAAAGTCATGGTCAGTTTGGAGTTCTTATCCAGACCGTTCGAGTTTATATACATTGCCGTGGTTTGCCTAAGCTCGGCGACATCGAGCTGACGCTCGATTCTGCCGTACAATTCTTGGTCGCCATCTATATCCAGAAGGGTCTGATATTTAATCATGCCGCTTATGCTGACCTCACCTCTATTCCGATAGAACGCGGTCGTTTTCATTCTAAGTTCCATTGTCGCTTCAACGCTTGATGATGAAATTTCGTTATTTGGCATGTCCTTTTCGTTTTCGAATAGCTTACCTTTGCAGCTATAGAGTTCCGACCGATCTTGAGTGCTTTCGTAAACAAGAAGAGACACGGAAAAAATCAACATCGGCAATGCCCCAAAGATAGTTCCATAAATCAGTGAAAGCGACTTCGCGCGGCCAGTCCGAACGCCATAGACGCTGCCGGCCAAAATAAGCAGGCCCAGCAAGAGATAGATAAGTGCAATCGAAACATCGCTAAAGCGGAACTCGTCTGCCGCATAGTAAATTAGACCTATTGTCAGGGGGAGCAGGCAAATAGCGCCAGCGGCCCACAAGGCAGATTTATTGGAGATATTGTATTTTTTAATAATTTTTCGAAAAAACAAAATCGACAACATCATAAATGCCGCGATTACTAATAAAAATATGAAAGTCCACACATTGGCCAAATCGTTCATATGCATTTAAACGCTACTCCTAGTTGTGGATTTCATTGATTTGGATTTATTTTTTGAGAGAGTAGATCAGATCCGAGCGAGAGGTTTGGCGCTATTTTCGCTCAAGGACATATTCGCGCAGATCACATAAATCGATCTTGTATTCTTCGACCTCCCCGCCATCCGCGAAACGGCTGAGAAAATCGTAGTCGCAAGTCGAACGACCATCGGCGATGGTAATTTCAGTCTCATATCCGGAAGCCAGGGCCTCTTTCCCCAAAATATTCTCTCTCCAAAGACGCGTGCCGGAATGGGAAACATGAAACGAAATCAAGGTTGCGCCCGTTTCGTTTCCGAGCACGAAAACAATATCTTCGGCGAGCGCTGATTTAGCGCCTCCGAAGATTGCGACAGATACGATAGAGATGGCTAGTAAGCAGGCTTTAATATGACGCATGATTGCGGCTCCAAAAATGATTCTCAATCTCGGCTGTTCATTGCCCAACGGCCGGGACGCGATACAGTAAAAGTTGTTGGTGTCATGATTGCCTGGTTTTCAAGGGGCCATACCGGGACAAAAGCCACCCAATCAGAAAACCCACGGGGATGATGATAAACAGGTTGAACACAGGTGCCGCGACCAGACCAATGGCCGCTGTCGAAGAAACCGATGATTTGACGGCAAAATAGGTGTCGACATCCATTGCCAGCGCACCAATTACAGCTGGCAACACCAGCACTACATTCGCGACTTTTCTTAAAATCAGAAGACAGATCACATAGGGCACTACGGGCAAGGCTAGAAACACAAGATCGTCAGAAAATGATTCAGCGAACGCGTTTCCGTACCCATGCACAGTTGAAGGCGGAAAATTCAATTCGGAAATCATTGAGAAAACATGCAGCGAGATACCGGCCCAGATCAGAAACTTAACAATCGTTCTTAATTGCATCCGTAATTCCACTCTGTGCCACCGCCGATTATGCCGACGGACGAACGACACATCATAGACGGATCCTCAGCCAAGCGATTTTGCAACCGCCATGTGAAGAGGTCGACGCACAGTGACGGCATACGTCAGTCCACTGAGTGGCGCGCGGAGGGCGGACGTTAACGTCGCGTCCAGTTTTCGGTGCCGATTGTCTCAGATCCGCCGTATGTCCAAATGCCCTGCCATTGGCCATTCGGTTGCTCGACGAATAGCGCCAGGCCAAATGAGTTGTCCGATACATAGGATACCGTAATGGCCGTGTCATTCTCAGCCGCTTGGCCAAATGTCACCATGCCCTTCACGTTGGACGCGCCAATGCCGGTGCCGATGAACTGACTGTTTCCGACCTGCCAAACCACTTTGTAGGTGTTGCCGGTTCGCGTAATTTTTACGCTTCCCGAGTAACCGCCGCTATTGCCACCAGGATTACTTCCCGAAACGTCAAACGTGCCCACCGGGCCGGCATGTGCGACAGAAGCACCGAATAGGAATAAGCCGAGTACTAGACCTAAAACAAATTTCATTTTTGTCCTCTATCCACTGTATGAGGCCGCCATCCACCAAGTGGTTAAAAACGGCTGAAGTTGATGCGCAACAGAACCGTGCCGATGGATTCATCAAGTGGCGAGAGAACAGGTTTTATATCAACCGGCTGGATGCAAAATCCATACTGCTGTCAAGGTTCAGTTTTCTTGAATGACATAGAATGCAGAAAAAGTATATTATTCTTTTCACTGTAGATTATTCTTTTTACTAAAGATACATGTTTCGTGACCGCTCAATCGCGCAATAAGCGTCAAGTAACGTCCGATAACAAGGTACGTAATGGAAAGTCGCAAATCCTCGCTGTTTCACTAAGCTCGTGGAGGGGACGGCTCGACATTCGCGCAAGTTGTCCGTCTCTTCTCTCGCGGAAGCGGGGGCTTCGTCTCGTGCGGACGCAGAAAGACCTCTGATCTTCAGGCTTTCTCATAAAAATCATGCCGACCTTTGATCTGCTCGCCACGTCGGCTCCTGGCACCAAGGCGAATTGGCCAGAAGCCGCAGATTGTTTCCGATCGACCTCCGATAGCAGACGAATAACGCCATCATTCCTCCTCTCAGACAAAGGAGGAGAAAGATGCAATTTTTCAACAAACCCGAACCGACCATGCATGTGCCTTGGAACAAGGGCAAACTGATTGGCCAAAAACCCCCGCTACGGCCCAAACATGTCTGGGCCATCCGAACGCAATTGCAGTTGGCGAAGCGCCGGCGGGACTTGGCCCTATTCAATTTGGCCATCGACAGCAAATTGCGCGGATGCGATGTCGTCAGCCTAAAAGTCGAAGACATCGCACCCCATGGATACGCGGTGGAGCGGGCAACAGTGCGCCAAAGAAAAACCGGGCGCCCTGTGAAATTCGAAATCACCGAGCACACCCGCCAAGCGGTCGACGATTATCTGAGAACGCAGGATAAGAAGCCGGGCGATTTTCTGTTCACTGGCCGGCGTGGGCCAGGCAGAAGTCTGACCACTCGACAGTATGCGAGACTGGTGTCTCAGTGGGTGGCCAGTATTGGTCTCGACGCATCCCTCTTCGGCACGCATTCCCTGCGACGCACCAAGGCGACGCTCATCTATCGCCGGACGGGGAACCTGCGCGCCGTCCAATTGCTCCTCGGACATACGAAGATTGAGAGTACAGTCAGATATCTTGGCGTCGAGGTTGATGACGCATTGGACATCGCAGAGCAGGTTGACGTCTGAAGCTGAGGGCGGAGCGGAAACGCTCCGCCTTCTTTTCTGACTGCTGGAATGTGCCATAAGCAGAAGATTAATCATTCTGTTCCGATGTTGCGTTTCCCGACAAATTACCTGGTTCTTTGTCGGATGCCCGTCGCCCTTTGTTCGTCTTTGGCGTCGGTTTTGAGCGCCGACGGTCTGGCCCGGCATAGGTTCTCGTTTTAATGAATTGTCGCGGGCGTTCGATCACCGAGCAAATGCGCTCGTATAGAGCTTTGGCAGATACTGGTTTTGCCAGGTATTCATTCATTCCGGCGTCACGAGCTTCGACGATGTGATGCATCTCTGAATGTCCTGTCAGCATGATTATGGAGACATATGGATTTTTTGAATCCGCTCCCGTTCTGATCATGCGTATAAACTCCAAACCATCGAGAACCTCCATGTTCCAGTCCGCGATGACGAGGTCAGCGGCAAATGTCCGCAATTCCTTGAGGCCATCGACCCCGTCATTGGCGGTCCGGATATTTCGTATTTTAAATGCGCGAAGTATCTCTTTGAGGATCAATTGCATATGGCTGTTGTCCTCGACAATCAGCACATTCAGGTCCTCGAGATTGTACGCCGTCCCCATTTCAGACTTATCCGTCACCTAATCTCCAACGTTCACTGATTCTGCATCCGATAGCGGTTGTGACGATATTGGGTGAAATCAAATTTTCATATCATTATATCCGACTGAGCACCTCCGGGAAAAAGCCTGACGAGCTCATTCTTTAGAGGTTTCTATCGAAACTTACTCATTCTCTGTTTGAGGATAGCGCGATCATGCCGACAGTTTGCTCAGTATTGCTTATCGAGGACATCCCGCGAATTCGGGAAATCTTCAAGCACGCTCTCACGGCATTCGGCTGCAAAATCGTTGGTGAAGCAGAAAGCCAACGAGCCGGAGTTTCTCTTTATCAAAACCTTCGACCAGACTTGACGCTTCTCGATATAAGGCTAGCAATGGGTGACGGCATTCATGCCCTTCAAGAAATCCTCGAATTAAATCCGGACGCATATGTCGTCATGCTGTCGACGATGGACGAGATCAGCGTGAGAAACCGATGTATTGAAATCGGAGCTAAAGGATTCATTGCAAAAGGGCAAAAAATGGAAGCCGTAATTGACGCGTTGGAAGAGCATATTGTGTCCAAATGAGCCTATTTGTTTGAAGGTCAAAGTCCCAAAAATTCATAGCCAGTTAGCCTGCGACTAAGAAGTTGCCCGTCGCCGATCACACAAAGGTGATCGTTCCGCCTTGCAAAACTTTTCTGCTGTGGATCCCTCCACCCCTAAAATTCATACATGCTTATGCGTGGGGGTATGATTCCTTTTGTCAAAGAACCTAGATTGCGCCAATGATTTGGAAACAGCATTGATCCATTTGGATACAGGCCAACTAAAGCTGGCTTTGTCTCTTCTCAGCGTGTGGAGAGACTGCAATCTTACGCACCCAACTTGCCCTTATCGAGGTGAAGATTGTGCAGTGCAAGACCTGATACAAGGATTCAGGTCTAAACCAGCAAATGAATGACAACATTTTCATCCAACTGAAAACCCGACCGGCAATGAAAAATGTCGGTCGGATCTGAGGCTTCGTAGCATTGCGGAAAAGGAGGCGGAGCGGTTTGGCCTAGTGCAATTTCAGTTCGTCTATTGGCCCAAAAAACACAGCAAAATATGAGACCGGCATTTGCGCAAAACAGGCCACTTCCGAGTTTTTTGAAATAAATCAAATAATCCGTCGTAGGACATTGCTATAGTTGGTAGTTGGCCTTTTTGGAGACAGGCAATGTCAAAAGCGCCATTTTCAGAGCAAGAGCTTTCAATTTTTGAAGTGGCGCTGCGGGCCAGCAATCAGGGGTTCGTGGTATGGGATGCCGACCAAAACCTCGTAGCATGGAGCAACAAGTGCCCTGATTTTTGGTATCAGCCAGAGGGCATGTTGCGGATAGGCATGCCGATGCTTGAGTTGCTTATCCATATCGCCAGGCATGGCGGATTAGGACCTGGCGCTCCAGAACAATTGGCTGCGAACGAGCTTGCTCGAGTAAAAGCAGCCGGCTCCGATTCCATAGACGAGTTCAAAATGCTGGATGGACGGACCATCCGCGTCCAGCGGAACTCAATGCCTGAAGGAGGGCACGCGTCAACCTATACCGATATTACTGCGCAGAAACAGTACGAGACGAGTTTGCAAACAGCGGCAAGGCTGGCCAAGGAAGCAAACAATGCAAAGTCTCAGTTCCTAGCTTCCATGAGCCATGATTTGAGAACACCGCTGAACGCGATATTGGGCTACAGCGATATGATCCGATGTCAAACCTTTGGCCCATTGGAGAATGAAATTTATCGCGAATACATAGACGACATTTTCAACAGCGGCTCTCTGTTGCTCAGTCTAATTAACGACGTGTTGGATATATCCAAAATCGAATCACAAGATTACCAGCTGAGCGAAAAGCCGATCGACATCATCTCGGCGGTCTCGGCCAGTAAACGGCAATTAGAAAATATGGCTCGCGAATCCGGCGTAGAGATCAAAGTAAGAATTCCCGATGGGATAGCGCCTTTGGTTGCCGATGAGCGAGCTTTAATCCAGATGCTGAATAATTTGTTGTCGAATGGGATCAAGTTCACGCCGGAACATGGAAAGGTCGATATTACTGCTACCGAGGACGAAAACGGGGCGATTTCAATCTCTGTCTCCGACACAGGAATCGGCATGACGGAGGAAGAATTAGCCCGGGCGCTACAACCCTTTGAACAAATCGATCCTGGGAAAGTACGAGGGCAAAAAGGCACAGGCCTTGGCCTGACTATCTGCACCAAACTTATGCGCCTACATAACGGTGAACTAAGAATTGAAAGCAACCCTGGGGAGGGAACCGATGCTAAGCTATGCTTTCCCCCGGAGAGAGGGCTATCGCATTGACCCTGTTTTGTCCGCTATGATTCAGAAAAACACAATATGACGGTTAAAACAGTACTGGTCGCTGCGCGCCGATAAAAAATTATCCGGCTTGTTCTGCATCAAGTATTGTCGCTTTGCAAAGTTGTAAGATTCTACAGATTGAGCGGGAAGAATATCGCTTATTCGGCGCTGGCAACACGTTTCGAGCAGAAGGACTGATCATTCCGCTTTTAACAGCTCAGCCACCCACCCAACTTGGGTTCGATATTTGGAACAGCACCGATTTTTGAACTTGCCCGTGGACGCTCCGGTAAGGAGTTGCACAGATGTCTACTAACAACATGATGCCGAAGGTCGACGTTTACGTTATCGCGGCGGATCCGGACTATCGAAATTCTATAACCAATGCCATTAGCTCTTTTTATCGGGTGCATCACTACGAAGATGCCGCCGCAGCTGCGGGGGCAATGGCCGTCCTGAGCCCCGCTGCAATCGTGCTGGACGAAGTGTCACGCCCTTTCAACGGCGAAATAGCCCTAAAGGAACTGGCCCGTCATCACGATCTCGACAACGTTCCTCTTGTCTGCACGGCTTCGCCTGACAAGACCGATTTCATCGCAAAAGCGAACGAGCATATTCCTCATAAGCTTCTGCTAAAGCCTTATTCCGCCGGCGACATTCTGGCGGCCATCTCAGCTGAGGTGAACGAGGGAACGGAAGCAACGTGGCAGACCTTGGATCCGACGCCGAGGAAGGCCTTGGTTCAAACCGTTTCCATGTTCCATACGATCACCGACATGATCGATTCCGGCAAACCGCTGCCTTATGGGGACGTACAGGAAAGCTGCGCACCGCTGGTAGATGCCGTGCGCAGCAACCAGTACAAGCCCATTCTGCAAAGTGTGCGCGACCACGACAACTACTCCTACGTCCACTCGCTACGGGTCGCCACCTTCCTGTCCTTGTTCGGCCACACCATTGGCATGCGCGGCGACGAACTATTGCTCCTGTCGTCGGGAGGTCTATTGCACGATGCGGGCAAGCAGTCGATCCCGTTCGACGTCCTCAACAAGCCAGGCAAATTGGACGATGAGCAATGGCAAGTCATGCGTAGCCACGTTGAACGCACAATCCATTTTCTGGAAGCCAGTGAGGGCATCCCCAATGGGGTCATGACCATCGCAGCCCAACACCACGAGAAACTCGACGGCACCGGTTATCCATTTGGCTTGAAAGGCAGCCAGCTGAATAATCTGGCACGTATGGCAAGCATCGTCGACGTTTTTAGCGCCCTGACGGACAGACGCGTTTACAAGGAGCCTATGCCGCCCGAAAAAGCGTTGAAGATCATGACTGAGGAAATGTGCTTGGCGCTTGACCAAAAGCTTCTCGTTCTATTCCGCGAGATGTTGATGGATGCCGTGACGGAAGATATTGCCGCTTAAAGCCAATTTGAAAAAGTCAGCGTTAGGAAATCAGCCGCAATACCCAAGTGGCCGCGTTCTAGACCGTTGCTGAAGGCGGAGCGGACTTATCCCCAAAATCTGTGGACAAGCGGCGACGAGAGTTTTGCTCGATCTTCGGAAGCCGACAACCTGAACCTCAGCTACCAGCCTCACCTGCTAGCCAAGTGGAGACGGATCAGAACCACAGCCACCAGCCTGTGGACGTGCGCGCGTCCGGTTCCATGACGCGCACCGTCGCTCCGGTGAAGATTGCGGACCAGCGGTGAGCGTAGGTATTGGAGCGACGAGACCCGGTGAGTGCCTGGAAATGAGGGTGATCGTCGCCAGTAACCTAACTGGGCCTCTTGGGAGGGTAGGATATTCGGAGAGACCGGCACCCCAGCCAATGCATCGCAGGAGAACTTAGACGACTGACACCATCCTGACGGCTCAGCTCAATGATGAGGCCCGTGGATCACCACCGCGTTCAAATGGAAACCCGACCAAGGTTGGTCGCCCTTGGCCGAGTCTGAGGTTTCCTTGCGCCGCGTAGTAAGGGGTGGATCGGCGCATAGGTTGAGGATGTAGGTCAGCCAATCGTGAGTAAACATGTATTCATGTTCAGGATTTCAACCGAAGCCGATGCACTAAAAGGAACCCGGCCCACTGGGAAGCGAGGCCGGGTCCGAGTTCATGCTCACTCTTGAGGTCAGAGTGGAATAGGCATGGGCCAGACGATAGCCGATAGCTCAGAAAGCGGAAGCAGAGATGCAGACAACGGTAGTCACATCCGCTGCGCAGGCCCGTTGGCTGGATAGCATCGATGCGCCCATCGGGACGAGGGAACAGGGATGTGGGAGCGGCACAAAAGGGAACCCGGCCCACGAGGGATCGATGGAGGCCGGGTTCACGCACTAAGACACCCTTGAATGAGATGGCTGCGGGTATCTATCAAACGATAGCCGCCAAGCCACGAGAGATGAAGGAGAGATGCATTCAATGGTAGACGCAACTGACGTCCAGGCCGAGAGTGGCAAGGTCGTGCAACGGACGCGAGGTCCAGATTTACGTCGTTGTAGTTCCTGCTCTCGACAGCTCCAACACATCAGCACCGCTAGAAGCTCCGTGATGGTTCTATGCGAAACCTATTTCCGCCCTGGGTCACCTCCGGTCTTTCGTTTACGGAAACCATGATGTCCGGTTTCTGATCAGTTTGCCGACATTCACCGCCAGCACAGAGAATGACGCCTCCTGGCTAGGGGCTGAAGAAATCAGAGCGAGAGATTTCCGTCCGGTCCCGAGGGGCGAGCGGACCTAGCTTCGAGGCCGATCGAATTTCCCGAACTCAATGACTGCTTAGCCCTCGGTAGCGGAGGTCGTTGGCAGGGCCCAAGAATGCGTGCTGATGATCCGAAGCGGACACATCAGGCGATGCCGTAGCATCGGCTCTCGGGACCCTAAACAACAGCCAATTCGAAAGAGACATGAACGACATCTTCTGAGAATTCTTCGCCAAACTCTTGCATATTGTCGTCGTCCTCAGCATGCCACCACTTAATAAGCACTTGGTTTCCACGGCCTGCCGCGGCATCCAATTCTTCGATCATCTCAAACAACATTTTTGCACTAGTGCTGTTGTAGTAAGTGAGTTTGAACTCGAACAATATCGATTGCTTAACCGTTGTTCGAAGGTGTTTGACCAACGGTTTTATCGCTTCATCGTAGAAAGGCCGCACATCTTCGGGGTACAACTCGCCCATCAGCAGGAATTGGTTGTCCGAGAAATTGAACTCCACGCTTGGTGTCGTTGATGTCGCATGTAATCTCAAGTTTGCAGGCATCATATTCCCCAGTTACGTGAGGCTTATGTCAGATTTTGAGACCAATAACTGAAACATCGTCTCTCCTTATCTCGTCACCTTGGTAGTCGATCATATTGCGGAGCATCATTTCCTTTTGGTCCCCCATAGGGGATTGCCCAATCTGACTGAGCAGCTCAACAAACCTCTTTTTCCCAAACATTCTTCTAAAATCACCTCCGACCTGATCAACATACCCGTCTGTGGTCAAATAAATCTGAGTTGATTTTGTCAGTTTCACCGGATGGGCGGTAAAATCAAAATCATCTGGCGTCGACTGATAGCCAATCCCTCTTCGATCTCCCTTTATTTCGTAGACAGCGTCTTTAGCTGTCGGATCATTGACAAAAATTGAGAAGCGGGCGCCGCAGAAAGACGCTCTCTTTTTGTCCGCCTCGAAGTAAATAGCGCCTAACTCCAAGCCATCATCGGCATCGTCGATTGCTCGGCTCCGCCCAGTCGTAGCCCTGACGCGTTGATGCGCACGCTGAACCAACGCCCCTACATCACCCGGCTTTACCTCATCCAAAGCTGTCTCAATTGAGCTCATCGCGATCAGGCTCATAAACGCCCCCGGTACGCCGTGACCGGTGCAATCAGCAAGTACAACTAGGCTGCCTTTTCCCCAATCGAACATCGCGTAGAAGTCACCTCCAACTTTGTCGCGAGGCTCCCAAATAATGAAATGAGCGTCGAATACTGAAGAGAATTGCTCGCTTGCGGGAAGTATCGATCTTTGAATGTGTTGGGCATAATCGATGCTGCTTGAGACAAGGGAGTATGCATCTGAGATTTGTTTTTGGGTCTGACGCACCAACACCGCCAAAAATATGATGCCCAGTGCAAACACAACACCTATCGGGCCCAGAACACCCTCCCATTCTCTGGCACCCTCGATGTCATCGAGCCTCGATTGCTGGGCCGAAGACAACAACGAGTCAGCCTTCAAAGCTGCTTCGACCATAGCCTGACCAGTGCTAGAAGTTTCGAGCGCGACATCAACCGTTCTCGAGAAGTTGTCTCTATATTGCTCAATACTCGGCACCACGCTCTCAAATGCTGCTTTCTCGTCATCTTCTATCAACAAAGTCTGTATCTTGTTCGCCGTGCTGATGACGTTCTCCAGAAGAGCGAGTGTTTGATGGGCAAGCATCTCTCGGGCTTCATCGGTTCCGGACAGGAGAAAATCTCGATCCGCTTGGCGAGCCTCACCAACCCCAAACAGGATACTAGATACCTCCTCCGACAGTGACAGGCGCCGAGCCATCAGTTCCTGCATATCTGCCAGTTCTCGTTGAACCAGAGATAGAACGGAACGTTCGTTGCTTCTCAACGCATATGCGGCGTCTCTCATGCTAAACGCAGACCGGTCGAGCTCGAGAACACGAGGGGTGTTCAAGTTGGGCGGGTTATCCGGATCAAACTCACTCTCCAACTTATCGAGAGTGACGAGATAGTTGTCCTTCTCACCATTAATTTTCTCGAGTAGTTCCAAACTAAGTGGATCTCGAACCCTAGCCTTTAATCGGTTGATGATTGCCGTGAGGTTAGAGATGACACTTCTTACGCGCTCAAGGTCCCTAAGGCGGCCCGTTAGAAGGAAGTTCTTTTCATAATCAAGAGCTTCTTCAACGCTAATCACAATCTCATAGGAGTTCGCCGAGTTCTCAGCGATTTCTTCCTCTTGTTCACGGTGCTTTCGGACACTCTCTGTGTCTAATCGGATGTATTTCTCCTGAATGTCTTGAAGGGCGTTGGAGCTTGTCGACGCGTTTACAGCGGCATCAACCATAGCGCCGCGTGCTAGTTGGCTCTTGAGGCTTAGATCAACATATCTCTGGAATAGCGTCAGATAATCTTGGACGGCCCCGCCCACTTCATTCAATCTAGCAGCCCTCTCCTCATCGCCAACTTGGTTAGCTAAAAGGCGAGTTTGCTGCATCAAACCCTCGAGAATTCGGACCGTCTCGTTAATTGACTCCGTGCTATGGTCTCGAGTGAACGTGAGCTCTGCTAGTCTGGCTTCGTCCAATAGTGCCAACAGGTCCCCAGCTGCCATGAAACGGTCAACCGAGTTATTCTGATGATTAACAATGAGAGCACTTATCCCGCCCACGAGCAGCAACAAAGCAGTAACTAGCGCAAAACTGACCATCAAGAAGCGTCCATCATGAAGACGCTTCGCACCGCGCGATTTTGAGAGAGTCCTCACACTTCGGGGAACCAAGAATGTTGCAACCCGAGAGGCACGAAGAAAGAAAGCGGTAAACTCTTGTGACATGCCGCTGAGCTTACCCTACCGGAGAGCTTGTGCAAGTTATCAGAAGGTCCGTTTGTGGCTACAGGCGGCCGAAATTGCTGCGGCGCCAAAACGTCTGCTACACTTCTGACAACCGCCATTTCTAGCCTCGCGCGCGTACCGGTCGCTCTTTGTCCAACACCGAGGCCTAAGATTTGGGCCGCAGCTATCAACGACCACCGCCTGATTGCCCATAGGCGGGGATGACCGCTAAGGGCATATCCCCCCTATAGGGGGCGGACATCCCGGGAATCCGGACATCAATAAATTCAATAACTTAGAAAGAGCTTCCGGACGTCCGGGCGGCGGACATCGCCGAACATCACTGTATATACGGCACTAACCCTTGGTTTCCTTGGTTTCCGGATGTCCGGTGAGGATGTATATACGGACATCCCGGACATCATCTTTCGGTAACCTTGTGGATGGTATAGTAAGGGCGATTCTCGTTCCCTTGCCGCTCCCGCCATACCTTCGTGGTTACGCCATCCACCACGATCCTTGTGGCATTTTCCAACCCCACTGGCAGCATAGAGATTGCCTCACTCGACGCTGTTTTTTTCTTCCCAGTGTGAACTTGATATGCGGATAGGGCTTCCGGTTGTGGTTGCTTGTCTTCTGTCATCAGACTGGCGACGACCTTCGCGATTTCGGTCACCTTAATTTCATTTTGTTTGGTTTTTTCCTCGTCTCTTTTTTGTTCTTTGAGTTTCGCAATCGAACTCATATCGTACGGTACAGGAACGCCGACACTATCGCCATTCGCAAGACGATGACTTTCGAGTTCGTACCATTCTTCCTTTTCGGATTTAAGAGCGAAATTCACCTTTCCGTCGTCAAGGCGAACCAGTCGATTTCCAAGGCTCCAATCGATATCTAAGCTATCGGCAGTTTTTCGGCTCATTCGCGCCAAGGTAAAGTTGATTCGTACTGCGCCTGTCAGGCTTGATGCGCCTCGACCCGCATCCTGATTACCGGCGTGAGCCTCAGAGTATTCGGTGTGGTTCTTGCCGGTGTGATGAATGGCAAACATCGCCGCTCCGGTGTCCCTGGCAATGGAGCGGTACACCGTCATGACCTTTTCAATCTCTGTATTGTCATTCTCAGGAACGTCGTGTGTAGACACAAAGGGATCGGCAATAATCAAGCCGATCTGATTTTTGTTACAGAATTCGATGAGCTTGGCCGTCGTGCGCGTCGCGGCGACCGTCCCATTGTCATTTTGTTGAGCGAATATGTGAGGAGAGCCGTATCCTGACAGCATGAATAATTTTCCCGTCAGCGCCCCGAACGCTATCTCATATCGCTGGCAAATTCCGGCCACACGGCGGTCAATCTCGTCTTGGTCATCTTCGTTATTTAGAACAAGAACGTTCGTTTGTTCCCTTAGCTCACGTTTCAGCAAGGGTTTTCCAACCGCGACCATGATTGCGGCCACCATCGCAAAAACCGACTTCCCCGTGCCGGCCGGCGCAATGCCCATCGTTACATATCCGCGCAAAAGGAGCCCAGGAATGATCCAAGCTCGTTCTGGTATTGCCGCAGGATCAAAGTCTGGCGGGTAGGTGTAGGGTTTGAACTTACTCTTGGCTGAGATATCCCCCCTAATGAGGCACTCACTCACCGCCTCGATACCCTGCCGCCGCGCCATATCATTGAAATCCGTATCACCGCCCTCGACTTCGGGGTAGACCACTTTGCAGCGTTGCACGTCGCCGGCAGCGTCAGCTTTCGCTCTGCCTGGATTGCCATCCGTCAAATGGTCATCATCGCCGGCAATGACGATTTGCGATTCCGGGTTTCGATCTTTGGCGGCACCAACCACTTCCATCAGGTTGCCGGCGTTGTAGGCGACGTAGCAGAGATCGCCGGTCGCCTCATGGATGGTGGCCGCGGTAGCGAATCCTTCCGCGACATAAACGGTTTCGCTCGGCTCGCCGATGGTGAAATGACATCCGCCGGTCTTCCCGCCCGTGAGAAACTTTTTCTCTCCGTTCGCGCCGACGAATTGCAGCGATACGATTTCGTCTTTCTCCATGACCGGCACGACGATCCGCTCGCCGCTCAGGCGTGTTCCGTGCGGCTGGATACCCTTGGCTTGGAAATAAGGATGATCCGCCGGCGCATCTGGCGAATCGTTCCAGATGTTTTGTGCGAGTGTCGCGGCCTCTTTGCGTGTGGCCTCGATGGCCATGTCGCGGGCGATCTTCGCGGCCTTCATCTGCTCGTCCAAGCGCGCTTGCTCGGCTGGCGACATGGAGTCCTTGCGCTTCGATGTCCACACCACGCGCTCGGGATTGCCCTTCCATGACCCGAACACGCCGACACCGATTAGCGCGCCGGGTTTGAAGTCGTCCGAGAACTCACCGAACCAGTACCAGCCCGATTGCCGGCCCTTCTTATCGTCGGGCGCGGCGATTCGGACAACGCGGCCGATCTCGGGAACCGGCGGCAGTTTCTTGCCGACTCGCTCCTCGAATCCATATGAGGACATTTCATCCATGAACGCCGTTCGCGGATTCTCGCACTCGTAGGCTGGTTGTTTGGGGGCGGTGGCGGTGAACCCGCCGGGGATTTCAACCATCCTTTTTCCTCATGAGAAAAAACGCCGCCGATTTTTGAGATCCGCTAATAGGGCAAGTGTTCCGTATGGAACTGAACATGGGGGGAGGGGTGTTTTCGCTCAGGTGCCCCCCGGGGTGTCGGGAAAACGATCTGGCGATGCTGGCCAAAAATGTTTGAGGCATGGCGCTCATACCGAACTCGCAGTTTCTTTGCGAGCCTGCCACGCCTTTGCCTCTGCGTCGGGGACCAAGGTTCGTTTGCCGAACTTAATCACCCTGATCTCGCCGCGCTTCACTTCCTCATAAAATGACGTGCGACAAATACCGTGAGCTGCGCAGAAATCGTTTACGCGCCAGTTGATGGGGCGGTCGAAAGCGGTATTTGTTGGATAAGATTTGTTCATATGTGGTTTCCTTCGTTCGTTCAGGAAACACGTTATGAACTCCACGGGGGCGAAATAATAATGGCGTTAATTAGATTTTTTTTTGCTCTTTTTTTCCTTAGTTCGTTTCGTGAGGCTGTCCGTACTACGGTTTATGTGAGCTACTCCCCGATCCTTGGACAGGTTTCGGCATAATTTAAGCTACTCTCTGCGCCTGCTGATCGGGTTTCACGGTTTCGTTTCTCTGCG